>ERZ1292633.2331-Hain-H41-02um-R1-2331-length-19497-cov-5_pt1 | contig 19497 bp, 17 predicted proteins | sample MGYA00564406_ERZ1292633 | MGnify/ENA primary metagenome ERZ1292633 (study PRJEB36523, sample SAMEA6512639) | groundwater metagenome | collected 2019-01-08 | study: AquaDiva: Metagenomics assemblies of 32 groundwater samples
CATCAATCGGGCACGGAGGGTTTTCCGCCCCGACTGGAGCTTTCATTAGGATTGCAGTTTTGCCATTTAGTTCCAAACGCTCATAGGCGCGGGTGGACGCGTCTTCGTTTAAGATGATGCGTTTGGCGCCTGCAAACCCACTTTCGGCTATGGTTTTTTCAACGGCTTTTTCAAATGAACTAGTGCATGATAGCAATTAGGCGTTCCTTCCACGGATTTTGTGCGCCCTCATAGCCAATTGCGCGCAAAACTGCCATACGGCCTGCTGCGTCTTGTTCTAAGTGGATTTCCAAGCGCTTTGCTGGCAAATATTCGCCAGCATTTTCAGGCCATTCGCAAAGCGTGACGCCAACACCAATTTCTTCCCATCCAAGCTCCCAAACTTCATCGGGTGATTTCAAGCGATAAAGGTCAAAATGGAATATTTGAAAATTTGGCGCGTCATAAGTTTGTAGCAGCGTAAAGGTTGGGCTTGGCACTTCGGTTGGCGGTCCAAGCAGGTCTTGAATAAAGCCACGTGCAAAAGTGGTTTTGCCAGCACCTAGATCGCCGTAGAGCGCGATGAAGTCACCACTGGACGCGATTTCGCCAATTGCGGCACCAAGCAATTGTGTCGCGGAGTCATTTAACAGTTTTATTTTTGTTTCGGGCATACTGCGTAGCTAGCACAACTAAGCTGATTCAGAAAATAATTTCATCGCACTCATTGCAATCACTTAAAGATTTCTTTATATGTTTATGTGATTTCACCGCTTGTGAGCTTGCCTAAAACTAAGCGGACAATTTATTACACTCATATAATGGAACACAAAATGACTGATTATATCGTGGCCGACATTGGCCTTGCCGAATTTGGCCGCAAAGAAATTAATATTGCCGAAGGCGAAATGCCGGGCCTTATGGCCACCCGCGCAGAATATGGCGCAAAACAGCCATTGAAAGGCGCGAGGATTGCTGGCTCTTTGCACATGACAATTCAAACTGCGGTTTTGATTGAAACACTGCAAGCATTGGGCGCAGATGTTCGTTGGGCTTCTTGCAATATTTTTTCAACTCAAGACCATGCTGCGGCAGCAATTGCTGCAACTGGCACACCGGTTTTTGCGACCAAGGGCGAAACTTTGGAAGAATATTGGGATTATGCCCATAAGATTTTTGAATGGGCCGATGGCGGCTATCCAAACCTTATTTTGGACGATGGCGGCGATGCAACTTTGCTTTGTGTGCTTGGCCCAAAAGCCGAAAAAGACGCAAGCCTGCTTGATAACCCAACCAATGAAGAAGAAGAAGCGCTTTACAAAGTAATGAAGCGTTATTTGAAAGAAAAACCAGGGTTCTATTCGGCAATTCGTGACAGCATCACTGGCGTTTCAGAAGAAACCACCACTGGCGTTCATCGTTTGTATCAAATGGCGACAAAAGGTGAATTGCCGTTCCCAGCGATTAATGTGAACGACAGTGTGACCAAATCGAAGTTTGACAATCTTTATGGCTGCCGCGAAAGCTTGGTGGACGCAATTCGCCGCGCGACCGACGTAATGTTGGCGGGCAAAGTTGCGGTGGTGCTTGGCTATGGCGATGTTGGCAAAGGCTCAGCAGCTTCGCTTCGTAATGGCGGCGCTCGGGTTATTGTTACCGAAGTTGACCCGATTTGTGCTTTGCAAGCTGCAATGGAAGGTTATGAAGTACGGACAATGGACGATGTTGCCAAAGTTGGCGATATTTTCGTAACTGCGACTGGCAATAAAGACGTGCTCCGTCTCGAGCATATGCGCGAAATGAAGCATAATGCAATTGTTTGCAATATCGGCCATTTCGATAGTGAAATCCAAATTGCGGCGTTAAAAAACTTCGTATGGGACGAAATCAAACCCCAAGTTCACCACGTCGAATTCCCAGACGCCAAGAAAATCATCATTTTGTCTGAAGGTCGTTTGGTGAACCTTGGTAATGCCACTGGTCACCCATCATTTGTGATGTCAGCGTCATTCACCAACCAGACTTTGGCGCAAATTGAACTTTGGACTAATAATAAAGCCTATGAGCATCAAGTTTACACTTTGCCAAAACATTTGGACGAAAAAGTTGCGCTTCTGCATTTGGCCAAATTGGGTGCGAATTTGACAGTGCTTTCACAAGAACAAGCCGATTATATCAATGTTCCAGTGAACGGGCCATTTAAGCCAGATCATTATCGGTATTAAAAACCCTCAAGTCGCCACCTTCGCGGCTTTGCCGCTCACTCAGCGACTTGGATTATTCGGACAACCAAAAGCAAAAAGCGTGGTTTTTGCTTTTGGTTGGCATTTTCATTTTATTGAGCGGCACGAATGTGCCGCTTTTTCTTTTGTTGTGCAAAATTAACACGTTGAAACAAAAATTGTGATTAAATGTTTTGATAGATTTTGAAAATCAGATTTAGACTTAGAATATGCAGAATTTGAACCAATACTTACCGGCTGCACAGAGCTTTATTTCAAATAATGCGCTGCCAGTTGCTATGTTTATATTTTTGCTTGGTCTTATCTTTATTATTGCCGCCTTAGGATTAAGTCGAAAAAATAAATCCTCGCCGAAAATCGAACTTCAAGAGGAAGCTGAAGTCAGTAATAATGTCGCGAATTTAATGGCGTTGAACAATTCTGGCGCGATTTTTCTTTTGTGGCCCGAGGGTGATGATGCGCAAGACGAAATTGGCAATCCGAAATTTGTTGGCGACAAAAGAACTTTTGAAATCGCATGTAAAAAGCTTGAATTGGGCGGTGCAGCCAACCCGACTAATTTGCTTTTGTCACTTTGTGAAAAATCTGAAGATTTCAAAATCGGCCTCGAAATGCTTCGTGCTACTGGCGCGGCATTCGCTAAAATTGTGCGCGGTTTAGAAATTGTTGGAAGGCCGATTGGAATTCGCTTATGCATCATTATTCGCCCAATTTCCGCCGCTGCTTATGATGGGCAAATGTTGGGTTTTCCGATTTGGAAATTGGATCATACGGGCAGTTTGATTTGGGGTAATGAAGCGTTTTTGAGAGCTGTCGAAATGCCAAATCTTGAAACTGCCATTGCTGAAAATGCCCGCCTAGATGCAAAAGCGCAAAGCGACGGCCATTTGGCAGTTAAAGGCCAAAGCCTTTCCGACACTAGGGCCATTAGTTTCGGTGGCCAACGACGCATTGTCAGGGTTAGTTTAGCACCTGCCAATGATGGGGCAATTGGTGCCGCAATTGATGTGAGTGATGAAGTTCAGGCCAAAGAAATCGCCAAACGCGAGGCCCTTGCCCATGTCGAAACCCTCAACCACTTAAATGACGCAGTCGTCGTTTTTGATGCCAATCGCCGCTTGCGCACTTATAATAGCGCATTTGCGCAATTATGGGATATTGAAGAAACTTGGCTTGATGACTCCCCAAGCCATGAACATTTTCTCGATAGGTTGCGCGAAAAATCAAAGCTACCGCACCAATCAGATTTTCAAGGCTTCAAAAATCGCGAAATCGCGCATTATCAAGAAGCAAGCAATATTCCCGACGAAACTTGGACTTTACCTGACGGTAGAATTATGCGGGTTATGCGGCAAAGGCAACCGACAGGTGGGCTATTGCTCTTGTTTGAGGATATATCGGATAAATCACTGCTTCAGGCACAATATAAAACCCAAATTGAAGTAAGTAGCGCGACACTTGATAAATTAACCGAAGGGGTGGCGGTTTTTTCGGGCGATGGAAAACTCACATTGGCCAATCGCGCATTTTTCGAAATATGGTCGCTTGATACTGGCTTCATGGATAGAAGTCCCGATTTTTCAGCGTTTAATGAACTGAGCATCGACCAATATAAAGACGAAGAATTTTGGCATGATTTGGGCGGGCGAATTTGCGACCCTTCGCCTGAAGCTCGCCAAGAAACCCAAGGGCAAATTAAGCTCAAAAATGACAATGTAATCACTTGGCTAACTCGTCCTTTGCCCGATGGGGCAACTTTGGTGGCTTTTGGTGACGTAACCGCCCATCACCGCATGGAAAGCGTTTTACGCGAAAAAGCCGAAGCTCTTGGCGAAGCTGACAAATTGAAAACCACTTTTCTTGAAATTGTCAGCTATCAATTGCGAACGCCTTTGAACACGATTTCGGGATATTCCGAGCTTCTGGATGCTGGATTGGCTGGCGCACTAACTGCAACTCAGCAAGATTATATTGGCGCGATTAAAACGGCCTGCGAGCAGCTAGAAAAAATGGTCGGTGACTTGCTTGATTTAGCAGTGATTGAAGCCGGCCAAGCACCATTAGTCTTGGGTGATGTTAAACTGCATGAGATTATGGAACAAGCTGTTGAAACCGCCAAGACAAAGCTGACCGACAGCCAAATAAATATACTGGTCGAATGCCACGAAGATGTTGGCCTTATCCGCGCCGATGACAAGCGCGTAAGACAAATTATGGCCAATTTGCTGAATAATGCCTTGCGCAATACAAGAGCAGGACAAAGCATAAAATTGGCCGCTAAGAGGTTTGATGATACTATAAGGCTTAGCGTCACCAGCCCAAAAAACGAAGAAAACGCCACAAATCACAAAAATGATTTTGATGCTTTTTCTGAAGGCTCAAGGGCCGGTGGCATGGGTTTGGTTTTGGTCAATAAGTTTGTAGCGCTGCACGGCGGCTGGGTATCAATGGACACTCGCGATATGCAATACGCAACAATCATTTGCCATTTGCCAGTAGCCGCTAAACCGACAAATGCTGCACCGGAATTGGAATTAGTTTGAGACCAGATTTTAATTTATTGTGGTTTAATTTGCTTGTGTTAAATGCATGAGATGACACTTTTGAAAGCGATATTATGTATTTGAGGCGGCCAAAATTTGGATTATTTTCGATAACTCTGTTGCTTTGCTTTTGGCCAATCCTAGCAATCGCCCAGGGCATTCCGCACAAACCAACCATAAGCCAATATCGCGCGCCACCACCACCTGCACCTACGCCGACAGTTCCGCCCATTTCGTCGCCGCGAATAATTGTGCCGCATATAGTAACGCCGCCAAATTTTTCAAATCCGCAACCAACGCAACCGCCCCGAGCGCCCGCAGCACCTGCATATCAAACCCAAAATCCGATTTGGCAACCTTTCACACGTCAGCCAACCAACGCTAACCAATTGCCTCAATATGCTTTCTCATGCCACTGGCCTTATTTGGCAAGGCATTGGCCACAGAAATTTGTTGCAAGCGGCGAAGCCAACAATATTTTCACAAAACAAATGGGAGCGTTGCACGAACAAAGGCGGTTTAATGATTCTGACCGAACAGCTCTTTCATCCCTATTCACAGATTTAGTTGAAAAGCTGAAAACTGATTTATTGGGTATGCCGGACAGTCCAAGTGATTTTGAACAAATTGTGAGGCTTGAAACGGCGCTTCCGAGTCTAAATCAATGTGCTGTTTCGCTAAGCTTGAGCGCAGATTTAATCGGGCAATTGGAAACTCCTTTGACCAATTATTATTCCAAAGCGCCGCAAATATATGAACCGATTTTCCAGACAATAGCCAGTGCAAGGTTTAATCGTGAAAATTTTGGCCAATATCAAAACCTGATAGGCGCGATTTCTTCAACCCCAAAATTAAATGCGGCAGTGGAAAACTCTGAAGCGAAAGTAAGCTTTCAGCGCGCAAAATCCAATCTAGAAATTGCCCGCGCTCAATATTTGGGCAATTATTTCACTAATGAAATCGACCGCCAACCAAAATGCATTGTTGCAGATGGGCCGATGCAAATCTATCGGTCCTTCAATGTTGAAAGAGCCTATCCTGCACGTGCTATTGAACGCGAGAAAAGCGGTCGTGTTTCTTTGCTCCTAAGAATTGACGAACACGGTGATGTAATATCAGCTCAATTTACCCAAATATCGGACGAAATTTTCAGAAGTGAGCAAATATTAAATATCGCGCGCCAGATGAAATTCTATCCCAAAATCACAAACTGTCTAACGGAAGCGTTCGACTACAATATGACAGTCTCCTTTTTCTTAGATTAGTGGTGAAACAAAATGATCCGCATTGAAACCGAATTATTCATTTCCGCCCCACCAGAAAAAGTTTGGGATGCGTTGTTAGATTTTGACAAATACCCCGATTGGAATCCGTTTGTATTTTTTGCGCAGGGCGAAGCGTCCAAAGGCGGGAAATTGCTTATTAAAGTGAACTCACCAGATGGGTCGGCCAAAATTTTTGATTTTGAAGTTTACATAAATGCATTTGAGCCAAATAAATTCTTAGCTTGGGCAGGGAAACCACTTCTTCCGTGGTTATTTTCTGGCGTTCATTATTTTCGCCTAGAAAAAGCTGGTGATGGGACTTTGCTCACCCATGGTGAGACTTTTTCAGGCCTAATTGCACAAATGATGAAAACCAAAATTTTGCGAGATTTTCCAAAAGGTTATGCGGCGATGAATCTTGCTTTGGCTAAACAGTGCAGCGCTTAAAACTGGCTGGCAGGGATTGTAACCACCAAACCGTCTAAATCTTCATTGACTATTATTTGGCACGAAAGGCGTGAATTTGGTTTAACCCCTTCGGCAAAATCCAACATCGATTCCTCCATAGTTCCCATCGGGTTGATTTTTCCCATCCAAGCATCATCGACAAAAACGTGGCAAGTGGCACAAGCACAAGCCCCACCGCAGTCAGCATCAATACCAGGCACATTATGTTTGGTTGCAGCTTCCATAACCGTGCCGCCATTGGTCGCTTCAACGACATGAACCGTGCCATTATTTTCAATAAAAGTAATTTGTACCATGATTTTCCCGAATGATGCCCTGAAGTTCCGCCGCAAAATAATCAAACGTGGGAATTATTCAACCGCAAGGGCTGCAAGTTCTTTTATGGAAATGTCGAGATTGGAAATTATGTGGGGTGCGATTTTTGCACTGCCCATAACCAATTTCTTACCTATAAGAAATTCTCCAGGTGAATTGATGGCATCAACCGCCAATATGCGATTATCATCGTTCAAATGGAAGACCGCGAATTTATTATCGGCGATATTGCCCCGGACAATATGTTGGGTCGCGCCATTTGATAGGCCAGCAATTTGCAACTTCACATCATACTGATCGGACCAAAACCAAGGCGTATCAAGTTTTGGCGGTTCCGCGCCCATAATATGAGCTGCTGCCAATTTAGCTTGTTCAATGGCATTATGCACACTTTCAAGCCGCATTCTAATGCCATAAAGTTCTAATTGGCGGTTAGTGCAATCGCCGCAGGCATAAATATTGGCATCATTGGTTCCGGCATTTTCATCAACATCAATGCCATTGGTGCAAATAATTCCCGCGTCAATTGCAATTTCACAATTGGGGACAATACCAATGCCAACCAGCACCACATCAGCCGCAATCTCACGCCCGTCTTCAAGTAAAACGCGCTGGACTTTGTCTTTGCCGCCAAAGGCTTTTAGCGCACAATTGGTCATGATATTTACGCCATGCGACGCATGCAGATTTTCAAAATATTGGGAAATTATTGGAGTCGCGACCCGCGCCAAAACTCTTGGTGCCAATTCAATGACAGTTACACTTAAGCCCTTCTTTCGCGCGATTGCCGCAACTTCAAGACCAATATAGCCAGCGCCAATTATCGCGATAGATTTGGCTTTATCTAAATCAGCTTTCAACGCGTCAGATTGTGCGAGAGTTCGTAAATAATGGATGCCTTTAAGTTCGCTATTTTCGCAACTGATTTTGCGAACTCTTGAACCTGTGGCAATAATCAAATTATCATAAGCTATTTTTTCGCCAGATTTAGTGACAACCATTTTCGCGGCGCGATCAATATTAGCCACACCTGCATTGGGCCGCATATCAATGCCATCCCTTTCCCACTGGTCATCATCACGAAATTTAAGCCTTGCGATTTCGATTTCGCCCATCAAATAGGCTTTTGAAAGTGGCGGCCTTTGATACGGCGCGATGCCTTCATCGCCGAGCATAGTAATTTTGCCGTTAAAGCCGTATTGCCGCAGGCTGTTTGCCGCTTGGGTCGCCGCTTGGCCCGCGCCAATTATCACTATGCTTTTTGCCATTGCGATTTTTACCCTATTATTTCTAACTCACAAAAACATTAATTCCGCTAATATGCAAAAAATCTTGCATTTGTTTTGCTAAGCTTATAGATGCAAAACATGAGACCACAAAGGAAACATTTGTTTCCCGATGGAAGTCGATATTTAGGTTTCTTGATTTTCAAGAATTTTTGATTCGTTTCTTTCTGGGAGTTCCTAATTGGATCACTTCAGTTCAGCTATTGAAATTGTGCGCACATTGATGCCTGATGTGCCAATTGCCGCTAATCGCCCACATTTGGCCAAAAGAGCCGCGAATTGGTTCGTGAATAATTTCGGCGGCCAAGTGCTTTATGCGGTAAAAGCCAACCCTTCGCCCTGGGTTCTCGAAGCGCTTTGGAGTGGCGGCATAAGGCATTTTGACGTAGCCTCACTAAATGAAATAATCCAAGTCAGAAGCCAGTTTACTGATGCCATTTTGGCTTTCATGCACCCGGTGAAAAACCGCAACGCTATACATAAAGCTTATTTTGAGCATGGCTGTCGTATTTTTTCGATTGATTCGGACGCTGAATTAAACAAAGTTTTGGCTGCGACCGACAATGCCAAAGACCTTACATTGATGATACGCTTGAGCGTTTCCAATAGTTCGGCTTCCTTGCCATTGGACAATAAATTCGGCGTCAGTGAGCAAGACGCGATAGAGCTTTTGCGCCGCGCAAGGTCTGTCACGCGCGAAGATCTGGGGATTTGTTTTCATGTTGGCTCGCAATGTATGGATCCTTCGGCCTATGTTGCGGCAATGGATCTTGCAAAAAATATTATACATAAAGCCAGTGTAGTTATTGATATTATTGATGTTGGTGGCGGTTTCCCAGTAAATTATCGCGGCATGACACCACCTGATATGTCGCTTTATATGGCCGCCATTGCCGAAAAATTTGAAACCATGCCAGTGCTTGAAAATTGTGAGCTTTGGTGCGAACCGGGGCGCGCATTAGTGGCAGAGGCGACTTCAATAATTACCAGAGTAGAATTGCGCAAAGGCAATGTGCTTTTCATCAATGATGGCGCGTATGGCAATTTGTTTGATGCGACCCATGTTAGGTGGCCGTTTGAGGTCAAACACTTGCGGATTGGAGATCCAAGTTCTTCAACATTTTCGACCTTCAAAATTTTTGGCCCAACCTGTGATTCGATCGATGCATTGGAAACTGAATATTTCCTGCCCAGTGATATTATGGAAGGCGATTATATCGAATTCCAAATGCTTGGCGCATATGGCGTAACCATGGCTACCAAATTCAACGGTTTTGGCGAGACAATCGAAGTTATCGCTGATGATGCACCACATGTTTCCATGTATTCGGTGCAAGCACCAACCCAACCAACTCACAAATCAAAACAAAGGGCAGAAAAATATGACCAACAATAGAAAAGCCGAATTGCTTGGCACAAAAGTTGAGCATATTGATATTGCATCTTTTGACGCGCGGCCAATTATTGATGCGATGGGCAAAATGTCTTTCACGTCGCGTGATACTGCCCGCGCAGCCCGCATTTTCAACATGGCTCTCGAAGACAAAGAATGCTCGGTTTGGCTTACGCTTGCCGGCTCAACATCTGCGGGTGGCTGTATGCATGTTTACCGCGACATGGTGAAAGCGGGCATGGTGGATGCAATTGTCGCAACTGGCGCTTCAATTGTTGATATGGATTTTTTTGAAGCTTTGGGTTTTAGCCATTATCAAGCGCTCGAAGTGCCTGACGATGAAACTTTGCGCTCGCTTTATATTGACCGCATTTATGACACTTATATTGATGAAGAAGAACTACAAGCCTGTGATGGAACAATTTTCGAGATTGCCAATGCAATTGAACCAAAAGCATATTCATCGCGCGCTTTCATCAAAGAAATGGGGCGCTGGCTCGCGGCTGGCAACGCCAAAAAATCCGGCTCATTGATTCAAACTTGTTATGAAGAAGGCGTGCCAATTTTTTGCCCAGCATTTGTGGACAGCTCGGCAGGCTTCGGCCTTGTGAAGCATCAAGTGGAAAATGCAAAGGCTGGTAAGTCTTATATGGTTATTGATGCGATAGCAGATTTTCGTGAATTGACTGACATTAAAATCGCTGCTGGTCGCACTGGTTTGTTTATGGTTGGTGGCGGTGTGCCCAAAAATTTCGCGCAAGATACTGTTGTCTGCGCCGAGATATTGGGGCTCGAAGCCGAGATGCACGCCTATGCAGTGCAAATTAGCGTTGCCGATGTTCGCGATGGCGCTTGTTCATCTTCCACCCTCAAAGAAGCTTGCTCTTGGGGCAAAGTGTCGGTTGCGCTGGAGCAAATGGTATTTGCCGAAGCCACCAGCGTTGTGCCTTTGATAATGTCCGACGCATATCACCGCGGGGCATGGAAAAACCGCAAAAAACCACGTTGGGCGGATTTATTTAAGGATTAGAATTGACTTAAGACGGCCTGAATTGAATAAAGCCGTCGCCATCATCGGCGGGCTCTTTCAAAATATCCGAATGCAGTTGCAGCTTCGTATGCTTCACTAAGGTTGAATTTGGTGAAGGCGCCACAATGTTTTTCGCATTTATTTGATTGACTATGTCATTCAAATTGGCGCCCTGCCAATTCAAATAACCGCGCAAAATATAAAGATGCATTGTGCGCGTATTGGCGTGCGCCCATCTATCGTGCCAACCAAAAGCCTCGGGCCGCCAAATTGAATTATGGCTAGCGTAAAAATTGCCAGGGATATTTTGCACCATGCATTCTGGTGTTGCAATGATGATATAGGCGCTGCGGTAAGTTAGAAATTCCAACAAATCCAAGCCATCGCTTTTTCGGAAATGTTCAATTACATCGCCTAAAATCACGACATCGAAATTGGTTTCCTTGGTTTCATACAGGCTATCTGGCACGTCAATAACTACTTCGTCATATAGTTTTTCCAAATCCTCGCGGCACGCTTCTACGGCTTCAAGCGCTCTAACTAATGGCTTTGGTGACAAATTAGCAGCCCTGATAATTTTGCCATATTTTCCATCGCCTGACCCAATATCGAGGATTCGCGACGGTTTTATAATGCGCAGACATTCGATAATTGTCTCATCAAATGTATTATATGAAAAGTGAAGATTTTCTTTGCTCATTTTGGCAATTTCCGTTCAAGTATTTTGCCAATTGTCATTGACCCATCAAAAATATAAAGTCAAATAACCAGCATAGCGCAGTTTGCGTTTAGTTATCACTAAACGCCCGCGCTAGTTTCTTTCCTGGTCGCGCATTTTTGCTTATTAAGTTGAATCAACTTAAACGCAATGCGCTCTGGCAGGAGGCCGTAAAATGACCAAACCAATTCTATTTCTTGGCAATCGAACTTATTCATCATGGTCCATGCGACCTTGGTTTGCCTTGAAATACTCTGGCCTTGATTTTGATGAGGTCGATATTGATCTCGATGATGACGGCTATGGTCATGCGCAAATTGCGAAAGTGCTCTCCGTTTCGCCAAGTGGGCGCGTTCCAGCTTTACATAGTGGCAACCTAAAACTATGGGACAGTTTGGCGATTTGCGAATGGGCCAATGAACAGGCACCAAGTGCAAATTTATGGCCGAAAGACGTGGGTGCCCGAGCACTGGCCCGCGCCGTAGTTTGTGAAATGCATTCAGGTTTTGGCGAAATCCGCAATAATTTGACCTGCAACATCAGGCGCAAAGTGCAGGAGCAAAATTGGAATGCCGCAACTTTAAGCGAAATGGAACGGCTAGACGATATTTGGTCGGAGCTTTTGGCCCAATTTGGTGGGCCATATTTATTTGGCGAAAAACCAACAATTGCAGATGCGTTTTACATTCCAATGGCGACCCGTATGCGCACATATAGCGTCAGCCTATCAACCGAAGCGGCTTCGTATCGCGATTTTATTTTGGCTACCCCTGAATTTCTCGAATGGGAAGCGGCGGCAGCGAAGCAATGGAAACCGTTTACCCGCGCCGCACATGACACGGTTTATGACTAAATCACCCTTGAATGCTTTGCATTTGACCCGTCAAGATAGGCATCAAAATGCCGTGCGACCAAGCGAACAAATGGTTTGCCAAGTTCGGTAACTTTGACAATTTCGCCTTCGGTAATTGCAAGGCCATCTTTCACTTCGTTTTGCAATAAATTTTTGACATCAAGAAATTTTTTTGCGCCGCCAAATTCCGCCAAATCAACTTCGAAATCACCCAATAATCTATCAATAATTTCGCGACGTTTTTTATCTTCGTCACTAGTCGCAACACCGCGTACAATCGCAAATTCGCCGGACTCAATTGCCCGCGCCCACGCTCCGGGTTCCGGATTGTTCTGGACATAGCCTTGCGGCAATGTTGAAATTGACGAACAGCCAAGGCCGATAATCGCATCGGCAGTTTCGCAACTATAACCTTGGAAACTTCGTTTGACAGTCTTGTTTAAGGCCGCAATTGCCAATGGGTCATCGGAACGTGCAAAATGGTCAAATCCAATTGCAACATAGCCCAAAGCTTCAAGTGCGGCTTTAATTCCCATTGCTTGATCATAACGCAACGATGTTTCTGGCAAGGCAGCCTCATTAATCAGGCGTTGGCGCTTTTTGAACCACGGCACATGGGCATAACCGAAAACCGCCAAACGACTTGGTTTAAGTGAAGCCGCAATTTTCGCGGAGTTTATCGCGTCTTCCAATGATTGCTCAGGCAAGCCATAAATCAAATCCATATTTATCGCGTCGATGCCTGCCGCTCGTAGTTTCTTTGTGGCACGTTTCACCAAAGATAAATCTTGCACCCTGCCGATTGCTTTTTGAACGTGATGGTTCATGTCCTGCACACCCAATGAAGCGCGATTTACACCCGCTTTTACAAAAGCGGCAATATGCTCATCATTCAAAAGGCGCGGATCCATTTCCACGGCATGTTCGTTTATCTGTGATAAGTCAAAATGCGATTTTATAGCATCTGTAATCTTCAAAAAAGTTGCGGGCGATAATATATTTGGTGTGCCGCCGCCCCAAGCAATTGATTTCACTTTGCGCGCCTTGGTTTTTGCGGCAACCAATTGGATTTCTTTGATTAGGGTATCGGCATAATCTAAGACTGGCGCTTCTTTGCGTGTCGCGAAAGTGTGGCAGCCGCAATAGAGACAAATGGTTTTGCAATATGGAATGTGTAAATAAAGGCTCAAAGTCGCGTCAGCGCTCAATTCACCCAACCATTTGCCATAGGTTTCGGAGGTCACTTCAGCGCTAAACATCGGCGCAGTTGGATATGAAGTATAGCGCGGTGCAGTTTTTTCGGCGATTTTAAGAAGGGAAATATCCATGAAGGCCGTATAGATGACATAGAGCGCTACCTCAAGCTGGGGCAAGGCAAATGCGGCAATTTGGCGCTAAATCTTTAATCCACCTTGGTGCGGCGTTTGCGGAAGCTGGCATTTAATTCTTGCTTGCGCAAACGAATGGCTTTGGGCGTAACTTCGACCAATTCATCATCATCAATCCAGGAAATCGCGGCTTCAAGCGTCAGGCGTTTTGGCGGAGTAAGCCGCATTGCTTCGTCTTTGCCCGATGAGCGCACGTTGGAAAGCTTCTTTTCTTTGAGTGGATTTACTTCCATGTCTTCAGGTTTGGCGTTTTCGCCGATAATCATGCCTTCATAGACTTCTTCGCCACCGCCAATCATCAAAGTGCCGCGCGGTTCCAAATACCACAATGCATAAACCACCGATTTACCTGTATCAGTTGAAATCAACGCGCCATTACGACGGCCCGCAATTGCGCCTTTCCAGGGTGTGTAGCCATGGAAAATACGGTTCATAACGCCAGTGCCGCGTGTATCAGTCAAAAACTCACTGTGATAGCCAATTAGGCCGCGTGATGGCGCATAGAAAGTAAGACGAGTTTTGCCACCGCCCGATGGTCGCATGTCTTGCAATTCGGCTTTGCGGATAGACATTTTTTCAACCACTGGGCCAGTGAACTCGTCATCAACATCAATGATGACTTCTTCCGATGGCTCCAAAGTTTCGCCATTATCGTCTTTTTGCAAAACAACACGTGGGCGCGAAATTGAAAGTTCGAACCCTTCACGGCGCATATTTTCAATCAAAACGCCAATTTGCAATTCACCACGACCTTGCACTTCATAGGCGTCTTTATCCGCAGTTTCGGCAACTTTAATTGCGACATCGCTTTCAGCTTGTTTCCAGAGCCTGTCGCGGATTACCCGACTTTGCACTTTCGAGCCTTCACGCCCCGCAAGTGGTGACGAGTTCACCATTACTGTCACCGACAAAGTAGGCGGATCAATTGGAGTGGCAGGAATTGATTGAGTAACTTCAGGGTCACAAATAGTATTGGCAACTGTGGCTTCAGTAAGACCCGCAATGGAGACAATATCGCCCGCAATTGCTTCATCAATTGGCTGGCGTTTAAGGCCACGGAATGCCAAGACTTTGGAAACCCGACCGCGTTCCACCAAGGAGCCATCAAGTGCCAATGCTTTAATACTAGTGCCGGCTTTAACGCTGCCGCTTTCAACGCGGCCAGTCAAAATGCGGCCTAAAAACGGATCTGAATCAATCATCGTAACCAGCATTGAAAACGGCTCGGTTGCCTTTTTCTCAGCTTCTGGCGGTTTTACATGCGAAATAATGGTTTCAAAAAGCGCATTAAGGTTTTCTGTTGGTCCATCGGTTGTCAATGATGCCCAGCCATCGCGGCCTGATGCATAAACCACAGGAAAATCAAATTGTTCCTCACTTGCACCCAAAGCCATAAACAGCTCATAAACTTCGTCCAAAACTTCGGCAGGACGAGCATTTGGGCGATCAATTTTATTAATAACCACAATTGGCTTCAAACCCTGCGCCAATGCTTTTGTCAAAACGAATTTGGTTTGCGGCATTGCGCCTTCCATTGAATCGACCAAAAGCAAGCAACCATCGACCATTGACAATACGCGCTCAACCTCGCCACCAAAATCGGCGTGGCCGGGGGTATCAACAACATTGATGCGGGTTTGATGACCGGGTTCGCCAAATTCAATTGAAGTGCATTTGGCGAGAATTGTGATGCCGCGCTCTTTTTCTTGCGGATTGCTATCCATAGCGCGTTCGCCGCGTGCTTCATTTTCACGATACGCTCCGCCTTGGGCCAACATGCCGTCCATAAGTGTGGTTTTGCCGTGGTCCACGTGGGCAATAATCGCTATGTTGCGCATTGAAAGCGCATTTGTTTCGGTCACTTGATAAGTCCTTAAGGGGAGAAATGTTTTGGTCATAGACCCATGCCCGCGCGTTTAGTCGGTTATGGGCGAAAGGTCAACCATGTTGCAGGTGCGAAATGGTTATATTATTTAGACAATTCGTTCACCGCGTTAAATACTATCAATTGCTATCAATTTCCTTGAATTAGTGATTTTCTTCAAAAATTGAAGTTTGCAGGTATTTATATTTTTGAAACCAAGTAACAGTCAATTATAGTTCCAAGTCACAGAGGGTGGATAAATCCTCATCCGTTTACGGAGGAGGGGGACCGCGCAAAGCGCGGTGGAGGAGGTCCAACTCGAACAACGATGCCTGCAAGCATTCGGTTATGGCTCGCTGCGCTCGCCCCTCCTCCGTCTCGCTTCGCAATCCACCTCCACCTTAAACGGAGGAGGACAAAGCCATTTATGATTGCCTTGGTTCACAGAGGATTACAAATGGATGCCTATACCTTCGCGAACATCAAACTCGCGTTGGTTCCGCCAAAGCCAAAACTGTTGGACAATGCGGTTTCAAATGCGCCGTCTTTGCGCGCCAAAAGCACTGGCAAATCGGCAAATGCGGGGTCGAGGTTTTCAATATGCGCGCTTTCGCACATGAAATTATTGTGCATCATCAAAAGCGTATAAATGGCTTCTTGCACGCCTGCTGCCCCTAATGAATGGCCGGTAAGCGATTTGGTTGATGAGAAATGTGGGATATTTGCGCCAAAAGTATCGCGCAATGCGCCAGTTTCTTTTTCATCACCAACCGGTGTTGATGTGCCATGCGGGTTTAGATAATCAACTTTGCGGCCACCCGCCATTTCAATTGCTTGGCGCATACAACGCACCGCGCCTTCACCCGATGGCGCGACCATGTCATAACCATCTGATGTTGCGCCATAGCCCACGAGTTCGGCATAGATTTTCGCGCCCCTTGCTTTGGCGCGGTCATATTCTTCGAGCACCAACATGCCAGCGCCGCCAGCAATAACAAAGCCATCGCGATCCCTATCATAAGCACGTGAAGCTACGGCAGGAGTTTCATTAAAATTGGACGACATTGCGCCCATTGCGTCAAACATATTGGACATTGCCCAATCAAGTTCTTCACAGCCACCCGCAAACATTACATCTTGCTTGCCCCAAGCGATGCTTTCAAAGGCATTGCCAATACAATGGGCCGAAGTCGCACAGGCGGACGAAATTGAATAATTCACACCTTTAATTTTGAACCAAGTTGCCAAAGCCGCCGAAATGCCTGAACTCATGGCTTTGGGAACTGCAAATGGTCCAATGCGCTTTGGTGATTTATTTTCGCGCGTTAAGTCTGCTGCTGAAACTATGGTTCGTGCCGATGGGCCACCAGAGCCCGCAATAATACCGGTGCGTTCGTTGGAAATATCGACTTCTTCGAGGCCAGCGTCGGCAATTGCTTGCTCCATCGCAATATGGCCCCAGCCCATGCCTTCGCATAAAAAGCGCGCCGCGCGTCTATCGACCAATTCTTGCCAATTTAACTGTGGTCTGGCTTGAACTTGGCATTTGAAGCCATATTCAACAAATTCTGGGGCGGTAGCGATACCGCTTTTGGCATCAAATAGACTTTGATTCACTTGGGTTTGGTCATTGCCAATCGATGAAACAATGCCAAGGCCAGTTACAACTACTCTGCGCATTCTATCCCCTATCCCAATTGTGTTTTGAGGCTTTCGGCATCAAAAAGGCCAACCCGTAAATCTTTGGCAGTATAAATCAATTTATCATCGGCATACATTTGGCCATCGCCAACACCCAAAATAAGTTTTGAACGAAAAACCCGTTTAATATCGATTTCATAACGCACTAATTTGACATTGGGCATTACTTGGCCCGTAAATTTTACTTCGCCACAGCCCAAAGCGCGACCACGGCCAGGTGAGCCTGACCAGCCTAGAAAAAAGCCAACAATTTGCCACATCGCATCTAGCCCCAAACAACCTGGCATTACAGGATCACCCTTAAAATGGCATGCAAAAAACCAAAGATCTGGGTTAATATCTAATTCGGCAATAATTTTGCCTTTACCATGAGCCCCGCCGTCTTCGCTGATATGAGTGATTCTATCCATCATCAACATATTGGGAAGCGGCAAACGTGCATTGCCCTCGCCAAATAAATCGCCTTCGCCACAGGCGATTAATTCTTCATAACTATAAGAGCTTGGCCGCACCATTTTTTCTCCAATTTACAATTTTGATTTTGTAATTAGCACTGAAATCGCGATGAAGCCAAGTTCTTTTACTTATTGGGCTTGCGCTAATATCCCCAAAGCTGCGACACTGGAACCCAACCGACGAAGCGGCCGGTTCGAATTCTGCGCCACGCGGGGCGGCTATCGATAATTTCGCCTATCACGCCATTGGCAATGCGGGCTTCTACCCTTGCGCTCTCGCTTGGCTCGCGCATCAAAAATACTGGGACATTTGAGCTTGCCCGAACCAAAACCGTTCGCCTTGCTTCCAGATTTAGTTTATGAACCCACACCCGCCCGCCATCTGGATCCTCAATACGCCGCCAGTTTTCGGTTTCGGCAATTACTTTTACTGGCAATCCGCGACTATGATAAACCCATATCGTTGGATATGAAGTATCTGGTCCCGTGCGGCCATTAACTGTATTATAGCGTAATGAAACAAAGCGCGGGACAGGGAGTTTTGACGGCGTTTCGCCATGTGCGCGGTCGAAAGTTCTGCGCGCGGATTTTTGCTCAGTTTTTGGTGGCGATTGTCCATAGCTTGGCGCATTTGGCAAAATTATTGCGCCAATCAAAATTAACGATAATATTCCAAAAGCGCGTGTCGTCACAAAATTCTCTTTGTCAAATTTACCTGTTTCATAGGCTCTAAAGCAGATTGATAAAACCGTAGTTAACAAAAAATGTCGCGGTTGTTGGACATTTTATGAAACCTTGATAGTGTCAAATTTGATTTCATTCATCAGAATTGAGAATATGATGCCCCAAATAAAGCCCAAAGTTATCGTAACACGCCGCTTGCCCGAGCCAGTTGAAACCCGCATGAGTGAGCTTTTCACGGTCACTTTGGCGCCAACAGATATCCCAATGACATTTGATGGGTTGGCCGAAGCAGTGGCAAATTGTGACGTTCTGGTACCGACAGTTACTGATAAAATCGACAAAAGATTATTGTCACACGCGGGCGAAAATTTGAAATTAATCGCCCAATTTGGTGCGGGAATTGATAATATTGACGTTGAATATGCCAATTCGCGTGGCATAATTGTTACTAATACACCCGGTGTTTTGGCTGAAGATACTGCCGATGTTGCGATGGCCCTTATTCTAGCGACCACGCGGCGGCTAATTGAAGGCGCAAAAATTATTGAAAATGACGAGTTTAATGGCTGGTCGCCCACGTGGATGATGGGTTCAAGGGTCGGCGGCAAAAGGCTTGGCATTGTCGGCATGGGGCGCATTGGGCAAGCGGTGGCGCGGCGCGCCAGAGCGTTTGGAATGCAAATTCACTATCACAACCGCAAAAAGACCTCGCCACAAATTGAAGCCAAATTGGAGGCCACCTATTGGGAAAGCCTCGATCAAATGCTATCGCGTATGGATATTATTTCGCTTAATTGCCCGCACACACCCGCCACTTATCATTTATTATCGGCAAGGCGTTTGCAATTAATGAAGCCGAGCGCATATTTGATTAATACGTCACGTGGTGAAGTGGTTGACGAACAGGCTTTGGCAAAAATGCTTGAAAAAGGGCAATTGGCGGGTGCTGGCCTCGATGTTTATGAACATGAGCCAGCGATTAATCCTAAACTGAAAAAACTAAGCAATGTAGTGTTGCTCCCGCATATGGGATCTTCGACTTTTGAAGGCCGTTCGCAAATGGGCGACAAAGTCATTATCAATATCAAAACATTCGTTGACGGCCACACACCGCCAGATATTATTTTACCTGATATGCTATGAGATTGCTTTACAGCGTTTGATGTTCAAAGAGAATCTAATTTGCCGAAGTTTTTGCTCCCGCGAAATTGTTAGAGGAATGAGAGATTAAGTAGCTTTGGAATGGTTTATGGAAAACCTTGCTTTTCCAAAACCATTCATCGAGTGTGTTATGCGCCCTAGGTTTTTGTCA
>ERZ1292633.2333-Hain-H41-02um-R1-2333-length-19490-cov-5_pt1 | contig 19490 bp, 13 predicted proteins | sample MGYA00564406_ERZ1292633 | MGnify/ENA primary metagenome ERZ1292633 (study PRJEB36523, sample SAMEA6512639) | groundwater metagenome | collected 2019-01-08 | study: AquaDiva: Metagenomics assemblies of 32 groundwater samples
ACTTTATTCATTAAAAGCAAAAGATAATCAAAAAAAGAAATTTGATTTTAAATTAAAACTTACAAAAATTCTTTCCAAGAAAAATTATTCAAATGAAACAATAGTAGAACTTTTTGAATTTTTAGATTTGTTATTGAGTTTTAAAAGCGAAAAATTAGAAATATTATTTTATAAGGAGTTTAATAAAATGAGTAATTTAAAAGAAAAAGAAGTAATGGGTAGTTTTAGTAAATTTCTTTTAAAAAAAGGGAAAAAAGAAACTATTATTGAAATAGTTTTAAATGGAAATAAAGAAGGTGCATCAAATGAATTTTTATCTAAAATAACAAAATTAAGTATAAAAGAAGTAGAAGAAATATTAAAAAATGCACCACGCCAAGAAAAAGAAGAATAAAAATATAATAAGCAACGCAAGAAAAAAATAGTAAAATAACATAACATAGCATAAAATGGACAAGCTAAACATTTATTAGATAAAATAATAAAATTCAGAGGGATCATTTATTCTTATAATGAATATACAAATTTTAAAATATGACGAGCTAGAAAACTCTTTGGTTATTCCAAACGAGATTTTTTCTGATAAAAATAAAAAAGAAATGCTTTTTGCATTTGAAAATAAAAACCTTGTAGGAATTTTAAAAGGAACTTTTATTAATAACAAACTTTTTAATATTATTGAAATAAAAATCATAAAGCACAATCTTATAGAAGATATTTATACTTCTTTTTGCAATTATTTATTTTCAAAGTTTTTATCTTCTGGAATAGAAGTTCTTTCATGGGATAAACCTGAAAAAGAAAAAATTAATAATTACCTTGAAAAATCAGGGTTCAAAATTTATAAAAAAAAGTTGTTTTTTGAAAAAAATCTTGAAAATTACGTTATGCCTTATGATAATAGTTTTAATTTTAAAACACTTAATGAAGTTGGTGAAAAATATTTTATTGAAATGATGGTTAGAGCATCAATAGGAGATCCATTTGAAGATGTTTCAAGTAATCCTGAAAAAGAATTTCAAGAACTTATCGATTATGCAGGTGAAAAATTTAATTCTGAATGGTGGAAAATTGTATATCTAAATAATAGTCCTATTGGTGTAATCTTGCCTCAAATATTTGCTAATGCTCCTGATGAATGAACTTTATTTTATCTTGGAATTATTCCTGAATTTAGAGGTAAAGGTTTTGGTAAAATTATTCATTCAATTGGTCTTGATTTTTTAAGCAAAAATAATATTTTAAAATATAAGGGTTCAACTGATATAGAAAATAAATCAATGATAAGTATTTTTAGGATAAATAATTGTGTTCAAACACCTTCTCAATTGATATTCAACATATTTGATAAAAATGAGAATTAACTCAGGCTTAAAATTTAATTTATTAAATGAATCACATAAATTAAATTAATAGTATATAATAGACTCAAAAATTTTAGAATTATTAAGTACAATTTAATAAAAAAATAACATAAAAAATACCAAAATAATCATAGTTATGGTCATTTATTTGTTAAAAATTTTATGGTTCATATAAAAAATAGTTGAAGTAAATATTTTACTTTTGAAAGGAGATAATTAAATCTAATGGTTTTTTTTAAATATTTCATGGCAATTTTTATTCCTATAATTATTGGTGCTTTAGGTGGATTTTATTATAGTAATTTTATATTTAATTATAAAAGACTATTTGCATCCATTTTATTATCTTTAATATTGGTAATTATAGCTTTTTCTGTTAGTAATATACTTGGTATTGAATTATTAATAGCCTCATATTTTTATAATTATGTTTCTTTTAAAACCTTAAATCAAAAATCACCTAATAATCATATAAAGGGTTACCCAATACAGATAGATCCTGAAAAATTTAAACATGAAAGAGATACAGAAGGAATACCAAAAGAATTACTAGAAATGAGAGAAAAAAATTACTGTCATTTAGCAGAGTATGGCTTTAGATGTGCTAGATGGTTACCTATTGATACTGATAAAAAACTAAGAAGTCCACTAGAAATTGCATCACGTTTGTATGCTCTAAATACATTAGTTATGTGGGTAACATTGCCTGAAGATTTTTTTTCAACAGAAGATATGCTTAAATTAATTGAAAAACAAAAACCACATCCATGGCTTACTCCTGATGAATTGGAAATATTATCTTTTCCACGTAAGGAAGCAAATGAACAAAATATAGATAGTATTGGTTGGCGTTTTGAAAATATGTGGGTACTTGCTTGGATTCTTGGATTTGATATCAAACCTTTATTCTATGTAGGGCAGATACCTGAAGATATTTCAACCCAAATGCTTTTAACATTTATTCCTGAAAATAAAAACCCAGAAAATATTTTAGAAAAAAATACTTTGCGTTCTGAATCTGAAATAATAGAAATGGAAGATTTATTTTATTGTGCTCATAATGCGGTTAGAAGTGCACAAATGGGAAGTAATAGTGTTCCATCTGGTTTTCACCCTATTATAGATGGTGGAGCAATTCATGAGCGTCGTCATGCCTTAACATGGTGTTTATCTCCAGATGTTAGTTGGGATGAAACAGATTTATCAACATAATTTTTAGATTTTTAGATTAAATAAAGTATAAGATTTTTTATTGAATATTTTAAATATGTACTATCAATTTTTGCCAGATTATTATAAGAGTTATTTATGATAAAAATATCATATGAATTGACATTCATATTTAGCTGATATAAAATTAAATAATGTATGATCTGTATTTCATATGAGTTATAATTAATAGAAGGAATTAATGTGGATAATATTGTAGGAACACCTGTTAAAGGAGAAAATTTTAAATATAGAGAAAAAGTTCTAACTGAAATTCTGGAATTATTAGAAACAGGAAATAGTGTATTACTCATTGGATTGAGAAGAATAGGTAAAAGTAGTATTATGCACGCTGTTAAAGATAAAGCTCCTAGAAATTGGATAATAACATATCATGATGTACAAGCAAAAAGTTCACCTCAAGAATTTTTTTCTATTTTATTAAGCAGTATAAGCAAAAATTCATCATTAGATCAAATAATAAATATTTGGTCACAATCTAAAACAATACCAAATAAATTAATTAATATAATTAAAACCAGAGTCTCTAAATTAGGTGGATTTGAAACAGAAATTGAATTAAGAGAGCAAATTATAGATTATTGGGAACCATTGATGTCTGGAATTGAAAATATAATTTCTAAATCAAAAGAACCTGTAGTAATAATACTTGATGAATTTCCAATTTTTGTTGAAAGAATGTTAGATAATGGAATTTCTCCTAAAGTTGTTCAGGATATACTTGGTCAATTAAAAAGATGGAGGGGGGAATATAGTAATTTTAAATTACTTATAGGCGGTTCAATAAGTTTAGATCAAGTTTTAGCAAAATATAAAATAGAAACATCTACAATTAATGATTTTACAAGGTATTCACTTGAACCTTTAAATAAAGATGATGCTAAAAAATTTCTAATTGAATTAGCAACATCTTGTGAACTAAATTGGTATACGGATATTTTAGTTGATGAAACTCTTGAACTTCTTCAGGATTATTATCCTTTCTTTTTACAAGCATTTTTTATGCAGATAAGACAGAAATATGAGCCAGAAAAAAATTCTTTGCTGGATATTTTTGAAAATAATTTTATTCATTCAATTAATAAAAGTTTTTTTGAACAATTCATAAATAGACTAAATAAAAATTATACTTTGTTAGAACAAAGCATAATTAAAAATCTTTTTAGTTTTATAGTAAGCAAAGAAAATTATATAATTAATGAATCTGAATTAAGAAATTTTTTTACAAATTTAGATCAATCAAATTTTGAACCAAATAATCTTATACAAAACTTAGTTTCAGATGATTTTTTATCTATTAATAATAGAAAAAAAGAATATACTTTTGCGACTAAATTAGTAGCACATTGGTGGAAATTAACAAGGATAATATAAGCTTTGAATAAAATATCACGTTTTAATCCATATTTAATGGATAATAACTTAATTATAAAACTTAATACTGGTAGAGAGAAAGATTTTGATTTTGTTTTAGACATAATAAAAAAAAATATAAAACGAAAAGATTCAATTCAGCATATTTTAATTAATGGTTCACGAGGAATGGGTAAATCATTTTTTCTTAAATTAATGGATATTAAATTAAATGAATTAAATTTGTCAGATTTTGTTTTATTACCTGAAGAACAGGTAAATATTTATCAACCAGTTGATTTAATCAGAGAGATAAAAAAACATTTTATTAAACAAGAACATTCAACTTCTATTAGTAATTGGTTTCCTGAAGATAACGAAGTTTGGAATAAAGAAATTAATGAATTAGAAAAACTTATGCTTGAAGTAGAATGTTCTCATTTGGTTGTTGGTTTAGAAAACTTTGATTTACTATTAGGAAAAGGAGGGGCATTTGAAAGTGATGAAAACCAATATATGCTTAGAGAATTCTTAACAAGAACTACATCTATAACATTGATAGCAACTACAATTTATCCAGATTTAGGTTCAGATTATGATAAAGCATTATTTCATTTTTTTGCAAAACATGAGCTACAAGCATGGCAAGAAGAAAATCATAAAGATTATTTTATAAAGAGAATTAAATTAGAAAGTTCAGAAAATCAAAGAAAAAGTGAATTATCTGAATCTCAACTAAAAGCTTTAATTAAGTTTACAGGAGGAAGTCCTCGTATTACTGTAATAATGGCTGATATATTAGCAGATAATAATCTAGATTCAACAACAAAAACATTAGAAAAAGTGATTGATGATCTTACTCCTTTCTATCAAGATTTACTATCTAAAATACCACCAAAGTCAAGATTATTATTTGATTCATTAATAAGAGGTGGAGAGCCATGTTCTCAAAGTGATCTTGCAGATAGAGTTAATGCAAAACAAAATCTTATTTCACAAGGATTTGGATGGTTAGTTAATAATAATTATTTAATGGTTGATTCTCCTTTAGGAGTAAAACAAAAGCTTTATTCTGTTAAAGATAGATTATTTGTTCATTTTTATCAAATGCGATATATAAACCATGGAACAGGTAAAAGTATACTTGCGAGTATGAGTGAATTTTTAACTAGATTTTATAACACTTCGGAATTAAAGAATAAAGCAATAGATCTATATGAAAAAGGATTTAAATTTGAAAGTAATTATCTAATTAAATTAGCATTCGAACAATCAAATTTAGATATGGATAAATTACCTTGGAAGGATGATTTTAATGCTCTAATAAAAACATTTGAATTTACAAATATTGAAGAAACTCAAGATAGTAAAAAATTAGAGGCGATTTTAAAAACACATAATAAAGATTTAGAAAATTTTGTTAAATCAAAAAACTTAGAAAAACAAATTAAAAAACAAGAAGAAATCGGTTGGTGTTTAAGAAAACTAAATCGTCAAAATGAATCAATAGAAGTCCTAAATAAAACACTTACTTATTTAAATGAAGAGAAAAACTCTCAAGAATATTCTTGGGTTTTAGTACAAATTGCTTTATGTAAATATGAACTAAATTTGTATGAGGAGGCAATAAAATATTTTAATAATTCTTTAAATTTTTATATAAAAGAAAATAATAAAGAAGATCAAGCATTTATTTTATTACATTTAAGTTTTTGCTTTGAATATTTAGAAAATTATGAAAATTCATTAGAGTTACGTCAAAATTCTATTAATTTATATAAAGAAATAGGATATATAAAAAATAAAGAACAAGTTAATTCAATAAAAATTTCTATGGCATTATTACTATTTCAACAAAAAAAATATAAAGAAACATTAGATTTCTTTGATGAAATTATACAAAGTAGCATAGAAAATAAAGATTTTAAATATAACCCGTTTATTTTTCTATTTAAAGGTATTTGCTTAAGTGAATTAAATATGATTAATCAAGCATTAGATACTTTTAAAAAATCTATTGAAATTTGTATTAAAAATAATGATTTAAGTTATGTTGCTAGAAATTATAATCAAATAGGAGTTTGTTTAAAAAAACAAGAAAGTTATGGAGAAGCTTTGGAAGCTTTTGAAAAATCGCTTGAATATTCTCAAGAAAATACAGAAAAAGAAAGTATTTTAAAAAACATTGGTATTTGTTTAGCTCAATTAAACAAGCATAGTGAAGCTTTAAGTTTTTATTATAAATCTCTTGATTTCCATATTACTAAAGAAAATTCTGAAGAAAAAGTTTTATTACACAATCAAATTGGCTTTAGTTTAGGTCAATTAGGAAAAAATAAAGAAGCTTTAGAAGAACTTAATATCTCTCTAAAAATATCTTATGAAAGCCAAAACATTGAATGGCAAGCCATAAACCTTAGAATAATAGGAGGATGTCTAACAAGTTTAGGAAAATATGAAGACTCTATTGATAAATATAATAAAGCATTAGATATTCTTGATAAAATTACAAATATTTATAATGAAAATGAAATAGCTTGGAATTATAGACAAAGAGGCTTTTCATTAGAACAATTGGAGAAATATTCAGAAGCATTAGAATCCTATGAAAAATCTATGACTTATTATTCAAAGGATAATAGAATTCAAGAACACAAAGCTTGGATTTTAAGACATAAAGGAATATGTTTATTAGGTTTAAAGAAATATACAGAATCTTTATCATTATTCCGTGAATCATTAAGTAATTATATTATGTTACAAAATATTGAAGAACAAGCTTTTATATTAGGTAACATTGGATTCGCTTTAAGTGAATCTGGATTTTATGAAGAATCATTAAATTCTTTAAATCAGGCTCTGGAAATTAATATTATAAGAAAAGATCTTAAATCTCAAGCTGATAACTTACAAGAAATAGCATTTAATTTAGGAAGATTATCAAAGTATGATGAAGCAATAGAAAAATTTATTAAATCAAACCAACTATATAATATAGTAAATGATACTATAGGAAAAGCAAGAAATAATAGAGGAATATCTATAAGTATGTGGCAAACATCAAGACAAGATGAAGCAATAAATATATTGAATGAATCATTAGATTTATATATTAAAGAAAATAATATTACTGAACTAATCTCTGGTTTATGGCAATTATCCAATTACCAAAATATTTTAAAACAATACGAAAAAGCAATAAATACACTAAATAACGCTCTAAAGTTATTAAAAGAAAACAATAAAAATGATTTAAAATTTTTATTAATAGCAGAATTATTCAAAAATTATATATTATTTGGAAAAGATGAAGAAGCTTGGAATTTATTGGATGAAAATATCTCTGTTGTAAATAATAATATGATTTTTAGTAATATTGGTTCAGTATTATTTTCTTATTCAGAAAAAAATGAAATAGCCAAATATTATTCTATAGGAAGAAAAATATTAGAATATATATATAATCGAAAAGATAAATTAATTCCTTATGTAACACTACAACAATTATTTTTTGGTCTGTTAAGTAACAAAGTTAATTTATTATTAGTTGAAGATTTATTAGAAGATTCAATAATTATATTTGAAGAAAATATTAAAATGGAATTATCTGGAATATCTGGAATTATTTTATATTTAAAATCTAATAAATCAATAAATATTCTTTTAAATATGGAACCAGATATTAGGAAAACTGTAGAAATATTAGTAAAAGAAATGAATTTATAAGATCAAATTATAAAAAAATAATATATAATGAAATAAACGATTATTAAACATACTAATAAAAAGATAAATATACTAAAAATCTTGTATTTAACTTTAAAAGGAATAAAAAATTAAAATGGTATCATTAAAAAAAACAGCTATTTTTTTGACTTTAGCTATTTCTTCTACTTTACTTTTGGCAACACCAGAAATTAGTTTTAATAAAATAATAGATAATAAAGCTTTTGCTGTAACTAAGGCTAAACATACTTTTTTAGTTTATATGGTTGGTTCAGATTTAGAAAGTAAATATCAAGCAGCTACTAATGATTTAAAAGAGATGATGTCTGTTGGTTCAGACAAAAATGTTAATATTATTGTTGAAACTGGTGGAGCAAAAAAATGGTTCAATAAAGCTGTAAATAATACTAAAAATCAAAGATGGCTTATTGAAAAAAATAACATGAAAAAACTCCAAGAATTTGGAAGTCTTAATATGGGTGCAACAAGCACACTAAAAGATTTTATGTTATGGGGAATAAAAAATTATCCTGCTGATAAATATTCTATTGTACTTTGGAATCATGGTTCTGGTATTGATGGTTATGGATACGATGAAAAAACCAATGATATGCTTTCATTAAAAGAAATTCAAACGGCTTTTAATGAAACAAAAAATCAAACTAAAGTTAAATTTGAATTAGTTGGTTTTGATGCCTGTTTAATGTCAACACTTGAAACAGCAAGTATGATGGTTCCTTTTTCTAATTATATGGTAGCCTCTGAAGAATTAGAACCTGGTCATGGTTGGGATTATTCCAAACACCTTAAACTTCTCCATGATAACCCAACTGTTTCTGGAAAAGAACTTGGAACAGAAATTGCTAAAGGTTTTAAAAATCAAGCTAAAGAAAATGAAACTGATTTTGAAATAACATTAGCCGTAACAAACCTTAGTAAAATACCGAATGTAGTTACTTCACTTGATAATATGGTAAAAAAAGTAAGTTCAGATATTGTAAGTAGTGAAAATAATCTCAAAAAAGTTGGTTCAGCAAGATCAAAAGCAGAAGATTATGGTAATTCATCTGGTAGTCATACAGATTTAGTTGATCTTGGCGATTTGGCAAAAAAATTAAAAGCTGATTATCCTTCTCAAAGTACAGCTTTACTCGAAAGCCTAAAAGGAGCAGTTGAATATAATCTTACAAGCAAAGATAAACCTGATGCTACAGGTCTTTCTGTGTATTTTCCTTATAAAGATAAAACTAATTTTAAATCTGCTCCAACAACTTATGAAAAATTAGATTTTTCAGCCGATTACAAAAAATTTGTAAGAAATTATGTTGAAAGAGCTTCAGGTAAAAAACCAGATATAAATTTAGCAAATACAAGCCTTGAAGCAAAAAAAAGTGGTTTTGGTCTTCGTTTAACTAAAAAAGAAATTGAACAAATTGATAAAGTTTATTCTATTGTTGGTGTAAGAGATAAAACAACACCTTCAAATATTATATATATGGGAATGGATACAGATGTAGTTATAGATGATTCTACAGGAGAATTAATTGATAATTTTAATGGAAAAAGAATCATGCTAAATGATAAAACTGTTTCAATGTTTTTATATCATGAAGGAAAAGATTTTGCTCTTTATACCCTACCAGTAATGCTTAATGGTATTAATTATGATTTATTGATTAATAGAAGTTTTAAAAATGGAAAATTTACCATAAATGGAGCTTGGAAAGGTGTTGACCCAAAAACTAAAGTAGCTGATAAAAATATTGTACTTATAAAAGCAGGAGATAAAATTCAACCTTTATATTTTTATGTAAATGAAACTACAAAAAAACAAGGTTATGTAAAAGGAACTGAATTTCAAGTAAAAGATAAACTTAAACTTGAATATAAAAAAATGTCTGATGGTGATTATCTTTATGGTTTTTATATAATAGACAATTTACAAAAGGAACATTATACAAAATATATTAATATTTCTTATAAAAATGGTAAAATAAAGAAGAACAAATAGATTTTTATAGAAAAAATATTAAAAAATTAAATTATTTAATTAAAAAGGAAACAAATTATGTCTGAAGTAGAATCAATTTTAGTTGATAAACAACTTTATATTAAACTAAAAAAAATGGCTGATGCAAATGAATGTTCGGTAAATGAAGAAATAGGAAAAGCTTTTACTGCTATTTACGATGATCTTGATGAAAGTTGTCTTGAAGAAATTGATATAATGCCAAGAAAAGATACTGTTTATCTATTATTACCAGAAAATCTTTATAATTTATTACAAGAAGAGGCTGAAAGTAATGAAACAGATATTGAAAAAGAATTAAATTTATTTTTTGATGAATATTTATCAAGTTCTGAAGAAGATGAACCAAATTCTTATGAAGAAGAAGACGATTCTGAAGAAATTGAAGAAGATGGTGGTAGCGAAGGCGAAGGCGATGAAGATCTTGAAATTGACAAAGAATATATAGAAGACAATTCTGATGAAGAATCTGAAGAAATTGAAGAAGAAGGCGGTAGCGAAGGCGATGAAGAATCTGAAGAAGAAAATTCTGAAAAAAGATCAAGTGAAACTAATAAATCAAAAGGTTTATTTGACATAATAAGTGATGCTGTAGAAGATTTTGTTCAAGAATTAATTAGTGATGAAAAAGAGCCTGAAAAGAAAAAAAAGAAAAATTAAATAACTTTCTTAAATTATATAAAGGGTTTGATGAATCAAACCCCTGCATTTACATATTTTGGACGAATGGTAATGCAAACGGATATTATTAATTCTAAATTCTTAACGGGTAATTATTTTATGAATTATTTCCCCAATATTTATTAGAATCAATATAATATTTATTTCTCATTACTTCTACAATATTATCTATATGTGTAAAATAAAACCAAGGTAATCCATCTTCAGCCATTTTTATTTCATTTGGCTCTAAGGCATCAATATTTGATTTTTCATCTAATCTTTTACATTGATTTGCAGAACAAGATGTTTTTTCCCAATTAAAACAATATTCTTTAGGACAAATAAAAGGCGGTTTTTCATAAGGATTAAATTTTTTCATATTTTATGAGATTTTTTCAAAAAGAAATTCATTGTATTTTGCTGTTTTTTCAAAACCTAAACTTTCATAACATTTTATTGCAATTTCATTTGAAGCAAGAACATTCAAACCAATGTTTTTAACCCCTTTATCAAAAAGAGAGTTACATAATTTTGCAGTAACTTTTTTTGCTAACCCTTTTCCTCTATAATTTGGATGAGTTGTAATATTTCCTAATGCAGAAACTTTATATTTTTCAGAATAAACATGAATACCAGCAACACTTATAAACTTGTCTTGCTCTTTAATACCAAAATATTGTTTTGTTTCTAACATTCTTAAATCGAACCAATTTTCTGGATAACTTTCATGATAAAAAAGATTTAGTTCATTTAATTCATCTGAAGAAATTAATTTTACCTCTGATGTATCAATTTCTTTTAATTTCAAGCTATTTTGTAAAGACATTTTTAAATGTTCACCATTAAAGTCATATTTATAATTATCAAAAAAAATAGTTTCTAAATTAGGGCTTAAATGAGCATAAAATTTGTTAGGAAGGTAGTTAATAGCTTCTTTTAACAGAAGAGTTATTTTTTCTTTTTCTTCACTAAAAGCTAATAAAACGGGTATTGAGGGGCTAAGATATATTAAAACTAGGGCTTCTAAATTATTATCTAACTCTAAACCTAGCCATATAGTTGAATTCCAAAAAAAATCGTCAAGATCTCCAATTTGATAAATATTCAAATCAGTATTTTTTCTTAAAAAATATTCAATTAAATCTTTATTATGTACTGATACTATTCTAATTTCTTGTTTACCCATTTTTTCTAAAATATATTCATAACTTATTATAGTACTTTTTAATAAAAAATTTCTTTTATAAAAGAAATTGTATATATTAAATTATTTTAGATTTTTATTAATAAAAATATATGATACTATTTTCTAATAATTTTAAATTATATGAGATTTTATCTTGAGAAAAAATCTATTAAAGGTTTAGCAAATGGATTATGAATTATCAAATGATGAAAAAATAGAAATACTATCTTATCTTATTGACACATTTCCTAATAAAGCTGAAATAGCTTTAAAAGAAATAAATGATATTTGTATTTTTAGAGATACTGAATTTGAAAACAAAAATGAATCATATAAAATAAATAATATTATAAAAATAATTTTTGAAGAAAATATTCTAGAAAAAGATTTTATTAAATTGCTTATTATTTCTAAATATTTAAAAAATATAAATCCTGAATATTTAATAAAAGAAATTATTGAAGAAGATAAATATATTAAAAATCATGCTTTATTTAACAAAAATGTTTCTAAAAACATAGAAAAAACTATTGAAAATGATTTATTTATTATAAAAAATAAAATTGAAACTATCCTTGATAAATCTATAAAAGCTGATTTTGAAATTGAAATTATCTTGAATAAAAGTATTAATTATTTAAATGAAATTTTATTTTTTAATGATATTATAGAGAAAAAACAAATAATTAATGAAATAAAAATATTAATAGATATTTTAACTAAAAAATCTATTGAAATTACTGATTTATACCAGAATAATATTTTAAGGCTCAAACATATTGAGCAAGAACAGAAAAAAATAACTTTAAAGCAAGAGGAAGAAAAACTTATTAAAATATTAGATGATTTTAATGATGAATTTAATAAAATAATTAATGAACAAAAAGATATTTTTAATGATATTGAAGCTTTTTCACTTATACCTGTAGAGAATTTTTTAAAATTTCCTGATATTATAAATAAATTTAGTAATTATTTATTTATGATTATAATAATAAATAATTTTATTCTTTCTATAGAATCTTTAAATATTGAATCAAAATATTTATCTAATCTAAAAAAACTAGAAAATGAATTATTGGATAATTTTAGACTTTTTATTGAAATAAACAAAAAATCATTTGAAAAATTTACAAATCCCAATATTAAAGATAAAAAAATACTATTTAAAAATAAATTTTTTGAACCAATAAAAAAAAGTTTTGATGATAATTCAGCTAAAATTATTAATAAGTTAATGGATGTTTTATATTAGTTATGAGAATAGATTTAATAGAAAAAGAATTAGGTAATATATCAGAGTTATTGAGCAAAAAACAATTTCTATTAAGTGAAAAAAAAATAAGAACATTATTGCATTATTTAAAACCAGAAGAAAAAGGAATCTATGATTATTATATAAAAGCTATTTTATTATTATCAGAAATATTAATCAAAAATATAAAAAATATAAATGCTCTTGAAGAATTGGAGCATGTATTTAAAGAATTTCCTTTTGAAGAAAGAATTTTACTTGAAATATATAACTTATCGGTTAAATTAAGAATGATTACAAGAGCAGAAATGGCCTTAAAAAGTATAATTTATATTAATCCTTCAGATATTTCTAAAAGAATTTTTTTAGTGAGATTTTATCTTTCAGTAGATGAAAATTCAAAAGCCATTATGGAATTAAAAAAAATAATAGAGTTGGGTATATTTGATTATAAAATACACACTTTACTTGCATCTTCTTACATAAAAATAGGCTTATATTCAGAATCTCTTAAACATGTAGAAATAATGAAAAGTTTAGAACCAGAAAAGAGTTATTTGAATATTTTAGAATCAAAAGTTATGCTAGATAAAAATAATTTAAGTGAATCCTTTAAACTTTTTAATGTATTTATTGAACAAAAATTAGACGAAAAAAAGATAGATAATAAATTACTTCTATTATTGAATGACAATATAGATTTATTTATTAAAACTTCTCAAAAAGACATATTAATCGAACATATAATAAAGATACTAAGCTCTGAAATTAAATATAGTTCTGAAAATATATTGTTTTTAAATAAAATAACAAAAAAACTCAAAGTAGATGTTATTTTTAATTTTTTTACTCATCATAATAATCCTAAATCATCTTATCCAAATTTGACTGATTTTGATTTATTATTAAATTTAATTTTTTTAATTAAAAATAAAGAATATTTTAATCAAGATAAATTTAACCTAAAAAAGTATTTTGAACCTATAATAGAAAAAATCTTACCTTTAAATTTACATATTTTTATTCAATCACTGCTTTATGAATGAATATAATTAGTTGATATTGTGATTATGATTATATGTAAATTTAAATAATTAAAATATAATCATAAAATTATTTATGTTGTTATTAATTTTTAAAAATGTTTGATATATCAAAAAGTATTAAGCTAAGCATTACAAATTATTCCAAAGAAAATGTAAAAGCAGCAGAACAAGCTTGTATTGAAGCAAGACAGTTTATAAAACTAGCTTCTAGTTCAGAAAATAATGAAAAATTTATTTCAGCTGCAATTGGCTCTTATTTGGAGGCAATAGAACTTTATTCAGGTTTAACTGAACCTTATATTGGTATTGCTTATCTTGCCATAAATATGGGAAAAAATGATGATGCAATAAAGTTATTAAAAAAAGTTTTAGAAATAGATCCATTACATTCAAATGCAAAAATGATGCTAGATAAAATTAAAAGTAAACAAATTTCTTCTGCAATAAATAAAGAATCGGCAAAATATCTTAAATATGAAAGTAAGCCGAAAATGAAAGTTAAAAAAGATTTTCTTTCAAAACTCTCCGATATATTTAGTATTAAGCCTAAAAAAGAGAAAAAAGTATTAACTAATGATTTTGCTTCTTTACTTAATGAAACTAAAAAAATTATGTACACAAAACCAAATTAATTCATACTGTCCGTTTTTATGTGATATATATTTAGCCACAGATTTCACGGATATTAATTTTTTCCCACGAGACAGTATGTCATAATAGCTTTTATCTGTGTTATTCGTGTAATACGTGGCTAAAATATTTCCTCTTCCTAATTACTACTAAGAAAAAATTCATTACCATTTTGATCTTTTAATAAATTTCCATTATTATCATTAGCAAAAATTTTATATTCTAATACTTTCCCATTTTTATCTTTAATTGGTTTATAAATTACAATCCCTTTAATTTTAGAGTTATTATCAGCCAAAGAATCAAGTTTTTCATCTTCAATATTAACTATTTTTTTATTATATTGGTATTTATTAGCTTCACGTAAAAGATCTTGAATATCTTGAGGATAATCACCCCTATTATCTACAGCAAATGTTTCTAGTAATGTTTGCAATAAATGCATATTAACTCTAGTACTTTTTTCTAGCTCAGGGTTCATAAAATTCACAGTTATTTTTTTCTTTATATTTAATTTTGTATTTATAAAATAAGATAATTTATTTTCTGAGACAACAAAAACTGTTTTAGAAAGAGGTTTAACTTCATCATACTTAGCTTCTAGTAATGTATGGTCATTCATATTTATCGCACCATATTTTCCATTAATATTAGTAACCAAAATATCATCAAAAAAATCTAATGAATCATATTTAAGTGAAACTATTTCTTTTCCGTTTTTATCAATTAATCCATATTTTTTATTTAACTTTACAATAGAAAAACTAGTATAAAAAGTTGTTATTTCATCATATTTAGGTGCTAAGATTATTTTTCCTTCATTATTTATAAGACCATATTTTTTATTAATTTCAAATTTTGTTATTTCTTTAAATCCAAAAGTATCTAAATAATCAAATTTTGGTTCAACAATAACTTTTCCTTTATTATTGATAAGACCATATTTTTTATTTAATACCATAGTAGTAACTTTATCTAGAAAAAAAGATATTTTATCATATTTATAATCAATAACAACTTTCCCATTTTTATCTATTACCCCATATTTTGAATTTTTTTCTGAAATAAGAACATCATTACCAAAATTAAAAAAGTAGTTTTCAGAAGGCTTAAAAATAATTTTTCCTTTATTATTTATAAGTCCCCATTTTTTATTTTCTTTAAAAGAGGCAAAACCATCTTTAAATATGGTCATTGAGTCATATCTAGGTTTAACTATAATTTCTCCATCTTTATTTGCAAAACCAAATTTCTTTTTTTCTAAAAATATAATCATATCATCGGAAAAACCATACACATCTTCAAATTTATTTTTTACTATAAATTTGCCTTTACTATCAATTAACCCATATTTACCATTATATTTTGCTTTATATATTTTTTTTTCATAATTAATTATTTTTATATCTTGAAATTTAGCTTCCAAAATAATTTTTCCATTAGAATCAATTAAGCCAAAATCTTTTCCATTTTTTGAAAAAGAAAAAATATTTTTATCTACTGAAATTAATGATTTAAAATTATCTTTAATTAAAAGTTCACCTTTTTTATTAACTAAATTAAGATTTTCGGCTTCTTTTAAAATAAAAGTATCATCATCAAAATAAGGTTTAATTATGAGATTATATTTTAATGGAATTACAATATCACCTTTTTCATTTATGATTCCAAATTTTCTATTTGATGTTACAAAAAATAAGTCATTTATAGTATTTTTATTATTATAAACCTTCCAAATATTATCTATATCTATAGAATTATTATTTTCCTTAATAGATTTAATTTGTGTTTTACTCTCATAATTCTGAACTTCTGCACTTACATTATTTGATATAAATAAACTAGCTATAATGATGAGTGATACTGGTAATTTTCTCATTTTTAGACCTTAAAAAATTTTTTATCACAGAATTATATCTTATGAATATAAAATTAGAATTAAAAAATTATTAAGCTCATTGGTCATCTAGTTTTTTGTTAAGTTTTTGTTAAAAAAAGAAACTAATAAAAATAATATATAATAATAGTAAGGTGAATTTCTAGTAAAAAGATAAAGGTAATTTGAGATGAGTATATCTAGTGTTGGAATAAGATTAGATAGTATTCCTAAACTTTTAAGCACTGAAGAGAGTGCAAAAGTAATAAATAATGGAACAACAAAAGATGAAATACTTGATTTATCTTCAGATATAACAACACCTGAAGGTATAAAAAAATTAGAAAATGAATTGAATTCACAAGATGTTTCTTTAATAAAAGGAATAAAAATAGGAGATCAGATTATTAAAGCTCCTTCGGTTGCTGAATTAAAAACTCTAATTAAATCTCTTCAAACTGAAATTCTTACTGGAGGTAAAGGTGGTCATGTAAAAGAAAATTTAGATACCATAAATTTTGAACAAACTACAGGCATTTCTGTTACTTCTACACCCAATCTAACTTCTGGCACTGCAAAAGAAACTATGGCAAAAAGAGCTGAATTACGTTTGGGTATTGTTGATAATAAAGATGTAAAACAAGCCTTATCTAAAGATATTGAACTAATAGAAAAAAAATATACTCCTGCAAATACAGATAATAAAGATAAACCTGCAAATTTTGTTGCGGCTAAAATACTTTTACAAGATATGTCTTTGCTTGAAAAGAAAGGATTATTAAACCCTAAAGATAATGATATTTATTCTGAAATACTTACAAAATTTATTGATAGTTATAATAAAAATAAAGGTGCAGGTGTAATAACCCAAGGTGATTTTGATAAATTAATGACAATAGCAAAAAATACCGAATCAACTATTACTTCAGCTGATGCACCAAAAGCTTTGAGTGTTGATGAAAAAGCTATGTCAGCGTTGTTACCAGGAACGACAAGTACTCCAACAGAACAAAAAAAAGTTGCTTTAGATAATTTTAAAGCAGTAAAATTTGCAGCTAAAGGTTCTATAGATGATTTAAATATGGCAACAAAAGAAGTTGGTTTAACAAATGAGGCTATTAAAGCCCAAGGTGGTTCTGCTGTTGAAGGTGGGCGTAGCTTTTCAAGAATGTTAAATGCCGTAACTCAAGTTGAAAGTGAAATTACTCATGTTAATCAACTTTTATCAGGTTTTGAATCTTATGTAGGTGAAGTTCAAACAAAAATTGATACTAAATTATTAGAATTAGGCAAAAAAATGGGTTTAACAGATCTATCTGAAATTAAAAAAATTGCCGATAATCCTTCTGATCCTAAAAATGCAGATCTTATGAAGTTAGTTAAAGGTGATGGAGAAATGCAAACCTTAAGGTTTGAGCTTCAAAACAGACAAGAAGAAGTTGGCCCTCAATTTAAAGAGTTAACTTCAAAATTATCAGAATTAAGAAATGCTCAAATTTCTGGTCTTAAAGCTCTTAAATCAATTAAAACCATTGATTCTGAAATGAAAACTCGTGTAGCCGCAACAGGAGCAATGACACAAAAATTAGCAGGTGGAATAACAGATCTTAATAATATTACAAAAAGTGTAAGTGCAATTTCTTTACCAAATTTTTCAGCTTTTGAAACAGATCTTAACACAAATAGCTTAGATCAATTAAAAGCAAAAAGTTCTGCCTTTGCAACAGAGTATGCTAAATTTGATGTTGCTCAGGCTGAAATTGATAAATGTAAACCAAAAATAGAAGAATCAAGAGCTAAAATGGTAGCAGGAATGAAAGATTTAATTGCTAAATATGAAGCAACTTCGACTGCTAGTCCAGAAACTATAAAAATTTTAAAGGAAGAATTAAAAACTTTAGAAGCAATTAAGTTTGATTTTTCAGCCTCTAAATATACTAATCCAGATGATCCTAAGTATATTTCAGATCCAAAATTAAGAGTTGAAGGAATGAAAGCTGATATTGAACATCTTAAAACAGATCTAACAAAATTAAACACTATTCGTTCATCAATGATTGGTAAATTAGCTAAAATGGGACCTTCAGAAATTGATAGTAGAGAATTAGCTTCTCTAAGAGCCTTAGATGTTAATGTAAGTGGTTTTGGTTCTGCAAAGCTTGATGCAGATTCAGCCGTAAGTGCAAAAGAAATTTCACTTGTTGCAGGAAAAGGTAATGCTGATAATCTTCAAGTAGAGATAGAAAAAGCTATTTCAAAAGCTGAAGATGCTAAAACTAAAGATGAAACAAAAGGTTTTGATATGGTTCAAAAATTTGAAGATCATCTCACTTGGGGTACTCATGTAGGAGTTAGTTTAGGAATTTCGGCTGGAGTTGGTGGTAAATATGGCCCAGTAACAGGAAAAATTGGAGTAGGAGTTGAAGCTGCACTTAAAGCAGAGTATTGTTATGGAAAAGGACCTTTTTGGTTAGTACATGTTGATGTTGATGCAAAAATTGAAGGCGAAGCTTCTATGGCTGGTATTTTCAAAGCACATGCTGAAATATCAAAAGGTTTAGCCGCAGGTATCAGTTTTAATAATCTAAAAGAAGCTGCCGCTTTTGGAGAACTTTTGGCTGTTACAATAGCAAAAGTACAATCTCCTTTGACAAGTATGGATGATAAAGAAGAAGCTCTTAGCCAATTATGGGGACAAATTAAAATTCATTCTTATTCAGCAGATAAAGCCGCTCAAAAATATGATGTTCAAATAGGAAATGATAAAACAGGTTTTGGTTTTTCTTATACAAAATCTGAAGTAACTGGTCATTATGGTTCAGCTACAACAGAAAATCCAAATCCAGATATAACAAGAGCAGATATTAAAGATACAGAAAAAAAAGGTGAAGTAAATCTTACTTTAGGCGGGAAACCATATAAATTAAGAGCTACAGTTCAAACTTCGGAAGATGTAACTGGAGGGCAAAAAGATCCTACTCCTATTACAAGATTTGCAGGTCAAGTTGTTATTCCAATTTCAGTGTTTAAAGATGTTTATAAAAGTAAAACATTAAATTCTATTCCTCCTGATGTTTGGAAAAGTATGGTAGCTGTATTTAAAGAAATGAATCCTTCAATTGCTTTAGGTCC
>ERZ1292633.2336-Hain-H41-02um-R1-2336-length-19483-cov-5_pt1 | contig 19483 bp, 24 predicted proteins | sample MGYA00564406_ERZ1292633 | MGnify/ENA primary metagenome ERZ1292633 (study PRJEB36523, sample SAMEA6512639) | groundwater metagenome | collected 2019-01-08 | study: AquaDiva: Metagenomics assemblies of 32 groundwater samples
CGAGCAGCGCGTGATCCACTGCGGCCCGGGCGGCGGCGAGCCGCGGGTGTTCGAGCACTTCGTACACCGCGGGCAGTTCCGCCAGCGTTGTCATGGGTTCACCGGTCACGGGATGACTCAGCCATCGAGGTCGCGCTTCTTCTGCTCGAACTCATCCTTGCCGATCTCGCCGCGCGCGTAGCGTTGATTGAGAATGTCGAGCGCCGACTTGCCACGCGGCGCGCCGCCGGACCGGTCGAAGACCCACTTCCCGAGCGCCACGATCGCCACGATGATCAGCACCCAGAACAACAGCATGGGGGAGAGGGCCGAAACCCCACCCCCAGCCGTGATTGCTCATATCGCCCCACATCGTCGCCTCCTTTTCTAGAACGTCAGGTTCATATCGGCCGGGATCACGACTTCCTTGTAATACTTCGCCGGGTCGGCCGGCTTGACCCCGTCCACCAGGTCCTTCGGCGTCATGCCGAAGAGCGACAGATTGAGCGGGCAGGCGAGCACGGTGGCGCCTTCCGCGATCAGCATCACGAACAGGTCCTCGACCAGTGGCAGGCCCATTTCGTCCATCTTGTCCATCACCGCCTTGCCGACTTCGGGCGGTTCGTCCGGCAGGCAGGTGAGCGTTTTCATTTTCTCGCGGTGCACGGCATTGATGCCACGCGAGCCGAAGAACAGCGTCACCTTCGAGCCCTCGCGCAACAGGCTGAGGGCCGTCATCAAGGCGTTGAACACCTGGCACAGCTCGTCGTGGAAGCACATCACTGAGACATTCTTTTTCATAACTCCTCCTGTTTGACCACTGATTGCTGTGTGCGCCCGCTGGCGCCGCCGTTCCGTATCAAGCCGCGCGCGATTTCGCGAAACACCGCCGCCGCGGGCGAGTCGGCGTGCGCGGCAACGAGCGGCGTGCCGCCATCGCCGCTGGCCGCGATCCGGGAATCGAACGGGATGCGCCCGAGCAACGGCGCGCCGAATGATCCGTCCCGATCTTGCGCCGCATCCGGAAACAGTGGCACGTCGCCGTGGCAGTGCGGGCAGACAACCCCGCTCATGTTCTCGACGAGCCCGACGATGGGAATGTCGAACTCGCGCAGCATGGCCGCCGCGCGTGCGGCGTCGGCGCGGGCCACGGCCTGTGGCGTGGTCACGAGCAGCGCGCCGTGCAGAGGAATGGTTTGCTGGAGCGAAAGCGGCACGTCGCCGGTGCCGGGCGGGAGGTCCACGATCAGAAAATCGAGCGCGCCCCAGTCCACGTCGTGGACGAAGTCGTGGATGAGTTTATGGAGCACCGCGCCGCGCCAGATGAGTGCGTCGCCTTCCGGCACCATGAATCCGACCGAGACGATCTTGAGGCCGTGCGCCGCAAGCGGCCGGATGCGCCCGTCGGGTCCCGCACGCAGCCGGCCGTCGCGCAGGCCGGTCATCAGCGGAACACTCGGGCCGTAGAGATCGGCGTCGAGCAGACCGCAGCGCGCACCGGCGGCGGCGAGCGCGACGGCGAGATTTACGGCGACGGTGGACTTGCCGACCCCGCCCTTACCGCTCGCCACGGCGATGACCTGGTGAATCGCGGGCGCCCGGCCCGCCTGCGGCGCCGTCATGGCTTGGCCTCCAGGCCGTCCAGGCATTGCTGCAACCAGCGCGCGTGGGTGCGGCCGGCCTCGGCGCGCGCGAGGAACCAGCGCGCGCCCTCGGGGAAACCTTCGTGCGCGGCGACTTCCGCGTAGCGCGTGTAGAGTGCGGAGAATTCGTGCAGCTCGGCCTCGATCGAATGCTTGAGATTCTCTGAAAGCGATTCGCTCACCAGCTCGGGTGCTTGCGCGCCGTGCTCGACCAGGAGATCGAGGAAACCGAGCGCGTGGCCCTTTTCTTCGTCCGCCGCCGCGCGCAGCACCTGCGCGATGTCCGGCCGGCGCGCCGTGTCCGCCAGGCGCGCGGCGAAATGGTAACGCATGTTCGCCTGGACCTCGCGGGTGTAGGCCTGCGTGAGGTGTTCGAGCGTCTGACTGGCGTTGAGATCGGTCATGGCTGTCCACGCAGGCTCATGAGATAAGCCAGGATGTCGTTGCGCTCCGTTTCGGTGCCGGTAAACGGCGGCATCAGCGAGGTTTTTTTGCCGTCCTGTTCCATGAAATAGCCCTTGCCTGGAACCACGACCCTGGAAGGTTCGAGCAGGGACTCGGTGAGATACGATGCGGAATGGATGCCGCCGGCATAAGTCAGGTCCGGTCCGATGCGCGGCTGTGCGGCGTTGACGGGAAAGCTGTGGCAACCGGCGCAGCCTTTCTCGCTCATCAGGCGCTTGCCGCGCTCGGCATTTCCGGTGACGGCAACCTCACCGAGCTGCTTCGCGTAACTCGCATCCACCTTGCCTTTCTCGAACCGCAGCACCTGCCACGAAGAGAGCCGCTTGAGCCCGTTGCGCTCGGCGGCGTCACCGCTCCAGACGGCGAAGGCCACCGGCACCAGTCCAAGCTTTGCGGGCGCGGCTGAAAAGCGATGCTCGCCCGGAGCGGCAAGCGTGCGTGCGAAAACCACGCGCCACGTACCGTCCTTCCAGACACCCTTGGCCTTTACGCCGTCCGGGGGCTGCGCGCTGAGCGTGCCGAAGCCCTCGGCGGCGAGCGTCTCGACTGAGCCATCGGCGCGCCAGAACCACAGGGCGACCGGCATGCCCCCGTGTCCCATGCCTACATAGGGCAGCGTCACGCCGGACCCGTAGCGGACCGGCCACTGCACCGCGGCGCCATCGGCGAACTGGCCCACCGCGCGATCCTTGGCCAACTTGTCATCGGTCCATTCGAGATGCAGAGCGATGGTCTTGGCGCTGTACTGTGCGCGCACCTTGACCGTGGCGGCACCGGTGGGCGCGACCGCGGGCGGCACGCTCACCTGCGGATAGACGGCGACCGTCGCCGACGCCTGCTTGAGCCACGACGGACTCAGGGGATCAAGCGCGGGCTCGGCGGTGCTCGACTTGACCGGAATAAAAGCAGCGCCTTCCATGGCGTGCCCCGCCACCGGAGACAGAACCGCGAGCAGCGCCAGGGCGTGCCGAAGCAGCGACTTCATGTTTTTTCGCCCCCGGCGCGATTGCCGGCCACCACCTCCAGGTTGTCCAGCCGGTCCTGAAGGCTACCCTCGAGCACGATCGGAATCACGCGCCGACCGCGCGCGCTCTGGGCGCCGCCGGCCCGCGCCTTGGGAGTTGCGGCGGGGTCTGCCGGCTTCTGGTAGTACGCGGGATCGAGCTTGAACATCTCCTCGTGGCGGTAGGCGATGAGTAGATCCATGAGCTCGGAGGGTTGCTTGCGCTGCTTCTTCTCGCGCTCCGATTCGAGCGCCTTGAGCACCTCCGGCACGCGCGGGCCAAAGAGATAAATTAAAAAAGCGTCCGGGATGCGCCGTTCGTTCGTGAGCCTTCCTTCGGTGTCGTACTTGAACGGCGACAGCGGCGGCACGTAGTAGACGTTCGGCTGGGTACCGAGCTCGGCATGCAGTGGCAGCGCCACCTTCCACTTCTCCACGAGCTTGTGCACGGGACCTTCGACGTCGTCGAGATAACCGACGAAGCGGATGCGCCAGACGCATTGCTGGGCGCAGGCCGGCGGCAGGCCCTGCTCGATGCGCGGGAAGCAGAAGATGCACTTTTCCGAGCGCTTGAACAGCGGATTGAAATATACCTTCTTGTACGGGCAGGCGGCGACACAGTGCTGGTAGCCGCGACAGCGCTCCTGATCAATCAGCACGATGCCGTCCTCCTCGCGCTTGTAGATCGCCTTGCGCGGGCAGGCGGCGAGACAGGCCGGGTTGGTGCAGTGGTTGCAGATGCGCGGCAGATAGAAGTAGTAGCTGTTCGGGTACTCGCCCGCGCCCTGGTCCTCGTCCCAGTTCGGGCCGTAGTCAGGGGCGCGCACCGGCGCGAGATGCGGCAGCTCGCCGGTCACGCGCACGGCGCGCGGATTGAGCGCCTGCTCGTAGTTCATGTCGAAGGCCGCGCCATAGTCCTGGTGCAGGTCCGGGATGCGGCCGGGCTTGAGACTGCCGCCCTCATCGAAGCCGCCGCCTGCTTCCTGCCACTTGCGAGGATAGCCGCTGCCCGGATGGGTCTCGACGTTGTTCCATTACATGTACTCGCGGCCGTCGCGGTTGGTCCACTGGGTCTTGCAGGCCGAGGTGCAGGTCTGGCAGCCGATGCACTTGTTGAGATCCATCACCATGGCGATCTGGCGCTTAGACATGGTTGCCGCCCTCCGTCTTCACCACGTCCACCGTGGATTCGTAGGCGAGCTGGTTGCCGTCCCATTCGGCGCCAAACTTGAGATGACCCCAGCCGCCGGCCAGCTCGAGCGGCGCGAGCAACCCCGCCACCGGCGCGTCCATGCCCACGCGCTTCCTGAACTGATGCGGCTCCCAGGCATGATCCATCATGATCGTGCCGGGCCGCAGGCTCGGCAGTATCTTCACCATGGCGGTGAACTCGCCGACATCGTTGTAGACCCTCACGGTATCACCATCGCGGATGCCGCGCGTGGCGGCATCCCCGGGATTGAGGTTCACGTGCGGCACGCCGCGCTGCAGGCGCAGCATGTACTTGTTGCTGCGCCAGGTGGAGTGGATGCCCCAGCGCGTGTGCGGCGAGTAGAACTTGAGCGGAAATTTCGACGGGTGCAGCGACTCGCGCGCCGTGGGCACGACACAACCGAGCTTCAGAAACACCTCCTGGTCAATGTAGAACTGCTGGCGACCCGAGAGCGTGGGATACGGGCGCTTCAAATAGAACTGCTCCTCAAACGAGCGGTACGGCTTGTCGGCGTAAAGCGGCGAGGTGAGCCCGGCGTTGTTATTGAGGATGAGAAAGCCGCGCTCCACCGCATCCTCGAACTTCCATGGCTTGAAGGCCGGGACGTTCTCGATCAGCCACTTCACCACGTCTTTATCGGTGTTGAGCTTGCCCTGCATGGTGAAGTCCGCATGCAGGGTACCGAGGTCGCGCGTGACCGGCTCTTTCTTCTCGGCTCCGTCGTCGCGGCTCACCGTGAAATCCGGGTCCGGGATGCGTGCAAGCCCGCGGCGCTTCGCCACCTGCTCGATCTTTGCGGCGAGCAGGCGACTGATCTCCCACTCGGAACGGGTCTCGCCGATGGGTTTGAGGCCCGGCGGTGGCACCGTGAGGTTCACGTAGCGGTGGTAACCGACCTCGCCGCGGATGTCCCAGCCCTCGTAGTGGCTGATCGCGGGCAGCACGTAGTCGGCGAGTTCCGCGGAGGAATCCATGCGGAAGTTGACATTGACGTAGAGCTCGGTGGCACCAAGCACCGATTTCTTGTAGTGCTCCGAGGACTTGTTGCGCCGGAACATGTTGTCGGCGAACAGAATCCGTATCTTGGGCTCGCCGAAGTTCGTCAACCACTTGTTGCTGCGGCTCTGCTCGGCGAGCTTGACGAGGTCGTCGGGCGTAAGGCCCGCGCGGCGCGCGAATTCCTTGTCCTCGTAATGCTGCTTCAAGGTCTCCCACATGCGCCCCGACAGCCACTCGCCGAGGAAACCCGACTCGAAACGTGCCGGCTTGGGCGTGGACAGCGGACCGATGCCACCGAGGCTCCACTGGTGCTCGGTGTCCACGACGTCGTGGCCGGTGAGTGCACAGAACAGCGCCTGCGCCCAGCAGGCGAGGATGCCCCAGGCGTACTTGTGCAGCGAAAAACCGATGGTGAGGCCCGGATCGTGCGCCGCGGCGTACTCGCGCGCGAGCTTGTAGACCAGGCTCGGATGGATGCCGGTGTACTTGTGCGTCTCCTCGGGCGAGAACTTGGCTGCCTCGGCGCGCACCTTCTCGAATACCGTGGTGACCGTGATCGGCTTGCCGTCCGCGCCCTTTACCTCGAAGCGACCTGTGAGCGCCGGCTTGACCGCGCCGAGCCGCAGGGTCCTGCGGAAGTGGCCTTGCGTGCCGGGCATCGGCACGGGGGCCTTGGCGACCTCGTCCCAGCCATAGAACACGTCGTCCTTGCCGCCCTTGCGCAGATCGCTCATGCGCAGCAGCCGGCCGTTGTCCTCGCGCACCAGGAACGTGAGATCGGTCTGCTCGCGGATGAAGTCTTCCTTGTAGAGCTTCTCCTTGAGCACCACGTGCACCAGCGACATGGCGAGGAAGCTGTCGGAGCCGGGGTTGATCGGGATCCACCAATCGGCGTGGGTGGCCGTGGGGTTGTAGTCCGGTGCGATCACCACGACCTTGGCGCCGCGCCACTTGGCTTCCCACAGATAGTGCGCGTCGGGGATGCGCGTAACGTTCGGGTTGAAGCTCCACAGCACGATGTAATCCATCTCGAACCAGGCATCGAGCGAGGTGCCGACGTTGGGGATGCCGTAGGCGAGCGTGGCGCCGGTGAACATGTCACCCACCGCGCTCGAAGGGTAGAGGCGGATCGCACCGAGGAGCGAGCCGAGCCGCAGCGGCCCGGCGCGCCGGCCCTGCGAGAGGATGCCGGTACCGGTATAGAGCATGAGGGAGCCGGGCCCGTGCTTCGCGAGCGTGTCTACCACTTTCTCGGCGATCTCGCCGGTCGCCTGGTCCCAGGAGACGCGCTGCCATTTGCCCTCGCCGCGCGCGCCCACGCGCTTCAAGGGATAGAGCAGGCGGTCCTTCTCGTACATCGCCTGCGAATGGATCGTGCCCTTGTTGCAGCCGCGCGGGTTGGGGTCGGGGATGTCGAGGTTGATCTGCGGGTACTGCGCGAGCTGCTCCTCGCGCGTCACCACGCCGTCCTTGGCGAACACGCGAAACGCGCAGTTGCCCTGGCAGTTGGAGCAGTGGAAGGCGTAGCCCTGGCTGTTGCCGCGCGTGGCGGCGAATTCCTTGCGGTAGAAATCCTCCCAGGCGCGGTAGGGATAGCTCGAGAGCGGATCGTTCACGTCCTGGATGCGCGCCAGCAGGTCGTCGGGCAGGCCGCTCAGCAGGCCGCAGAAGCCGGCGCCGGTCATCTTCAGGAAATCGCGTCTGTCCACCATAGGGTGCGACCTCTTGTCGTTTTATTTTTCCGGCGCGCCGAGCAGCGACTCGACTACCGCGCGCGCCTCGGGGCTGAACCAGTCGTACTCGCCGAGCACGCGGTAGGCGATGCGCCCGTCGCGCCCGATCAGGTACGAGGCCGGCACGCCCGGGACGCTGTACTGCCGCCCGACCAACCCATCGCGGTCATGCCAGACCGGAAAGCTCAGCTTGAGCGCGTCCACGAAGGCCTTGACCTCCTGGCTGCTCGCCTGGTCCTGGGAGAGCGCAAGCACCACGAGCCCACGGTCCTTGTACGCCCGGTACAGCGCCTCCATGGACGGCATCTCCTTGCGGCACGGCGGGCACCACGTGGCCCAGAAGTTGAGCAACACCACCTTGGCCGCTCCGGCGTGCCCCCGCGCCCGCGGCAGAACAATGTTCGCCTCGCCGAACCAGGCGGGTGGATCCTGCGCATCGCCGCGCAGCTCGCTGAATTTCACCGACCGCCCGGCGAGGTCGCGCGTCGCGAAGTCGCCGGCGGTGAGCGCGCCCTTGACGGGCTTTAGCTCGCCGCGCCCCGCCGAAGCGGGCAGTGCTATGACAAGCGCCAAGACCGAGCCGATGAGGACCTGGGTCGAGATCGCCTTTGCTTCCTCCCGCCGGGAGGAAAGGCTCACAGTCATCCCGGTCGCCCGCGCCGCAAGGCCATCGTGTCGGTCAGGCCCGAGACCTCGGGCAGCCGGCTCATGCGCCATTGCGTCATGCCGCCTTCGAGGTTGGCCGCGAGCTTGACTTCGCGCGCGACACCGCCGAAGGCCTCGGTGTCGCCCTCCTCGGTGACGACCACGGTGGGCCGGTAGTGATCGAGCTGCGCTGTCCGGAGCGTGTCCGGCTGGATGTTGATCGCGAGCGGCAGATGGCCGTCCTCGAACTCCAGGGCGTCGCGCAGATCGAGGATCTGGTACCTGCCCGGTGTTTGCCGGATCGTCTGATACAGATCCGCGGCGGCCACCGCCTGCTGCGCCGCGAGCGCCGCGCGCTGCGCTTTCGCGCCCAGCAAGAGCAGCGCGGCGAGCAACGCCACGATGATAACGAGATAAAACGCGTGCCAGCGATAACTCATGTGTCCTCCTTCAGTCGTTCGCGAGATCGAGTCCGCGCGCCTGGGCCTCGCGCACCAGCCGCCAGCGGCCCCGGTAGAGCAGGAAGGCCGTGCCCATGCCGACGCCGAAGAACGTCATGCCCATGGCGAAGCTACCGATCGAGAGCGTGGGAAAGCCGGCCATGAAGGCGCCGGTGGTGCAGCCGCCACCGAGGAGCGCGCCGAAGATGATGAGAAAACCGGCGGCGAACACCACGGCCGCGCGACTTTTTATGCCCGAGGGGAACGCTGATTCCCACAACGGCGTCACCGGTACATTTCGGAAGCTGCCGGAGACCAGCGCGCTTGCGGCCGCGCCCGCAAAGATTCCAACGACCATCGCCGCGCGCCAGGCGGTGGCGTCGTCGAGGACCGCGACGCTGTCGAGGCGATAGCCGAGCAGATCAGTGGTGTGACTCACGAGCGCGGCGAAACCGCCGGAGATGCCGAGGTACTGGCCCTGGGCAGTGGCGGCGAGAATCACGATCCCCGCCAGAACGCCGGTGGAGACGAAACCCCACTCGCGCTGGATCAGCGAGCCGCGCGGCTTGGCGGCCTCAAAGCGCTTGCCCGGGTCCAGCCGGTCGGCGAGCGCCACCATGAGCAGCACCAGCGCGCCGAGCGCCACCGCCAATGCGCCGTACGACACGTCGAGCATGAGCGGCAGCGTCATGCTCTGCGGGTAGGAACGGATGCCCCATTCCGGCAGATGCGCAAACACGGCGTCGAACGCGAACACCCCGAGCAGCATGCCGAGCACTCCCAGACCGATGAGCCATTTTCCGGCGGCCACCCGGGCCGCACAGGTGCCGGGTCAGAAGCCCCCGAGCGCCATGCCGACGCCGAAGATCACGCCGCCCGCGAAGTGGCCCAGACCGAAATACGCGTTGACGCGCGGCGCCAGCGCCTCGATGCCGGCGAGGTCGGCGAGCCCGAGCCCGAGCGCCGCGACCGCGAGCGCCGTGAACATGAACTTCATGGGCTTCAAGTCTTGCAGCAGCAGCGTGCCCATGATGCGCGAGTAGCGCGTGAGTCCACCGCGGTGCAGCACGAATCCGAAGACCGCGCCCGTCGCCAAACCACCCAATATCGCGTTCATGATTGCCTCCTTCAGGTGTTCACTTCTCGATCGGCAGACGTGGGTCGGCCGACCACTCTTCCCACGAGCCCGTGTACTCGACCACGTTGTCGTACCCGATCAGCTTCATGGCGAGCGCCATGTCGGTGGAACGGCCGATACCGGTCTGGCAGTAGGTCACGACCTTGGTGTTCTTGGTGATGCCGCGCTGGTTGAGCGCCTTCTCGAGCTGCTCGGCGTTCTTGAACGTGTTCACCTTGTCCGAGAACTTGGTCCACTCGAGGTGCACGGCGCCGGGGATGTGGCCGCCGCGCGAGGCGCCCGGGCGCACGTCCTTGCCGATGTACTCATTGAAGGAGCGCGTGTCCACGAACACGACCTCCTTGTTGCGCAGGTTCTTCTCGACCCAGGCGCGCGCGACGACCTTCTGGGGCTCCGGCTTGGCGGTAAATTTTTTCTTTTCGACCGTGGGCGCGTCCTGCGTCACGGGACGGCTCTCCTTCAGCCATTTGCGAAAGCCACCGTTCAGCACCTTGACGTTCTTGTGCCCGAATAATTCAAGCACGAACCACACGCCCGAGACGGACGGCCCCTCGCCGCCGTCGTACACGACGACCTGCGTGCCGGCGTCAATGCCGGCGTCGCCGAAGATCTTCTCTGCTTCGGCCTGGCTCAAGGGATGGCCGCTCTTCTTGCGCTCCTCGAGCTTGGCGAGATCGAGGTAAAAGATATTGACGGCCCCCGGAATATGCGCGCGCTGGTAGCTCGCCGGGTCCACCGCATCGATCAGCCGCACGTTCGGCTGACTCATGATCTTGGCGAATTCTTCAGTCTCGATCAGGAGCTCAGGCCGTGTGTACCCCTCAGTCGCAGACACCGCACCCGCGAAAAGGAAACCCAGAACAAAAAGGAAACCCAGAACAACGATAGCCCCCGAAAACGCGTGCTTGAAGTTTTGCATATCAATCTCCGCTCGTAACGAACCCGCCTTGTTCACCGTCTTGAATGCCGCTCGGCCTTGCTTTCTTGCTCCGGCCCCGCCCGGGGGCCGCGATCTCACAGTCATCCCTTGAAGAATTCACGCTTGCCGGGCGGCTTCAGGATATTGAGCTGGGCGATCTGCACCCGTTCGCCTTTCTCGCCCGGTGTAATCTTCCCGTACAGCTCGACCTCAAGCCCGTAGGCCTCGTCAAGGCGCTCCTGCTTGATGCCGCTGGCCGCGAGGTCGATGGCGTAGGTGTCGCCCTCTTCGGTCCAGAACACCATAGGGTCGGCCCACTTGAGGTAGCACTCGCCGATCTTGCCGAGCTCCGCGCACTTCTCTCCGACGATCCGACCCTTGAACTTGGTCAGCTCTTCGCCCAGCGCGGTGACCGCGAGGATGGACAGCAGCACGGCAAGCAGCGTCAAACGCAGCCCGTTCTTCATAAACGCTCCTCCTCGGTTTTCCGCTTGCATGAGGCGCTTGCTTTATATAAATATTCAAACTAATATTTGAATATATAACGAAGACCGGGCGGCGTGTCAAGCTCCATCGCAACCGCGTTCTCGAAGGTCGCGTAATACCGCCACCGTGTGACCGAAGGAGTGTTTATGAAATACCTTTTCATCCTGAACGACCCGCCCTACGGCACCGAGCGCAGCTACAACGGCCTGCGCCTGGCGCGCGAGCTGCTCAAGCACCAGGAAGCCGGCAACGAGGTGCATGTTTTTCTTATCGGCGATGCCGCCGCCTGCGCCAAGTCGGGGCAGAAGGTCCCGCAGGGGTACTACAACGCCGAATCCATGTTGCAGATGCTTGTGCGCCACGGCGCCAAAATTGCGGTGTGCGGCACCTGCATCGACGCCCGCGGCATTGCCGATACCGATCTCGTGGCCGGCGCCGTGCGTGGCAGCATGGCCCTGTTGGCCGAGTGGACCGGGTGGGCCGACAAGGTGGTCGTGTTCTAACGAAGATCCCCTTACGAAGAAAGGAACCGATGAACTCCAAGACGATCGTGATTCTCGGCGCCGGCATCGGCGGCATCGTCGCCGCGACTCTGCTGCGGAAGCGCCTGCCGCGCGCGCATCGGGTGGTGCTGGTGGAACGCGAGGAACGTTATGTCTTTCCACCTTCCCTGCTCTGGCTCATGACCGGCCAGCGCACGCCGAAGCGTATCTCGCGTCCGCTCGATGCGCTAAGGAAGCAGGGCATCGAGCTGATACGGGGAAACGTCGAGCGCATCGATCCCCAGGCGCGCGCGGTCAAGGTGAATGGAATCGAATTGACCGGCGATTATCTCGTCATCGCGCTCGGCGCGGAGCTGGCGCCCGAGACCATCCCCGGCCTGGCGCAGGCCGGGCATGACTTCTACACCCTGGCCGGAGCGGAATCGCTGCGCGACGCGCGCCTCAATCTGCGTGAAGGGCGGTTGGTGGTGCTCGTGAGCGGCGTTCCCTTCAAATGCCCGGCGGCGCCGTACGAGGCGGCGATGCTGCTGGAGGCCGACCTGCGCCGGCGTGGCGTGCGCGATCGCGTCAGCGTCGACCTGTACTCGCCCGAACCCGGACCCATGGGCGCGGCCGGTCCGGAAGTTTCCGCCATGGTGCGGCAGATGGTCGAAGGCAAGGGCATCGCTTACCACCCCGAACAGGCGGTCACCAAAATCGATCCGCCGACGCGGCGGATTTACTTCACCAACGACACCACGGCGGATTTCGATCTGCTGGCTTATGTCCCGCCGCATCGCGCGCCGAAGGCGGTACACGAAGCCGGCCTGTGCGGCGAAAGCGGTTGGGTCCCGGTCGATCGCGGCACTCTCGAAACGAAATATCCCGGCGTCTACGCGATCGGCGACGTTACCGGCATCCCGCTGGCCATCGGCAAACCTTTGCCCAAGGCCGCTGTATTCGCCCAGGCGGAAGCCCAGGTCGTCGCACACAACATCGTCCGCGCCGTCACCGGCCGGGGCGAATCGCACAGCTTCCAGGGACAGGGTGCTTGTTTCATCGAGATCGGCGACGGCCGCGCGGGTTTTGGCAGCGGAAATTTCTACGCCGAACCGAAACCCCAGGTCGCGCTTTATCCGCCCAGCCGGTTGCGGCATCTCGGCAAGGTGACCTACGAGAAGTACTGGCTGTACCGGTGGTTTTGATAAGGGCTGCATACTATGTGTGAGCTGCTCGGAATTTCCAGCGAAGCACCCGTGCAGGTGGAGGCGATGTTGCGGGCGTTCCAGAGGCGCGGCGGCGAGATCGCTGACAATCCCGACGGCTGGGGACTTGCCTTCCTGAGCGACGGCCGATTCACGCTCGGCAAAGAGCCGCTGCCCGCCGCGGGCAGCGCGCGGTTCACGCGGCTCGCCGAGACGATACACACCGATCTTCTGATCGGGCACGTACGCAAGGCGCGTCTGCCACGCATTAACACGCTCGCTAATACGCACCCGTTCCAGCACGCGTGCTGCGGCCGGGTGTGGGTCTTCGCGCACAACGGCCTGGTGCCCGAGGCGATCGAACTCGCGCATCGCGATCCGCATCCGCCGTGCACACCGGCCGGCGAAACCGATTCGGAGCATGCCTTTTGCCACTTGCTGGAGAACATCTCGCGCCACTTCCGCGACGAGCCGTCAGCGGCGGGCATGGAGCCGTGGTTCGAGGCGCTCGCCGTGCTGAGCGGGCTGATCGCTTCACACGGAAAATTCAATTTCCTGATCTCCGACGGGATCTATCTCATTGCCTACGGCCACGATCGATTGCACTATCAGGAACGCCAGGGCGACGGAGACAACCACGAGGCGTGGATCGCGACAGAGCCACTCACGGCGGACCTCTGGCAGCCGTTTGAAGCGGGCGAGCTTCGCGTCTACCGTAAGGGCCGGCTCGCCGGCCGCCTGCCAACGCAGGGCGGCGCCTCGTCGTTCGAGCGTGAAAGACCGGCGCAGCCGCTGCGAGCCACGCGCGCATCCGCCCCGCGTGAGGCGCCTGTTGATTTCGCAACAGGATCGCAACACCCATGACCAAAGACCCTTCCCCCAAGAAGCAGCTTTTCACGCACTTCGCCCGGATCGCCAAGGCGATGGCCAGTCCGAACCGGCTCGAGCTACTCGAGGCCCTGGCCCAGGGCGAGCGCTCGGTGGAAAGGCTCGCGGCGGCAACCGGCATGCCCATCGCCAACACCTCGCACCACCTGCAGGTGTTGCGCGAAGGCGGTCTCGTGCGCTCGCGCAAGGAAGGCGTGCAGGTGATCTATAGCCTCTCGGACGATGAGATCCCGCAGATGCTCGGCTGTCTGTGGCGCGTGGGCGAACGGCACCTCGCCGAGGTCGAGATCATCGTGCGCGAGCACTTCGCCAACGACGAGGGACTGCGGCCCGTCAACCACCAGGAGTTGACCGCCCTGCTGAAGTCGGGCGAGGCCCTGGTCCTCGACGTGCGCCCGCCCGAGGAATACGAGGCCGGGCACATCACCGGGGCGGTCAACATCCCCATCAAGGCCCTGCCGCAACGCTTGGCCGAGCTACCGCGCCGCAAAGAGGTCGTCGCTTACTGCCGCGGCCCGTACTGCATGCTGGCCTTCGAGGCCGTCAAGCGTCTGCGCAAGCGCGGTTATCGCGCCCGCCGTCTCGAGGACGGTTTTCCCGAGTGGAAATCCGAAGGCCGGCCGGTGGCCGTCGGCAAGTGATCGCCCTTGGGCGGATCCATGCATGATTTAGGGGGGCAACAACGAGTTCATGCGCGACACGTTTTTTTGACATCGAATGTTTCAACACACTCAGGGCAATACGAAGGAGGTATGACTTATGAATCCGCGATATTCTTTTTGGCTGGTTGCCGTTTTGATGCTGCTCGTCGCACCCCTGGGGGTCGCGACCGACGCCTGGGCGGGACCGCCCGGCAGCACCAAGATCGGCGGCCAAAAGGTTCTCACGCTGATTAACCGCGATCCGCCCGGCGTGCGCTGCAACAACAACATGCAAGTGGCCGCCGAGCTGACAAACGTCTATCGGATTCCGGTCCAGATCATTCCCCACGCGCTGGCCGGTATGGGCGCCAAGGCCCCGGCGGTGTACTGGGGCGACGAATTGATCGCCGAAGACGGCGGCAAAAACAATGGTATGGTCAGCTACGTGGAGCTGTCCGGCATCATGGACATCGAAGACGTCGCCACGCACGCACAGGCCGGACGACTGATGGATATCAAACCGACGCACGACGCGTTGAAACAAGCGATCAAGGACGTAAAGTAACGGGGGATAGCTAACCCTTACCGTCCGCGTAATATCGAGGTAAAGAATGAAGCTCGGGATTGTCATATACACACCGGAAGCGGAAACAGTATCGAACGTCCTGCGCCTTGGCGTGTTCGCGCTGAAGCAAGGCGACAGCGTCAAGGTGTTCCTGCTGGCGTACGGTGTCGAATGTGAAAAGCTCGATACCGAACGGTTCAAGGTGACCGCGCAGATGCGGGAATTTCTCGGTCTCGGCGGCGATATCCTGGCCTGCGGTACCTGTCTCAAGTTGCGCCAGACGGAGGGCTCGGAGCTGTGCCCGGTTTCAACCATGAAGGACCTGTACGAAATCGTGCGCGACAGCGACCGGGTGATCACTTTTTAGAACGCAACCGAGAATGCTGTGCTTCAGACAGGCGTAACGGCCGGTCGGACAACTATGAGCCCGGACGAATATGAGGCATGGTATGAAACCGCACGCGGAAGCTGGATCGCCGGCCGCGAATTCGACCTGATGATGCGGCTGCTGGGTCCGTCGGACGGCGCCACGCTGCTCGATGTCGGTTGCGGCACGGGCCATTTCAGCCGCGGCTTCGCCGCCGCCGGTCTGCGGGTCGCCGGGCTCGACCCGGACCCGGCGATGTTGGACCATGCGCGTGGTCTCGGCGGCGGAGTAAACTATCTGCTCGGCACGGGAACCGCGCTTCCCTGCGACGACAATGCCTATGACTATGTCACGGCGGTGACCAGCTTGTGTTTCATCGCCGATCCCGAGCGGGCCTTGCGGGAGATGTGGCGCGTGGCGCGGCGGGCGGTGTTGCTTGGGCTGCTCAACCGCCGCAGCCTGCTGTATCGGCAGAAGCGCGACCGCGGCGCCTATCGCGGCGCGCGCTGGGACACACCAGCGGAAGCCAGGCGTTGGGCGCTGGTGCTCGAACCCGCGCCGCAGATCATGTCGCGCAGCGCCATATTCATGCCCGGCGGCGGCGCATTCGCGCGTGCGGCCGAGGCAGTGCTCCCCGGTGTGTTGCCGTGGGGCGCGTTCCTGGCGGTGGTCTTGCGCAAGCCGGAACACAGTGAATTGATTTCGGAAAAAAATTAAGTTGCGACACGGAAACGGAGATTGATATGAACAGCAACACCAGAACGCTCGATAGCGTGCGTGATTATTACGGGCGGGTGCTCAAGACGAACCAGGATTTGAAAACCAGCGTTTGTTGCGCCGGCGCGTCGTTTCCGTTGCCGATTCGGGAAATTCTCCAGGACATTCTCCCTGACGTTGTCGCCCGGTTCTATGGCTGCGGCTCGCCGATCCCGCCCGAACTGACGGGCCGGACGGTGCTCGATTTGGGATCGGGTTCGGGCCGGGACTGTTTTATTCTTTCGAAGCTGGTCGGTCCCGCCGGCCGCGTGATCGGCGTGGACATGACGCCGGAACAGCTCGACACCGCCCGCCGTCATGTCGGGTATCACATGGACAAATTCGGTTTCCCGCGACCCAACGTCGAATTCCTGTCGGGATACATCGAGGACCTGAAAAGCCTCGGCATCGAAAACGACTCGGTGGATGTTGTGGTTTCCAATTGCGTCATCAATCTCTCGCCGGACAAGGAGCGTGTATTTGCGGAAATTTTCCGCGTGCTCAAGCCGGGCGGGGAACTGTACTTCTCCGACGTGTTCGCCGACCGCAGAATCCCGAAGCACCTGGCCGAAGACCCCGTGTTGCTGGGCGAGTGTCTGGGCGGCGCGCTCTACATCGAGGATTTCCGGCGGCTGCTGGCCCGGGTCGGCTGCCTCGACTATCGCATCGTCAGTAACTCAAAACTCGCGCTCACCGATCCCGCCATCGAACAAAAAGTCGGCATGATCGGCTTCCATTCGCTCACCGTGCGCGCCTTCAAGCTCGATCTCGAGGATCGCTGCGAGGACTACGGGCAGATAGCCCGTTACCTTGGTAGCCTCCCGGAGCAGCCCCATGGTTTCGTTCTGGACGATCACCACCTGTTTGAAACGGGTCAACCGCAGCCGGTCTGCGGCAATACCGCTTCGATGCTGAGCCAAACGCGCTACGCGCCGCATTTCAAAGTCATCGGCGATTGCCGCGTGCACCACGGCCTGTTCGATTGCGGACCCAAATCCGCCGCGGGTTCGGAGAATGGCAGCGTGCCCAGCGGTTCTTGTTGCTGAGCAAAAGCGTGGTCGTCGGCCGAGGAACCCGTCCGTGAAAGCGATGATTCCACGAAAGATCGAAGAATATTGCCTGCGCCACACCAGTGCGCGCGATAAGCTTCTGAATGAACTCGAGAAGTACACCAACCACCACTGTGCCGATGCCCAGATGCTCATCGGCCCACATGAGGGTGCGCTGCTCGCCATGCTCGTGCGCCTGTCCGGCGCGCGGCGCATCCTGGAGATCGGTACCTTCACCGGTTATTCGGCGCTGTGCATGGCCGAGGTCCTGCCTGCCAAAGGTAAGCTCACCACCTGCGAGATCAAGCCGGAGCGTGCCGACATCGCACGCTCGTTTTTCGCCCGCAGTCCTCACGGGCACAAGATCAAGATACGTCTTGGCCCGGCGCTCGATACGCTCGCGGGATTGCCAGCCTCGGCGAGTTTCGATTTCGTTTTTCTTGATGCCGATAAAGAGAGCTACGTGAACTACTACGAAGCGGTGTTACCGCGCCTGCGACCTGGCGGGTTGATCGTTGCCGACAACGTGTTGTGGTCAGGACGCGTGCTCGCGCCGAAGAAAAAAACCGACCGCGCCCTGGTCGCCTTCAACAAACACGTCCGCCGCGACCCACGCGTCGAGTGCGTGATGCTGCCGGTGCGCGATGGTGTCAGCCTGATTAGAAAACGTTGATTACCAACCTACGCGCTAACCAGTTTTGCACGGCGCTTTGCTTGCGGCGTCGTACGTCTGTATCGTGCTTTTTGCTCCGCAACAGAATCTACAAATTCTAAGGCGTGTTGCGAGAAAAGCTCTCGTATATCAACGCTGTCACCACTCATAATACGTGCATACACATCCTTGATCTTTGAGTGCGAACTGCCGTTTTCGAGAAATCGAAATGCGGAAGATGCGAGATAGTCAAGTCGCTCATCGAAAGCAAGCCATCTTCTGCGTTCAGCCTCGGCCACTTGGCCGGTAGTATTCGAGCCCGCAAAGATATCAATTACTAAATCACCGGGTTCAGTAAGAAACCTGATAAAAAACTCGGGTAGCTTTGCCGGAAATCGTGCTGGATGCCCTTGAGCATCGGCAATCTTGCAACCGCTGAGATACTGACCATTCGATTCGCTATTTGGAATTTGCAAGAGGTTTGACGGAATAGCGCCACCGTTGTCTTTTCCGAAACCGCTTCCAATGTCATGCCCGGACGGACGCCCTTTTGGTTTATAGAATTTTTCGGGGTCCTGAATTAACTTCTTCATTCTTTCGCTGTATGGAGCCAACACTTTAGTAACATCAGCTTTAGGGTGCTGGGTCTTACTAAACCACCATACAGTATTAACCGAATCTTTCACCCGTAACTTTCTTTTATTTACCCATTCAATCGGGCTTGGGAGTTTTGATGGATTGTGCCAAAAAAACTCCTCAGCCAAATAGAAACCTAGCTCATCACAGAACCGGATTAGAACTCGAAAGTTGTAGAGGCTGCGTATGGGAACTCCTTTCCTATACGCTCCGCCGAGATCAAGAACGAAGCTGCCGTCGCTTCGCAACTTTCGGTGGACCAGCTCACCGAATTCGCTGAGCCAATCAATATATTCGTGTTGCTCTTTGTTCCCGTATTCCTTCTTACGTTGGAGCGCAAACGGCGGACTTGTAAGAACAAGATTGACGGAGTTATCTGGGAGTTGCGAGAGGAGTTTGCGTGAGTCACCACAGAAGGCAGCCCCATGTTCCGTGACGTATACCGGCTCGACATCAAGTTTGATCCTACTCATAGAGTGTTACTTATAGTCTGTAGACCTAAAGAAGTCAATCCACGATCCTCACCTTTTATGAAGAAACATAATGTTTCACAAAAGCTGCGTGTGGTTTTCGCTCGCAATCTGCGCAGTGTGCGGCAAGCGCGGGGCATTTCGCAAGAGAAACTAGCTGAACTGGCCGGTCTTCATAGAACTTACATCAGTTCGGTTGAACGTGGTGGTCGCAATATTTCGATTGACAATATCGAACGCCTCGCCAACGCCCTCGACACGGCTCCAGAGACTTTACTACTACGGGTGAATGATTAATGTTGAAGGCCCATCCTGATGTAAAAGAGCTTGAAAGACTCTTTCCATCAATAAGACGTTACCAGAAACTCGCTTCTCGTCATGGAATTAACGATATTTTCCAAGATAACGGTGGTAAGTTACTTCAGGTGCTACTGCTCTTGGGTCTAAAAGTAATTCCGAGTCGAGAAGGTAACGATGCTAAAGATCAAGATGGCAATGAGTATGAGCTGAAGTCAGTCAACATCGAGCTGACAAAAAGCTTCTCCACACACCATCACATGAATCCAGTCATCATCAAAAAATATCGAAAAGTTGACTGGATATTCGCGGTGTATCGAAATATTGAGATTCAAGCGATATACCGCCTTACTCCGAAGGAACTAGAGCCGTTCTACAAAACATGGGAATCGAAGTGGCATGCCGATGGCGGTAAAGATATTAACAATCCGAAAGTACCTTTGCCTTACGTTGTAAAAAACGGCGAACTATTGTATGGGGTGCATCCAACGCTCCCATCGCCAAAGAAAAAAGTTGCAATACGCAGGAGACGTAAGCCGTAAGTTGCAGTAGGACACCACGCGTTATGTGCACGGCGAAGCGACCGGGCAACTTTTTCCTTCGCAGGTTTCTTTTGGCCGCATGCAAAAGAAATGGACCCAGGGTGCAGGGGCGGAGCTACCCACAAATAGCTTTTCATTATCGCCGAAGTCGATTCGACATGTCCTCAGCCGTATCACTTCACTCCCATATGAAGATTCAAAAGTCTTTCTGCGATAACACCCATGCTTTCAACAGCAAAACGAGCTTGGGCATCAGTAACTGTCGGAAGC
>ERZ1292633.2338-Hain-H41-02um-R1-2338-length-19473-cov-6_pt1 | contig 19473 bp, 7 predicted proteins | sample MGYA00564406_ERZ1292633 | MGnify/ENA primary metagenome ERZ1292633 (study PRJEB36523, sample SAMEA6512639) | groundwater metagenome | collected 2019-01-08 | study: AquaDiva: Metagenomics assemblies of 32 groundwater samples
TCCAAGCTGCACTCGGAGATTGCGATCCACCGGCGCATGAAGCACAAGAACATCGTCGACTTTGTACGGACGTTTCAGGATGATTTCTTCGTCTACATCATTCTGGAAAAGTGCAACAACCAGACCCTGATGGAGGTGAGCAAGACGCGACGCCGCTTTTCCGTGGCGGAGACGCAGTTCATCATGGCCCAGTCGATCGCCGCGATCGACTACATGCACACGAGCAACGTCATCCACCGGGATTTGAAGCTCGGCAACATGATGCTGGACGCGGACATGAACGTGAAGATCGGCGACTTCGGACTGGCCGCGGAATTGCAGTACGAAGGGGAGCGGAAGCGCACCATTTGCGGCACGCCGAATTACATCGCGCCGGAAATTTTAGAAGGCGCGCGGGATGGGCACTCGTTCGAGGTCGACATTTGGTCGCTGGGCGTGATTCTCTACACGCTGCTGGTCGGTGAGCCGCCGTTTCAAACGTCAGACGTGAAGACCACGTACAACCGGATCAAGCAATGCCGGTACGAGTTTCCCCGCGGCGTCGACATTTCGGAACGAGGCCAAGCGTTGGTGCATAAGATCCTTCAGAGCCGCCCGGACAAGCGGCCCTCGCTGCTCGACATTAGGTCGGACCCCTTCTTCCGCGACCCCGCGACGCCGTCGACTGCGCCGTTGAGCATGTTTCCGGAGGCGCAGCGTCGCGCGCGAGAGCGAGAGGCCGCGCTGAACATTCCCAAGGTCGCGACCGAACGGGAGGCCCTGCGACCGCGCACCAATGAGGCCGCCCCTCCGCCTTTCGGCGGCAAGGTAGGTGCCCTTCTTGCCGCTCAGTCTGCCAAGACGACCGCGGACGTCGTGGCAGCACCGTCCTCCGCATTGCCCACCAACGCCGCCGCAGGGGTGCGCCCACGCAGCGGAAGCATGCCGATTCCAGCGGCTTCGGCCCGAGGAGGAGCCCCGCTCATTGCGGGCACGCACATGGTCGGCGGCCGCGACGAATTCGGCCTTCCGACCGCCAGTGGAGCAGCCAACCACGTTGGCGGATGGTGCGCGCCGCCGCCTGCGCCAACCATGTCGCCGCCACGCGGCGGTGAACAACCCGCGTCCTCTCGCGGCCCCGCCGCCCCCACAATGTCCTCCGCGCCAGCCGTCGCCCCCCCGCAAGGCGCCGCCGTCACTGCGGCCGCTAACGACGAGGCCGAGGAGGAGCGACGCCACCTGGCGCACGTGCAAGATCAGCTGCACCAGTCGCTACTTCACCCACACACGGGCGCCGCCGCGATGTCAGACTTTGATTCCAATTGTCAAAGCCCGACGGTATGGGTCACCGCCTACGCCGACTTCAGCGCCAAGTACGGCCTCGCCTACCGCTGTAACACGGGCCACTGCGGCGTGCACTACAACGACAGCACGAAGATGGTCTGGGAGCCAATCTCCAACCGAGTGGAGTACTATGCGCGGGTCAAGGAAACCGTCAGTGGCGTCGTGCAGGCGATGGACCAACGCAGTGGGTTCGTCATGGACACGTTTCCGGAATCCCTCAACAAGAAGGTCACCTTGATCAAGTACTTCAAGGGCTACTTGGCCTCAGGAGCCGCCCGCTCCGCCGCCCGACCCGCGTCCAGTGGGCCGGCGCCCCCGAAAGCGGACAGCGTGCCGGTCGTCGCCTGCTGTCCCTGCACAACGTCGGCGCCGACCCTGCTCACCGATGCGCACATGGTGCACGACATGGTCTACGTGAAACGGTGGCTGCTGACGTCGCAGGCCATGATCTTCCGGCTCTCCAACCGGTCCATTCAAGTGTGCTTCGTCGACAACACGGAGATCATCCTGTCGTCGGAGTCGAAGATCGTGACGTTCACCGACGCGCAAGGGAGGCGGCGCACGATGCCGCTCGTCGTCGCGGGGTCGCAGGGGGAGGAGATCGCCAGCCGCCTCAAGTACACGAAGGATATCCTCTGCCGACTCATCGGCAACAACGCCGCTGGGACTGCGTAAAAATCGGAAGTGCCCCACCTTATCCCGGTTTTTTGAATTTGTCAAGGACCGCTTCGTTAGAAGAAGCGTTCTCCGGTCTCAGTTTGGCTTGCCCTCCTCGCGGGCACGCACACACTCTCATTCCTTTCTCTTTTTTATTTTTTATTTCGCCTCCTTGTCTGGGGGACTAGATTCCATACAGAAACTCCCTGTGTCATTTAGACCAACCGCCCGCACTTTTTTACCCCCTTCACTTCGCTTCCCCCCCCCCCCCCCTTCGCGGCCATACCCCCTCTTCTTCTGTCCGTCATCATGATTGAGCATAGGTACATACTTACATGTCGTCTCACCATGTGGTCATCGTATGAAGAGAGGAGGAGTGCGTGTCAACACCGACCCAATTGGTCAAATGTCGATTGTTAGTTCGACCTCTTCTTCTTCGTTCGCGTTCCCATTCGGTAACTACAAACTGGATTTGCGATCGTCGGGTGAATTTTTTTGCTGTTGTTCTTGTTTTTGACGCTGCCCCGAACGACTTCCGCCATTCCTTCTCAATCTCTCTCTCTTTCTCTCTACATTTCCCTTTCCGTCTCGATCGCTTCTCCCCATCGGTGTTATCATCTCCAAAGTAAATGCACCGCAGCCTGTACGTCAAACACACTCCCCGCTCTGAAGACGTGCGCCCCGCGACGGCATCCACGTCGTCTCGTCGTTCGTCTTCGCAAACTCCCGTCGAGTCCTTCTTGTCCAATTACGTGCAGGCTCGAGCGGGAGCGGCCAAGTCATCCAAGACCGCATCGGCTGCCGCGTCATCGGCGGCGGCCCCCATACAACTGTTCGCGTTTCCAAGCCCGGCTGATAACTTCATGACCAACTACGCTCAGCTCCTCGCGGCATCCTACAGCCAAGATCAGCCCTTGGGTACCGCGTCGCTCATCAAGCGTGTTTGCATCATAGGTGCGGGCGTGTCCGGCTGCTTGGCCGCGCGGGAACTCACCCGGTGCGGCTACCGAGTCGACCTGATCGAGGCTTCCAGTCGCATCGGGGGCCGCACATACTCGATTCGGGCTCCCGCCTCGACCTCCGCCGGCAAGCCTGGTCAGTTGACTACCTACGAACAAGGAGCTATGCGCATCCCGTTTTTCAACATTCGCGAGCCGGCCGAAGGCACCCCAACTGGACCGTGGGTTGGCGGGCCCTACGAAGCGTCGCTGTGCAATTCAGTGGCAAATTTCTGGGCGCATAAATTTCAAATCAGCACGGCGTCGTTCCCCGATCCCGGAAAGGGGCCGATCTACAATCAAGGAGGTTCAAAGCCCGTGTTGAGCAGCCCGGGAGTCGACACCGCGGTGTACGTCTACGGCGGCCGTGGTGTCGACTTGGATGCTCTGTACGGTGAAGGTACGTTCAAGCCCGCCACCAAACCGTTCACCTACACCTGGCCAGGAACGGCGCCGGATGCGGACATGAACCCGATCTTCCCGACAGGTGCCGATGTGACCAGTGTGAAGTTCTACAACAAGGGCGACCTGATGTCCGATCCGCCCGTCACGCTGCAGCTCGGCCACGCGATCCCGAATGACATGAAGTACTTCCCTTCGACGTTGAACTCGTCCATCAAGGCCGACGTGGACACGTGGAAGGCTGGGATCCTTGCGCTGCGCACGCTGCTCTACAAGTACTCGCTCTTCGCGACGGTGCTGACCAATGCCATCACCGGGACCCCGTTGACGTACTTCACCGACGACGGCACAACGCAGAAGTCGTTGACCATCACTGGCGTGACGCATTTTCCTGTGTCGACGGGGACGCCGGACGCGTGGATGGACTTCTGGCGCAACAAGATCATGCCGCGGTACCAAAACGTCTCCTTCTACGAAGTGGCGATGTCCGGACCGATGCTCCCCATCCGCGCGGCCGACGGGACACTGTCCGTGAATCCCGAGTGGGCCAACGGCAACTTCGGCGGGCTGGGTATGTCCGCGGCCGAGGCGTCCTTGTTTTACACGGTCGGGGCGGGTGACGGTTCCTGGGGAGCGTTCTATCCACAGTCGTCGCTGTGGGCGTTGCGGGCGCTGCTCTTCGGCTATGCGAAGGAACATCAACTCATTCTTGGCATGCTGAACGCGGCGCAGACGGATGTGCGAACTGACTTGAAGCCAACACCGGACACCACGCCGGCTGGCCAGACGCCCAAGACCATCCTCGACACACAAAAGCGGCCGTTCACTTGTCCGCAGTACGTGGGTGTGAACAGCTTCACGCAAGGGTTCATCTTCCAGCCGATCATCTCGGGCAAGTCGTTTTACGACCTGGCGCTGACGCCAGATTCGAACATCGGACTTTACGTGAACACCAAAGTCGTGGAGGTGGCGTACAAGGTGACGGCGTCCTTCTACAAGGGCAATACCGTGTCGATCATGGTGTCCACCGTTGACGCCACGATACCTGGGCAAAGCGCCCCCCGCGCCTCCAAGGAGTACGACTACATCTTATGCACCGTCCCCATCTGGAACGCGCAGACGGATATGCAATGGACCAACTGGCCGCAACGGCTCTTGCCGACGCAGCTGTACACGGGCATCGCCACATCGCATTGGATCCGCACCGCGAAGGTGTTCATCGCGCTCAAGTCCGCCTATTGGACCGACACGACGGTCAAAACGATTCCGCAAGTGCTGACGACGAACTCCGTGCTTCAGGACGTTTATGGTTACGCCACGCCGCAGCCTGGCGGTACCTTGAACGGGGCGGGTGTCATGTTGCTCAGCTACACCTGGGAGGACGACGCGCAGAAATTCGAGGCATATCAGGAACAGGACCTCGCCATCATGTTGACAAACCGTCTGCGTAAAATCTTGAGCGACTCGGGCTACGCTTCCATTGACAAGTACATGCTGGACACGACCCTGACAGCCCCGGGCAGTTACTTCGTCTGGATCTGGGAGAAGCAGCCCTTCTACCACGGCTGCGCGAAGGCGTACCAGCCGGGCATCGAGAACCTGAACATGACGATGATGTTGTTCAACAAGCGCGGCGCGCCGCAAACGGATGGAGCGAACGACGCCGTGAGCGGTGTTTTTTTCTCAGGTGACTCCTACAGTCTTGAGAGCGGCTGGCTGGAGCCCGCCATGCGATCCGGCATCGATGCGACACTGTGGATGCTCTACAAAGATGAGAACGCAAAGGTGAACTCATTCGGCGGGAGCTTCAATTTTCCACAGCAGTATCAAAGTGCGAAGTTCATGACTTGGGATCAAACCCAAGTGACGACGCAGCTCGGTCCGGCAAAGGCGCCCTCGTCAGCTTCTGCGACGAAGCAGAAGGCCGCAACGGCATCGAAAGCCAAGGAGGCAGTGGCCAAAAAGGGCAAGGCGACGTTGGACGCTTCCCCTGCGCCGCCAGTCAAGCGCGCTGCCGGCAAACGTGATCGATCTTGATGAGAAGTGTGTGACAGTTGCTCGTGCACGACGATAAAACTACAGGGAAGCGAATCGTCTTTTGATGGACATCATGCTTTGATGGACGAAAGGAGGAACTGGATGGGTGACGAACTAATTTACGGATCATATTTCTCTCTCATATTTTCCCCGCTCTTCCTTCTCTCTCTCTCTCTCGCTCTCTCTCTCTCTCTCTCTCGATTTCTCTCTCACTCTCTCATTATTTAACGGTATTTTTCTTTCTATCGAAGCGGAGAATTGGAGGGCCGCTTTCCCGCGCCCTTCTCTCCATTGAAGGCGGAAAGGGGTGAAAGGGGAGACGTGGAAACACACGACGTCCGGCGCAGTTCGGTTGGCGCATCGTGAAGAGACAAAGGTGAAAGGGAGACAAAGTCATTTCGGTGTCGTCTGCCTCGCATGTCGCAGTGTACATTGTGCATTTACGTCGCCATCCGATGATTGCTTTCTCTGCTTCTTGTTGAGCTCTTGCCAGCAGATCTTTGGTCGAATTTCGGCTTTCCAAACCCGCAACCCTTCCGCGAAACACACCCCCACCGGAAAAAAAGTAATACGACAAGAAGGCCAATGGGCTGTGCGGCATCGACACGAACAAACGACACCGCCGAGGCCGGCGACGGTAGCTTCGCGAGTGGTAAAAACCGGAATATTCTCTTCGCGGCCGGCGGGAGCGGCACGGACGACAGCGTGGCCAACAGCGGCGCCGGGAATGGGCATACCCATGAGGTGCTGAGCAGCATCAGCAGCGACGACGACGACTGTTTCACCACCGCCACTGAGATTCAGCTGCAGCACGACGCCGCGGTCCTGAAGCGCCGGCCGTCGCACGCGGAGGCGACCGACGCGGCATCGGCGGCAGGGGCGCATCGGGCAGGAGGGACCGCCACGGACCCCTCTTCTCCGGGAGAGCCGTCCACCGAAGAGGCGTTTCTTTATGATGACCTCATCTTGGAGGCGCCCAGAGTGACGAAAAAGTCGTCCTCCTTCTTCGCCAAGTCGGCCACAGGGCCGGCCGCGGCAAGCACCGGGGGGGGTGGCGCATCCTCGACAGCTGCGGGCGGTGCTCGAGGTCCAGGTGTCGTCCGGAAACCCCCAGGGGGGAGTAAGCCCGCTGGCGGGAGGGCGGCCGGACGCAATTTTCTCTTCACGTGGAGCGACTTCTGCGTCGATGAGGTGGATGTCGTCGACAACGGGAGCACAACCGTCGATGATAACAGCGTGGGCTCCTCGCCCTCCGACCCGGCCGGTGGCGCCAGCAGCCCCACGGCATCGTCGGGCCCCGGCGGGACGGGAGCGCTGGACTCCTCGGCGTCAACCGGCGGCGCGCATCCGCCTTCCCAGGCATCCAATCCCAGCAGCGGCAACCCGCAGCCGCCGCCCCTCGCCGCCGATGGTCGGCCCAACAGCCGAGCGGTGCCCCTCAAACCCGTCGGGGGTCGGCCGCTGCAAATGCAGCAACAGCCGATAGGGCAGTCCGTCACGTCGTCGCCATCCGGCGTTGGCAACCCCTCCTTCTCCTCCGCCAGCGCCGCGGCGGCGCTCAGTGCGTCCAGCGGCAGCAATCCCCCCGTGATTCACGGCTTCCATCTGCACACCACCATCGGCCACAGCGCCCGCATCAAGTGCCTCGCTATCGCCTTCGGCGAGCGGGAATACGCCAGCTGCAGCAACGAGGACTCCACGGTGAGCTACCAGGACGTCCGGTCCGGGCGGGAGCTGGGTCTCTTCTGCGGCCACAGTGAGACGATCATTAGCGCCGCCTTCTCGCAGTGCGGCAAGTTCCTCGCCACCACGAGCCGCGATAACAGCATGATGTTGTGGGACGTGGTGACGCAGAAGGCGCTGTTGACGTTCGAGCACAGCAAAGTGGTCATCTGCTGCGCCTTTAGCCGCGACTCGAAGTATCTAGTCTCCGGGTGCCAGGATAAGCTGTGTCGAGTGTGGGAGACGAGGAAAGGGAAGGAGGTCGGGACATTTGCAGGGCACGAGGGCATCGTCATCTCGGTCTGCTTCAGCCCCGACGCGACGGCCGTATGCAGCGGCGCCGCGGACCGCACCGTCAAAGTTTGGGGCGCCTTGGGCCGCACGAAGGCGAGGCACGTGTTGCAAGGGCATCAAGGAATCGTGCTTTCGTGCTTCTACACGAACAACGGCAAGTATATTGTCAGCAACGACGAGCTCAGCGTGCGCCTGTGGTCCGCGGAGGACGGCGCCGTCGTCCGCGTCGTGACGGTGCAGGACGTACTCAAATCAGTGCCCCTTCAGTCTACAGCTGGTGGTAGTGCCGCGAAATCGGGAGATCCACCCGCCACTAGCGACGCCCCTTCGGCATCGGCCACCACGAAGGCCGCAGGAAGTAAAAAGATCACCTTCACGCTGAGCTGCGCGGCGCCCGGCCCGCTGTACAATTACATCGTGGTGGCGTGCAATGGCCGGTGTGTCTTCGTGCTCGACCTCAGCACGGGCTGCGAGGTGCTCAGTGTGGCCACGAGGGCCCCGGTGTACGCGATCACGTCAGGGAACAGCACGATGGTCGCGTTCGGGGACTCCTTCGGCAATGTCTACTTCCTGTCGCTGTTGACGGCACAGCGGGCCATGACCAACGCCGAGAAGGCCGCGCTGTCCGGAAGCCGGCCCAAGATGGTCATGAGCTAGGCCAAGGCGAAATCAGCTCCCGTCTTAGCCCCTTTTGCACCCTCCAAATGTGCGGGTGGTCGAATCTGGTACAGTTGATGGATCCGCAAGTGTCTCTCTCATATGGTTTCTCTCTGTCTCACTCTCTCTCTCTCTCTCTCTCCCATTATTTTTCGCCGTGACGCGACGGTTTTCCGTGTATTTGTTCCTCTGTCTCTTTCTTTCTGTTTTTATTGTGTCAATGTCGTCGAGTTGTCGTCCATTGGCGCGTCAGTCGGATCCGCCCCCCCTCTCTCCTCTCACACGTTTCTCTCTCTCTCTTTGCCTCTTCTTCAATCAATAGTTTGAACACAACAACAAAACAAAAACAGTCAATCGGTACTTATTTGTCAGTCCGCCGGAATTTACGACACGAAAGTGAATCGTGGGAGGAGCCTTCCCTCACTCGCACTGTGAAGTCGCCAGGAAAGAGGGAGGGAATCGACCCCCGGGGAGTAGGGACCTCGCCACTTCGTTCTCTCTCTCCCCTCTCTCTCCCTCCTTCCTCCACACAAACGACGATATCCATTGATCGCTGAGAGACCTCAATCGTCTAGGCGGGGGGGCGACCCGCGGATCATAGCGGTTTCACAATGGGTTTCTTTTCTATATAAAAAAAATTGCAAGTCCCAAACTCCTCCGGGTCGACTAGCATGTCACATAGTTTCTTCCCCCCCCTCGAGCCACCCCCCCTCCAGTTTTGTCTCGCCACCCCCTTTCGTTCCCCCACTATGCACTGCGACTTATCGATTCGGGTGAGCACACGAGTGAATCGGCTCGCGTTTTTGTATTTAAAACAAACGTAGCGATGAAATTTATTTCACACAAATAGTTTGAATTTGTCTCGCCCCACCATTCCTTCCGGTGGAAAATCCATCACACAGTTCGAGAGACAATTTTCATTCGGGTCAATCGCACAAACCCGAGGACAGTCGTCACCTCTTCCTTCCTTCCTTCCCCCCCCGAATTTGGAATGGGGAAAAATACCGTCCGCGTCGTCGCACGCATGCGACCCACCGACCACTTCGCCGCTCAGAACATTTTGCTGCAAGAGGACTCCAAAACGATCGTCCTTCAATCCGCAAGCCGCCGCTCTCAGCTCGCAGGGCCGTCTCCGAGCAGCGGCGCGGGTGGTCAGCCGGAGCAAGAAACCCACTCCTATAAGGTGGATTTGGTGCTCAAAGATGCGTCGCAGGAAACCGTCTTCGAAACGTGCGGGCGTGATATGGTGACCAACGTCATGCAGGGCATCAACGGCACCGTGATGGCGTACGGTCAAACAGGCGCCGGGAAAACCTACACCATGTTGGGCGGTACCGACTACCGCACCAGGGGCCTCGTGCCACGCATGATCAAGGCCGTCTTCGATGAGGCGTCCAACCAGGCCGAGCGTCATTTCGACATCGCTGTGAGTTTCGTGGAAGTGTACAATAACCGAATTTTCGACCTGCTCAACCCCGACGCCCAAGAGGACTTTGCGGTGCTCGAGGACCAGCGCGGCAACGTTAGTATTCGCGGCGTCGAATCTCGTCGGTGCACGCAGGAGGCGGAGGCCCTCTCCCTCTTGTTCATGGGCGACACGAACCGCTCGGTCGCGGAGCACCTCCTGAACAGTGCGTCTTCTCGCTCTCATACGATCTTCACGTTGCACGTCACGACGCGTAGCCGAGTCGAGAGTGAGTCCGCGTCGCTCGTTGGGAAGCTTCACTGTGTCGACCTGGCCGGCTCCGAGCGGCTGTCCAAGACTCAGTCGGAAGGAGCCATCGTCAAGGAGGCGCAGCAGATCAACAAGTCCCTGTCGTTTCTGGAGCAAGTCGTCATGGCGCTCGGCAGCACGAACCGCGGCCACATCCCCTTCCGCCAGAGCAAGCTGACCGCGATTCTCAAGGACAGTCTGGGTGGCAACAGCAAGACAACGATGATCGCGAATCTATGGCCAGAGGAGCGCCATCTGGAAGAAACATCCTCTACGCTCAAATTCGCCGCTCGGATGATGAGGGTGCAGAGCGACCCGACGGTCAACATGCTGCTCGACCCCGCGACGCAGGTGAGGCAACTGCAGCGGCAGATCGTCGACCTCAAGGCGGAGCTACAAATGCAAAACCAATTGTATGGCAAGTCTCACATCGCCTACGATGGCGATATTGGCGAGGACGAAAAGTTCGAGATGGAGAAGCTCGTCAAGACGTATCTCGCGGGGAAGGCCAGCGACATCCCGGTGCGCTCGCTGAGGGAGGTGAAGGAGTACTTTAGGATCTTCAAAGCGTGTTTCGACCAGTGCGTGGCCGAAGGGGGCAGCCGAGCGGCCATCGTCGATGACCACGCTTCCTCCGCGGCGCCGCCGGTCAAAGGCGCCGCCATGCCCACCTCGCCCGTGGCCGCGGCGGTCGCCGGGCAAAAAGGCGCGCTACCCGTGCCGCCACCCGCGGCGCGCCGGAACAGCGAACAAGGGGTCGGTGCGCTAGACATGGCGACTGGCCTCAGCCTCGGCGTGGCCGCTCCCGCCAAAGGCGTGCGGGAGCTCACAAAGGCCGCCTCCCCGTCGAAATCCGCGCCGCCAGCGGAACACACGCCGCGGGGCCAATCCACGTCAGGTGGCACCCAGCCACTCGACGCCGGTGGCCCGGACGGCACCGCCCCATCACTTGCGAACGGCGGTGGCTCGAACGCGGCCGCCCCCGACCGAAACGTCGCCTTCGCGGAATACCGCCGCAAAGAGGGCGCCAAGCTTGCCGCTGCCATGAAGGAGCACCAAGATCAGCTCGCGATCAAGCGGAAGGCCGCCGCCGATCTTAGCCTAGCGGTCAACGATGCCAAGATGCACATCGATAGCGAAGTGCAGCAGCTGGAGCACCGTCGGCTGGACCGCATCAGCCGAGGCGAGGAGGAGGTCGTCGACGAGGAGGAGTTCGAACTGGTCAAGGCCGTGAAGCAGCACAAGGCCGAGTACCGCCGTTTGTTTGACGACCTCAGCACCGCGAAGACGGCACGCGACCACCTCGTGCGACTCGTCGACCATGCCAAGCAGCAGCTGCTGCAGGCCTTCGACGAGTGGTTCGACCGCACCTTCAACGCAAGGCCCAAGGATGCCAGCGGCAAGCAGAAGTCCACCTTCGCCGCCATGCGGGGCGGTGGTGGCTCCTCTTCGGCCGCGGCGGACGACGACCCGCTGGACGAGGGCGAACGCTTCGAACTCTTAGAGCTCCAGCGTGTGATGGAGGACGACCCCGACTCCGTGGAGTACCATCGAGCGCGGAAAATGACGCAGGCGAAGCAGCAGCTGCTGCAGCACGCGGCGGCGGGCGCCGGCCGCAAGGCGGTTCCGCCAGGAGGCTCGTCGAGTGTGTCGCGTCGGCGCTGAAGAACCCGCGGCGGCGTCTCAACACCGCTAGACTCGACGAGGCAAAAAAAACGCTGCTGAGGCGCAGGGAGGGGTCAGCCACAACAGCACCTCTGTCTCTCTCTCGTCTCTCATCCGCGGCTTAGTGTACAGATGTTATAACGACGAAGGGTGATTTTTTTTTTTGGAGGTGTGTGTATGCTGGTGAAACGTCTGCCTCCGCCCCTTTTGTTGTTTGCTTCGTCCGTCGTGTACCGTACCTTTGGTCGTCACTCGTACGGGCGGAAGATAAATTTACAAAGATGGTACGAAGGCCGTGTGATATGTCTGTTGGTTTGCGTGTCACACACGTGTCCCAGTGGGAAAAGCGATCAAAGGCACGCGGGCGAGGGGTCACTTTTTTTCCATCTCCAAGCTATCCTCCTCCTATCTTTCCGCCGCCCGATACCCCGTCGAAATGAACATTCTCCCTACCATGGTCCAGGAGGCGGTGAGCCAGTGCAAGCGCCAGGGCGTCGTCGCGAGCGCGGCCCTGGCGACCTTCATCATCCGCGCCAGCCTTCTCACGACGAAAAAAGACCCACAGAATAACTGCGAGGTCAGCCCCGATCTCATCGAGCAACTGGTGACCTCCAGCGTGCGCTCGCTGTGCCTGACGAATGCTCCGATGCTCGAAACGTTTAAACTACAGGCCGCGGTGACCTTCGCGCAACAGGAGCACGTGAACCAGTTGAGAACGGAGCGCGTGCAGCACAAGGCAAAGTCGCAGCGCCTCGTTGAGGAAATTTACTCCAAGCGCGACCCTAGCGATGTGTTCCACGACATGGTCCTATTCGTCATGCACGAGAGCCGCTGCCACCGCGCGGCCACCACCGGCGGCAATGCGTCGTCGACGTCCTCCGGTTATCTCAGCGATGACGCCGCTCAACGCGAAACCGTGGCGGCGCTCGACTCCGTGTTCCCTCGGGTGCTGATGGACAGTTTCGTGGCACAAAAAGAAGCCGAGAAGATTCGCCAACTCGAGGAAATTTGGCGCATCGTGTGGGGCATACGACTTTACAATCAGGCGACTGGCCGCGGAGGCGCCGGCATTCCCGACTGCATCGGCGAGAGCGATCGCACCTTGCGCGACGTCACGGAGGTGGCCCTGAACCTCCAGGAACAGCTCACCGCCTCCACGAAGGAGTACCACGCGGTCCTATCCAGCCCCTCCTTGAAGCTATCCGACAGCGATCGATTGCGACTACAGGACGAGTATTACAACCGGCTGCAGCTGAAGTTGTATGTCCGCTCGTTACTCGTCACGATCCAGGGCTTAACGAACCGCCTGTTGGCCTTCGCGCCGACGTGGGAAGCGGCCCTCCACGACGCCACGAGCCTCTTGGCCAGCAATGCGGACGTCTCCGCCGTCCCTAAAGCTGCGATTTATCCGAAATTTATGCAGGTGAGCGAGCGCTGGGACGAGGCCTACGCCCTTCACAGGGAAATCAGCGATGCCCGAAACTTGTTTAGTATTTTACAAAGCTACGTGAGCACGTACCATCCGACGCTTCGGCCATCGGACGTCGACCACGCGTACGCGAGCTTGGCGGAGGAACGAGCTGTCAACAAGGACATGCTTGCCGCCGAGGTTGCCCCTTACACAAATTTAGTCTACAATCCAGACCTTCCTCAAGACAAGAAGGAACAGCGTCTTGAGTTTAACGGCTTCTGCGTGGTGAGCTTCGTGGATGACGGACTACTCGCCGACGGCAAGCACGACGACTCGAAGTCCGCACCGGGTTATCTCATGCTCGTGAACAACAACGCGTACTACAGCTTCGGCAGCGAGCGAGCGCTAAAGGCCTTCGCCAAGGACCCGTTTAAGTATTTGTCGCAAGCGCTGATTGATCAAGTCGCGGCCACGCCCGTGTTGATCCACCTGCTCGGCTTGCACCCGTACTTACCCAAGGAGCTGTACCTCACCGGCTCTCGGAAGCACGACGTCCAACGCATCGTGGAAAAAGGTGACGGCACGACGCAAACCGGGCACATTGATTCCCACAAGGACACGCACTACGTGTGGAACGAGTGGGAGCTCAGGCGCTTGGCCCTGCAGCTCGCGGGACTCCGAAATAAACGCACAAAGTCGACACAGACGGCACAGTCTCACTTCCGTCGAGAAAATGACACGCAAGTGTTCCTTCCGAAAACGCAAGGGACGCAAACGGCGGTCGACGCAGCCGTGCAGCCTGTGCGTGTCGCCAGGTACATCAAGGGCCTGCGCGGCACCGACGCCTCGCGTCTGGAAGTGGTCACCAAAGAGTTTCAATATTGAAAACCTCAGGGAAAGGTGGGGTCTTTATGGGGGTGAAGCTACACTCACCCATGTCGTGAGGCAACCCGCCACGCTCCGTACGCACCACGGAGCGTTGTTCTTACAATGTACAGCGAATTCCCATTTTGTCCTCTCCCAATGTCTGCCGCCTTTCCCCTCCTTTTGTTCCTCCCCCCGTCCCAGCGGTTTCACGGGGGGCAGCAAAGGTTAGTGTGTGTACTCTCTTTGTCTCGTGGATCACCACATGATTGATTACTGGCAAGTCAAAAAAAATATCAATCGTTCACTGTGGACGGTTGCACACTCTGATATCTGTGACGACCAGTTACATTATTATTATTATTATTATTATTATTATTATTATTATTTTCTCGCAATGACTCATTCGCACCGTGTCTTGCGATGTCAACTCTTGTTGACGTTTGCCGTCGTTCTACCACTCGTCCTCGCGGGAGCCTCCGCAGAGTCGATTACACCCTCCGTGGCCGTACCGCTGTCGGTGGGTGACTTCACCGCCCTCCGTGCGGGGCGAACTCCCCAGGCTCCTCTCCTTCCCGAGGTCGGCATCTGGCTTGTTCGTTTTAGCTTGCCATGGGACTCGACGGCGACGAACCCACGCGCCGCCGCCATGCTCGAGCAGTTCCGCCAGCGGATCCCCGCCGAGGTGATCGGCATCGGTGAGTTGCTCCTTTCGGACGTGGACGCCATGACGCTGGCCGAGCTACACGGTGTCACGGAACTGCCAGGCTACCTCGTGGTCAGCCGCGCGGCGACGCGAATGCCTATCCCAAAGGGGGTGAACGTGGCGGCCCTCGCCCAGCACACCGCGACGGTGCTGACCAAAGCTCAGACGGAGTCCGTCGACGCGCTATGGCTCGCCGCAGGGCCTCTCATTCCCACGACGTACGCGGACCGGTGGACACAGTCGGTGCGGCACGTGGCACCGGTCGTGCGTGCGCTGCCAGAATTGCGCGAGGTGGTGCTCAACATGACCCTGCACGATGCTACCGTCGCGACGTTCACCGCGTTCGTGTTTCCTGGCTTCCGGCACGCCGGCGCGGCCTTGCAGGTGGCAACCATTATGAGCGCAGGAGCGGCGGTGGGCAACCGAGGCCCTCCCATCGTGATCATCGACGCTTCCGCCGACGGCGACTTTGCATCCCTTCGGCCGAAGGCACAAAAGGGCGCGGTATCCGCGCTGACAGTTGACATTGCCGATCCTGCTCCCACGTACGTGCGCGGACGAAAATTGACGGCGTCGTCGTACCGACGAGTCCGCGACCGTGCGACACTCCTGGACCCGAAGTTTGTTCATGTCGAGAGCGAAATCGTCAATCCCGCGGTCTTGCAGAGCTTCGTCACGAATGGAGCGGGGAAGCGTCACGTTCAGTCCGTCGCGGACGCGCTTGCCCAAGACGCGAGCACACTGCGGCATGCGCACGCGTCGATCGAGGCCTTTTTGCAGCTCGAGGCCACGGAGGGTGAGAATGCGCAAGGCGTTCCCGGCGGCGTGGGCATCCTCCGGAAGCTGACGTCCGTGAATCAGTTCTATGCAGAGGTCATGGAGGTCAAGGACGTGGTGGTCATTTTCATGCTACGAGAAACCGACCGATTCTTCGCAAAGCATCTCCGAATCGCCCGCGAGTTAGCGAAATTGGCACGGAAGTCGACCCAAGCCGTGTTGCAGGAACAGCACGTGCAAATGCGGTACGACGTGGTCATGCTGGACGCCGAGGTACACCCAGGCGTGGGCCGCGCGCTCAAGCTAAAAACGGCGCCGGCGATCGCCTTCATTTTACCCTTGCAAAATGGCGCGAAAGGGCTGCGGTTGTATCCTACCGACGACGTCAGCAATGCAGCCTTGATCGATAAATTCATGCGCGGCGAACTGTTGGACGGGAAAGGGACCATTATATTGGACCCCTCGGAGGTGCGGTTCACGCTGAGCGCGCCGGTTCACAGCGACGAGTTGACCGACGTCAGCCTCCGGACCGAGCGCTACGATCTCGACCCTCACCGTATCTTCCCAGAAGACGTCACGGTGGAGGCGCAACTCGAATCGGTGACCAAGGCTTCCTCAGCACATCCCGTTTTCAAGGCTGCCGCTGAAGAAGAAGGGGGTGGGCCGTTCGGCGCCGCAGCTTTGGCCACGGCCGCTCACAAACGCGACAAGTCCAAGATGTCGCCCGCGGAATTGAAACGGTTCGAGAAGGAGGAGAAGAAGCTGGCCGACTTGAAGGACGAGGTGGAACGAAAGCGGCGCGACAAGGAAGAGCGCATCCGAAAGAAGGCCGAAGCGACCAAGGCGCAGTCCGAAGTCGACAAGGTGGAGGCGAAGAAGCGGCTCCTCGAGGAAAAAATCCGCAACAAAGACAAACCGAAAACCGCCGCCGCCGCCCCAGGGTCAGAGGACGACAAGGCAGCCGCCAAGCGGAAGCAACCAGCGGCGTCGGACGACCGCCCTGCGTGGCTGCGTCCGCGGGACCCGAAGGACAAGAAACGTCGAAGCAAGCCGGTTGCTAGCCCGACCGAACTGCGCAAGCTGTGGGACGCGGAGCAAGAGCGGGCGTACAAGGAGTTCGTCATCGTGGACAAGGAGGCAGGCACCATCGACGTGCGGGACACCATGTAGACCATATTGATGGGTGATTCTGATGATGGGAGAGAGAGAGTACTGGGTGGATCCCCCACGGAGGCCGAAACATCAGGTTCCTGGTTTCTGGCGTCTCTTCGTATTATTATTTTTATGATTTGATCGCTTCGTGGGGAATGCAATCATGATGGCGCGTGTTTTGTTCCCACAACGCCCGGGTGGGGCTTCGTGTGTTTTTGTGCGACTCTCGGGTTCACTTGTCCGACTGATGGCTGGTTGGCCACTGTGACCGACCCTCACGGCGTTGTCACCGTGTCAAGAGATGCGCGTGTGTCTTGGGCATGTTGCCTCTTCTCCTCCCAGTTGGTTCAGTAGCCACATCGCTTTGTTTTATTCGTCTGTAAGAAAAAAAGGCCGCATCGGCAAGACGAGCGGGCGAAAGCATGCCCTCGCCCGCCTCCCACGCAGCGAGAGACGGCCGCGCCACCGTCTCGCCTCTCTCCGTTCTGTGGTTGCTAAGCATCGTCGTCCTCGTTGCGTCGTCGATGGAATGGGTGCTTCTCGCTTCTGCCCAGCCTGGCCCAGGGCCTGCCCGCTTCGAGTTAAAAGCTGAGTGGATATCAAGTTACGGACCGGGATATGGTATCGACCTTGCCGTCCCTAACTTTACCAGCCCATACATCTACGTATTGCAGCCGATTTATGGCCACCTCTTCGCGGTCGCCACCGACGCGCGTACGGGGGCAACCGCGTGGAATGTGACTGTTTCTCGCGATGACCTCGCGCCGCTGGCCATTGACGGCGCCATCTCGGTTCCTTTCGCGGGAGGCGGCAACTTGGTGTTCATCGCGACGGCGCAGCGCGGAAACACCACGACGCCGAAGGTCATTGCGCTTGACTCTCGCACTGGCCTCGTCAAGTGGATTTTTGCCGGAGAATGGGACAGCTATTTCAAAACGGTACTTCCCGCCAAATTGACCCCCGGCCGCGGTGAATATCTCGTCGCGTCTCTCAGCCGGCAATTGTTGCTCTTGAACGCCACGACCGGTCAGCGAGTCGCCAATTTCACCTTCCGAGGCGAACAATTTTTGCACAGTGCCACCCGCTTCGACATCGGCGACCGGTTTATCATCGCGTTGAGCGGCCTGCCACCTCTCTACTTTGGACCCCATCACAACATCTACTCGAGGATTGACATTGTGGAGAACAGCAGCAATCACTCACACCCTTCCGCGGTGTCACTTGTTCAACGTTGGTCCCAGAGTTACGCGGCGTCCTTGAACGATCCCCCGGCGCTGGGTCCGGTGATTGCATACGACCGTTTGCCAAGTGGCAATCCGGGACCCGGTGAGCCGATGGTGATTGGGGCCGTGTCGACGCTTTTGTTGTTCAATCTGTCAACCGGTGCGGTGATCGCGTCGCCGTCGCTGGACTCCTTCGCGGCTAGTGACGTGTCCTTTGCGGCTGGGAGCGGTCGTATCTTCGTGCCGGCGTTTTCGAGCATCGCGGGCTTCAGCCAGGGTGGGTCGTTGGACTGGCTCATCGACTTAGACTTCTCCTACACATTGAATTCGACATCGATGATCACCTACGCCAACCGGCCTGCCGTGCATCGCCCATCTGGCGTCGCGTTCTTCACCGGGACAAATTTTACCGACATGGGCACCAATCCTGCCTTGTGCGCGTTTTGGTCTCACACAGGGGAAATGCTAGGCTGCATGTCAGAGCCCTTCCTGAACGCGGGTGACGGCGAGACCGGCTACCCTGTCGTCATGTCCTTCGATGGCGTGGCTCTCTACAATCGCAACGCAAGTCACATTATTAGGTACCGCATCGTGAAACCGTATTAGCCATAGCCACGATATGGCCCGCGAATAACCTCCGGCGAGTGGTCAATGCGGCGAAACAGCTTAGAGGGCGGGTCACTCATGTCGTCGATTCGGAGGTGTTTTTTTCCTCGTGGCGTATGGTTCCTCCCCCCTTCTTCGTGAAACAAGGGGGGTCCGCTCCTCCTTTTTCAACTTCCTCTCTCCGTTCCAGTTCCATTTTAATCTTGACACGCGTCATGTCGGGGTTGCACTCATCTGCCATTAGCAATTCGAAAAAATTGGACTTCGTGCGAGACCAGCTCGCCGGCGTTGCATCACGCCAGCCCGTGCTGTTGTTCACCTACGCCCATGACCTCGTGAAAGCTGGCGCATCCTTCGCCAACGACATCGAGAAGTACAACGTCATCGAGCAAGCGCTCATCGCGGCGCTGGAATGCGGCCAGGACCATCACGCCGAGCGCTTGCATCGGCAGTTGGTGCATCAGTTCGGCCATAAGAGTCTGCGGGTGAGGAAACTCCAGGGATTGATGCTGGAGAGTAAGGGCAAGTACGACGAGGCCATCGCGCTTTACAAGAGTTTGCTGTCGACAAGCCCCATCGAGGCCTTCGTGCCCAAGCGGCTCAGCGCCGTTCACAAGGCAAAGGGACAAATTATTGAGGCGATCCACGCGCTCGAGCAACTCCCTGTGTTTCGTGAGAAAACGCCTCCGGCTGCCGCCGCTGACGACGAGGACGACCGTCCCGCGGCTCCATCGGTTTACGCCTATTTGGAGCTATATCCTGCGGATTTATCGGCGGTGCGCGAGCTCCTCACGCTCCACTGGGCGTGTGGAAAGGTCCCCCGCGCGCTGCACTACGCCAACGAGGCGGTCCTCCTGGACCCTTGCAATAGCGCCGCGTACACCCGAGTGGGTGAAATGGCCTACGCCGCGGGGAAGTTGGACGACTCGGCCACCGCCTTCGCGCAGTCGCTGCGACTGACGTCCGGCGGAGCCAAGAACCTCCGCGCGCTCTATGGCATATGGATGGTGGCGCTCGAGTGCCTGCGACACGCGAAAGGGGGAGGAGGCGGGAAGAGCGCTGGCTCCACGACGGACGTGTCTGTGTCAGCAGGAAACGGCGTCGAGAACAACGTTCCCCGCTGCAGACAGGTGTGCGCGCTAGCTGTGAGCAAGTTGAAGCTTGCTTACCAGAGTTCGAGCGCGACGGCGAGTTTTCTGGAGCTGATGGTGCAAAAGTATCATGTCACGGCGGCGGCGGGCGGGTCGGGTTAGTAAAAAATCCGA
>ERZ1292633.2341-Hain-H41-02um-R1-2341-length-19457-cov-5_pt1 | contig 19457 bp, 14 predicted proteins | sample MGYA00564406_ERZ1292633 | MGnify/ENA primary metagenome ERZ1292633 (study PRJEB36523, sample SAMEA6512639) | groundwater metagenome | collected 2019-01-08 | study: AquaDiva: Metagenomics assemblies of 32 groundwater samples
CGCCGAAACTTGAGCGCCCATGGGCAGGGCGATTCCGAGCTCGTCGGAGCTCGCGCCGGCCCGGAGAACGAGCGTCGGGAGACCGGCGTAGGTCCACGGCAGATTCATCACCGGATCGCCGGTCGAGTCGAGGCCCGCGGGCGCGGGGCCGACGGCGGGCGGCGAGAGCCAGAGATCGAGGCCCTTGTTCTCCATGGCGGTTTCGAGTGCTTCGCGAAGCTCGAGGCGACCGGCGCGAGCTCGCGTCGCCTCCGCCTCCGCGATCGTCCGGCCGCGCTCGATGAGCTCCGCGGTCTTGGCCGCGTAAAGCTCGCCGAAGCGACCGTACCAGTCGGCGTGCACCGCCGCGGCCTCGAACGCCACGAGGCGGCGGTGGCGCTCAGCGATCTGCGGAAAGTCCGGCATCGCGGCCACGTCGACGATCTCGTGGCCACGCGCTTCGAGGTGAGCGCGCAGGCGAACGAAATGCTCGCGGCCGGCGGGTGAGAGTGACTCGAGATAGGGACCGCATGGCACGCCGAGTCGCGCCCTGCGAGATGGATCCGGCGCGGCGCTCCAGTGGCGGGCGGCGAGCGGCGCCGCTCGCAGGAGAGTCGCGACATCGCGCGCGAGGAATCCGACGTGGTCGAGCGATGGTGCGAGCGGGATGACCCCGGCGCGCGAAATCCGCTCCCAGCTCGGCTTCCACCCGACGACCCCACAAAAGGCGGCAGGCCTGCCGATCGATCCGATCGTCTGCGTGCCGAGGGCCAGATCGCAGAGCTCGGCGGCGACCGCCGCCGCCGAGCCGCTCGAAGAGCCGCCCGGAGTGTGGCCCGGCGCCGCCGGATTGCTCGTCGGTCCGGGCGAGAAATAGGCGAACTCGGTGGTCACGGTCTTGCCGGCGACGATCGCCCCCGCTTCCCGCAGCGCGCGCACGCAGGGCCCCTCGTCGCCCGCCAGCCGGCTCACCGGAAGCTGGCTCCCGGCGCGGGTCGGCAGCCCCGCGACATGAAAGATGTCCTTGACCCCGAGGAGAACGCCGGCGAGCGCGCCCGGCTTTCCGCTGGCGCCGCTGGCGCCGGCGGCGGCTTCGGCGCGCACGCGCTCGAAGCGCTCCGGCTCCTCGACGAAGGCGCGCAGTTCCGGCTCGCGCAGAACGAAGCGCTCTTCCCAAGCGGCGAGATCGAGCTCCGCGGAGTGCACCCGGCTCATCTCATCCGGTAGCCCGGGCCTCGCGCGCCGCGAGCAGCACGGCGTCGACGATGTGCTGGTAGCCGGTGCAGCGGCAGAGGTTGCCGGAGAGCGCGAGACGGACTTCGGCTTCGGTCGGGTCGGGCTGGTCACGGAGGAACGCCACCATCGTCATCAGGATCCCCGGCGTGCAGAAGCCACACTGCAGCGCGTGGCTGGTCCGGAACGCCTCCTGCAGCGGATGGAGCTCGGATCCCGGAGGGGCCTCGAGGCTCTCGACCGTCTCGACCCGATGGCCATCCGCCTGTACGGCGAGCATGAGGCAGGAGCGCGCGGGCTCGCCGTCGAGAAGCACCGTGCAGACGCCGCAGACGCCATGCTCGCAGCCGACATGAGTCCCGGTGAGGCCCAGCTCGTGGCGCAGGAAGTCGGAGAGCAGCAGTCGCGGCTCGACCGCGCGTTCGACGGCGCGGCCGTTCACGGCGCAGCGCAGAGTGCGTTCGTTCATGCCGCCTGCGCGCTTCGCTGCCGCGCGAGGCGCAATGCGCGGGCGGTCAGGACACGAACCAGGTGGCGCTTGAAGTCGGCGGAGGCATGAATGTCGCCGACCGGATCGATCTCCTCGGTCGAAGCGAGGCGCGCGCTTTCGGTGATCGCGCCCTCGTCGATCGGAGCTCCCAGGAGCGCCGCCGCGGCGCGCCCGGCGTCGACTGGCCCTTCGCCGACCGAAAGAAAGACGAGATTCGCTTCGCGGCAGGAGCCGGATTCGTCGAGGACGAGGCGCGCCGCGACACCGACCTGAGCGTAGTCGCCGTGACGCCGGGCGACCTCAAGAAAGGCGACGCCGGTTCGCGGCGGAGCTGGGGGCAGGCGGATCTCGGTCAGCAGCTCGCCAGGCTCGATCGCCGTCGCGAAGAGACCGGTGAAGAAGTCGCGCGCCTGAACCCAGCGATCGCCGCCGCGTTTCTGCAGGCGCAGCTTTGCGCCGAGCGCGATCGCCACGGCCGGAAACTCGGCGGCCGGGTCGGCATGGGCCAGGCTCCCGCCGAACGTTCCGCGGCTGCGGATCTGAGGGTGCGCCACGAACGGCACCGCCTCGGCCAGGAGCGGCGCGCGGCGCGCGACCTCAGCCTCGCGTTCGAGGCGGCGATGGCGGACGAGGGCGCCGATCGTCAGGCCGCCGTCGCCTTCGGGGCGCACGAAATCGAGCGTGGCAAGGGCGTTGATGTCGACGAGGAGCGCCGGCTGGGCGAGGCGGAAGTTGAGCACCGGAATCAGGCTCTGGCCGCCGGCGAGGATTTTCGCCTCGTCGGTTCTTGTCGCGAGAATCTCCAAGGCCTCGGCGAGGCTCGTGGGAGCGACGTAGTCGAAGGGGGCTGGCTTCATGAGACTCGCGGCATCCTACAGAAGCTTTCGCTTCTCCACCTTTCCCATCGCATTGCGGGGGAGGCTGTCGACCTTCACGAACCGCCTGGGCAGCTTGAACGCGGCTAGCTGTTCGCGGCAGTGCGCGGCGAGGGCGCTCTCGTCGAGCTCACCTTCGGTAACCAGAAAGGCCGCGGGCGACTGGCCGAACTCGGACTGTTTTTCGCCGATGACGGCGGCTTCGCGGACGCCGGGAAAGGTGAGAAGCACCTCTTCGATCTCTCGCGGATAGACGTTGAAGCCGCCCGAGAGGATGAGCTCGCTGGCGCGGCCGAGGAGAAAGAAATGACCGCTCTCGGGGTCGATGCGTGCCAGGTCTCCCGTGCGGAACCAGCCGGCGTGGAAAGACTCCACGGTCTTGGCGGGTGCGTTGGGGTAGCGGCGTATGACGCGGGGTCCAGGGACCTCGATCGCGCCCTCGGCGCCGGGCGCCACGGGCTGGCGGGCGCCGTCGACGATTCGCGCTTCGACGCCCGGGAGCGGCGTGCCGACGCTGCCGGGGATGCGCCGGCCGTGGAGCGGATTGGAGAGCAACATCCCGGTCTCGCTCATGCCGTAGCGCTCGAGAATGCGTTGGCCGGTGAGGTTTTCGAACGCCTGGAAGGTTTCGGGAGCGAGCGGTGCCGAGCCGGAGACGAAGAGGCGCACCGACGAAAGGTCGGGGCGCGGCGATCGCCGGCCGAGCTCGTCGACGAGGCGCACGTAGAGGGTCGGCACGCCGAAGAAGAGGGTGACCTCGCCCGCCGCGAGGCGATCGACCGCGCGCGCCGCTTCAAAGCGCGGCTCGAGAAGCACGGTCGCCCCAGAAGCCAGCGCGGTGAAGAGCCCGACGACGAGGCCGTGGAGGTGGAAGAGCGGCAGAGTGAGGAGGAGTCGGTCCGAGGCGCTCCACTCCCAGGCCGTGCGCAGCGACTCGATCATCGCGATGACGTTGCCGTGCGACAGCTCGGCGCCCTTGCTCCGCCCGGTGGTGCCGGAGGTGTAGAGCATGAGAGCGAGAACTTCGGGCGCCAGGTCGGGCAGCTCCGAACAAGCCGCGGAGGTCTCGCTGGCGACCCCTCGTTCGAGCCGTTCTTCCAGCAGCTCTTCCATTTCGACGAGCGCTTCCACGCCGGCCAGCTCCTCGCCCGGAATGTCGGCGATCGTCTCGCGCCCAGCGTCATCGACCATCAGCTGCCGCGGCGTGGCATCGGCGAGGATGTAGGCGATCTCGCGCCGCCGGTAGGCGGTGTTGATCGGCACCAGCATCGCCCCGGCCCGCAGCGCGGCGAGCATCGCGACCACGAACGCCGGGCTCGGCGCGGCGAAGAAGGCGATCCGATCGCCCGGCAACACCCCTCGCCGGGCAAGCGCCCGCGCCACGCGCTCGGCGGTCTCGAAAAGCCGCCGATAGGTCCAAACCTCCTCGCCGCCGCGGCTGCTGGCGCGATGCCAGGCGAGCGCCACGGATTGCGGCGCCAGCTCTGCCGGTCGCGCGAGGCGGGAGAATAGGTCCGTTACCACGGGAGCTGACGTTGATCCTACGCCACGGAATGCGCGCTCGACCTCGAGCTGTCACGCCGCCGGCACGGAAACAAGTGGCGCGGTGTGCCTGTTTTCGAGCCTCGAACTTCTAGGAGAGAAGCGCGCGGACGATCCCCCATTGGGACGAGAGTGAGGCAAACTCAGTCCCGGCGAGCTTCCGAAAGAAGGGCCCATCCACGAAAGGAGAGCATCCCATGCCCTACAAGCGTCCGTTCATCGGTGACTTCGAGAAGTCGATGGCGGAGCACCCGACCTTTCCGGTGGTGATCGCGGAGGGGGATTCGTGGTTCTCCTTCGCCGACGTGATCGGGCAGCTCGACGATCCCAAAGATACGGGGGCGGCGAAGGATCAGCGCGCATGGGCGCTCCTGCGGCTCGAGAAGGCGGGGGACGAGATCCTCACGATTCTTTCGGGGGCGCAGCGGGCGAAGTTGCGCTCGCACTTCAAGCGCTGGCAGCTCGATGCGCTGCTTTTCTCCGGCGGTGGCAACGACATCATCGGGCCCGATCTGCTGCCGCTTCTGCGTGACTTCACTCCCGGCGCGGCGGTGCAGGATCTCGTCCAGTTCTCGCGCTTCGAGCGCCGCCTGCGGCAGGTGCAGGACTGCTACCGCGAGCTCCTCGACATCCTCACCGACGCCGGCCAGACCTGCAAGCTCTTCGTCAACTCGTACGACTACGTCGTGCCATCGACGAAAGGGGCCGAGCTCCTCGGCTTCCTCAAGGTCTCCGGCCCGTGGGTTCTGCCGCACTTGAACGAGCGCGGCATTCCCAAGGCGATGCACGGCGACGTCATCCAACTGCTGATCGACGCCTTCGCCTCCGCGATCGACGCCGTCGCCGCCGAGCCGCGCGGCGTCGGGCGCCTGGTCCGCATCGAGACGCGCGGCGTCGTCAGGAACGACTGGCAGGACGAGATCCACCCCAACACCAAAGGCGCCAGGCGCGTAGCCAAGGCGTTCGAGACGGCGTTGAAGGCCGAGGGAGTGATCGCCTGAGCTCCGTCGCCGCGGCGATCTGGAGCTGGCTTCAGTCCGAGGTTTCGGGCGCCGCGAGATAGGCGTCGACCCGGCGAGCGAGCTCGCGGAAATCGTCGAGGCGGGTGTCGAGAAAAGTCCGCACGAGGGCGACGTCCACCTCCAGGTAGCCGTGAACGAGAACGTTCCGGAACCCGGCGACGCCGCGAAAGCGCGTCGCGAACGGAGCGGGCAGGATGTCCAAGGACGCCAGGCGATCGATCGCGGTGGTGTAGTCCGGAACATCGCTTCCCGAGGCCGCTGCGAGATGCGTCGCCACGTCGATGGCATTCTGAGAGCAGAGTTGGAGGCCGCGCTCGATCGCCCACAACTTCTCGAGGTCGCGCCGCAAGTCGGCGGGAGCCGAGGCCTTGAGCCGCTCGAGCGCCACGAGCGCCGCGTCGAGCGCGAGCAGATGGCGGCGAACGAGGACCTTGTCGACTCGGCCCGGGCTCATCGGCCGAACGCCCCCGCCGAGATTCGAAGCCGGTGAGCGTAGTCGATCTTGGCGAGATGCGGCACGTAGTCGCAGTAGCGAGAGACGGCTTGTCCGGCGCGACGAGTCGTCGCCACGAGATCGCGGCTCACCAGGAGCTCACCCTCGGAGAGTACGCGGTGGTAAAGAAGAGGGGGCGCCCCGTTGAGGGCGACGACGTCGACGGAGTCGGATCCGACGACGGGAGCGAGCGCCGCGGCGAGGTCGATCGAGCGTTCGAGAAAGGACTGGCCGGCGCGGGGATCGAAGAAGCCGGCGACATCGTAGTCGCTGTCGACGCGGGCATCGCCGCGCGCGCGCGAGCCGAACAGGTAGGCCTCCAGGATGTCAGAGCGCTCCTCGAGAGCCGCGACCAGCTTCGCGCGCAGGGTGTCGTTGGAACGACTCTGCATGGCAGCATTATCCGCGCCAGGACGCGGCGCGGCAAGGGCCGCGCGCTTACGGCGTCGCGGCCGACCAGGCGAGCGCGTCGCCGCTTTCGAAGCTGTCGGCGAAGAGGAAGTCGGAGGCCCAGGTCGAAAAGAGGCGCGCGACCCGGGTGATGTTGCCTTCGACGTCGCGCACCGCGACGCGGACTTCCCTCTTCCAGAGCGGCGGCAGCGCGCCGCCGAGGGCGATCTCCCAGATGCGCTCTTCGGGATCGCCCGCCGGCAGCGCGAGGTCGGCGAGCGCGGCGTTCGGCGGGCGGCCGGCGACCGGGAAGTCGGCGTCGACCGTGAGCGTCGCCAGGTCGACGCCGGAGTCGTTGTCGGCGAGCGCGAAGCGAATGGCGGTCACCGGGTCGCTGTTCCCACCTGGGCGCGGCGCGCTGACTTCGACCGTCGGGCGCTGGTCGTCCAGGAACCAGCCCTGCGCGCCCTGGCCGTACTCCTCGCCGATATTGATCGGGCAGCCGAGATCGATCCAGCGCGCGATCGTCATCTTCTCGTCCTCGGAAAGCGGCGGCGCGCCACTTCCAACCGGCGGCATGATCGTGCCGGTGAAATCGATGTCGACCGCCGAGAGGTCGGTGCCGGGCGGCAGCGTCTGCGGGTCGCCGGGCACGCTCTCCGTCGGATGCTCGCTGTTCGACCAGCCATCGAGCCGCTCGCCGAAGACTTTCCAGGCAAGGAGGCTCCGCCGACTCTGGAAGGCGCGCACGTAGCGGCTGGCGTTCGTCTGGCGCCAGGTGCCGTTGGCGATCACCGGCGGATAGCCCCAGTCGGCGGCACCGTCGTCGGCCAACCGCTTGTAGTCGCCGGGCAAGCCGTCGTGGAGCGCCAGATCGTCGAGCCGCAGGTTCCCCGGAGGCGTCGCGCCGGCATGGCAGGAGACGCAGCTCCGTTGCAGGAGCGGGCGGATGTCGCGGTAGAACTCGACGTCCACCGCCGGCTGGGGCATCACGATGAGGCCGGGGATGCCCTGCGCGTCGCGGGTCAGGAGGGGCGTGTCGCGCGACAGGTCGTGCACCAGGTACAGCGGCGACGCCGCGGCGGTGGTCTCGAAGGCAAGCGGCTGCTGGCTGTGCGCGTGGCAGCCGCCGCAGTTCGTCCGCATCTCGCCAGGGCGCACCTGGTGCCAGGTCTGCGCCGTGTTGAGCGCCAGACCTTTGCGGTCGAGCGTCTGGAAGGTGAAAGGCGTGTCGGCCGCGACCTTCACCAGGAAACTCGTGTCGGGGTTGCCCTCGGCGTCGAGGATCGGTTGCCCCTGGGCGTTGCTCTTGCGTACCGGGATCTCGCCCAGGATCCGCATCCGCTCGCCGGCGTGGTTGAAAAAATGCTTGCCTTCGTGCGGCCCGTACGAGAAGTGGGTGTTCGCTTCGAGCGCCACGACGCGGATCGCCCAGATGTCGGCGTTCGAGTACTTGCCGGCGTCCGATCCCTGCCAGCTCCAGTTCGACGATTGCTCGTTCTCGTCGGTGTTGAACGCGTCGAGACCGTCGAAGTAGTTGTTCCAGGAGCGCACGAAGCCGGGGAAGCTCTCGCGCTTGTAGAGGCTGGAGCTCCCGACCAAGCCCAGTGCCGTGCCGGTCGGGAGCTCGGCATGGAGCGTGCCGTCGTTGGGCAGCCAGGGCAGCGCCACGGGCTCGGCGGTGCCGTGGATGGCGCTCCAGGGCACGACGGCGCGCGGCCACGCTTCGTTGTACGCCGGATCGTTCTTCAACAGGACGAGCTGGTTCGGATCGGTGATCGCGTTGCCGGCCGGCATCAGGTAGAGCCCGGCGTCGTAGTAGGGCAGCGGCGTCGGGCGATCGAGGTCGTTCGCCGGTCCCGGCGTCCAGACGACGAGGAGATCGTTCGACGGCGCCGCCGCCGGATGGGTGAGCTTGCCGACCCGCACGCCGCCGCCGCTCTCCGGAGCCAGCGGCGCCGCTTCGTCCTGGCCGTGGGTGAACGGCGAGATCGAGTACATCCCCCAGGGCGTGAACGACATCTGGAACGGGTAGGAGAAGCCGCCGCCCACCGTCTGATCGATCGGCGGGTTGTCCTCGGGAAAGGCGCTGAAGAAGCGCGGCGTGCCCGGCGGTGGCGAGAGCGGGAAGCGGTAGAGCGCGCCGAAGCCGTTGTTGTTCAGGTTGTAGTAGTCGGTGACGACGAGATCGCCGTTGCCGAGCTGCGTCATGAAGTGGAACGCCTGCGGGCTCCTGAAGGCGGAAACGATCGGTTCCCAGGCGCGGCCGTCGGGCTGGATCGCCCAGATCCCCCACAGACGCACGTCGCGCAGGCCCTGATCTTCGTGCGAGGAGAACATCAGCCGACCATCCTGAAGGATCGTCGGATGGAGCGCCGAGGAGATCGTCATCGGTGCGATCGGCGTCACGTTGGCGCCGTCTTCGTCCATGACGAAGAGTTGTAGGGTCGGCGCGGTGTAGCCCTTCTGCGGCCAGAAGCCGTTGCGGTTCGAGGTGAAGGCGATCTTGCCGCCGGGCACGGGGCAGGGGCCGAGGTTGAGGATGCCGTAGCCCAGGCGGTCGAAGCCGGCGGGCGGATCGACCGGATTCGATTCGTCCCAGTTGCCGGTGCCGGTGTTGGGGGTGAATTCGCCGTGGGTCAGCTGCTGGGTCTGCCGCGTCGCGAGGTGGATGCGGAAGATGTCGGCTCCGGAATACGGCAGGTAGTCCCTCTGATAGTTGAGCGCGGAATCACGGACGTCGTAGAAGTAGCTGTAGTAGACCCATGTCGCGTCGAAGGAGACGAACGGATCGGTCACCGCGCCGAATCCGCCCGCGACCAGCACCTCTTCGCTGCCGTCGGGGTGGAGGAGGACGAGGTCGGCGCCGGGTTCGAGTCTCGCGGGGTGGAAGACTTCGGGCCAGGTGGTGTTCTGGTTGTCGCCGAATCTTGGTTGGCGGACGTAGACGATGTCGTAGGTGACGGCTTCGGCGGCGGCAGCGAATATGGCTGCGCTCAGGAACGCCGCGGTTGTGAGTTTCGAACCTCTCATCGACTTGCGCTGGCGATCTTCACTTCGCCGCGCATGTCTGTTCGTGAGCTAGTCCACATCGGTGAAGCGAACGCCGCCCCGCCGTGGCGCCGAGAAATCCCCGGGGTCCCGACCAAGCGGAGAGGAGCCACGCGGGACACGATCCGCCGAGCTGCCAGTTTCTTCCCCGGGGGTTCCCTTCCCGACCCAGATCGCTACAATGTCCAATCCGGGACCCCGCGCGGAACCGGGCGACGAACTCGAGGGCCAGGGATGAAGAAATCGAGACTCTGGAAGTTCGCAGCCGCCACCGCGATGCTCGTCGTCGCGCTCGCCTGTTCGAGCCAGCGCGCGACTCCGGTCGTCCCCCCGATCGCCGACGCGGCGGCCGGCGCCGCCGAGCCCGCCCCCGCCGCCGAACCAGACGCCGCGCCGATCGCGGCCCAGCCGGCGCCGGTGGACCCGGCCGAGGCCGCCGGCGATCCGGAGGTCGTGCCGGGCGAGCTCATCCCCGACGAAGAGTCCACCCTCGAAGCCGCAGATCTAACGGAGCCGGCGTCGGCCGAGTCCGAGCCGGCCCCAGCGACGCTCCTCCACGAGTCGCTCGACCAGTTCGAGAGCTCGAAGACGCACTGGGAGGAGGGCGACCTCGACGCCGCCTTCGCGGCGCTCGACCAGGCGTACGAGCTGATGGCGAAGGTGCCGCCGACCGGCGACGCGCTGCTGTCGCAGGAAAAGGAGAACCTGCGCCAGCTGATCTCGCGCCGCATCGTCGAGATCTACGCGTCGCGGCAGAGCGCGGTGGGCAACCCGAACGGCTCGATTCCTCTCGTTCTGAACGACGACGTGCGGCGGGAGATCGCGAGCTTTCAGGGGCGCGAGCGCACCTTCTTCCTCGAGTCGTACGCCCGCTCGGGGCTCTACCGGCCGATGATCCTCGCCAAGCTCGCCGCGGCGGGGCTGCCCGAACAGCTTTCGTGGCTGCCGCTGGTGGAGAGCGGCTTCAAGGACCGCGCGCTCTCCTCGGCCCGCGCCCTTGGCCTCTGGCAGTTCATCGCCTCTACCGGCTACCGTTACGGGCTCGATCGCTCGGACTGGATCGATGAGCGGATGGACCCGGAGAAAGCAACGCTCGGCGCCATCGCCTATCTCACCGCGCTGCACGATCTCTTTGGCGACTGGCTGACCGCGCTCGCGGCTTACAACTGCGGCGAGGCGGCGGTGCTCAAGCGGATCCAGGGACAGAGCGTCGGCTATTTCGACCAGTTCTGGGACCTCTACGCCCGCTTGCCGCAGGAAACGCGCCGCTACGTGCCGCGCTTTCTCGCCACGCTCGCGATCCTCGAGGATCCGGCGAAATACGGCATGGAGCTGCCGCCGCCGCTGGCGCCGCCGGAGGTCGAGAAGATCGAGGTCGCCCGCGCGACGAAGCTCGAGAATCTTGACCGGGCGCTGGGGCTCGAAGTCGGCACGCTGGCGAAGCTCAACCCGGAGCTGCGCAGGAACGCGACTCCGAAGACGGCCTACTCGCTCAAGATACCGACGGGCCAGGGCCCGACGCTGCTGGCGAGTCTCGCGGCGATCCCGGAGTGGACACCGCCCAAAGTGGAGGTCGGCACGCACCGGGTGCGCTCGGGCGAAACGCTCGGCCAGATCGCGGCGCGCTATCGCACCAGCGTCCAGACGTTGCAGTCGATGAACAATCTGCGCAGCGCCCACCGCTTGTCGATCGGTCAGCTGCTGCGCGTGCCGGTCTCTGGCGGATCGATGCGCTCGAGCAACTCGCCTTCCGCCGCCCCCACCCCGGCCAGCGAAGCCGCCGCCGCGGTCGGCACCATCCAGCACCGCGTTCGCTCGGGCGACAGTCTCTGGAGGCTCGCTTCCCGCTACGGCACCACCACCGAGCAGATCCGCGCCGACAACGGCCTGTCGAGCAACAATCTCCAGATCGGCCAACTCCTTACCATCCGCGCCGGACGGGAGCGGGTCGGAGGGTAGGCGGGGCTCGCCGGGCCCGTTTCCGGCGGCGGCGAAGATTCTTTCGCCCAAGGCGCCCGTTTTCCCGTTTCGTTCGTTTATCCCAGAGGAGCCCGCCCTCGCGGGGCGGGCGGAGGAGGACCGCCATGACGAAACCGATCGAGCCGCCGTTCTACCCGATCATCTATCTCCGGGGCTACGCGATGTCGATGTCGGAGATCGAGGACACCGTCGCCGACCCGTACATGGGCTTCAATCTCGGCTCGACGAAGATCCGCCAGCGCTGGGACGGCCGGATCGCCAAGTACATCTTCGAGTCGCCGCTCATCCGCCTGATGAAGGACCACGGCTACGTCGACGTCTACGGCGACGGCGACGAGCTCTCGACCCTCGACGACGTTGCGCGCACGATCTGGATCTTCCGCTACTACGACGACTCGTCGGAGAGCTTCGGCAAGGGGAAGGCGGAGGAGATCGAGTTCTACGCGCAACGCCTGGGCGAGCTCATCGAGCGCGTCCGCGATCTGACCTGCGGCAAGGCCGGCGAGGGTGGCGCGCGCGGTGCCAGGGCGCGGCAGAAGTTCCGCGTCTACCTGGTCGCCCACTCGATGGGCGGCCTCATCGCGCGCTGCTTCCTGCAGAACGTCTCGGCGGGAGCGAACGGCCCGGTTGGCTCGGCGAAGGCGGTGGACAAGGTCTTCACCTACGGCACGCCGCACGGCGGCATCGACGTGCGCGGACTGGGCAACGTGCCCAGCTTCTTCAAGGCCAACGACATGGACAACTTCAACGAGAGCCGGATGCGAAAGTTCCTCAAGCTCTCCGAGGACCAGAAAGTGACGTCGCTGAACGGCAAGTTCGATCCGGCGCGCTTCTTCTGCCTCGTCGGCACCAACTACCGCGACTACAACGCCGCGATGGGCCTGGCGCAGCACGCGGTGGGCCCGATGAGCGACGGCCTGGTGATGATCAAGAACGCCTCGGTCGACGGCGCGCCGCGCGCCTTCGTGCACCGCGCGCACTCCGGGCAGTACGGGATCGTGAACTCGGAAGAGGGCTATCAGAACCTGCGGCGCTTCCTGTTCGGCAATCTGCGGGTGGAGTCGGTGCTCCAGATCCAGGAGATCTCGCTGCCGCCCGAGGTGGCGAAGAAGAGGAAGCAGGGCAAGAAGATCCACGCTTCGTATCACGCGGAAGTGGTCGCGCGGGTGCGCGGCAAGCGCTGGGACCTGCATCGGCGGACGACGACGGAGGAGTCCGCGATCTTCGTGCCTTACGACAAAGTGGAGGCGGGCGCCGAGATCCATCTGGCGAGCGCCTTTCTGATGGGCTCGGAGCGCGTCGACATGCGGCGGCAGGGTCTGGCCTTCAGCCTCGATCTCGGAGTCCTGGTCCCCGAGTACGAAGTCGACGGCGTCCTCTTCCTCAAGCACCACTTCGACGGTGGGTATCTCTATCGCGACAAGCTGAACCTGGAAGTGACCTGGGGCGATGTCGGTGACCAGCCGAAGATGAAGTTCGGCTTCGACAGCAAGACGCCGAACCAGATGCGCAACGAAGCGGCGGTGAAACCGCTCGTCGAGGGCGGCGGCCAGGTCGGCTTCCAGTTCGAGATTCCGATCGAGCAGGAGACCCAGCCCGGCCTCAAGGCGAAGCTCATCCTGCGCTCGTACGGGTGGAACTGAAGCCGTGCGCCTGACCGAGGTCGTCAAGAATCTGGTGCCGGATGGCACCGCCGTGCGGCGCACGCTGACGCTCTCGGCGGTCGGCGTCGTTCTGTTCTTCGCCTACCGCGGTTACGAGGCGCGCCATCGTCGCGCCCGGCTCGCCGATCTCCAGCTTCTCGAGGGCGTGGTGGAGTCCTCTCTCTCGGACGCCTGGCAGGTGCTGGGACGCAGCTGCAAAGCGGTCAAAGAGCGGTCTGCCTGCCTCGACGCCACGCCGAAATTCGCCGTCGCCCCCAACATTGACCGGCAGCTGCGCGGATTCGAGGCCGTTCGCCTCTGCCGTGCGGCCGAGGGCTGCGGCAACTTCCAGGAGATCCGGTTCGCTGAAAGGGTGCGCGAGCTCGAGCTCGAGCGCAGCTTCCGAGAGCTCCTGATCCTCGACGCCGCAGGCAACGTCGTGGCCTCGTGGCGCGGTCCCGACGGCGGACTTTCACGACTGGAGGCGGGAATCTCCGGGGAGCCCTCCGACAAGAAGAAGGATCCGAAGGAGAGCGCTGGCGCGGACGACGGACTGCTCGGGCTGCTGCGCGGTCCTAAAGACTCGGTGAGAGCGAATCCGTCTCTCATCCCGGTGATGTTGGGCGGCGAGGAGCTCGAGCTCGCCTGGACCGAGGTGCGCATGCCGTGTGATCTGCAGCCTTGCAGTGCCGGGGCCGCGAAGTACGTTCTCGCCGGAATCACCAGCCGCCCGCCGCCCGGATTCGAGCGCCACCAGGTGCTGATCTGGCACTGGTTCATCCTGGGGCTGATCCTGGTTCTTCCGATGATTGCGATCGTCCGGGTCTTCCGCGGCTACGGAATCGGATCTCAGCCGCAGGAACGCGCCCTTCTGATCGCCGTGCTGTGTGGCACGCTGAGCGTCATTGCCCTCGGTGTCGTGGTTCTCGCCGTGGCTGAGCGTCAGCCGATGCCGGACCAGGCGAAGGAGCGGGCCAAGGGACTGCGCGATTCGATCGCCGCTAGCGCCCTGGGCGCGCTGCAGCTCGAGAGCGAGCTCTTCGAGTCGATTCGAACGCTGACCGAGATCCCGCCGGCCCCCGACGGCGAAGGGGGCGATGGAAGGGTTGCGCCTTGCGGCTTCCCTGACGACGTGCGGGCGAAGATCGAAGCGGCGAGAGTCATCGCCTTCCTGACCAACGGAGTCGGCGACCAGCTCTGCCTCGAGAACTCTTCGAACCGTCTTCTGGTCAATCGCGCGGACCGCAACTATTTCGCCCTCGCTGCGAACGCCGGTGACGGAACTCTCATCGGACCGGCAGAGATTGTGAACCAGCAGACCGGAGACCGGAACTGGGTTTTCGGAGGCGGAGTGACGCCGCGGACGATTCCCATCAACGCGGATCTCGACGCCAGCCGACTTCAAGAGGCGGGCGACCGAATCGCCCGCTTCCTTTTTCTGGCGCAGCCGCTCGACCTCTGCCCGCGCTCTGAGACAGGCGTTTCCTGCCTGATCGTCGATCGCACCGGCCGGATCGTCTTCTCGCGGCCTTCGGCGTACGCGCTCTCGGGCGTCGGAGCGTTCGACCTCGTCGACCCAGGCTACGTGCTGGAGCGCCGCCTGGGACCCGCGGCCGAATTCACCGAAGGGGCGCGTTTCCGCGGCGAGCGAGCGATCGCGTCCGCGGGCGGCCTCGACCCGGTCCTCGCCGGTGCTCTCGCCCTGCAGAAAGAGGAGCTCTACGCCCTCGCGATCGTGCCGCTCACGCCGCGCTTCCACACGCTGCAGCACGCGCTCCTGAGCGTCGCGCACTGGGCGTTCTACGTCTGGATCGCGCCGCTCCTCTCGCTCGTCCTGCTCAGCCGGTTCGCGCCCAAGGGGCTCCTGGACGTGTTGCTTCCGCAGCGCAAGCCGCAGTCGCGTTACGCCGCGGGGGCGCTGACGCTCTCGCTCTTCGCGCTCTTCTGTCTGCTCTTCACGATTCTCGAGCTCGATCCGCGGCGCGAGATCCTGATCGCCGGGCTGGGGGCGTTCGGCGCACCGCTCTTGGCGTTCGCGATCCTCGGCGCGGAGCCGGTCGGCGAGGGGCGGCTCTGGCGCTGGCTGGCCGATCCCGAGCGCGTCTTCCGCTGGTACTTGCCTCTCTTCGTGCTCGGAATGAGTGCGGTGATGTCGTGGACGGCCTGGTCGCTCGGGCGAACGGAGCTCGTGGTGCTGCTCGGCGCGCTTGCTGGCCCGGCGGCGCTCACGCCGGCAGCGATCTTCCGCCGCCGGTTCGGCGCCGCGGGGGAGTCGAAGCGGAGTGAAGCGGACCAGCGCCTCCGGCCCCTGACAGGGATGATGTTCTGGCTGCGGCGGCACCATCGGGTGGGCTACACCGCGGCGGTGGGGGCGGTTTTCTGGTTCCTGGCTTGTCAGCCGACCGTGCTGCTGACACACGCCATCCTGAACACGCTACGGGTCGCGGAAGCGCGGGTCGAGGAGATCCAGCGCCTGGAGGAAGGAGAGGCTTCGAAGGTGTCGTGGCTGCCGCTTCCGGCGCCGCGAACGAACCGGCTGCTGGTCGGCCGGCTGGACTCGGCCGCGGAGCGCCGGGTCGCGGAGCTGCAGCGGATGGAGAAGCTGGAGCTAGGCGTTCCGTGGCGGAACGACTCAGTCGGTTTGCCGACACTGGTCGCCGGGCTGCTCTGGCTGTTCGGCGCTCTGGGGTGGTGGGCGATCTGCTCCCGCACCTTCGGGTGGGGGGCGGAGGTGGCCGACCGCGAGCCGGCGAGGTCACGCCGGAGCTTGCGCGGGGAGGTGGGCGCGCACGGCGACGAGGCAGAACGTCGGGAGGAGGAGCAGGTTCTGCGCGTCGTTGCGCGCTGCCAGCTGCCGTCGTGGCGCCTGAGCACGGCGACGCGACGCCTGCTCCTCGCCGGCAAGCTCGACAACCAGGACGGCCTCTGCCTCACCGACGGCGGCCGCGCCGCGCTCCGGGCGATCCTCGAGGATCGCAAGGCCAGCGCCGCCGCCGGGGCGGAGGGCGCGCCAGCGGCCGGCGACGCTTCGGGAGCCGCGGCCGCCATGACCGCGCCGGAGCGGGCCATCCCAAGCTGGACGTACGTCCTGGTGGGCGCCCCGGTAGCGATCTGGCTCCTCGGCCAGCCCGAGCTCCTGGGCAACGTCGTCCTCTGGACGACCACCATCTTCTCCGCCACCAAGATGGCGAAACGGGATGCCTGAAGATGGGCTTAACCCGCGCTATCGTCGCCGGAGATGCGCGCCGGCGACGAATCGAGAATCTCCGTCATGCGGGTCTCGCCGGGCAAGCTCTACGAGCTCGCTGGCGACGCCTCGGGCCTGGACTCGCGCTTCGCGAACGCCGATCTCCTGCCGACGCCGGTCGCCAGGCGGACCTGGACGACCTATCACGTCGCTTCGCTCTGGATCGGCCTCGCGGTCTGCATCCCGACCTACATCCTCGCCGCCGGACTGATCAACGGCGGGATGAGCGCCTGGCAGGCGATCGCCACGGTCCTGCTCGGCAATCTGATCGTGCTCCTGCCGATGACCCTGATCGCCCACGCCGGGACGCGGTACGGCGTGCCGTTTCCGGTGCTGGCGCGGGCCGCCTTCGGCGTCGACGGAGCGCACGTACCATCCCTCCTGCGTGCCGGTGTCGCCTGCGGCTGGTTCGGCATCCAGACCTGGATCGGCGGCCAGGCGATCGATCTGTTGATCGCCACCACCTTCTCGCCCTGGAAAGGAGTTCCGGGGCACGTCTGGATCTCGTTCGCGCTCTTCTGGGCCTGGAACATCTGGATCGTGGTGCGCGGCAGCGATTCGATCAAGGCGCTCGAAGCGTACGCCGCACCGCTGCTGATTGTCGGAGGGCTCGCTTTGCTCGCCTGGGCGGGCGCTGAAGCCGGCGGGCTGGGGCCGATCCTGGCGCGGCCGGGAAAGTTTCAGACTGCTGCCGAGCTCTGGCGCTTCTTCGTGCCGTCGCTCACCGCCATGGTCGGTTTCTGGGCGACCCTGGCGCTAAACATCCCGGACCTGACGCGCTACGCGAAAAGCCAGCGCGCCCAGGTCGTGGGGCAGCTGGCGGGGCTGCCGACCGCGATGACGCTCTTCGCCTTCATCGGCGTCGCGGTCACCTCGGCCTCGGTGCTGATCTTCGGCGAGGCGATCTGGGATCCGGTGGTGCTGGTCTCGCGTTTCGGTTCGCCGGTCGCGATCGTCGTGGCCCTGTCGCTCATCCTGATCGCCACGATCACCACCAACGTGGCGGCGAACGTGGTGGCGCCGGCCAACGGCTTCGCCAATCTCTGGCCGCGGCGGATCAGCTTCGCGATCGGCGGCGTGATCACCGGGATTCTGGGGATTCTGATCCAGCCTTGGCGCCTCCTGGCCGACTTCTCCGCGTACGTCTTCGGCTGGCTCGTCGGCTACTCGGCGCTCCTGGGGCCGATCGCGGGGATCCTGATCGCCGATTACTGGTGGATCCGCAAGGGCCGTCTGTCGCTCGCCGATCTTTACCGGCGCGACGGGATCTATGGGCGGGTGAACTGGCGGGCGATGGGAGCCCTCGTGCTGGGCGTTGGTGTCGCTCTCGTCGGGCTCGCGGTGCCGTCGCTGCGTGTGCTCTTCGACTATGCCTGGTTCGTCGGCTTCGGCGTTTCGTTCGTCGTCCATGGGCTGTCGATGCGCGGCACGCCGGTGCTCGATCTGCGAGGAGTTCCGGGCGGCGAGCTGCGATAAACTCACGAGCGTCGTGCAGTCCACCCTCTCGTTCGAGGTCGCCGAGATCGCCCATCCGCCGCTCCGCGCCGTGGTCCTCGGCTCGGGGAGCGGCGGCAACGCGGTAGTGGTCGAGTCAGGCAGCTTCCGGCTGCTGATCGACGCCGGCTTCTCCTGCCGCGAGCTCGAAAGGCGGATGCGCGCCGTCGGCGTCGAGCCGGACACGATCCAGGCGCTCCTGCTGACCCACGAGCACGAAGACCACGTCCGCGGCGCCGACCGCTTCGCGCGCAAGCACCAGCTTCCGGTTTTCCTCACCGCGGGCACGCGGATCGGCACCGCGCTCGGCGACGAAGTCGCCGCGCGAGTGACGCGCATCGAATCGGGCCGGCCTTTCGAGGTCGGCCCTTTTGGTGTCGAGGCGTTCGACATCCCGCATGACGCCCGCGAGCCGGTCGGCTTCGTGCTCGAGGACGCGGCCGGACGCCGGCTCGGCTTGGTGGCCGACATCGGCTGCCGCACCCAGCTCGCCTGGGGGCGTCTGACCGAGCTCGACCTGCTGCTCCTCGAGACCAATCACGATCTCGAGATGCTCCGCAACGGCCCGTATCCCTGGCCGCTCAAGCAGCGCGTCGCTTCGCGCCACGGTCACCTGTCGAACCGCGAGGCCGCCGACGGCCTGCCGGAGCTCCTCTGCGACCGCCTGCGCGCCGTCGTCCTCTATCACCTCTCGCGCACCAACAATCTCCCGGCGATCGCCGCCGCCGAGATCGCCGAAACGCTGGTGCGCGAGCGCTCGGCGGCGGAGGTCGTCTTGAGTGGTCAGTTCGAACCCACAGCCTGGCTGGAGGTAGCGATTTGAGAGCAAGAGTCACGGTTTATCCGCGGCGCGAGATCCTCGATCCGCAAGGCAAGGCGATCCGCGCCGCGCTCGAGCGCAGCGGTTTCGAAGGCGTTCGCGAAGTGCGCGCCGGCAAGAGCTTCGAGCTCGACTTGGGGCAGGTCGACGCGGCAGGAGCGGCGGTTCGCGTCGCCGCGATGTGCGAGCAGCTCCTCGCCAACACGATCGTGGAGGAATACGAGATTGAAGTCTTGAGCGGAGCGCAGGCAGGAGCGACCGGAGGGAGCGCGGCCGAAGGCCGCCAAGTGCGATGAGATGCGGGGTGGTCCTGTTCCCGGGGTCGAACTGCGATCACGACGTCTTCCACGTCCTGAAGCACGTGCTCGGGCAGGAGGTGACGTTTCTCTGGCACGAGGAGCGCTCGCTCAAAGCGTGCGAGCTCATCGTCCTGCCGGGCGGCTGGTCGTACGGCGACTACCTGCGCGGCGGCGCGATGGCGGCGCTCTCGCCGGTGATGCAGGCGGTGCGCGAACACGCCGCGCGCGGCGGCCCGGTGCTCGGCATCTGCAACGGTTTTCAGGTGTTGACCGAGGCCAAGCTCCTGCCGGGAGCGCTGCGACAGAACGCCGGCCTGCGCTTCGCCTGCGTCGATGTCTACCTGCGCGTCGAGCGCACCGATCTGCCGTTCACGAGCCACTACCGCAAGGGCCAGGTGCTCAAGCTGCCGATCGCCCACGGTGAAGGCAACTACGAGCATTTCGACGCCGAGCTCGACCGGCTCGAGGCCGACAAGCGGATCGTGTTTCGCTACGTGAACCCGAGCGGCGAGCTCGACCCGGCCTGGAACTTCAACGGCTCGGCGCGCGCCATCGCCGGCATCTGCAACGAGGCCGGAAACGTCCTCGGGCTGATGCCGCACCCGGAACGATCGTCCGAAGAGCTTCTCGGGTCGACCGACGGCCTCGGCCTCTTCCAGAGCATCCTCGAGATGACGGTGCCGAAGGTGGCCGGCGCGCCGCGCAAGCTCATGGGAGTCGCGAGATGAGCCCGGTGGCTCCGGCGAGCGCGAAGCCGAAGGCGAAAGAGCCGGTCGTCGACGCCGCGCTCGCGGGCGAACACGGGCTATCGGCTGCCGAGTGGGAGAGGCTCTGCGGCTTCCTCGGCCGGCCGCCGACGATCACCGAGCTCGGCATCACCTCGGCTCTGTGGTCGGAGC
>ERZ1292633.1944-Hain-H41-02um-R1-1944-length-21610-cov-6_pt1 | contig 19456 bp, 20 predicted proteins | sample MGYA00564406_ERZ1292633 | MGnify/ENA primary metagenome ERZ1292633 (study PRJEB36523, sample SAMEA6512639) | groundwater metagenome | collected 2019-01-08 | study: AquaDiva: Metagenomics assemblies of 32 groundwater samples
TTCAGAGAGACTTACAAGAACTACTCGCAGGTCGAAAAAAACTATCTGTGTTGCCGCTGCGGTGTTAGAAACAGACTCAAAATGCTCATTTATTAAGTGTAAACTGCGCTTTTTCGCCTGTTTTTTCCTTGCGTCGACTGCCACCAATGGACTGCTAGAATTGCGTCGTACTAAAGGCGTAAACACCGCCCTTTGCTGTTTGCACTACAAACCCATCAGGCAATAAACTCGCCGAGTTCTGAATAACACTGCCATCGGTGGTTGAACGCGCCACCAATGCACCATCATAATTCCGCAATAAATTGACATACCCTTGATCATCCCCAACCACAATATATTGCCCTTGAATGATAGGTCTTGTTAGCTTTTTACTACCTAACCGGCTCTGTTTCCACATACTGGCACCGCTAAGCAGTTCATAAGCAGCAACGACACCTTTCTCTTCAGTTACATACACATAGTCATTGTCCATAGCCAAACCGGCGCTGCTGGAGGATTCACGCGCCCAGATTTGCGCACCATCATTAATCGCAAAGCAGGCGACGCGCCCCTGGTATGCTGCTGCACAGACGAATCGATTGTTAACCACCGGTGCGCTGGTAATATCCGTCATACGTTCCAGTTCAGTAACGCCGCGCGGTTGTGAAACGGCGACTTCCCATCCAATGTTGCCATTAAACAGACTCATAGCCACCATTTTCCCGCCCGGGAAACCGGCAAACACAGCGCCATGTGCAATCGTTATTCCAGCGGTACTCCGCACAGTCAATGAAGGTGTTGCACCCTGATAAACCCATTTACGCTTTCCATCAATGGCATCGAGCCCAAATATCCGGCCATCGACAGTACGCACGACGACAATATTATTTTGTACTTGCGGTGTACTGAGAATTTCACTGGTGACTGATACTTGCCATAACATATGCCCCGATTCGTTATACGCAAGTAGTTCGCCTTTAAATGTTCCTATCAGAATCAGTCCTTCACCAATCCCAACGCCCGCAGAAAACTGATTTTTTGTTTTGATTTGCCATAGCTCTTTTCCGCTAGACGCGTCATACTTGGTCAGCTTTCCTCCTTCATCAGCGGTATATACTGCGCCATTGTCATAAGCGGTATAAAAGGAAGCGATATGATTTTCACCAACTTTATCTTTCCATTTTAAAGGAATTCGATCCGCCGCCTTTAAAGCATCGAGCTCTTCTTTTTCATAAACGATGACTTCTTCTTTGACTAGTATATCGGATAGCTGCGTACTCATCGATTCAATGATGCGCATATCAAAGGGATTCATCGTGCTGCCACAGCCTGAAAGCAGCAGGGAAGATAGCATCCAATATCGTAATAATCGCCAGGATCTGGCAGAGTTCAACAGAAAAGTCACTTCTTGGTAATCAATCAGAGTCGCCTAACCCATCCAGTTTCATTTGGACAATATTGTAATAATTGTTACTTTTGCTTAACTTATCGATAGCGGTTTGATAGCTTAGTCGTGCTTCAGAAATTTTCTTTGCCGCCACCTGAATGTCACCTTTACGATCCCAATATAACCCTGCAAAGGATTCCCCGTGCCCAGCGCTCAAAAGCCGTAATGCTTCGTCGTATTTTCCTTCGTCCAGTAAAATACCCGACATTCTTAAGCGCGCCACATCGTGTAATTCTGTTTCTTTCGCATGATCAATGATCCATTGAAGATTCTGTATCGCACGTTTATGGTTACTTGCTTGCACATCGGCTTGTGCAGCAATCAACGCGGCACGCGGCGCATAGCCGCTGGATGGAAATCCTTCTGTGAGCAATTGCGCTGCATCATTAATTTTAGCTGGGTCATTTGACGATTGAACTTGCCGCACTAGGTTATATAAATCGGCTGCCTGTTGTGCCTGTTGTTGTTGATAATACTTCCAGAGCTGCGTGCCGCCAACCGTTACAAGAATGACTGTTAAGACAACAGTAATCGCAGTACCAAACCTGTCCCACCAGGCCTTGAACCCGTCCATTTTTTCCCGTTCTTCAAAACTATAAGTTGCCATTATATCTTCCTGAATAAATGCTAAATGTTATGAACACAGAATTGACTAGAAATTGCAATTTACCGTGAAAAATATCGAAGTAGTGATACTACGAAGGTTTTCTCCTGATTAAGTCAGTAACCCTATCTAACTTAACGCTCGCTTGCTCGACAGGCTCGCGTAGCGGTTTAATAGTAACTTCCTGCGCATTCACTTCATCATCACCAATGATCATTGCGTAACAAGCACCTGTGGCATCCGCTTTCTTCATCTGAGATTTGAAACTTCCGCCCCCGCAATGTAATACAACGTTGAATCCTTCATCGCGTAGCGATTCAGCGCATTTCCAGGCATAGTCGATCACCTGTTCGCCGTGATGCACGATATAAATATCGGGTACAGGTTGCGCGATCTTTTTTCCGCACTCTTGCATCAGCGCCAGCAATCGCTCTATACCCATCGCAAAGCCACACGCTGGAGCAGGTTTCCCGCCGACTTGTTCCAGCAAACCATCGTATCTTCCACCCGCACAAACAGTCCCTTGCGCGCCTAACTTATCGGTTACCCATTCAAATACCGTACGGTTGTAGTAGTCAAGTCCTCTGACCAAGCGCAAATTAATCTCAAAATTAATACCTTGCTCGCGCAGCGTATGCTGCAATGACTCAAAATGGACGCATGATTCAACGTCCAGATCATCAATCAACTTTGGCGCATTCTCAATGATTTGCTGCATTCTGGGATTTTTGCTATCGAGTATACGCAGTGGATTGGTATGCAGACGTCTTAATGAATCTTCATCCAAGCTATCATGATGCTGCTCAAAATATTTGATCAGCCGTGAGCGATGTAATGCACGCGATTCAGCATTTCCCAATGTACTGATTTCAAGACGCAAGCCAGAGATTCCCAGCAAATCCCACAAGCGAGAGCACATGACAATCAATTCCGCATCAATATCCGGTCCAGCAAAACCCAATGCTTCGACACCCACCTGATGAAATTGCCGGTAACGCCCTTTTTGCGGCCGCTCGTGCCTGAACATCGGGCCGGCATAAGAAAGTCTTTGCGGACCAGCATACAATAGATTATGTTCGATGACAGCCCGCACACAGGATGCTGTACCTTCAGGCCGCAAAGTCAGACTGTCATTGTTGAGATGGTCAATGAAGGTATACATCTCTTTTTCAACAATATCAGTCACTTCACCAATAGAACGGATGAATAAATCGGTTTGTTCTACAATGGGCGTTCGTATATTCCGGTAGCCATAGGCAGCGAGCCATTGCTGCACCATCTGTTCAAAATATGCCCAAAGATAGGATTCGTCCGGAAGAATATCATTCATCCCGCGAATTGCTTTAACTCCAATAGTCATCAGACAGTTTTTCTCGGATACTTTTCGCTAACATATTTATCGACGATCTGACGGAATTCGTTGGCAATATTGTCGCCTTTTAACGTCACTGTTTTCTGCCCATCTACAAATACCGGAGCAACCGGAGTTTCACCGGAACCCGGCAAACTAATTCCTATATTCGCATGCTTGCTTTCACCGGGGCCATTGACGACACAGCCCATGACAGCCAGCGACATGTTTTCAACCCCATCATATTGTTCACGCCACACGACCATTTCGTCACGCACATAGGCTTGAATACTCTCTGCAAGTTCCTGAAAATACGTGCTGGTGGTACGGCCGCATCCAGGACAAGCAGCCACCAGCGGTACGAATGCACGCAATCCCATGGTTTGCAGAATTTCTTGCGCGACAATCACCTCGCGCGAACGGGTTCCACCCGGTTCGGGTGTTAATGAAATGCGGATTGTATCTCCAATTCCCTCTTGCAGGAGTATTGCCAATGCCGCTGTAGATGCCACAATACCCTTGGATCCCATACCTGCTTCTGTCAATCCCAGATGCAGTGCATAGTCGCAACGTGCAGCCAAATCGCGGTAAACCATGATCAAATCCTGAACACCGCTTACTTTACAAGACAAAACAATTTTATTGCGGTTAAGACCAATTTCCTCGGCCCTGGCAGCGCTTTCCAGTGCTGAAGTGATTAATGCTTCCCGCATAACATATTTGGCATCTTGTGGATTACTGGAAACTGCATTCTCATCCATGATACGCGCCAGCATTTCCGGGTCCAAACTTCCCCAATTGACCCCAATTCGCACCGGCTTGTCATACTTACAAGCTGTTTCAATCAAAGTGGCAAATTGCTCATCGCGTTTCTTACCCTGACCGACATTTCCAGGATTGATGCGAAATTTTGCCAAAGCCTTCGCACATTCAGGATAACTGGTCAATAGTTTATGACCATTGAAATGGAAATCGCCTACCAAAGGCACATGGCATCCCATATCGTCCAGTCGTGCACGAATTTCCGCTACCGCGCTTGCTGCTTCCATTGAATTGACTGTGATACGGACTAATTCAGACCCAGCGCGCGCCAACTGTGCAACCTGTTCGGCTGTAGCAGTTTTGTCAACCGTATCTGTATTGGTCATTGATTGCACTACGACTGGCGCACCACCACCCAGCATTACTGTACCAACCCGAACACCTACGCTAGACCGGCGATTTGTAGAAGTACTATTTTCAGACATAATTTAACTGTATTGAGATCAAAAATGATTACAAGCGCTTTTATTCAAGCGTGAAACGTGCAGTTCCATCTTGCCGCTTGTAAGAAGCCATATCAATTATTTTGTCATTATAGGTGAGATTAACTGCAGATGCATTGCCTATAACAATCGATAATGGTCTTTTACCCGTGATAACTTGTTCACTACCGCTCTTCTTGAGTTGCTCGAACAAGGAAGCGCCTGTGCCATCGACTACTTTAATCCATGAATCCCCAGTCAGTTGAAAATATAAATTACCTGAGTCACTTGGTGTTGCAGTTGATTTCTCGGCTCCCTGAGTAACGGGCTTGTTTTTTGCTGGAATAGCCTCAGTTTTTGTGTCTAATTCCGCTTCTGAACTTTTCTCGCCATTGATTCGATCATTGATTTCTGATTGCTGATTGGCTTGAGAACTGATTGCAGTTTTCGCAGTTCCCGGCAATGGTAACTGAATTTCTACAGAGGCCGTTCCCGATTCAAATTTTGCCCCATCACTTACAGAATTGGTCTCAGGCGTTTTAATCCAGATATCATTCGCAAAAATAAAATAAGCACCTGCAATGATAGTAAAAAAAACAATAGCCGTGGTTAATCGATTGTTGCCTGAATTTTCTCGGTTTGAAGAAAATGATATTTGTTTATTCTTAAACGGTGTCCGTTCATAGGTTGATATAACCGGGGTGGATTCAGGAAGCAATTGCAGTAAAGGAATTGGGTCTAACTGAACCAGATTGGCATAATTACGTATAAAGCCGCGTAAAAAAGTACGTCCCGGTAGCTTCTCATAATTTTCTTTCTCAATCGCTTCGATCTGTAACACCGAGAGGCGTAATTGCCGAGAGACGTCTTCGACGCTCATACCTTTCATTACTCTGGCTTTGCGCAATAAATGTCCAACACTTTGGACAACGCTCGCAGAATCAATGTCACTTAATTCATTTCTTTCTGGTTTATGTTCAATGTGGGTATACATATTTTTCTGATTGCTATTGTCCTCGATTTGCTCGTTTTGATGATTGTCCAGATTGGAGGAAGCCATACCCAAATCAATGTTCTGCGCAGCAGACAAAGAATCTATTCCGCTTTCTTCTGTCTTTCGTATATTTTCGCTCGTTGCTTGATCTTGCTGAATTTTCTCAGTGTCATTATGCAGCATATGACCTTCCGTTCCAGCATTTAAATTAATATTATTGGATTTAATCCCTTCAGGAAGCCGGTCATCATTGCTGTTTTTTTGGTTCATCGTATTCATTATCTGATCTTTCCTTCTCGAATCGCTGCTGCTTCTTTGGACTCAGGGAAATGCTTTTGCAGCTGAAAAATATAACTATCAACAGCCAGTTGATTACCCATTGCTTGTTCGATTTTTATCGCCAGTATCAGACTCTCCGGTGTTGATGAATTATTTTTCTGAAACAAAGCAAGCTTCGATTGTGCATCGGATAAATTACCACGTTGAAAATCTGTATCAATCAATCCAATCAGTGCAGGTGAATAATTAGGCTGAATGGACAACGCCTTCTGGAAAAATAGCTGGCCTTCGTTGTATTTTTGACGCTTAATTTCACAGATTCCCGCATTGGTATAGGACATTTCCGGCGTTGAATACAGTGGATCTATGGCAGCTGTCATAAAATGACTAATGGCTTGATCCATACGTTGAGGAAAACGCTGACATAAAAACCATCCATAATTATTGTGTATCTCAGGGTTTTGGGGCGCCTTTCGGATTGCTTGTTCAAAATTATCTAACGCTTTGCTGTTTTCATTTAAAGTCATGTTAATCAGCCCCAGTACATTATATGCAAGCGCATAATCCGATTGAGCCTTTAAGGCTTCAGTAACTTCTTCTAGCGCGACATCCAGCTGTCCCCGATGAAAATATTCCGCAGCCAATTCTGTGTGGATTTTTGCACTCTGAAAAGCCCGCTCTGCATTGGCTTGAACCGACATCCCATTGTCTATCGGTTGTTGCACACAAGCACCTAGCCCTATAATATGTATCAATAGAAAAACAATTGACAGACTTCTTTTCACTGAATCGCCTCTATCCTCACAGCCGCTGTACGACGCGTTTTATCTTTTACCTGACCTGCGAGCTGACCGCAGGCGGCTGCAATATCATCACCGCGGGTTTTTCTAACCGTTGTAACAAGCCCGGCTTGCATTAACACATCACGAAAAACACGCACAGTCTCTGCTGTAGAACGCTTAAAATCAGACCCTGGAAACGAATTAAACGGAATTAAATTAAATTTACAGGGTGTATCGTGCACCAATGCAATAAGTTCACGCGCATGTGTAATACTGTCATTAACACCCGCCAACATCACATACTCAAAAGTAATAAAATCTCGAGGTGCTGCCAGTAAATATCTCTGGCAGGCAGCCAATAATTCCTTAATAGGATATTTTTTATTAATCGGCACCAGTTGATCGCGCAAAGCATCATTCGGCGCGTGTAAAGATATGGCTAGGGCAACCGGGCAACGTTCACGTAATCGATCAATCGCGGGCACCAACCCCGAAGTACTCACCGTAACACGCCGCCGCGAAAGTCCATAAGCATGATCATCCAGCATCAAATCCAGCGCGGTAACAACATTATCAAAATTGGCCAACGGCTCACCCATGCCCATCATGACCACATTAGTAACAGCTCTGTTTGCATGGATTGGGGTATCGCTCACATCCGATCGCAGTGTCTTATTTGCAATCCATAACTGCCCGACAATCTCGGCAACTGTTAAATTACGATTAAAACCTTGTTTGCCCGTAGAACAGAAAGTGCAAGCTAAAGCGCACCCAACCTGGCTTGAAACACATAATGTGCCACGATTCGCTTCCGGTATATAAACTGTTTCTATACCATTACCCGCGCCAACCGCTAATAACCATTTACGCGTTCCATCTGTCGCCACGAAGTCAGAGATAATCTGTGGTAATTCAATAACCGCTTGATCTGCAAGTTTCTCACGCAAGCTTTTAGCCAGATCACTCATCGCATCAAAATCGGCAGTACCATATTGATGAATCCAGCGTAGCAGTTGCTTTGCACGAAAAGGCTTCTCACCAATGCCAGTGCAAAAATCCACGAGGCCTTTACCATCATAATTTAACAGATTGATTGTCACTATTCTGAGACTAATGATCTTTAACGGGGAAAAATACTTAATGAGGGAAAGAAACAAGCAATCTCGACCGCAGCAGTTTCTGGTGCATCCGAACCGTGAACTGCATTGGCATCAATACTATCTGCAAAATCGGCACGAATAGTCCCTTTTTCAGCTTTTTTTGGATCTGTTGCACCCATTAAATCTCGATTCTTTTTAATGGCCTCATCTCCTTCTAGAACTTGCACCATGACAGGACCGGATGTCATGAATTTAACCAGATCGCCAAAAAAAGGACGTGCGCGATGCACTGCGTAAAATTGCTCTGCTTCAGACTGTGATAAATGCATCATGCGTGCTGCAATAATTTTCAAACCATTTGATTCAAAACGAGAATAAATCTGTCCAATTACATTCTTCGCAACAGCATCTGGTTTAATGATAGATAGCGTTCTTTCAATTGCCATTAAATACTCCAATAAATTAATAAATTAAACATTATATTTTAACAAAAAAATACATCCACAATTCGTAAAAACATAGCATATTGTGTTAAAGATAAATTATTTTGTCTAAAAATAGTATTAACACAGCAACCCGATATTTTACAAATTTGTGCGCTACTCACTATGGATTGATCGAGTGAACTGAATAGCCTTGCTGTTTCCAATCTCCAATACCTTCACGGTAGTAAAAAATATTTGACCAACCCCAATCAATCGCTTTTTTGATCGCAATTGAACTGCCCATACATAAAATGCCGTTGCAATAAATAACAACAGGCTGACTCTTTTTTACAATCACACTTAAATTTCGCTCATCGAAATCGTTTTTGATAGAAAGGTGGTAGGCACCCGGAATATGTCCCATTTTAAAATCATCAAGCCCCCTGACATCGATAAAGTGATAACCTTTGTCGAACAATAATTTCGCTGTTACAGTACTTACTGTGCGAGCACCTTCAATTTTTTCTGGTGCCAAATTATCGGCTTCTGACGTATTCACGAAACAGAATAACAAAATCAGCTGTGGAAATAAGATTCTTTTCATTACCCTCGCTATTATCGTATCACTTAATCTCATTGTTAATTTCTGGTATAGGATTATTCAAAACTAAACTGTAGTGCTTACAATAATTAATCAGATTTATGGCGATCTCGAAAATATTTCTTATTTTCATAATATATTTCACTATTATTATCTTCAACCCAGCCTGGATAACCCAAGAGTGGAACAGGCGTCAAATCAGAGCTTGACGATAAAACTTGTAATAAAAAAGACTCTAATATTGAATCGATTAAATGTAATTGCTTTAACAATGTCTGCGTGAAGAATGCTTCTTTAACATTAAAAATAATTCCTTTACCCGTCATTCCAACATAAGGATTCAATGCTTTCTCATATAACCCGTGACCAAAAACAAAAAACTGCATTGATGACAGCGTTCCTTTACGTTGTCGCCAAAATAATTCCTTCCATTCAAAATCACTTAATAATTGAATTAATGTTTTCTCGCTGCTCACAACAATTACACCGGATTCATCAAAAAGCGTTGCTGCATCCCTTAACGCACAGCGATGTTTTATCTTGTTTGCTGATTCAAATAATTGAGCCTGATAATGCAATTGATTAAGTGCCGATTTTGCTCGTGGGAATGTATGCCATACCAAGGCGTTAAAAAAATCATGCCAGTTCTTAGCCCTTGTTTGTATTTGACCAGTGAGATAAATTCTCGATTCATAGTTTTGCTCAAAACATTGCCTCCCAATGCCCTGAGGCACAAAGCAAATTTTCTTCTCAGATTGAGTAAGAATTTGTTGATTTTGCAACAACGCTAGTTTGTTTAAGTGAGTATGCTCAGGCCAAAATACACAATTTGCAAAATACTCTTTCAAATGCAGAAACGGCTCAAACATGGGTGAAAGATCCACAAAATTTGGATTCCAATCATGCGTGTTCATGCTTGGTTTTGAGCATAGTTAAAGGATATGTTGATAAAAATATGCCTGAGTAATTAATGATTATTAATAAGCGAATCGTTTTTCACATTTTCTGCACGCAATAGCCTCAAATGTTCCAAGCCAAAGTGAATAAATGCAAGCGCTGTAAAAATTGGAGCCAGTAGATTAAGTATCGGAATAAATTGAAATAGGCCTGTCAATAAACCTAATCCCCATAGTGAATATCTGTTTGATGCACAAATTGTCTTAATTTCTTGTTTACTAGCATGTTCAGATAATGCGTCATATCGAAACAATTGTTGGTTCATAAAAGCTGCTGCTATAAAAGGAATAATAATTCCTGCCCCAACTGCCCATAATGGCACTGTAATGACCCAAATCAGTATAAAAATGCCGCTGGCAAGTATTGCATTAATGATACTGCCGCTCAGGGTACCGCCGTACTCTCGTTTAAGTTCAGGAAAAGAACGTTTAGCAACCAGCTTGACGAGTGCCGGCATTACAAAAATAGTTGTGATCAGCAAAGTAGTTATTATCACGAGCGGGATGAACAGAATTATATGGATCATGCTTTGAATACCAGAAGTAATCCACCCAGACTCCATATTTTGTAGCCATCCGCCAATACCAATCTCATTTAGCACCAGAAGTATCAGCTCAGAAAAACTATTTTGAAAAACGAGGCCAATAATGAGCCAGAGCAATGTCGAAACTAAAATTGGCCAAATGATAATCCATGCGATCTTAAAACGCAGCAGATCGCGGAATGCACTTGCAGTTGCTTTAAAAATAAAAGACATTTAAATTGCCAGTAAATGATATATAGGCTAAAGACGACAATTATCTACGATATGAATATGATTTACTAGGCACATCGTTTTTAACGAGTATGTTAAGGTTAGCAAAGCATATTTTATATTTTGGTTTTTTAGCCGAAGAAATACTGAATTTCTTTCTGGCTATCGCCGTAATAGACTTTAATATGTAACACTCAAATCATGTACTATAACTTCCAGATTCCCTGCAAAATTGACTTGAATACTAAAGTTCTTAAGCTAGATGACGATAAGCACCCAATGAAATTTGTTATGAGGTATAAAAATGAAAATAGATAAATCTTTACAGCCCGTGTCGACTGTTTCTGTCAGTGATGGAAAAAGACGTGCCGATATCACGCCGAGTCCGAGTGCAGGACAAGAAAATAATGTGCATTTAAGCTCGAATGTTGCGAAACTACAAAATATAGACAGCAGTTCTGCTAGCGGCTCGATTGTCAACACGGCACGTGTTCAGGAAATCAAACAAGCTATTAGCGAAGGAAATTTTCAGATAAACCCCGAGGTCGTCGCCGACCGGTTGCTTGAAACAGTTAAAGAGTTGATACAGTCTAAAAAAGGTGCTATTTGATGACTTCTTCTCAGCATCGCGTATATTTTATGAGAGAACTAGAAACTGAAAGAAACACCTTACGTGCATTTATTGAAATTCTAAAAAAAGAAGAAAATGCCCTCATTGAAGGAAGAATAGAAAAAATAGATTTTCTTGCCTCTGATAAATCACGTTTGATTGAAGAGTTAATAAAACTCGATGATCATCGTAATGAATATTTACAGAAGCAAGGACTTCCTTTGGAGAAAAGCAGCATTAATGCTTGGCTGGCCGAACAGCATTCTGGTCAATCTGAAGTAAAAATTTTATGGGATGAATTATTAGATCTGGCAAAAACAGCACAACAACTTAATCACTCAAACGGCTTGATTATCTCAACTCAACTACAACATAATCAACGCGCCTTTTCCGCATTACATTGCGCAGCAGGAAATGTGTCCTTATATGGTCCCCAAGGTCAAACTTATATTTGAGTTTCTTTCTAATGCTCAACAATTGGGATTTCAGTTACTTTATCAGGATCTGTTGACATAATCATAACCGTTACCCGGCGATTTCGTTTTCTACCATCAGGTGTTTCATTAGTTTCTATTGGCCTATTTTCGCCATAGCCTAATGCTGTAAGACGGTGTGCTTCCACGCCATTCTCTATGAATAGCCTGATCACGCTACTTGCACGTGCTGAAGATAATTCCCAATTTGATGGAAAATTTTCTGTCTGGATGGGCAAATTATCCGTATGCCCTTCGACATGAATCTCATGCTCGTGTCCCTTGATAACGTGGGCTACTGCCTGTAATGTCAAACTTGAATTGTCTGCAAGTTTGGCTTGTCCTGGTGAAAAAAGGACACTGGCATTGATTTCAACAGTTATCCCTAAAGAACTTTGTGTTACTCGTACCTGCCCATCCTTTACTAAGGGCTCCAACGCATGAAGAATATTTTTTGCCATACTTTTCATTTTTTCTTGCTTCTTCGTTTTCTGAAAACTTAGATTATCGATTAGTTTGATTGAGTCTGTTTGATTTGACTGTCGGATACTGATAGGAGAAAAGTCTGTAGCTTGTGCCGGGGCAAGATTGGATGAATTATCATTCTTAAAAGCACTGACCAATGAAGAGCTCAAAACACGATACTTACCCTCGTTAACCGATGAAACTGCGTACATTACAATAAAAAAAGCAAATAACAACGTAATGAAATCAGCATATGAAACAAGCCAACGCTCATGATTATCTGCATGCTCATCATTTTCTTGCTTTCTTTTCTTTAACATAAACTAACTATTCAAAAAATCATTTGATAACTGGATACCACATGCTCAATTTAAACAAAATAACCTTTCAAACGGTTTTCTATTAGCCGGGGATTTTCACCATTAGCGATGGCAACAAACCCATCAACCAGTATTTCTTGCATAACCACATGCTCATTAATAATACTTTTTAACTTATTTGCTATTGGCAGAAAAATCAAATTGGCTAAACCAACACCGTATATTGTTGCAACAAAGGCGACTGCAATACCACTCCCTAAAAGCTCCGGATCGGATAAATTCTCCATAACATGAATCAATCCCAGCACAGCACCTAATATACCGATTGTCGGTGCATAACCACCCGCCGCTTCCCAGATCCGGGCAGATTGACGTTGGTGCGCTTCAAAAGCCAATATATCAATTTCCAGAACTTCACGTAATTTCTCCGGCGTACTCCCATCAGCCAGCAGCTGCAGTCCTTTCTTTGTCAAGGGATCCTTTACAATCGGCACATGGGTTTCAAGTGCCAGCAATCCTTCTTTGCGTGATATATGAGCCCAATTGATAATCTGTTTAATTAAAGTTTGTGGAGAATTAATTGGCGGAAAAAATACCCACACACTCATTCTGATGCCGTTGAGAAAAACTTTTACTGGGCTTTGTAGCAAAACCGCTCCAACCGTACCGCCCATGACAATCAAAAAAGCCGCGACTTGCAGTAAGGAACCAACATGACCGCCTTCGAGAATCTGCCCGCCAATGATTGCAATAAAAGCTAACAGAATCCCTATTACACTATTTAAATCCATCTTTGATTTTTTATTCATCACAGAATCCATTTAACGACACTGGATAATTCCCATGACATCTCAAAGATTTCTTAAACGGCTGCGTAAACGTGCGACAGCTTGCGTATGCAGCTGACAAACCCTGGATTCACTCACACCAAGCACTTCACCAATTTCCCTTAAATTCATTTCTTGTTCGTAATGCATCCCCATTACCTGTTTTTCCCGGGGAGGAAGATTATCAATCGCTGTAATCAGCTGATTCCGGAAATTCTCATCCAGCAGTACATTTAACGGATCGCCTTCAGAATCGATGAATAAGCGATCTAGAAATGGCTCTTCATCATCCTGCTGAAAATCTTCGTAATAAATTAATTGGGCACCCCGTGCACTTTGCAAAGTCTCATGATATTCATCAAGGGACATATCCAACTCCTCAGCCAGATCTTGTTCGCTAGGTGCACAGCCTTTGCGTTGTTCTAACAAATTGACAGCAGCTTCAATACGCCGCATTTTTTTTCGTATGCTGCGCGGCAGCCAATCTGCCTCACGCAATTCATCCAAGATAGAACCGCGTATGCGCTGCGCCGCATAACTCTCAAATTGCCGGCCATACGAACCTTCATAGCGATTGATTGCATCAAGCAAACCAATCATCCCTGCTTGAATAAGGTCATCGACCTGCACACTCGCTGGCAATCGAGTCATCATGTGATAAGCGATACGTTTTACCAATGGCGTAAATTCAGTTATAAACTGTGCTTTATCAATTGCTTTAGTTCCTGTCGCAGTATACATAGTCAATCACACCATAAAATTTGCCATGCTAAGATGGCTTGTTCGAATCAATCGCTGCATGAAATTATCGACTCCCCCGTTGTATTTATCCGGGCATGAAGAACGCAAAACATTCCGAGCCAGATGTTTAAAACATAGTGCAGCTTGCGAAACCGGGAATACTTCAAGCACCGGTCTGCATAATTGCGTTGAATGGCGCAATTTTTCATCACTTTGGATATAGCCAATATATTCCAGCGTTACTGACAGATATTGACGTGCCACTTTGTATAGATTCTGGTAAATAGAAAGCGATTCTGTTTCTGAGTCAACTTTATTCACAAGAATAAGGAAATGCTGTTTGCTATACTCCTGACTCATGATTTTAATCAGCACATACGCTCCCGTAAGGGATGCGGCTGAGCCGGAAATCACGATCATGACTTGTTCTGAAGCTAGACTTAAAGGCAGGACATGGGTTGTACCGGTCATTGCAGTATCAATCAGCACAATATCAACAGACTTGGTAAGCTCCGCAAAACTCTTGACGAGCCAATCTTGCTCAAGTGGATTTAGCTTGTTTAATGCATGAATACCGCGCATGGCAGATAGTATGATGATATTTTCCGGGCCTTGTAAAAGTACTTGATCCAGTCTTTTATCTTTATGGATCACGTGAAGTAAATCAAAACGTGCCTGCAGACCTAAATTTGCACAGATACTGTTATGGCAAGGATTTTCATCAATTAATAATACTCGTTGACCATTTTGGGCTAATGCAGTCGCCAGATTCACCACAATGCTGGTTTTTCCGATCCGTGCTGTTCCGCCTGCAATTGTTATAACACGCGCTGAATCAGGCGCCTGAAATAATGTCAGATTACGTAGCCCTGCCGCTTGATCCTGTAAAATCAATCTAGTCATAGGTAAACCCCACCAATGACTTTTCCTCTGTCTGTGATGGCATTCCACCATTCTTGGTAGCCATAATTAAAGCAAACTCCGCATCCCGCAAAGTAAAAGCAGAATCACCCGGGGTCGATTTAAAAATCCGATGCAACAAATAGCGCGGATTAGCAGCGTGAATATCTTCCGGGACCTTTTGTCCGTTTGCGACATAATGCAGCGGTAATTTTCTGCGTATAACAACATCCAAAACCACACCTAAACTGGCAGCTTCATCAATTTTTGTAATGATACAACCGTAAATTCCTTTCTTCTGGTGAGCAGAAATCACTTCATCCAGAGTTTTTCCATTCGATGCAGCGCTCAAAATGAGCACGCGTTTAACATCTGCACCACAGTTACTCAGCATCGCAATCTGCTCCGCAACCATTTGATCACGTTGACTCATGCCCACCGTATCGATCAACACCATATGTTTGTTTTTCAACTCCGACAGCGTTAACTGCAAATCTTCGGTATCTTTGATATTACGCACGGGAATACCCAATAATTGCCCATAGATTCTTAGCTGCTCATGACCACCGATGCGGTAACTATCGGTAGTCAGCAACGCGACTTTGTCTGCGCCATGCCGGATTACACAACGCGCTGCCAGTTTTGCAGTGGTCGTGGTCTTGCCAACACCAGTGGGGCCGATCAGCGCATAAACACCACCCTTCTCGATCATGTCATCATTGGCAACGGTGCGTAAATTAAAAGCCAATGCGGACATTGCCTGTTTCAGGCTTTGTTCATAATCAAGATCTAAGGGTAGTTTGTCGACTAGCCGGCGTGATAGTAACGGACTGAAACCCGTATCCAGCAAAGTACGTAGCAGTTTTACTTTTTCTGGCCTGCGCTGCGTAAAGTTTCCCCATGCAACCGTAGCCAGCTGATCCTCCAGCGTATTCTTCATCGCCTGTATTTCAGCAATAATGTCGCGGGCGAATGATGCGGACACCACATCATTCGATGCTTTCTGGGCATTTACTGATTCACTTGCTAAAGACAATAGCGTTGAATAGGAACTAGTTCCATTCGGCTCTTTATGTTGCCCGTAATGAGCACTCCCATTCGATGGCAAAGTTGCCGGCGCCTGGATATGCGCCAAGTCTGACATCTCAGAATCAGCCAGCGCCATGATTTCAACACCATCCCTAGTCTTTCTGTTCGATAAAATGACGGCATCATTTCCAAGCTCTTCTTTAACTTGACGTAATGCTTCTCGTGATGTGGAAGCGATATAGCGTTTTACTTTCATTTGTTACCTCCAACAAGGGAAGTGATTTTGATTTTTCGTGAATCCGGAATTTCTGAATGAGAAAGCACTCTTAACTGAGGTAATGCACGGCGTAAAAATTTCGCCAGTAAAAAACGGATAGCACCTGGTACCAGTAATACAATTGGTAGTCCAAGTTTTTCTTGTTGTAGTGCTGCGCTTCGAGCTTCTTTTAACAGCGTGTCGGCAAGCCCGGGCTCAATCCCTGTGCCTTGAACACCGCCAGACTGCATCACTTGGATAAGTATATTTTCCAATTCATGATGTAAGCTCATTACTTGCACCTCTGCACCAGCGGGGAAAAACTGATCCACGATTGCACGACCCAAAGCCGCTCTTATAATCGCAGTTAATTCAATCGCATCTTGTGTCTGTGCTGCATGCTCAGTCAGCACATCGATGATGGTACGCATATCCCGGATATGCACACTTTCTTCCAATAAATTGTGCAAGACTTTCTGTACAGTCGATAGCGGCAATAATTTCGGAACCAGATCTTCAATAAGCTTCGGAAATTGCACACCAAGATGATCAAGGAGTTTCTGTAACTCCTGCCTACCCAGTAATTCGGCAGCATGCGAGTGAATCAAATGGTTGATATGCGTAGTTACGACAGTGCTGGCATCAACAACGGTGTAACCATTGATTTGTGCCTGTTCACGCAAAGTAGCCTCAATCCATACAGCGGGCAGCCCAAACGCCGGATCACTGGTCACCGTGCCGGGTAATTGCATGGTGACGCGCCCAGGATTAATCGCTAAATACATACCGGAATAAGATTCGCCCTGGCCAATTACCGAGCCTTTTAGTGTGATGCGATAGGCATTTGGCCGCAACTCCAGGTTATCCCGGATGTGTATCACCGGTGGCAAGAAACCGATTTCCTGCGCAAATTTTCTACGTATGCCATTTATTCTTTTTAACAAATCCCCTTGTTGCGCTTTGTCTACCAGAGGAATCAATCGGTAGCCAACTTCTAGGCCCAGCGTATCAATGGGCGTCACGTCATCCCAGCTTGCATCTACTTTTTCTATGATAGGTATTTCTGGCGCATTCGATGCGATGGTTGGAACAACTGTGTTTTTTATCTTTAAATAAGCTATCGCACCTAAAATAGAAGCAATAAACAAGAATACAAAATTTGGCATGCCAGGCACTAATCCCATGATGCCCATAATGCAAGCCGTTATCACTAATACTTGCGGTTGATTAAATAATTGACTTAAGACTTGCTCACCCAAATCTTCATCGGTGGTTACACGACTTACAACCAAACCAGCTGCCGTTGAAATAATCAGCGCAGGAATCTGTCCAACCAAACCATCACCAATGGTCAACATCGTATACTGCTTAGCTGCCGCAGCTAATTCCAAATCATGCTGCAGTACACCGACAAGCAATCCACCGATGATGGTAATGAGCATAATCAATATGCCCGCGATGGCATCTCCCCGCACAAACTTGCTGGCACCATCCATCGATCCATAAAAATCAGCTTCTTGCGAAATATCAGATCGACGCTTGCGAGCCTCATCTTCGCCAATCAATCCTGCATTCAAATCGGCGTCAATGGCCATTTGCTTACCCGGCATCGCATCAAGTGTAAAACGCGCACTGACTTCGGCGATACGTCCGGCACCTTTGGTGATCACCACAAAATTGATAATGACCAGAATAATAAATACAATTAAACCAACGGTATAATTACCTCCAACCAGAAAATGCCCGAAAGCTTCGATCACTTTACCGGCTGCGTCAGGTCCCGTATGCCCCTCCAGCAATACCACCCGAGTTGAAGCGATATTGAGCGATAACCTTAATAAAGTTGTGATCAAAAGTATTGTAGGGAATACTGCAAAATCAAGTGGATTCTTGGTGTAAAGACTCACCATAAGTACAATAATGGATATTGCAATATTGAAGGTAAATAGAAAATCCAGTATGAATGGCGGCAATGGCAACACCATCATAGCCAGAATCATAATAATCAGTATCGGACCGGCAAGGGTCTTGAGATTATTGATGTCTGTTAAGGATGACAATGTGGCCGCGTTATTCATAGTATGTGTAATAAAAACCTTTAATAAATCTGCTTAAAATAAAAAACCATGCTGCAATCTTTTAAACCGCCTGCTGTGCCGGATCGAGTTCAGCAGGTACCGGAACATCAACTGGTGGCTTAGGTGCCGCCCCGCCATATTCGTTATAACGTCTTAACTGAAAGACATAGGCCAATACTTCAGCAACTGCGGTATAGAGTTTTTCCGGTATTTCACTTTCCAATTCCGCGTGATGATACAAAGCCCGTGCAAGTGGCGGTGCTTCGAGAATAGGTATGCGGTGCGCTTCGGCCACTTCACGAATTCGTGCAGCCAGTAAATGCACGCCTTTGGCAACTACTTTGGGTGCCCTCATGCTGTTACTCTGATAACGAAGCGCCACGGCATAATGCGTCGGATTAGTCACTATCACATCCGCCTTAGGTATCTCAGACATCATGCGTCGACGTGCAGCTTCACGTTGTAAGCCACGAATACGGGCTTTAACAAACGGATCGCCTTCGCTATCTTTATTCTCTTTGCGAATTTCTTCCTTAGTCATCCGCAATTGTTTTGCATGTTCCCAGATTTTGTAGGGTACATCGATCACGACAACCAGCATCATGGCGCCAACGATCAATAGAAAACTCATCGCTAGAAAATCACCAGTGCGGCTAATTCCGAGATCTACTGGTACTATCAGTAGCGCCATAACAGCTTCTTTATTGTGCCAAATGACGAGTGCAGCAACACTGCCAATCACAACCGTTTTGAGGATAGCTTTCACCAGCTCGACTAGGCTGTGTACGGAAAAAATACGAGCCAAACCTTTAAATGGATCGATACGATCGAATTTAGGCATAAGCGCCTTGGTGCTAAACATCCAACCACTTAATAACATCGGTGCGAAAAAAGCCACAACCAGAAGCAAAAATAATACGGGTGCTATCGATATCAGACCTTCAAAAGCAAGTTCATACAAACGATTAAGCATGAGGTCTGTTTGAAACGCCAAATCACGTTCCATTTGCATGCCTGCTTTCATAATCCTCATGAGCTTATCCATCATGTCAGCACCCATGAACAATAACCCCGCAGCGGCTACCAGCATTACGGAAAATGTGGTAAGTTCCAGAGAACGTGCGACTTGGCCTTCCTCTCGCGCTTTCTCCAAGCGCTTCGGCGTGGCCTCTTCGGTCTTTTCTAAATCACTGTCTTCAGCCATGAGAAACTCCAAAATTCTACAAATGAATTATCATTG
>ERZ1292633.2342-Hain-H41-02um-R1-2342-length-19456-cov-6_pt1 | contig 19456 bp, 12 predicted proteins | sample MGYA00564406_ERZ1292633 | MGnify/ENA primary metagenome ERZ1292633 (study PRJEB36523, sample SAMEA6512639) | groundwater metagenome | collected 2019-01-08 | study: AquaDiva: Metagenomics assemblies of 32 groundwater samples
GTCGCGAAGGTGCGCGCGCGGTACGAGCGCATCGGCGGCCGCTCGCCGATCCTGATCCGGGCGCCGCGCGAGAAGACCGTCGACGAGCAGGTGCTGCGCTCGTCGATCTTGCTCGGAGGCCTGCTCTGCGACGGGATCGGAGACGCCGTGCTCGTCGAATCCGAACTCGACATGGACCGCGGGATGTCTCTGGTCTACAACATTTTGCAGGGCGCGGGGGCGCGCGTGACCAAGACCGAGTTCGTCTCCTGTCCCTCCTGCGGACGCACGCTCTTCGACTTGCAGACCGTGACCGAGCGCATCAAGGCCAAGACGGGACATCTCAAGGGCTTGAAGATCGCGATCATGGGCTGCATCGTCAACGGGCCCGGAGAGATGGCCGACGCCGATTTCGGCTACGTCGGAGGGGCGCCCGGGATGATCAATCTGTACGTGGGCAAGGAGTGCGTCCAGAAGGGCATCCCGATGGACAAATCCGAGGACGCCCTTGTCGAGCTGATCAAGAAGAACGGGAAGTGGGCCGAGTCTTAGGGCCCCAGAGCGTCCAGTGCGGGCCCTTTTTGACGGGCGTCCAGCCTCGCAGGGATAGAGGCGGAGCCGACGCGGGGCGCGCGACGAGGGCGACGCCGTAGCGCCGGATGAAGGCGCGGGGATCGGCCGCGACACGGTCGTAGACGGCGCCCGCGTCGACGCCTTCGCCGAGCGTGTACTCCATCATCAGCGACCGCCGCTCCCTCAAAAATTCCTCGCGGCCCAGGCCCGAGAGAAAAGAGTTGAGAGCCAATCGTTCGGCCAGGGCCGTATTGTCGATGGACGGGCTCAGGATGCTCGCGTAGGAAAATAGGGGAGCCTGATTGTCGAACAGGACGGCCCAATCGATAAAGTCGGCAGGGCCCGCGGCGAGGGTTCTGGCGGTCTGCGGCGCCGGCGCAAATCGCTGCTCGAGGTAGCGGCCGCGCTCAAGAGCCAGGCGGCGTGGTTCGGCCGCGGCGGTTTCCTGGGCGCGCAGCCAAAAGGCCGAGGACAGATGAATCGCGCACAACGCGACGGCCGCGGCCGTCTTCAGGCGATTGGCGACGGCGATGACGATCATCAGCGAGAGCAGAGGTCCCCAAACATAGGCCCAATGGTCGTTGCCCATCATGACTCCGGTCAGGATGTGTTCGTTGGACAGGAGCAGCCCGGCCAGGGCCGCGGCCCAAATCGGGAGCACGTCGCGGCGCCGGCCCAAGACCCAAAAATATCCCGCGAACATGAGCCCGATGGCCAGTTTCGGCAGCAGGAGATTGTCGAAGCGGGCGACGGGCGAGAAGGCGCCGATGCGATGCAGGGCTTCGGCGGGAGAGTCATGGCTGAGGGCCATGCTGGAGAGCACGGCCGGCAAGCCGAGCAGCGCGCCGGCGCAGGCGATCTTGAGGTACGTCTTTCGTTTGGAGGCGTCGAGCAAAGCGCCGATCGCCAGGCCCACGGTCGCGGCCGTCCAGAAAAAGAAATAGACGTAGAAAAGGGATGCGAAAGCCGCCGCGGCCGCCGCCAGGCGCCGGAGGGTCGGTTCGGCCAAGGCTCGGACCAGGAAATAGAGATGCAGCAAAACAAAGGGCAGGCTTAAGGCCGGGTTGAGGATTCTCCATTGGGGCAAAAGCACGGGATTTTGGCTTGTCAGCGGCTCGCCCGCAGACAGCGCGGCGCGAGCCAGGAGACGATAATGCCCCAGGCCCAGCCAGCCGTAGAGCATTCCCGCATCCGACATCAGGACGACGGCCCCCCCCAGGCAGAGCCAGGGATTGGAGAGGAAGCAACGGAGCAGGAGAAACCAGGCCAGGCCCAGGAACAGCCCGGACCACACCCTCCACAGCGGCCCCGGCGCCAGCGGCCCCAGGCCCAGCGCCCGGGCGGCGAGAGTGCCGGGCAGCAGCGGCAGGCGGGAGTAAAGAATCGGCCGGCTCGAGGACAGGGCGGGATCGCTGAAATCCGCGCGCGCGGCGATTTGATGGTAGAACACCTCGTCGGCGCTCACCAGCCAGGCGGCCTCCCCGGTTTGCGACAGGGTCAGGATGTGAGGAAACGTCGAAAGGGACGCGCCGATGAAGGCCGAGAGGGCGGCGGCGAGGGCGGCCGAGGAGAGGGTCTTTGGCACTAGGACAGGAAGCGAAGCTTGAGAATGCCGAGGAAAGCGTCTTCGATTTCCCGGAGGGAGAAATTGGATTGACCGCGCGTCCGGTTGACGAAGACGGACGGAAGCTCGACGATCCGAAAACCCTTGCGCAGCAGCTGATAGGCCACGCTGCTTAAGACGATGTAGCCCGAGGACCGGATTTGGGACAACTCGATGGCCGCGGCGGTTTTTCGCCTGTAGGCGCGGTAGCCGTTGGTCAGATCGGAGATGTCGACGTTGAGCACCCAGCGGGCGAACACGTTGGCCAGCTTGCTGAAATAAAGACGGCGCTTGCTCCAGTTGACGATGCGGCTCTGGGGAAGATAGCGCGAGCGTATGACCATGTCGGCGCCGCCAAGGGCGGCGACGGTGTCGGGAAGCTCCTTGGGATCATGGGACATGTCCGCGTCCATCTCCACGACGACGTCGATGTCGGGGCGGGCCAGCGCGTCTTGAAAGCCGGCCATGCAGGCCGAGCCCCGGCCCGACTTGCCCTTCCTGTGGATGACCTTCATGGGCGCGTAGCGCTCGGCCAGGCGCTCGGCCAGAGGCCCCGTGCCGTCCGGGGAGCCGTCGTCAACGACGATGATGAGCATGCGCGCCGACAGGCCGCGCAGCAGGCCCACCACGCGCTCAAGATTCTCCGCCTCGTTGAATGTGGGAATGACGATCGCGGCGCGATCCAACATGCGGTAAGTATAGCAACTGACTTGGTAAGATAGAGGCCTATGAAGCGCTACGCCTGCATTCACGGCCACTTTTATCAGCCGCCTCGAGAGAACCCCTGGACCGGCGCGGTCGAGCGCCAGCTGTCTTCCGGCAGGGACCATGACTGGAACGCCCGCATCGCGCGCGAGTGCTACGTTCCCAACACCGAGGCTCGAGTCCTCAACGAACGCGGCGCCATCATCGACATCATCGATAACTACGCCTGGATGTCTTTCAATTTCGGCCCCACTTTGCTCGCGTGGATGGAAAAAGCGCACCCGCATGCCTACGCGCGCATCCTGGAGGCCGATCGCCTGAGCGCCCAGAGGCTGGGCGGGCACGGCAACGCCATGGCCCAGTCCTTTCACCACGCGATACTGCCCCTCGCCTCGCCGCGGGACCGGGAGACGGAAATTCAGTGGGGCTTGGCCGATTTTCGCAAGCGCTTCGGCAGGCAGGCCGAAGGACTTTGGCTTCCGGAATGCGCCGTCGACGAGGCCACCTTGATCTCGGTCGCCGACGCCGGGGTGAAATTCGTCATTCTCGAGCCCCATCAGGCCCTAGACGACGTCAGACCGGGCATCCCTTACTTATGGGAGGCGGCCAGCCGGCGCTTGGCGCTCTTTTTTTACGACGGGGCCATGTCGCGCTCGGTCGCCTTTGAAGGCGCGATGCGCGACAGCCGCACGTTCGCGTCCCGCCTTGTTTCGCGGCTTGCGCCCACGGCCGAAGACGGCTTGGCCCTGGTCGCCACCGACGGGGAATCCTACGGTCATCACGAATCCTTCGCGGAAATGGGGTTGGCCCATTTTTTGCGGTATGCCTTGGCCGAGAAGGGCGTGGAAAGCGTCAACCTGGGCTGGTACTTGGAGACGCATCCCCCCCGCAAAAAGGTGCGCCTGCGCCCGCCGGCCACGTCCTGGAGCTGCTCCCACGGCGTGGAGCGCTGGCGCTCGGCCTGCGGCTGCGGCGCGCAGTCTCAGGGCAGCTTGGAGTGGCGCGCCCCTCTGCGCGAGGCCCTTGAGGGGCTTCAGGCCCGTCTTGACCGGCTCTACGAGAGCAAGTCCCGCGGGGTGTTTCCCGATCCCTGGCGCGCGCGCAACGCCTATATCGACGTCGTGCTCGATCGCGGCGAGCAGTCGGTCTCGCGATTTTTGGCCGAGCACGCTCCCGGCGTTCGCGACGAGAACGCGCGCGTGCTCGCGTTGACTTTGCTGGAAATCCAGCGCCACTCGTTGATGATGTTCACCAGCTGCGGCTGGTTTTTCGACTCCTTGTCTCGGCTGGAGCCGGTCCAGGTTCTTCTCTACGCGGCCAGAGCCCTGGAGCTGGCGAGCGCTCTAGGCGAGGATTTCGAGCCGGAATTTCTTCGCGCGTTGGCTTTGGCCCCGTCCATCGACCCCCAGCTGGGAGACGGGGCGGGAGTTTGGAACGCGCTGGTCAAGCCGCAGATCGTCACGCCAGATCACCTCGCGGCGCACTTCGGGGCGGCGCTGCTCGTCGAGGACGGGACTCCCTCCGCCATGTTCCATTATCGTGTCGAGAGCGAACGGTGCGTCCGGCGGGTCGAAGGGGGCGTGAGCGTGGCCTCGGGGCGCGCGACGTTCGTAGACGGCTGCACGGGAGCGCGCTGGACCCGGTCGTTTTTCGCCGCCATTCTTCCCGGTCAGCGCGTGCAGGTCTTCGTGAGCTCCGAGGAGATCGCGCAGGATCGCTTCGAGGCTTTGCTCACGGCGGCGGCGCAAGGCGGCGTGGTGGCGGCTCTCGGGCTTCCCGCCGGCCGGGTGTTTCTGCTGCGCGATTTGCGCCCCGACGAGAGGGAACGAGTCTTGACGACGGTGCTCAAGCGGCGGTTGTCCCGGTGGGCGGAGCTGGGACGCGGCCAGTTAGAGGATGCCCTGGCCTTGTCCGAGCAATTTCACGGCCTCAACCTCGCCCTGCCTCCCGGACTGGGCGAGGAGACTTTGGTTTCGCTCGCCCATGCCGTCGCCGATTGCGCGCGACGCTTCGCCTCGGATGTTCCGGGCTCTCTCGATGAGATGCAATCGATCGTGCGCCGCGCGTCGTTGGCGGGGCTCAGCGCTTCGGCGACTCTCTCCGAGGAGCCGTTTTCCCGGGGATTCGACCGCCTGCTCTCGGGACTCGAGAACGGCGGCACCGAGGCGACGGTCGCCCAGCTGATCAAGGCGGTCGAGACCGCGTCCCTCGTCGGCTTGACGGACTGGCGCGCGGCCGCGCAAGTGCGGGTTTTCCGGTGGATGACATCCGAGAAGCCGGAGACCGCCGAGGCCCGCCGCTTGGGCGAGCTGCTTCAAATCAGTCCGCGCTAGACGAGATCGCGCGCAGCTCTTCTCGGGCGTAGTGCAGCAGCGCGGGAGCCAGCAGGACGCCGGGCACGCCCATGAGCGCTTCTCCCACCACGAGCCCCATCAGGGTCATCCACATGGGCGTGTCGATGGAGCCGCCGATGATGCGGCTGTTGAGGATGTATTCCAGTTTATGGATCACGATCAGATAGACCAGGCCGAACATCGCCATGTGCGTCGAGACCGTCAGGCCTGCGGCCGTGATGAAGATATTGCTGATGATGTTTCCGACGACCGGAATCATGCCGCAGACCAGCGTGGTCAGGGTGAGGAAGGAGCGAAAGGGAAAGCCCATCACATGCAAAAATAAAGCCGTCAGGGCGGTGTTGAGGGTGGAAATGCCGACTTGGGCGCAGACGACCCGCTCGAAGCTGCGCATGAACAGGAGGACGCGCGCGTTGAATTCGAGGCGGAGGGAATCGTACAAATGCCCCGCGTGCGAGCGCGAGACCGGAGTCAGAAAGCGCAGCATGGCCGTGACGATTCCGACGATGACTTGAAAGAAGCCGCGGGTGAGCAGGCCGCTGGTCTTGCCTATGGAGGACGTGTTCTCCTTGGCCGAGGCGACGAGCAGGTCCCGGAATTCCCGGGCGTTGTCCACCGGGAATTCCAAGCCGTAGGATTCCGAGAGGGCCGTCATGCGGGGCAAGACGGTGTCCAAGAGCACCGGCATGCGATTGAGGCCGATGCTCAGGAATTGGACGAAAATCCAGGTCAGCGCCGTCGCCAGGATGAGGAAAACCGCCAGCGCCGCCCAGCGCGCCGGCATCTGCCGGATGCCCAACGCGCGCAGGCGCGTTTCGGTGATATCCAAGATCATGAAGGACACCAGGGCGGCCAGAGCGCAGGGGCCGAGATCGAAGCGCGCGATGACGACCAAGGCCAGGAAAAACAGGACGTAGGACGCCAGGCGAGGCAAGTTGAGTTCGCGGCTCATGGGTCGATGAGCGGCCTCTCGCCGTTCTGGTCGACGATATGGGGGTGGGGCATGATGAAAAGAAGCTTCCCCCCCCGATCCAGGTAGTCTTTCTCGCGGGCGATGATTTCGGTCTTGAAATTCCAGGGGATGACGAACATGCAGTCCGGGTTCATCGCCCGGGCGGCCTCCTCGGAGATGAGCTCCATGTCGGTGCCCAGCGTTCTGAGGCCCACCTTGAAGGGATTTCTCTCGCTGATGCGGGAGATCGTTTTCTTGTCGATTCCGCACAACTGCAGGAGGACGTTGCCTTTCGTCGAGGCTCCCAACGCGATGATCGTCTTTCCCTTTTTGGCGAGCCCGCGGATGTGGCGGCGCAGCTGCTTGATGCTGTGGCTGATCAGTTTGGAGAAAACCCGGTAGGTGGTCGGATCGTCGAGACGGAAGACGCTTTCCTTCAGGCGCAGATACTCCATGTTCGCGGATTCGGGGCGCCTGGAGGCCGCGTGCGCGACGAGGATGCGGATGCTGCCGCCGTTGACCTCGTTGGTGGAGGCGTCGAAAATTCGCATTCCGTTGCGCTCCATCAGGCGGCACAGGGTTTTCAGGGAGTAGTACTCGAGGTGCTCATGGCAGATGTCGTAGAAGTTGAGATCCTTGATCGTGGCGTACAAATAGCTGACCTGTATGCAGGCCACGCCGTCTTGAGTCAGGGCGTTCTTGATGGCCTTGACCGCGGCGTTGGGATCATCGAGGTCGTAGAACATCGCCGTGCTGGTGATGATCTTGAACTTTTTCCCCTTGAGGCGCTCGGACGGGAAGAAGTCGTTGACGATCGTAATCGAGGGGTCGAGATGGCTCCAGTCGATGTTTTTGGCGGGATCGATGCCGTAGCGGCTGAGCTCCGGAGGAAACAGGCTGATCGTCAGGCCGTCGTTGCAGCCGATGTCGAGCACGGCGTCGCCCGGCTTCCAGTCGACGCGAGACAGGGCGTCGGCGACGACCGAGCGCAAGTCCCGGTTCATGGTGTTGCTGACGTTGGAGCGATAAAAATAGCTGGTGTAGAGCAGCTCGGGCTTGACCGTCTCCCTGAGCTGGCAGAGGCCGCAGCCCTCGCACAAGAGCAAGGTCATGGGGATCTTGACCTTCGACATCGGGTGGTCTTGGTTGCTTTTGACGAAGGTCGAGGCGATGTATTGGGGCGGGATCTTGAGCACGGTCCGCAGCGCGCGGCTTGCGCACAATCGGCAGCGAGCGATGTTCCGGTAATGCGGAGGTTTCATGTCCGGACAGGCGGAGCGGGTGTTTGTCATGGTCGGTTTATATTACTCGTTATCGCGCAGGCAGTGTTCGATCGTCGTCATGTCTTGCTCGGTCAGCTCGGGGAAATTCCCGAAATAAAACGCGTTGTGATGAAAAAAGTCGGCGCCCGCAAGCGCGGGAGGCCGCCCGCGCACGTATTTCGCGTAGAACGGCTGGCGGGTCATATTGCCGGCGATCAAAGGGCGTATCTCGATGCCCGCGGCTTGAAAGCTCTTGACTCGGCGGCTGCGCGCTTGCGGCGTGCGGCACAGCACGGGAAACGAGAAATTGGACAGGCGCTTGATATGGGTCCTGTCGGGCAGCAGCAGGTCCTTGCAGGAGCGCACGCAGCGCTCGAAGCGGGCGTAATTGGCCTCGCGCGCCGCGATCGCGGCGTCGAGATGCTTGAGCTGCTCCAAACCCAAGAAGCCGGTGATTTCGCTGGGGCGAAGATTGTAGCCGAGATCGTAAAACGTGTACTTGGAATGGAACTCATCGGTGACGCCGTGGGACTTGCGCAGGCGCGCTTGCTGCTCGGCCGTCAGGTTGCGGTCCCAGCCGTTGGCGCGCACGATCCGCAGCATCTCCTCGAGCTCGGGATCGTCCAGGCAGACCAGGCCGCCTTCGATCGTCGACATGTGGTGCGCGACGTAAAAAGAGAAGCTCGACATGAGGCCGAAGGATCCCGTTGGGCCCTGGGCGAGTTCGGTGCCCAGCGACTCGCAGTTGTCCTCGAGCAGGATGACGTTTTTTCTCCGGCACAGCTCGGTGATGGCGGGCAGGTCGCCGCAAAATCCGAGAGCGTTGGTCAAAAACATTCCGCGCAGCTTTTTGCGCGCGATGACTTTGGCCAGCTCATCCGACATGACATTGAGAGTTGCGGGGCGGCAGTCGACCGGGACCGGGCGCAGCCCGAGCTGGATCAGGGGCATGATGTTCGTCGACCACGTCACGGCCGAGAAGCCGACGGGATCTCCGTCCTTGAGTCGTCCGAGGTTTTTGAGCGCCTGGATCATGGCCAGGTTGGCGCTGCCGCCGCTGTTGAACAGCACGGCCGCATTGCGCTTTTCCCGGGCGGCGAAGGCGCTCTCGAACTCCCGGCATTTGACGTCCATGCTCAGGCGCGGCGCGCTCAAAATGAACTCAGCCAGGGCCTTTCGCGTCCGTTCCTCGCTGAGGAAGGCGTTGCGCATGAGAGGGATCATCGCAGGGCCTTGGCTCCGGCGTCGCGGTAATAGGCGTAGGTGGCGGCAAGGCCGTCGCGCAAGGACGTCTTGGCGCGCCAACCCCAGCCTTGGGCCGTCTGGGTCGAGAGCAGCTTGCGGGCCATGCCCACCGGCTTGGTCAAGTCATGGGCAAAAGAGCCGCGGTAGCCGATGACCTCGGCGGCCATGGCGTAATAGTCGTTGATCGCGGCGTCCTCGCCGATCCCCACGTTCATGGTGTCGGGCAGGGTGTCGAAGCGCTGGAGCGCTTCGATGAGGCAGTCGGCCAAGTCGGCGACGCACATGAATTCCCTGCGGGCCGTCCCGTCCCCCCAAATGTCCACCGACGAGGCTCCCGAGGCTTTCGCCTCGTGGATTTTGTGGATGATCGCCGGGATCATGTGGGAGTGCGCCGGATCGAACTTGTCATGGCGGCCGTAGAGATTGCAGGAAATGAGCGTTGTATAGCGGTAGGAGGGGTCTTCGCGGCCGATGTAGGAACACAGGCGCGCGATCACCGCCTTCGCCAGTCCATAGCCCTCGTTGCTCGGCTCCAGCTCTCCGCAGAGAACCATGTCCTCCCGCAGAGGATTGGGCGCGCTGCGGGGATACATGCTGGAGGTGCCGATGTTGATGAGGCGCTTGACGCCGGCTGAGCGCGCCGACCAAACCACGTTGCGCCCCATATCCAAGTTTTCGAGGAGGAAGCGCACGGGCTCGCGGAGATTGGCGTGGATGCCGCCGATGCGTCCGGCGGCGTGGATGACGATGTCCGGGCGGCGGGTCCGCACATAGGACTCGACGGCCGCCGCGTCGAGCAGATTCAACTCGGAGCGGCCGGGGGCGAGCATCTCGAACTGTCCGACGGCGGGGTGCTCCAGGACATTGCGGCCCAGCATGCCCTCGGCGCCGGTCAGAAATACGCGCGTTTTCATGAGCTCAAGCGCAATCCTAGCAAAGTACAACACCGCCCATACACATGTGGTTAAATGTGCGTTATCGCGGAATTATTCGATGTCGTCATCCTCTCCAGCGTCGAGTGGGGCGCGGCCTGGCAGCGCCACCACTGCTTCGCCGCGCAATGGGCGCGGGCGGGCCATCGCGTTTTTTTCGTGGAGAACACCGGTTCGCGCGAGCCGGGCCTGGGCGATCTGAGCCGGGTGGCCGCGCGCGTGTTGGGGATGCTGCGCGGGGCCGCGGCCGCGCCGGCCGGCGTGAGCGTGCTCAGCCCCCTTGTCTTGCCCCCCACCCGGCGCCTGTTTCGCGAGATCAACGCGGCCCTGCTGGCACCTCGTCTCGTCGATCAACTGCACGTTCACGGACTGAGCGCGGGGGCGGTGGTCTTCGCCTATCTGCCCACGGCGACGACGCTGGCCGTCTTGGACCGGCTCGAGAGCTCGCTTGTCGTTTACGACTGCGTGGATCATTTCGCCGGTTTGGCCGTGCCGCCGCCCGATTTGAGAGCCAATGAGGACGCGCTCTTGTCTCGCGCCGCCTTGGTGCTGACGACCTCGCGCACGCTCTTCGAGGACAAAAAGGGGCGGCATGATCACGTCGTCGAGCTGCATCACGGGGTCGGTTCCGCTTTTTTCCTTCCCCCTGCGCCCGAACGCCCGCGGCGAAAGCTGTGCTATTTCGGCACGGTGTGGCGGGCGCTCGACTACGGGCCGATCATCGCTCTGGCCGAGGCCGGCTTCGACGTCGAAATGATCGGCCCGGTCAAGGAGGCTCCGCCGCCCCTGCCGCCCACGGTGACGCTGCGCGGCCGCGTCCCCCACGAGAAATTGCCGGCGCTGCTGTCGGGCTTCGACATCCTGCTGCTGCCCTACGCGGACGATGAATACAACCGGGGAGTCATCCCGGCCAAGACCTACGAGTGCTTGGCCACGGGCCGTCCGGTGTTGGCCAGCCCGCTTCCCGCGCTGGCCGGTCTTGCCGACGTGTTGACGGTGTGCCGGACGCCTCAGGAGTGGGTCGCCGCGGCCCAAGCGCCGGACACCGCCGCGGCGCGAGCGGCGCGCGTCGAGCGGGCCCGGGCGCACGCCGAAGAGGGCGTGTTTTCGCGCCTGCGTCTGCTGGTGGATGAGGCGCGCGGACGGCGTCCCGCGGTCGTGCGGCCCGCATCGCGGCGCCGAGCGCTGCTTGCGGGATTGGGTTGGATCGGGCTGCTCTACGGCGCCGCGCGGGCCGCGTCTCTGCTGAGCCAAATGTTGGCCGGACGCTGGCTTGGTCCCGGCGAGTACGGCCGCGCCAGCCTCGTTCTGGCCGCGGCGTCCTATTTGCAGATCATTCCCATGCTCGGTTTTCCCATGGCGACGAGCAAGCTGCTCGCCGAGGAAATCGACGAGGGGCGCCGCGCGCGCCTGATCAGCACCGCGCTGGCCGCCTTCCTCGCCTGGGCCGCCGTGAGCCTGCCCCTGCTGGCCTGGGCGCACCGCTGGCTGGAAGCCGCGATGGATTTGCCCCCGGAGCTTTTCGTTCCGGCGGCCGTCTTGGCGACGGCGACCGCGCTCAGCCACGTGGCGTCGAGTCCTTTGCTGGGGCTCAAGCGTTTCGCCGATCGCGGCCTGACGGAAACGTTGTATGGCTTCGCGGCCCCGGTCTTGCTTGTGGCCGGGTGCGCTTTGGTCGCGCGCGAGCACCGCGTGATGATTTACGCCCTCGTGGGCGGGCTGCTGATGAGCTCCGCCTACGGCCTGTGGCTGTTGCGGCGCTACCTGCGTTTTGCTTTCGAGTTCTCCATGGTCTTGGCCGTCGCGCGCTTCGCCGCGACGGCGTCCCTTGCCCTGCTCGCCTCGGCTTGCGTCGTGGCTCCCGCGCGCTTGTTTCTCCACCGCCACGGCGGGCCCCAGGACGTGGGACTGTTCAGCGCGTATTTCACGACGACCGTCCAGGTTTCGCTGGCCTTGCTCTCCATGCTGCAGGCGGTGTTGATCCCCATGGCCAGCGGAGAGGACGGTCAGCGCGAGATCTGGGCGCTGTTTCGGCGCGGGGCCGCTTTCGCCTCGGGCGCGGCGTGGCTCGTGTTCGCGGCCGCCGCCTGGGGCGGGCTGGCTTTGTTTGGCCGGAGCTACGCTTTGGACGCGGGTTGGGTCGCCGTTTTTTCGGGGGCCGCCGCTTTGATCCTGCTGCACGGAACGGCGTCGGCGCTCTACGCCGCGCGCGATGTGTCGGGACTGCGGATTTCGGTGGCCGGAACGTTGGCCGCGGGGCTGGCCAACGCGACGTTGACCGCGATGCTCGTTCCGCTCTTTGGAATCATCGGGGCCGCGGTGTCCTTGGCGCTGTCTTTTGGCGGCGCGCTGGCGCTCTACGGCGCTTTCGCCGCGTGGGAGCGCGCGCGCGCGTGAAGCGGCTCTCATGGGCGGAGTCGTGCGCGTGCGCCGCGGCCGGCGCGATGCTGGCCGTCGGCGCGTGGCGGCTGTCGCGCGGAGCGGCGCCGCCGCAATGGGACGACGCCTGGTACCTGGAAACCAGCTTTCGCCTGTGGTCGGCGCTCAAAGAGGGGCCGGCCGCCTTCGCGTGGGCCTACGCGAACGCCTTGCACATCAAAGCCCCCTTGATCGCCTTGATTCCCTTTCCGCTGTACGCGCTGCTGGGCCCCGGAGAGAACGTCGCCCTCTGGATGAATCTGCCGCTGGCCGCGCTCGGCGCCTGGGCCTGGTCGCGCGCGGCCGAGCGCTGGTGGCAAGGCCACCCTCGCGCTTCGCAGGCGGCGGCCATCGGCGGGGCGCTGTGCGTCTTGACTCCGATGGCAAGCGCATTGACCCGGGTCTTTCTCGTTGAAACGTTGATGTCGTGCCTGCTCGGCCTGCTCGCGTGGCGCTGTGCCGTCGCGCGCGCCGAGGATCGGCGCGAGGGAGCGCGTCTGGGTGTTTTGATCGGCCTCGGTCTTCTGGCCAAGGTGACCTTCCCGTTGTTTGCGGCGGGCTTCCTATGGCCCGCGCGACGTAGGCTCAAGCCCCACGCCAAGATCGCCGCGCTCATCGGCGTTTTGATCTCCGCGACCTGGTATGCGTTTAACGCGCCGTATGTTCTCGGCTTTGCCTGGAGCGCGGGATTTGGCCGGGTGGCGGGCGACTACGCCGGAGCGGGAGGCCTGTCCGCGCGCCTTGACTCCGTGATCGCGCTGGCGCGGGAGGGATTTTCCTGGCCGCTGAGCGTCGCGGCGGCCGCCGTGGCCTTTGCGGCGGCATGGTCGACGAGGGAAAAGCCGGGGGCCGGCCTGAAAACGGCGCTGTGGGGCTTGCTTCCCTTGCCGGTGTTTATCCTCTCCGACAACCGCGAACTGCGCCTGGTCGCCCCGCTTCTTCCCCTATTCGCCTTGCTGGCCGGCCGTTCGGCCGCGGCGTTTTCCAGACGCAGCGCGCGGGTCCTGGCCGCGGCGGCGCTGCTGATCACCGGATTATGGACGTGCGTCGACCGGGCCCGGCGCGTCGAGGAGGGTCCGCCCTGGGATCGCGCCGCGCTCATCGACGCGGTCGTCGCCGCGGCGGGCCCCGAGGCGGTGGCCGCGATCGCCCTTGAGCACCGCTTTCTCAACGCGAACAACCTCTCGTCGCTGGCCGCCGCGCGCGGTTTGCCCCTGTCCTTCGTCAGTCTCGGCTACGCGCAATCCTCGTCCGAGGCGGCCCTCATACGTCTTAAGGAAAAAAATGCCTCGGTCATCGTGTTCGTCGACGGGCCCGCCGGCGCGGACGCCCCCGCTTTCCTCAATCGCGCCAATGCCGGCGTCGAGGAGGCGGTGCGTTCAGGGCGCCTCAGGGCGCGGCAGGTCGCTCGCGTGGACCTGGCGCGGGGACTCTCGGCGCGGGTGTTCCGGCTTTGATAAACTGGACGCCGACCATGACTCTTTCCCCCGTTACGGCGGCGCTGGCGCTGTGCGCGCTGCTGTTGCCGGTGTCCATCGCCGGGTCCAACATCGCGCTGGGCCTATTGGCTTTGGCCTTGGCGCTGAGGTGGGGCCGCGACTGGCAGCGCGTGCGCGCCGCCTGGAGCCGCGAGCCCGCGCTGGCGGTCTTGCTGCTGTATGCGGGCGCGGGTCTGCTGGCGGCGGCGTTTTCGGACGCGCCCGCGGAGTCGGTGCGCGACGGGATCAAGGACCTCCACCGGGTGTGGGCGCTGGGCCTGTTCGTCGCCGCGTTGGCCCTTGAGCCCAACGCGCCCTTGCGTCCGGCTCTGGGATTGTCCTTCGCGGCCATGGCGCTGTATGGACTCGCCCAGACCGCGTTTGGCACCGGTCCCAACGGGATGATGGTGCGCGCGCACGGCTTCGTGCACCCCGTTGTGTATGGCCAACAGATGGCGCTGGCCGCTCTGGGCGGGGCGTGCGCGCTGCTGCGCCCCGCGCCCAACGCCTCCCGCGCGCCGGTGGCGGCGTTGACGGCGCTGGTCCTTGCGGCGCTGGTTTTCAATCAAACGCGCATGGCTTTATTGGCGGCCTTCGCCGGTTTGGCGTGCGTCGCCTTGCTCGAGCCCAGGGCGCGCCGCTGGGCTTTGGCGGCCCTGCTGCTGGTCGCGGCCATCGGCGCCGCTTGGGAGTTCATGCCCAACGGCGGACGGGCTCTGAGCTCGAGTTTCGCGCAGTACGATCCGCGCAACCCGCATCAAGCGCGCTGGGCGTTGTGGAATACGGCGCTGCGCATGTTCCAGGCTCATCCGGCGGTGGGGGTCGGTCCCGGCGGCTATCGGCGCCTGTTCACCCTCTTTCATCCCGGGCCTCTCGACAACGAATTCGCCTGGGGCAGCGCCCACAACCTGTATCTTCACCAGCTCGCCGAGCGCGGCGTTTGCGGCGCGCTCGCTTTGCTGGCCTTGTGCGCGACGTTGTTTTCGCGCGCGGCTCGGGCGGCTCGAGAGTCTTTCGACGCGCGCGCCTTGTGGGCGGTCGCGGCCGTGGCGTTTCTGCTGGCCATGTCCTTGACCGAGACGTCGTTTCAAAACGAGCAGTTCTCCACCCTATTGCTCCTGATTTGGGCGTGGGGGACGGTGTCCTTGAGATGAGGCGCGGTCCGTTGTGGGCGCTGGGGGCTTTGGCGCTGGCTTTGCGCGTGGCCTGCTCGCTGCTGACGGAGTGGACGCCGATATTTCCCGCCTACTTCTACACCGACGCGCGCCTGTTCCACGAGTCCGCCGTTTCGGCCTTGCGCTCGCGCGAAATCAACGGAGCCCCTCGCTTCGAAGGCACCCGCGCCGCGCGCGTGCAGACCGCTTTCGTTTACGGCGTTTACCGGGTCGCCGGACCGCGGCCTCTGGCCATCAAGCTGGTCAACGCCGTTCTGGGCGCCGCGGGGGTGATGCTCCTGGTCTGGATGTTTTCACTCGCCTTTTCGCCGCGGGCCGCCGCGCTGGCGGGACTGGCCGTCGCGTTGTGGCCCTCGCACGTCTTCTACATGTCGCAGAACCTCAAGGAAGCTCCCGCGAATTTCCTCGCCTACGCGGGCTTGTCCTGCGCCCTGGCCGCGGCTTTTTCCCAAGAGTCCTCCCCCGCCCGCCGCGCGGCCTATTGCGCGCTCGCGGGGGCGGCTTTGCTCGGCGTGGGCTTCTGGCGCCCCCCAGTGTTGACGGCGCTGTCGGCCGCCCTGCTGGGCGCATTGAGCCTGGCGCTTGCGCGCGGCAAGGGCCGCCGCGCCGCGGCCGCGGCTCTATTGGCGGCCGTGACCTGCTCTCTGGCGCTCTACGCCTTCATGTCGCGCCGCGCGGACGCCTATGAGTCGCAATTGATTCCGGCCGTCTCGGTGCGCGGCCTCGATTTCTATCGCAAGGAGCAAATGCGCGTCGGCCGGGACATGGCGCGAGACATCGGCCGGCGGGAACTGGGCACGGCGATTTACCCCGACGTCCGGTTCTCGAGCTGGGGCGGCGTCCTGGCCTTCGTCCCCAAGGCCGCCGTCACGGTTCTCTTCATGCCATTGCCGGGCCTCTATCCGTTGGAGGGCAATATCGGCCGCATCGCGGCCTCGGCTGAAAACGTTTTCTTGCTGCTGATCGCGCTCGCGGCCGTCGCGGCAATAGCGCGCGGCGGCGTGACGCCCGTGCGCATGGGACTGCTTACGTTCTTTGGAGTGATGACCTTGGGCGCGGCTTTGCTGGAAATCGATTTGGGAAGCGCCGGCCGCCACAAGCTGCTCTATCTGCCGCTGCTGTTTCCCTTCGCGGCCGAGGAAGTCATTCGGATTTTGCGCCGGCCGCGTAAAGCCCCGTGATTTCGCGCATCAGTCGTTCCTTGGAATAATCGGCTTGAACCATCCGTTTTCCCGCCTGTCCGAGGCGGGCGCGGAGCGCGGGGTCGTCGATGAGCTCCAAGGTCCGTTCCAAGAGCTCGGGCTCGGCCGCGGCCAAAAATCCGTTGCGTCCGGAGCGGACCAGCCCCCGGTTTCCCGGGATGTCCGAGGCGACGACCGGCAGCCCGGCGGCCATCGCCTCGAGAACGGCGTTGGGGATGGCGTCCCAGCGCGAGTAATGAACGAAGATGTCGGCTTCGGCGATGCGGCGCAGGGCTTGGGCGTGCGGCAGCCAGCCCGTGACCTCGAGCTTTCCCGTCAAGCCCAGATCGCGGATCATCTCTTCTATGAGCGGCTGCATCTCGCCGTCGCCGATCCAGACGCAGCGCACGCGGTTGCGCGAGTCGCTCAGGCGCTGAGCCAGCCTCACGAACGCGTCGGGGCGCCGGGCGTAGGTCAGGCGCCCCGAGGCGCAGACGACGACGTCGCGCCCGGGCGCGTCGGTCCTATCCGTAGGGCTCAAGTCGCCGAGATAGGCGTCGCGCACGACCCTGATTTTCCCCGCTCCCAGGGACTCGGCCAGCGCGGCTTCGCTTTCGGAGACGGCGATGATTTCTCCAAACAGGGACCCCAAGCTTTCGAGCAGACGGTAGAAGCCGCGGATGAGGAAGGTCCTATCGAGTTGAAGGAATGAATAGCCGCGCGGCGAATAGTAGATTCGCCTCACGCCGGCCGCCCAGGCCGCGAAGCGGGTCAGAAATCCGGCTTTCGAGGAATGGGCGTGCACGATGTCGGGCCGCTTTTCCTTGAACAGACGGTACAGCCGCAGCAGGGCTTTAAAGTCGGACGCAGGCGAAATCTCCCGCACCATCTCCGGCACGTGATAAAAGCGGTCGGCGCCGCGGGCGAGCTCCTCGTATTCGGAGGGCAGGCATCCCGGCCTGACCGCGTAGACCAAGGAGGTCTCAAAGCGTTTTTTATCGAGCCCGTTGCAGATGGCCGCCACCTGATATCCGGTGCCGCCCGGCCCGCCGCACTCGACGACCTCCATCACGCGTATTTTTGTGGTCGTCGCGTGCTTGTCCCAGGCCTCTTTGACGAAATGAGTGAAGCGGCGCTTGAAATGTTTGTCATCGAACTGTAAGGCATGGGCGCGGATCGCTGCGGGGTCAAAACGGACCTCTTGGGCCCTGCGCATGGCGTCGGCCAAAGCCGCGGGCGTCTGCGCCTCGAAGAAAACCCCCGTCACGCCGTCCTTGACTGTTTCCAAGGCGCCGCCTTTTTTAAACGCGATCACGGGTTTGCCGCAGGCCATGGCCTCGACGGCGGTGATGCCGAAATCCTCATCCTCTGGAAACAGGAACGCCTCGCAGTTTCGATACAGCTCGCGCAAAGCTTCATCGCTTTGCCAGCCCAGAAACTCCACCGGCACGCCTGCCGCCAACTCCTTGAGGCGATTTTCCTCCGTTCCCACGCCGACGATCTTGAGTTTCGCATTGAGCCTGCGGCATGCGGCGATGGCCAGGTCCACGCGCTTATAGGGAACTAAAGCGCAGGCGACCAAGTAGTAAGGGTCGGGGGATTTTTTAAAAGCCGCAGCCGGAGTGTAGAAGGCGGTCGTCACGGTCGGAAAGATGACGGCCGCATCGCGGCCGTAAGCCTTACGAATGCGCTCACGCACATTCTCACTGTTGGCCACGAACGCGTCGACGCTCCGGCTCGTCATCTTGTCCCAGCGCATCAGAGCGGGCCGCATCAGCTCCGCGCCCAGCCGCAGGCATTTTCGGGAACCGTCGGCGAAATAATCGTGGAACTGGTCGTACACATAGCGCATCGGGGTGTGGCAATAGCAGATGTGCAGCGGTGCCCGGCTGCCGGGGCGCTTTGTCAGCCGCACTCCCTTGGCCACGCAATGATTGAACGACAAGACCAGGTCGCAATCGCCCAGGTCGAAGCTTTCTATGGCCCAGGGCATCAAGGGCAGCAGGTAGCGGTAATAATGATGCACGCCCGGCAGGGAGTTGAGCCAGGAGACGTGTATGCGCCGGGAGTTGATGAGCGGCGAGACCTGGTCGGGACGGTACAGCAGCGTGTAGATCTCGGCCTGAGGATAGAGCTCGCAGACGGCCTCCAGCACTTTCTCGCCGCCGCGCATTCCGGTCAGCCAGTCATGGACGATGGCGACCCTCTTCGAGTTCATTAAGACTCATGATACTAAAGAGTAGGACGCGACTCCGATCGGCGCGCCCCTCGCGTTCAGGGAGTTTGACCAGCACATGGCCTCTTGGACGCGGCGCGAGCGCCGCCGCGACGAAGCGTCAGTTCGGCTGATGCTGCGTCAGCGAGACGCGGTGCGCCGCGGCGGGCGCGAAGGTGGGGGTCAGTTCCTGCAGCTTCTGCACAAGCGTCTTGGCGTTGGCCGTGCGGCAGAGGATTTCCAGGTCGACGATCCGGCTGTCTAGGTCCTCCGCGGCCGCCCCCGCCGAGCGCAGGATCATGATCGAGGGATGCTCCGACTCGTCGCAGGAGCCGGGATCCTCGATGAGCTCCTCGTCGAGCTTCTCGCCCTGCTTAAGGCCCGTGATGCGGATCTCGATGTCCTTGTCCGGCTCCAGGCCGGAGAGCAAGACGAGGTTGCGTGCCATCTCGAGAATCTTGACCGGCGTGCCCATCTTCAAGACGAAGATCTCGCCCCCGCGCGCCATGGAGGCCGCCTGGAGGATCAGCTGCGCGGCCTCATCGACCGTCATGAAGTAGCGCGTGACCTCCGGATGCGTCACGGTGATGGGCCCGCCCTTGGCGATCTGCTGATGGAAGATCTCGAGCACCGAGCCCGAGCTGCCGAGCACGTTGCCAAAGCGCACGGCCACGAACCGCGTGCGCCCTCCCCTGCGCGCGAAGCTCTTGACGATGAACTCGGCCACGCGCTTGGTCGCCCCCATGACGCACGAGGGCCGCACGGCCTTGTCGGTGGAGACGAGCAGGAACACCTCGGCCTCGTGCTTATGCGCGGCGCGCGCGACGTAATAGGTGCCCAGGATGTTGTTGCCTACCCCTTCCTGGACGTTGAACTCGAGCTGGTGGACGTGCTTGTGCGCGGCCGCGTGCAGCACGGCCGCGGGCTTGTGCTCGCGAAAGACCCGGTCGATCAGGGCCTGGTCGCGGATGTCGCCCAAGATCGGGACGATCTCGGCGCCATCGGCGATCTGCTGGAGCTCGGAGTCGGCGTAGAATAAGGACGTCGCGTGGCTCTCGATCAAGACGACCTTGGCCGGATGATACTGCAGAACCTGGCGGCTCAGTTCCGAGCCGATGGTTCCCCCTGCCCCGGTGACCAAAATCGTCTTGCCCTTGAGCGAATGCGCGATGCGCAGCATGTCGAGCTTGACGACGTCCCGGTTGAGCAGGTCCGCCGGCCGCACGCGGCGCAAGGTGGTCCCCGCATGGGGCGCCTTGAGCATCTCTTCGAGGCTCGGCGCGATCTTAAGCTCGGGCTTCTGCGGATTGTCGCGCAGCGTGTCGATCACATGCCGGACGACCTCTCCGCGCCGCGAGCCGATGGCGATGACGATCTCATCGAC
>ERZ1292633.2344-Hain-H41-02um-R1-2344-length-19454-cov-4_pt1 | contig 19454 bp, 16 predicted proteins | sample MGYA00564406_ERZ1292633 | MGnify/ENA primary metagenome ERZ1292633 (study PRJEB36523, sample SAMEA6512639) | groundwater metagenome | collected 2019-01-08 | study: AquaDiva: Metagenomics assemblies of 32 groundwater samples
CTGAGGCGGAAAAACTCCTTGCCAAGCAGGGCGGCTGTCCGGCAGGGGACAGGATACTTAACGTGGACTACCGGGGCAATGTGCATCTCTGCCCCTACTGGCAGAGCCGGACAATAGGCAATATTCGGGAGAAGAAATTCAGCGACATCTGTTTTGACGAGGAAAACGAGATACTCGCCATGATGAAGGATAAAACGCACTATCTCAAGGGCAAGTGCGGGAGGTGCAGGCGTAATCACATTTGCAGGGGATGCGGGGCCAGGGCAGAGGTAATGTGCGGCGATCCCTTCGGGGAAGACCCTGCGTGCTACCTGACCGAGGAGGAAATTACCGGGGTATAGGTTGAATTCTGGAGACACCATACCTATTTAATTCAGAATTTAGTGATAGTTAAAAACCTGACACATTTTTCCAACCGTAATTGGTCACGTCTCCTTTAACGGTAAAGTTGTCTTCCGTGCCCGATATGATTGCGGCAGTATCTATCGGCGAACCTGATTCATTAATCATTTTAAACAGTGAAGACGCATGTTTTGAGGTAATGGTCATAGAACTCTTAATCTCAAAAAGGTGTAGTTTGCCTTCTAATTCAATAACCAGATCAATTTCCAATCCATCTCTCGTTTTCAAATAGTACATTGAAGGCCTTTGGCCAAAATGTAAAAACCGCTTCAAGAAGTCACATACTATCATGGTTTCAAACAAACTTCCAAAGGAAGGGCCGTTGATCAATGTTTTCTCCTCGTTCAGTCCCAGTAAATAGGTACACAAGCCAGGATCATTAAAATATAATTTAGGGCTTTTTACAACACGCTTTCCTATATTTTTATAGTAAGGGTAAAGGAGATAAATCTGATAACCCGCCTCTAATATTGAAAGCCACCTTTTTGCGGTTGTTACACTAATACCGATATCTCTAGCCATCTCTGAAATATTAAGTATTTGACCGGTTCTCGCGGCGCAGACCAGTAGAAACCGTTCAAATTGGCTTAGATCGCCGATATTTGCCATGTTTCTAACGTCCCTCTCCAGATACGTGGTAACGTAAGAGCCGCACCAGAGTTGTCTGTCCACCGCTATGTTTGATGCAATCTCAGGATAAAATCCCCGTAATAAAATGTTACTCAGTGGAGTCTTTACACTAAATTCAGAACCCGCGCTCAATTCCTTAATCCACAAGGAGATATTTCTTGTATTTTCGGCGTTGTCAACCATCTCTGAAACAGAAAAAGGTAAAAGCGAAAGAGTCGCCGCCCTGCCTGCTAACGATTGTGAAACATTCTGCATTAATACAAAATTTTGCGAACCTGTGAGCAGCCAATTACCCGGTTTGCGGTCATTGTCAATCTCTGTTTTTATATATGACAACAATTCAGGAAGGTACTGAATCTCATCAATAATTACAGGAGGCCTGTATTGATTGAGAAATCCTTTAGGGTCTTCTTTTGCCCTGATTCGTATATCGGGATCTTCTAAGCTTACAAAGTTGTGCCCTTTTGAAAAGAGCATTTGAAAAAGGGTGGTTTTACCTGACTGCCTGGGGCCTATCAACACAACGGCAGGAAACGTTTTGACTGCGTTAAGAATAGTATTTGCTAATACGCGAGGTTTTAATTTCATGCGAAGTATTATACCCTTAATATTTAATATGTAAAGTTAAATATTAAGGGTGTCATGAATGGTTAATAACGGACGGAATGAGATTCCGCAGTACTTATTGTTAATCTTGTAGATGCCTTTTAATCATCAGTTTAAGCGGGATAATAAATCAGACAAATTCTGCCAAAGTGGAAAATAGATAATTTTCTGCTTTATTTCATAAACAGAATTTGTCAAAATTCACATTTATTTTTACGGACAGTAGGGGCGTACGCCTATCAGTCTGGCAGACGCCCCTACAACTGCCGTTGCACTCACTCACAAATAACACGTATCTACTAAATATTTTATCTGTATAATGGATTAAGCCCTGTGGAGTAATATAGTACTACTACTCCACAGGGCAAGGTATTTTTTATTGGTTTGAGTTACATTTAACCATATCTTTATCGATTTAGAAAGGAAGGTAAGTAAAGATGAAAAGAATATTATTTTTATTAATGGCAGTGCTGGCAGTATTTGTACTGGTAACCCCGGCGCATGCGTTCCTGATAAACAGGGGTAACGAACGGACACACTGGGCAATCGGATGATCTATGATGATGATCGTGACATCACGTGGTATGATTTTAGTAAAGCCCCAGCCATATGGGCAAATCAGGTAGCCTGGGCTGATACATTATCGGTCACCTTTGGTTCCACTACCTATGATGACTGGAGATTGCCGACATCTTTAAACTTAGATGCTCCATTTGGCCCGGATTCGGGATTAAATGTTACTGGCAGTGAGATGGGCCACCTCTATTATACAGAACTCGGGAATGTGGCAGGAGGTCCTCTCAGTAACACCGGAGACTTTCAGAATTTAATAATTTCCTCTGTTTACTGGTCTGGTACGGAGTATGCTACTAATACCAAGCGCGTCCTGGGACTTCACCTTCTTCTACGGCACCCAGAACGCGAACGTTAAGGTCAGCACCATCTATGCGCTGGCAGTTCGTTCCGGCGATGTTGCCGCCGTGCCTGAGCCAGCGACGGTAGCGCTCCTTGGGATCGGCCTTGCGTGGATGGCGGTCTATGGTGTAAGAAGAAGGCGGCAACATAGGTAATTTGATAATTTGAGTTATTTGGCCCCCTGTGAAATAGAAACAAATAACCGGATTTCACGGGGTAAATTATTTAATGATGGGAGTTGCAGGGGGGTATTTCCCCCCTGCATTCTCTTTTTTTTGTTTTTCCTCGTTTCCACGCTCTCAGGCTGTATCACAAATATAAAAAACTCACAAAATGTCATTCCCTGCTTGACGACAGACCTCTCTTTCGACCCGCCCGGCCCAGCCGTTCGGACGGGGAGGATTCCAGAATTGGAATCTCCGCTCAGACGGGTCTGCCACTGACATGACCGCCGGGGGCGGACATGGATTCCTCCCGAAAGGGAGGAAATTTCGATTAACCTTCTCAAGTCCTATTGCTGGTTCAGGTCACGCCTTAGGAGGATCTGCCTTCGGTACGACTTGCCAGCCTGAACCTAAACGTTTCGGTTCAATCTACAGAGCTAAGCTCAGCTTTGCCTGCCCGAATAGTTCAGGCGGGTGGTCGGGCGGGCGTGTTACCGCATTTTTTTAATAGCATCGACACGGTCGATGCACTCCATATTTCTTCCCAATATCCCGGTTATTGGGTTGAAAACCCACTGTTTATAGTGGTATTATGTGTTTTATGTTTAGTTTGGTATCTAAATAAGAAGTCCGTAAATCGTTAGAAAGATTACGAAAAAGGATTTGCAATTACAAAAAGGCGATGAAATTTTTTGAATCGCCCTTGAATAAGGTGACTATTAAGAATGACAGGATTTAGTAAAGTAAACACAAAAAAAGGTTCAATATATTACAAGATTAGATTATCGGTACAAGCGCTTGTTTTTATTGTTTTCATCTGTTTGTTGATTTATGCGGACCCTATTGCCGAAAAGGATGTGACGGTGGATATCTTCCTTCGCATGAGTCCGCTTTCTGCAATTGGCGCAATGGTAGCGGCAAAGGAATTTATTGCAAGGTATTGGCCGGCTATTATTGTACTGGCAGCATCTCTGTTTTTAGGCCGTTTTTTCTGCGGTTGGGTATGTCCTCTCGGGACAACACTTGATATTACTGATAGTTTACTGAAGAAACAAAGGAAAAGGGTTTCATTTAAGATTTATGATGCTAAAAGACTGAAATATTATATACTGGCCTTTCTCCTTCTAAGCCTGTTTATAGGCCACCAGATGGTTGGTTGGTTCGACCCAATCAGTATTGTCACAAATGCATATACTATTGTTATCCATCCTTACTTCGTTTCTCTAATCAACTCATTTTTCAACTTCCTTCATAAATTCTACCTGATAAGTTTTGTAAGCGATAAAGTTCATGTCTTTTTAAATGAAGCGCTGTTTGCTTTGCATGCGCCGTTTTTCAGAGGGCATTTTATTTTCCTGATAGTACTTTCTGCAATTATATTTTTAGGTTTGTTTTATAAGAGATATTGGTGCAGGAATCTATGTCCATTAGGGGCGTTGTTTGCCATGCTGTCAGACTGGTCTCTTTTTAAGCGTGTCGTGGGGCAGAACATTTGTGATGGGTGTGATAGATGTACGGTAGATTGCAAGATGGGGGCTATTGATGATACCGGAAGGAAAACACAGGCAGGCGAGTGCATTTTATGTATGAAGTGCCAGGATATATGTCCTACAGGAGCAGTCAGGTTTATGCATAAACAGCCGCCGGAGCAGGAAGTTCCTGTAAATTTGACTAAGAGAGGTTTTATAACAGCGTGCGTTTCCAGCGCCGTTGTAGCTCCTCTCCTATCACTGAACTTTCAGAAGAAGAAGAGTAATGGTGAACTTGGAATTATACGCCCTCCAGGTTCAATCCCTGAAGATAAATTCCGGGCTAAGTGTATAAGATGCGGCGAGTGTATGAGAGTGTGCAAGACAAACGGCCTGCATCCGACAATTTTAGAGGCGGATTTGAGCGGGATGTGGACCCCGCAGCTGATCCCTCGGATTGGATATTGCGCCCACGATTGCGTACTATGTACAAGGGTTTGCCCTTCAGGGGCAATTACCAGGCTTCCTAAAGAAAAGAAAAAACGGCTGGCAATAGGGAAAGCCATGATAGACAGGAACAGGTGCATCCCGTGGGTAGGTTATGCGCGATTGCCGGATTTGGACAAGAATTGGGAGGATGTCAGTTGTGGTGTATGTGAAGAGGTTTGTCCTGTACCGACAAAAGCAATCCATTTTAATACATATGTTCATGGCAATGGTAAAGAGATAAGAAGGGTTTATGTAAGAGAAGAAGCCTGTATCGGATGTGGTTTCTGTGAGAAGGTGTGTCCCGTAAACGGACGTTCTGCGATAGTTGTTGAAGGTATACAGCCCCAGGTAATGACAAGCGAAATTAGTATGCTGGGAAATGATCTCTTTCCTGTATCTGTTGAAGGCTGGAAGAGAAAAGGAGCGCCGACAGTGTATGCCGGCAAAGATAAACTTTTTGAATACATTAATGGCGGTGCAGAGGTTTATTTGTCTTATTCATTTATTCAGGTGTCAAAAGCTGTGTATGTTAAGAAGGATGCTGATAATTCTGTTAAGGTGGACATCTGGGAATTTGGCAGTTCTGATGATGCCTACGGTATATTTGTAAGGGACAAGGCAGGGCAAGGCGTAAATATTGGGAACGAAGCCTCGTTATACGAGAATTATCTGTGGGTATGGAAAGGTAAGTATTTTATGAGTATAGAACCTGACAGAGGTGATATCAGTCCGGATGATATTACCTTTATCGGTGCTGCCGTTGTAGACAACATACCTGCCGGTGAGGTTAGTTTGCCGGCTATCCTAATGTATTTACCTGAAGAAGGATACATCCAGGGGAGCTCAAGATATTTTCATAAAAAGATAATCCTGGATAATATTTACATTTCAGACAGGTTTATTGATAGAAATGTATTAAATCTCAGCGAACAGACAGATGCCGTTGTAGCTGATTATAAATCTGAAACAAGCAGTTTGCCTTTCAAATTATTGATAGTCAAATATCCTGAAAAAAAGGTTGCAGAGGAATCTTTCAAAAATTTCGTTGAGTTAAGGGAATCGTGGGGTGAAAAGGGCGTTATAGCTAACAGATTGCATACATTTGAAGATTTGAAAGGTAAGTATAGCAGCATATCTTGTATAAATAGTTTCATTATTGTTACGTTCCTTGCAGAAACCAGAGAGGATGCAGAATCTTATGTTAATAATGTTATTTCAAAGGTTGAAGCAAATCAAGACTAAGTTTTTATTGGAAATTTAAAAGCCTTTGTGATATATTATGCGGCACTTTATAAGGAGATGGAGATGGGTATAGAAAAAGGACTGAAAAAAGAGATAATTGAAGGTAACAAAGTACACGATACCGATACGGGTTCTCCGGAAGTACAAATTGCTTTGTTGACAGAACGGATAAAACATCTGAGTGATCATCTTAAAGAACACAAGAAAGATCATACGTCAAGGCGTGGGTTACTTATGATGGTTGGTAAAAGGGCTACGTTACTGAAATATCTTAATGGAAGAAATGAAGAAGGCTATAGGAGCCTGATAAAGAAGTTGGGCATACGTCGGTAAATTGGTTGGTGAAAGGATATAAAATTGAAATGTAAAGTTGAGGAAACTGTTGGCGGGGAAACTCTGAGTATTGAGTCCGGTGAAGTTGCAAAGCAGGCGGATGGCGCTGTTATAGTTCGTTATGGGGATACGGTAGTGTTGGTTACGGCAGTATGTGGAGAAACGAAGGGTGGTGATTTTCTCCCAATGACGGTTGATTACAGGGAAAAGACTTATGCAGCCGGAAAATTTCCTGGTGGTTTTTATAAGCGTGAAAGCAGGCCAACCAACAAGGAAATATTAACAATGAGGATGATGGACAGGCCGATGCGTCCTCTTTTTCCGAAAGGATATTCAGATGAAGTCCAGATAATGTCTGTAGTATTATCTGCTGATAAAGAAACCGATCCTGACGTTATTTCCATGATAGGGGCTTCTGCGGCTGTTGCGGTATCGAGTATTCCATTTAACGGCCCTACAGGCTCGGTGCGGGTAGGTTTAATAAATGATGAATTTGTAATTAATCCCAAAAATTCGGAGCTTGAATCCAGCACAATGAATCTAGTTGTTTCCGGGACGGAAGATGCGGTAATGATGGTAGAGGCATCCGGTAAGGAGATTTCTGAGGATAAATTTGTTGATGCAATAATGTTCGGTTTTGAAGAGATTAAAAAGATAGTACAAATGCAAAAGAAGCTGGTTGCAAAGTGTGGAAAGGAAAAGCAGGAACATGAGGCGCCAACAGTAGATACAGCGCTTTTTGATGAAATAAAGGCAAAGGTATATGATAAGATTAAGGTGCAATCCGTAGTCAAAGGGAAGTTTGCCCGTAAAAAGGCGTTAAAAGAAGCACGCAATAAATTAATTGAAGAATATTGTACTGGTGCAGATGATGAAGATAGAGAGAACAAGGTTAAGTCAATCTTTGATGAGCTTGTGGAAGCAGCGGTACAGGAACAGATTATTAAAGAGAGCAAAAGAATTGACGGTAGAGGCCTCAAAGATATAAGGCCGATAACGTGTGAGGTGAGTTTCCTGCCGCGAACACACGGTTCTGCTCTGTTTACGAGGGGAGAAACTCAGGCTCTTGTAGTAGCTACGCTGGGGACTTCGATAGATGAACAGCGTGTGGATGGTTTGGTAGAAGGATACAAAAAAAAGTTCATGCTGGATTACAATTTCCCGCCTTTTTGCGTAGGTGAAGCGAAGCCGATCCGAGGACCGGGCAGAAGAGAAATAGGCCATGGAGCCTTAGCGGAAAGGGCGCTGGAACAGATGGTGCCTGCTTTTGAAGATTTTCCTTATACCATACGGATAGTATCAGACATTCTCGAATCAAATGGGTCATCTTCAATGGCTACAGTGTGTGGAGGTACGCTTTGTATGATGGATGCCGGAATTCCGATGAAGCGCCCGGTCGCCGGCATAGCAATGGGGTTGGTAAAGGAAGGTGAGAAAGTTCGGATACTGTCTGATATATTGGGAGATGAGGATCATTTGGGGGCTATGGACTTTAAAGTAGCAGGGACTGAAGATGGCATCACCGCCCTTCAGATGGACCTGAAGATATCAGGCATAAGTGAGCAAATTATGAGAGATGCGCTTGCTCAGGCCAAAGAAGGCAGGATGCATATTTTGAAGGAAATGCTGACTGCCATTGAAAAACCTCGCAGCGAGATTTCAATTCATGCTCCAAAACTCGTTAAAATTAAAATAAATCCTGAGAAGATTGGTTTGGTTATAGGCCCTGGTGGCAAAAATATCAAGAAGATACAGGAGGAATCAGGCACACGGGTGGAAATAGAAGATGATGGAACCATTATTATCTCGGCTGCCTCTCTTGAATCAGTAGAACTTGCCAGGACTTATATAAGGGGGCTCACAGATGATGCGGAAGTAGGAAGAATATATAATGGTAAAGTCGTTTCAGTTAAGGAATATGGCGTTTTTGTTGAGATAATGCCTGGAAAAGAAGGCTTGGTGCATATTTCTGAACTTTCTAATGATTATATCGAGAAAGTAGAAGATGTGGTAAAGATGGGTGATGAAATTAAGGTGAAATTGATAGGAATAGATGAGCAAAAAAGACTAAAGTTAAGCAGAAAAGCTGCCTTAAAGGAAGAAAGAGCTGTTCAAACTACTACTAGTACATAATAGTTGAAAATATTACGACTTGTTCTTATATTAAATCATCAAGAATTTTTTATAGGAGGTAAAGTAAGAAAAGAAGGGAAAAAGTTTTTTTAGCAAGTCATTATTTTATATGTTTATGAAATGTACTACGAAAAATGAGGAGCAGAAATGGCAATAAAAGGTACTGTAAAGTGGTTTGATGTAAAAAAAGGCTTTGGGTTTATTCAACAGGAAGATGGTAGCGATGTATTTGTTCACTATTCAAATATCTCAGGAAATGGTTTCAAAGTTTTAGAAGACGGAGAAAGTGTAGAATTTGAAGTTGTAGAGGGTAATAAGGGGTTACAAGCTCAAAACGTTGTAAAAGCAGAAGCATCTCAAGCATAAATCTTTTTTGTTTGTTATATAAGCCAAAGCCGGGAAAGCATTTTATTTACTTTCCTGGCTTATTTTTTTTAAGTATATTTTAACGGTCTTAAAAGACCCACTCTGCTTCACATGCTCTGTATGGGAATCCTTGCGGAACCCGCCGGTTTTTAGGTGGGAAAGTGGAAACGAGATATCGTGTGTGTGAACGGTTACTATTCTAAGGAGTTTAAAAGGTATGACAAAGAATAATATAGATTCCGGCGATTTAAATTCTCTCAATACGCTGGCAGCGGGTTTGGTACACGAAATAAAGAATCCTTTAAATGCCATAAGCATAAATTTACAATTGTTAAATGAAGATTTACAAAATCGTAATTCAGAGAAAGACTCAAAAATGTCGAGAAGAGTTCGATTGCTACAGAAAGAAGTTAGTAGACTGGATAGTATTCTTAGTGATTTCCTGCGATTTGCGAAGAAGTATGAACTCCATTTAGAGGTATGTGACATTAATGAGGTTATAGACAGCGTGCTCGATTTTATAAGTCCTGAAGCCATGCAGAATTCTATTAGAATATTTAAAAGCTTTGATACAAAACTGCCAAAATGCAATCTGGATAGCAACATAATAAAACAAGCGTTATTAAACGTGATACTTAATGCTCAACAGGCAATGCCGAAAGGCGGAGAACTCATAGTCAGAACCTATGGAAACGATGAAAATATTTTTATTGATATTACAGATACCGGAGTTGGGATTGAAAGAGATAAAATTGATAAAATATTTCAGGTTTACTATTCGACAAAAAAGAACGGTACTGGTCTTGGGTTGCCTGCTGCCAAGAGAATTATTGAAGAAAGTAAAGGTACAATCAGTATACGTAGTGAAGATGGCAAAGGGAGTAGTTTTTTAATAAAGTTACCTGTAAACAGCAAAGCTCAAGAAGAGTAATATAGCGATGGATGCAAACATATTAATAATCGATGATGAAAAAGATCAGGCCGAAGCGATAGCAGAAAGCTTGAGAAATGTTGGGTATACATGTTCAACTGCCGTGAGCGGTAATGAAGTGTTTGATGTAATCGGAAGAGACAGGATAGACGTGGTGATTACGGATTTGGTCATGCATGGCATAGACGGAATGAAGATTTTAAAAGAAACAAAAGAGAAATCACCGGATACGGAGGTTATATTAGTAACCGGTTACGGTACAGTTGAGAACGCAGTTACTGCAATGCAGAAAGGTGCGGCCACGTATCTTTTAAAGCCTATAAACATAAACCATTTAAGGGCTGCGGTTGATAAGGTTGTTGAGAAGCAGAATATAGTACGAAATAACATAGAATTGCATAAACAGCTTGAAGAAAAATTTGGGGTTTCAGGTATTATAGGAAATAGTCAGCAAATGCATAGAATATTTAATATACTTAAGCAGATTGCTTCAACTACTGCGACAGTCCTGGTCGTGGGTGAAAGTGGTACAGGCAAGGAATTAATAGCCAGGGCAATTCACTACAATGGGCCGCGTAAGAATAATCCTTTTGTAGAATTAAACTCTGCCGCAATTTCAGAGACTTTACTTGAAAGCGAGTTGTTTGGGCACGAGAAAGGGGCGTTTACAGGAGCTTTGCACCAAAGGAAAGGCAAATTTGAATATGCAAATAACGGTTCCTTGTTTCTGGATGAAATTGGAGACATGCCGATTACAACTCAAGCAAAACTGTTGAGATTGATAGAGGATGGAAGGATTGTCCGTGTCGGCGGCAATGAATCGGTAAAGATAGACGTAAGGATAATAGCTGCTACAAATAAGGATTTGGGAGAGTTAGTGAAGGAGGGCAAATTTAGAGAAGATTTGTACTTCAGGTTTAATGTTATATGCCTTAGACTCCCACCCTTACGGGAGAGACAGGAGGATATTTTTCTGTTAATGGATACTTTTATTAAGGAATTTTCTAAAAAGAATGGCAAGAAGATTAAAGATATAACTCCGGAGTCGAGGAAGATTTTGTTCCGGTATAATTGGCCTGGAAACGTGAGAGAACTTAAGAATTGTATTGAAAGTATGATTGTTTTTAATCAAAATGGTATACTTGATGTAAATGATATACCGGAGCATATATATAAGAGTAATAGAACAGCTTTGACCGGGCCTGTCTTCCCTGTTGGGATAACATTAGAGGAGATGGAAAAGGAATTAATGAAGAACACTTTGGCATATGTGGGTGGGAATAGAGGAGAGACTGCAAGGATACTGGGGATTGGTGAAAGGACTCTTTACAGAAAACTAGAAAAGTATGGCTTGAAATAAGGAAAGTTATTATGGCAGAAATTAGATTATGTGGTCGATGTAAAAAAAGTATTCCTCAGAAGGATTTGGAAGCCGGATTAACTACGGAGCGTTATGGACAGTTAATTTGTCCGGAGTGTTCAGAAGTTTTTGGTAAAAAGAAAGATAAGGGAGGGTTAGATGAATTACAGTTCCTCTTTGAATCTGTTCTAAGTGAAGTTAAAAATATTGCGAGAGTATTAACGTATGAGACCGCTTCATGGTTAAATATTGTTGGATCTGTTGCGCAGTGTTTCGTTTTTGGTGCGTTAGTATTTGCTTATACTAATAGAAATGGAGACGTGCATTCTGCTTTACTTCTTGCCATAGTTTTTCAGCTTATGGCACTCACTTTCTTTGTGATTAAAAAATAGTCTTTGTTTTACAGATTAGCATAAAACACATGACAAGTCTTGAAAGATTTAGAAATTCAATGAGATACTGCAAATCATGCGTTTATTTTGGTTACACATTCCGCATCCCCATATATTCAGGCAATGTTACAGTATGGATGAACTTGACAAGCTAATGCCTTTATGTTAATTTTACAAAATACAAAATATCAGGAAGAAATCATGCGGTATCAAGTGACAATAAGATATGGTATTTTAAGGAATGTAGAGAATGCTTTTACTCAAATTCCTGCTTTGAAGAAAGGTGATAAGGTAGTTATTCGTTCTTCCCGTGGCGTAGAATTTGGCGTGGCTATTTCACAACCACAGGAGTTAGATGATGAAGCGGTTGTGTCTAATATGGCAGAGGTGCTGCATAAGATTACAGAAGAAGAAGAGGAAAAACAAAAAGAGATTGAAGAAGAAACAATTCCATCAGAATATAATTTCTGTCAGGAAAAGATAAAAGAACACATTTTGCCCATGAAACTTGCCAGCGTTGAGCATCTTTTTGGGAGCAAAAAGATAATATTTTACTTCCTGGCTAAAGGGCGGGTTGATTTCAGAGAATTGGTTAAAGATTTAGCCAAGGTGTATAAATCCAGGATTGAGATGAAGCAAATCGGTGTTCGAGACGAAGCCAAATTGTTAGCTGAATATGAACATTGCGGGAGGGAGCTTTGCTGTAGAACGTTCTTGAGGGATTTAGAGCCGGTTACCATGAAGATGGCTAAGAATCAGAAGGCAACGCTCGATCCGTCAAAAATATCAGGTAGATGTGGCAGGTTAATGTGTTGCTTGAGATATGAGGATGAAGCGTATGAAGAAATGAAAGATACACTTCCAAAGAAAGGGACATTAATAGTTACCACCAAGGGTGTTGGTGAGGTGGTAGATTATGATGTTTTACAACAGAAAGTGACTATGGAATCAAAAGACAAAAAACTGGTTGTTGTAGCAAAAGATGAAATTTTAGAGCAGGTAAGCGGGGCACGAACAGGTGTGGCAAAAGGATGCGGATCTGGCTGTGGGCATGGACACGTGAATAGCTGTGGATAAAAAAAAGTTTTATGTTACTACGCCAATTTATTATGTAAATGATATTCCGCATATAGGACATTCATACACTACAATAGCGGCAGATACTTTGGCAAGATATAAGAGGATGAGGGATTACGATGTCTTCTTCTTAACTGGAACGGATGAACATGGCCAGAAAATAGAGAAAGCTGCCCAGGCGAATAATGAAAACCCTATTGAACTGGCAGATAGGATGGCAGAAAGATTTAAACACTTATGGAAAGTTCTTGGCATCTCTAATGACGACTTCATTAGAACAACAGAGAATCGTCATGTTAAACAAGTAGAGAATGTATTTAATGAAATGTATGAGAATGGGGATATTTATTTAGGAGAGTATGAAGGCTGGTATTGTATTCCCTGTGAAAGTTTCTGGACGTCATCACAGCTATCTTCAGGCAGCTGTCCGGAATGCAAACGTTCTGTTGAAAAAATAAGAGAAAAAAATTATTTCTTTAAATTGTCAAAATATCAGGATGTACTTTTAGAATATTTTGAAAAACATCCGGATTTCATCAGGCCGGAATCAAGAAGAAACGAACTGCACAGAAGGATAGTAGGGGGTATAGATGATATTAGTGTAAGCAGGGCTGCGGTTGAATGGGGTATCCATGTTCCTATGGATAAGAAACATACTATCTATGTGTGGGTTGATGCCCTTTTTAATTATATAACGGCTTTAGGATATGATGATGACTCTGCGAAGCTGAAGAGATATTGGCCCGCCAATGTACACATAATCGGGAAAGAAATTTTATGGTTTCATGGTGTTGTGTGGCCGGCAATGTTGATGTCGTTAGGAATAGAAGCACCTTATCAAATATATGCTCATGGCTGGTGGACACTGGAAGGGCAAAAGATATCAAAATCCTTGGGTAATGCAATAGATCCTGTTGAGATAACGGATACTTATGGTGTAGACACTTATAGATATTTTTTACTTAGAGAAGTGCCATTTGGACTGGATGGAAATTTCTCCTACGATGCCCTGGTAAACAGAATAAATTGTGACTTGGGAAATGATCTTGGAAATCTCTTACATAGAACATTGACTATGATTGAAAAATATCGTGATGGTATTGTTCCGGAAGCGGAGAGAATATCAACCGAGGGTAATGAGTTAATTGAAAGATCTAAGATGCTTAATGATGAAGTAGAGCTTGCGATGAACAACCTGCAATTCAGTAAGGCATTGGAAGCGATTTGGGACTACATCGGACTAGTCAATAAATATGTGGAAATCTCAAAACCCTGGGTATTGGCGAAAGAAGTGAGTGCCGGGAAAAAGCTTAATGAAGTCCTGTATAACCTTGTAGAATCTATTAGAATAATTTCGTTGTTTATTTTACCATTTATGCCAAATGCCTCTGATGAAATACAAAAACAGTTGGGATTATCTTCAGATGATGACTCTGTTAGAAATAAAATAACATGGGGGGGAACGAGGCCCGGGACCAGGGTATGCAAGGGGAATCCGGTCTTTCCAAGGGTTGAATATTCCACAGCAAATTAGAGGGAAAAAATGGGCAAGAAGACTGTACAAGATACTTGGAAAAAGCTGCAAAGAATAATTGAAAAAGACAGCCGTTATTCGGTTCAGTCATACCAGTTTATTTTTGAAGCTCTTGACTTTACTGCTTCCAGGTTAGGGAAAAAATACAATAGCTCAAGTGAGGAGGAACGTCATGTTAGTGGACAGGAACTTTCCGAAGGGATCAGGCAATACGCTTTGAGGAAGTTTGGTTTTATGACAAGGACAGTTTTCGAACTATGGGGTATAACTAATAGCAGAGATTTTGGAGAAATAGTTTTCAATTTAGTTGATAGCGGATTAATGGGTAAAACTGAATCGGATTCTTTAGATGACTTTAAAGACCTTTATGATTTTCAAACAGAATTCGAAGACAAATTCAAATTTGAAGGTAACTTTGATTATTCGTATTCCTGGAATATTCTTGGGAAAAAGGAATAAAGCATTAATCAGGTTATATCCTTGACGCAACGAAAACCAACATTGTTATCTTTACCACTTGGCACACTGCAACTTCGATAAGCACAGCTTAGAATATTCATGTGGTTTATCCATGAACCTCCGCGAACTACACGATATTTTCCTTCAGTAAACCATTCCTGGCACCATTCCCAAATATTTCCTGACATATCATAACAACCGTAAGGGCTTATTCCTGAGGGATGTGTCCCTACATTAGTAGGAGCGCCTTTTGAAATATCTAAATCAAAAACAGCATAACTTTTATCTGGTTTTGCATTTCCCCATGGATATACTCTCCCATCTGTACCTCTTGCGGCTTTTTCCCACTCTTTCTCTTCCGGCAGTCTTTTCCCTGCCCAATTTGCATAAGCAATTGCATCATCCCAACTCACACCTACTACAGGTTGATTCGTGTTGTTAAATCTTTTGTCTTTCCAGAAAGCTGGTTCATTATAGCTTGTTTCTTCCATAAACTTTTTGTATTGATTGTTTGTTATTGGATACTTATCAATGTAAAATGCATCAACTTTTATAGAATCTTTTTCAATTCCCTTTAAAAAAGTTCCTTCAGGAATATACCTCATCACCGAACCATCTTTTTCATTAATGATTTCTTCTTTTTGAGCCAGATTATTCATTTCTTCTCTATCTATTAACGTTCTTCTCTAAAGTGATTCAAAAATTACTAAAATAGTTTATAAATTACGATGTTGCCTTGTCACAAGCAACTTCATGACGTCATAAAGGATTTTTATCTAAAACGGATTTCTCTATAACATGCCTTGTTTTCCTTTATGATTCAGAGTGAAAACCGCATGTTATGCTTTGTAGGCCGCATAACCTGTTACCTTGGGGAAAATGGACGGCTGAAGACTCTCAATCGTGGTATAATCATTAATAGGGTATCTGATTACAACAAAGTACAATAAGTACACTTTGCCTTGAATATTATTAATTTCCTTACAATCTTAATAGCAAAGCAGTGGGTTTGTCTAATTCTGATGTGAGGTTCACTCTGATAAAGGCTCGGTTAATCTACAATTATTAAAGTAGTTTGTCAAGGACAAAGAGTATAAGATGGACACAGATTATGAGAATGTTAAACGTAACACTACTGATGAGTATTGTTTCTATTGAATTCCCAGTTTAAATTTAAGTGACTTGAGTGTATTCTTCATAAGCATAGTAATCGTCATAGGACCAACACCACCTGGAACGGGCGTAATACTTCCTGCAATTTCCTTGGCTGCATCAAAATCAACGTCGCCCCTCAAGATTGCGACCATCTTGTTCGGATTATTCTTGCTGGGCTTCTCACCTATCCTGTTAACTCCTACGTCAATCACGCATGCACCAGGCTTAATCCATTCCGGTTTTACCAGGCCTGGAACGCCGGCTGCAACGATTAAGATGTCTGCGCGTTTGCAGTGCTCGTCCATATTCTTTGTGCCTGTATGAACAATCGTGACTGTAGAGTTGGCGCCTTTTCCTTTTTGAAGCATCATGTTGGCGATTGGTTTTCCCACAATGTTTGAACGCCCGACCACCACCACTTCGGCCCCACTTGTTTCAACGCCCGCACGCACAATCATCTCCTGAATACCGGCCGGTGTGCATGGCGGAAACTTAACCTCATTACCACCAATCATGAGACGTCCGACATTTACGGGATGGAAGCCGTCAACGTCCTTATCGGGATCAATGGCATTTAATACTTTCTTTTCATCAATATGATCCGGAAGGGGTAGCTGGACAAGTATACCGTTGATTGAATCATCATTATTATACTTGTTAACAAGAGCGAGTAGGTATTCTTCTGAGATGTCAACCGACTGAGAATCCTGAACCTCTTTAAAGCCAACCCTATGAGCGGTCGTGATCTTCAGTGTTACATAAGACATGGAAGCAGGGTTTTCACCAACGAGGATAGTCACAAGCCCGGGCACAACCCCGTATTTTTCTTTTATTTCTGCTACTTCAGCAGTAATTTCTTCCAATATTTGTTCTCGAATTTCAGTGCCTTTAATTAGTTTTGCAGTCATTGATTCAAGTTCTCCTTTTAATAATATGCGTTATGTTTAATTGTACAATACCAGATGGAGTTTTATTGATTCTCCATTTGATATTAAGAAAAGCTTTATTATGTTCATCGGCTGTATTTCTTAACGAAGACGTTTAGAAAGGATTCAACTCCCCAATTCCTTAATTCTTCAATCTCTTTTGAGGTGTAAGTTATCACCGCATACATCAGATTCAAATTGTATGACGGTATGACCAATACTAAATTTTTCGTTTACCAGTGTGTTGATATTTGCCATGATTCTATGAGTTTCACTGACCATTAAGTCTTTGATATAAACGTGTGCACTCATTGCGTACATACCTGACGTAATCGTCCATATATGAACGTCATGTACTCCCTCTATTTCATTAAGTTCGCTTATGCTTTTTACCACATTCTCCAGGTCCACATCCTTTGGAGTAGCCTCGAGCAGGATGTCGACTGATTCCGTAATTAACTGATATGACCATACCAGGATTACGATACATATCAGGATACTCAGGGCGGGATCTAACATATACCATTGTGTGTAATGCATAATGATTGCCCCGAAGACCACAACCAGAGACGAAAATGTATCTGCCATCATGTGTATGAAAGCAGATTTGATATTTAAACTTCCATGACTTGTTTTGAGGATGTATGCACATGCGAGATTTACAATAAGGCCGATAACGGCAACAATGAGCATGTGCCAACTTGCAATAGGCTCCGGGTTAATGATGCGTTTGTAGGCATGAAAGAAAATCCATAAGGTGATTAAGAATAAAGTAGCGCCGTTAAATAATGCGGCTAATATTTCGAGACGGTAGAAGCCATAGGTTTTCCTGGCAGTTGGAGGCTTTGCCGCAAACAGAATTGCTCCAAGACTTATCAATAGAGCGATCAGGTGGGTTAGCATATGTCCTGCATCACTGAGCAGGGCTAAGCTATTGGTTAAAAAACCTGCTATACCTTCCACGATGAACATAGCTCCGGTTAAGGAACACGCTAATATGAGCTTTGAACGCTCCTCGCCCCGGTGCGTGTGGTTGTGGGAGCTATTAGACACTTTATCTATTTTTGTGCTATGATGTATTGACATTATTTACATTGACGTTGCAGAAAGTAATTTATTTATTATAAGAAATAGTCTTTTAAGTACAAGATAAATCAGCTTCTTCCGGTTGTTAATTCCTTGACTCCCGTGATTTCCGATGGTAGAAAGAAGCGTAACTAATTTATGCTACAGGGTGGTGAGTGTTGTTTTAGAAATATCTTTTGTTTCAATAAGCAATGTTGGAATGAGAAGCTGCTACTCGGAACTTCACATCCCGCACACTTTCTAATTATTTGTAGTGTATATGACAATGACAAAGGTGTATATAGGTCTTGGATCTAACCTTGGAAATAGGGAGGAAAATTTAGTTAGTGCTATTAGCAGGATAGACGCATGTGATGATCTTTGCATAGAAAGCAAATCCGGTTTCCATGAAACAAAGCCTGTTGGCGGTCATCCACAACCTGATTATGTTAACTGTGTCATAGAATTAGAGACAGAAATTGAACCACAAACACTGTTGGGAATGTTTAAGAAGATTGAGATTGAACTTGGAAGAAAGCCGGAGGTAAGATGGGGGCCAAGGATTATAGACCTCGATATACTATTATATGGAGACAGAGTCGTAAATGATCATAATCTGAAGATTCCTCATGAAAGGATGCATGAACGCATTTTTGTGTTGGAACCGTTATGTGAGATATCTCCAGACATCACACATCCGGTATTAAGGAAAAATATTTCTGAACTATTGAAAGAATTAAGGTAGATATCTGCGGTTTTGTTTAAAGGAGTAAAATGTTATTTAAGATTGATAAATACATTATTAGGGCATTTATACCAACCTTCGTCTTATGTATGTTTGCGATATGTGGCATTTATATAGTTGTTGATGCTATTCAGAAACTTGACGATTTCATCGAAATGGGTTCTAAGGCATTCTCTCTTTCGGCACACTACTATGCGCTAATGGTGCCGGTATTTGTCGCACAGCTTTTTCCAGCTATAACACTGATCGCAGTCAGTCTGGTTCTTGTAAGATTTGCAAAGAATAATGAGATTCTGGCTATGCAGGTTGCGGGGATTAATCTTTACAGGGTTTTGCTTCCCATCTTTATTTTATCGGTTCTTATGTCGTTTTTGGCAGTCACAAATCAGGAACTGCTTATACCAAGACTTGCTGAGGGACTTGTAAAAGTAGAGCAATCAACGTTTGAAGAAGAGGAAAAGAATAATATTCTTATTGAAGATAGCGAAAACCGCATACTCTTAAGGGTATGGACACTTAATGTTATTGAAGGGAGCTTAGAATCTGTCTATGTAATTGGAAAACATGGAAATGGTAAAAAGAAGTTTACTCTTAGCGCTAAAGAAGGTAAATGGATGGATGACAATGGATGGTTGTTGTTAAATGTAGTCAGGCACAATTATGATGATAGTGGAAAGTGGATTGCGCCGGCAGAACAAATAGATGAGTATTTTCTGGAAACTACATTAACGCCTGAGCAGTTAAGCAAGGTTGACATAAATTCAACATTGAAGAGTTTTAAAGAATTGAGAGAATTATGTAAGAAAGAGCCGGAAAATCCGAGATATAGCGTTATGTTTCACTCAAGGGTTGCGTATCCACTGACGAATTTTGTTTTACTCTTTTTAGGTATTCCTTTCGTTATCGGTTTTGAGAGGATGAGCAGGAATATTTTCTTGAGGGTTGGCATTAGTATTCTTATATGTTGTGCATTTTTTGTATTATCGTACGTCTGCATAAATCTTGGCAATATGGGCATCCTGCATCCACTCCTGGCTGCATGGTTACCTGTCATTATATTT
>ERZ1292633.2346-Hain-H41-02um-R1-2346-length-19447-cov-6_pt1 | contig 19447 bp, 15 predicted proteins | sample MGYA00564406_ERZ1292633 | MGnify/ENA primary metagenome ERZ1292633 (study PRJEB36523, sample SAMEA6512639) | groundwater metagenome | collected 2019-01-08 | study: AquaDiva: Metagenomics assemblies of 32 groundwater samples
CGTTAACTAAATGTCTGTGTAGACAAAGTGTCTAAAGAAATGGGTACTTGACATGAGGATTTTGAAAGAAGTTTACTGCCAGACAATATCCCAGTGGTTTTGCGTGGAATGAAGGTGGGCAGTGATGGAAAAACCACCGGCTTTCTTGAGCCCCCCGCCGCCGAAAAGGGCGGCCAGGCGAGCGACGTCGACACCCTCGGCATCGGTGCGGAGACTGGCCCGAATCGAGCCGTCGGTCTCTTCGATAAAGAGAATAGCCACCTTTGTCTTTGGGATATTTTTAATCAAATTCACGACTCCGGCCACATCGTCATGCGTGGCTTGACACTGTTTCAAATCTTCAAGGGTGACCATTGAAGAGACGATACCGAGATCAACCCTCTGGCGAAGCCGATTTAAGACTAGGCCCCAGAGGCGTAACATTGGCACCGACCGCGCATTAACCAGGTGACGCGTAATGTCTTTGAGACGACCTCCACGGGCAAGGAGATCGGAGGCAATTTTCAAAACACGAGGAGTGGTGTTGGGATGCTTAAAACCACCGGTGTCGGTGTGAAGGCCACAGAGCAGACAGGTGGCAATGCTGTGATTAATCGGCCAGCCTTGACTGCCAAAAATTTCATAAACGATTTGGGCCGTGGCGGCCGCCCCGGGATCAATAAGATTCATGTTCGCCACCCGATGAAGATCGTTTTTCGGGTGGTGATCGATGTTAATTAACCGCCGACGAGTGTGGGCGAAAACCCGAAAACGGTCATCAAAACCGGTCCGGCGGGCATCACCACAGTCAAAAGTTATAATCGTATCGTAGTCACCTATAAAAAAGTCCCGGACGAAAGTGTTGGCCTCGGGCAGAAACTGAAAGGTAGCCGGGATGGGATCACGTGAAACACAGTCGGCAACTTTACCAAGCTGACGCAAGGCTTGGCGCATCGCCAAAGCTGACGAGATCCCATCGCCATCGGGGCGTTCGTGAGCGACCAAAAGAACCCGCTGGGCACTGCTCACCCAAGAGGCAAAGCGTTGTAAAAGACTGCGATCGATACTCATCAATCTCAAGCCTAATCAAAAACAAGAATACGAGAACCTTCCTCGGGTAGTTGACTACGCGTGATCTTTAAGGGGCTAGAAATAACTTCGGCTTGGGGAAAAGCGGCTTGGAGACCTTCCTTAGTATTTTCTTGCATCTTAATTGGCACAATCAAACGGGCTTCAACTTGGTTAGCCAGGCTAATAAGCTCTTTGGTGGTGAGACCGCTGCTGCCTTCGAAACCAACTGGGGCAAAAAGAATATCGACATTCCCGACCTGTTCGAGCTCTTGATCGGGAAGTTTCTGAATGGCTGAACGTAAAAAACCAACTTGAAAATCATCAACAACGAAACGGACGGTATGTGCGGTCACTTCGGCCATAATCCCCGCAATTTCGTACTCACCGGGACCGGGCAGGACATAGTCGCCGATCGAAAGATTTGTCCCTAACAGCACCACGGCGTCGCGGACTTTAAGTTCAAATTGGCCAGATTCTCGGGCAGTGATTTGCATATCGACTTAGTCTAGCTAATCGCGGTCAGTTGGACAAGTCGCAGCAAGCGTTACCCTAATAAGCTAAGCTTAGGCGGCGTCTTTAGTAGCAGGAGCGTTAGCTTGAGCTGATCGATAGGAGAGCGAAATACGGTGGCTAGTTGGTTCAATCGAGAGAACAATAAAGGGGTAACGTTCACCGCTTGTTAAGACGCTGGCGATATTAGCATCGGTGCCATCGGTCGTTCGGGGAAGAATTTCCGAAACGTGCACCAAACCTTCGACGATTGCATCGAGACGCACAAAGGCGCCAAACTGGGTAAGGCGCGTCACTTCGCCGGTAACTCGTTGACCAACCTGATAAGTTTTAACGGCTTCCTGCCAAGGATCAGGTTGGAGGCGTTTGATCGAGAGAGAAACACGGTTCTCTTCGACTCCGATCACACTGACCATCACTTTTTCCCCAACTTTGTAGAGTTTACGAATGTCATTTACCCGCTCCCAGGCCAATTCGGAGATATGGACAAGGCCTTCGAGTTCGCTAATATCCACAAACAAACCAAAATCAACAATGCCGGTGATAGTCCCTTCTATTTTATCGCCAACTTTCAGCTCATGAATGCGAGCTTCGGTTTCGGCCGAGCCAACAGCTTTTTCCGAAAAGATCAGTTTGCGGTTGCGCTCATCAAACGAAAGAATCTTAACCCGGATGGTTTGTCCAACGATCTGGCGCAATTTACCTTCGAGATCGCCGCCCGCGACGAGTTTGGCGTATTGGCCAGACGAAAGTTGGGAAAGTGGCAAAAAGCCCTCAATCCCACCGTAATCAATAACCAAACCACCTTTGTTGGCGCTCGTCACTTTAACTGATAAGATGGCACCAGTTTCCATCTGTTCAGAAATTGTCCGCCAAAGACGTTCGCGGTCGGCCCGTTTCAGGGAAAGAACCACAAAACCGTCTTCGTTTTCAGGCACAAGCACATAGCCAAGGACTTTGCGTCCCGGCTCAAGCTGGCTGCTGTCGGGCGAAAACTCGCGCTGCGGCACAAAACCAAGGGCTAAATCGGCAACATTAACTAAAACGCGCTGCTTAGAAACGCCAATAACCTCGACTTCGGCAATATCACCCTGACGAAAGGGGATAATTGCTGAACCAAGCTCTTCAACCAGGTTGGCCATGGTGTCGGTGACAGTCGCGCTAGGACTCATGCAGCTCCTTCAATCTTCGTGCTCTTAAGCAAGCAAAAATTACCGGGTACCGACCTTCTTCTTGTGAAGGTAGCGTTCCCGGAGAACATGCTCTTCATAGAGACTACGCTCAATCGGAAATTTTTTCAAGAGGTAGGTGAGGATTAGAATCAACCAAATCAGGCTGACCAATAACCAGGTGAGAAGAACAATCCGCATGCCAAAATAAGGAATCCCGGTGGCGCGGAAAAATATCAAAAACAGACCGACAAAACCAGTGGTAAACAACCAACGCACAAGCCTAGTTCGGATACCTTTTAGAACTGGCTTAGCTTTTTCCCGCCGCGTAAGAATTAGCCAGACGAAACCGCTGGCAATAATGGCCAGACCAAACACAATCGATAAAATAAAGGCTAAATCAGAGTTGGAATCCGGCCGAAGATCCAAGATGTAACTAGGGTCAGTGAGTTTTTTAAAATCTAGCATCTGACTATTCTCATTCAATGACTTATACTTATATTATGATGAATTTCGTTTAGGATAGCTAACCTGGAGCTAATGTGCAAGGGTTTCTATGCTTTTAGGCTTTTGGTGCCCCCGGACCGAGTCGGACGGTCATCTGCCCCTTAGGACGGGGATGTTCTATCCATTAAACTACGGGGGCTCGTCAGAGCTCATTATATCAGGTAAAATCGGATCAGTCTGCTCGAGAAGGTATACCTTTTGGGGGATTAGCGTCAGTATTGAAAATCCGATAATCGGGGTGTAGCGCAGCTCGGTAGCGCGCGTCGTTCGGGACGACGAGGTCCCGGGTTCAAATCCCGGCACCCCGACCAATCAAAACTTAACGATTTTTCAGTACGAGAGGAATAGCATGTCCTTTCTAAAAAAATTTAAAGAGCGTTTTGACCCTCGGCTTAACAGCTACCTCGATAATAAACTAGGGCAAGCAGCGAATCTGCTTGATGATCCAGATTTGATCGCCATGATCGACCACCTCACCAAGATTGTTCGACATGGCGGTAAACGACTCCGACCCTATCTGATCGATCTGTCATACCGAATGGCTGGTGGTACAAATCAGGCCATGATCGAACCGGCTCTTTTTGGAATGGAGCTTTTTCACACATATTGTCTAGTTCACGACGACATTCTTGATCGAGCTGACGAACGTCATAGTTTACCAACCGTTGATATTTTTGTACGAAACCGACTTGAGAGTGCCGGACGGATTGGCGCGAAAAATCTAATCAGTACGAGCCAGGCCATCTTAGCCGGCGATTTACTGGCCAGTTGGGCCGATGAAGCCTTTTTGCAAACAGAGATAACTTCGCTGACTCAACAAGCAGCCCTCAAAATTTTTTTCACCATGCAGACGGAGGTTATTTGCGGGCAGATGATCGATATTGATCTCACAACCCGCACGTCTGTCACCGATGCGATGATCGATAAAAAAATTTGGCTTAAAACAGCCAGCTACTCATTTTTAGGACCGATACGGATAGGTCTCGCTCTAAGTGGCAGTGATCTGGCGAACTGGGACATCTTTAGCCAAGAAATGGCTGGTAAGCTGGGGCGGGCTTTCCAAATTCAAGACGATCTGCGGGAAGTATTTGTCGAGAACGATTTCCGCGATATTAGCGAACGCCAACCGACCTATTTAACCGCCCATGTAATAAAATATGGCTCGGCTGCCCAGCAGGCTACGCTGCAACAGTTATTTGGACAGTCAATCGACCTTGATAAGGGTAATCGGCTCAAAAACCTCTTCCAAGAAAGTGGTGCGGCCGAGACAGCCCATACCTCGGTAACTAATTATCTAAAACAGGCCTCGCTTATACTTGAAACGCGCCAATTAGCCAAGCCTATCCAAGATGAGTGGTCCGAGCTGATCGAGTTGATCCGTCAGTTTGTGTAATTGCCTGGCCACACACAACATAAAAAATGTGGTATTCTAGAAGTAATCAATGCAAACATTTGAGATTTCAACCTGGTCAATCGTGAAAACTATCCTGGTTTTGGTCGCTTTTTGGCTACTCTGGCAAATTCGCGATATCCTCGCCCTTTTGTTTGTGGTCGTTATTCTCGTCGCTGGGCTACGCCCAATGGTTCAATGGTTTGTAAGCCGACGCGTCCACCGAGTGGCGGCCGTGAGTATTATTATGCTTTTGATTGTTGGTTTGATGATTCTGCTTCTGTCACTGGTGATTCCGGCAATTATTGAACAGCTCCAATTCTTTATTTTGCAACAGTTACCAGATATTGTCCGTCACTTAAGCCCGTATTACGAATCAATTACCCAAGGGCGACAATTGCTGACAGAGCTGGTTAACCAACTCCAAAAAGTCAGTGGCAACGTTGTCGCGGGCGTTATCTCGGTGTTTGGCGGGCTGGTGTCGGCCCTTACCGTCTTGGCTCTAACGTTTTATCTTCTTCTCGAAGAACACCCCCTCCACCAGATTCTCAAAATTTTACCAGCCACTTATCGTGACCAGTTAGCCTTAAGCCTAGAGCGCGTCGCTGACAAAATGGGCGGTTGGTTGCGCGGGCAGTTAACCCTTTCTCTGGTGGTCGGTGGGGCTACAGCCGTGGCCATGAGCCTGATTGGCGTGCCCGTTCCCCTCGCCCTCGGTCTTCTGGCTGGCATTTTGGAAGTCTTACCGATTGTCGGCCCCCTGATTGCGGGTGTGATCATGGTGGCTATGGCCGCGACGAGCCCCGATGCGGCTCTCCTAAAGATATCTATCTCTCTCGCTTTTGCCGTCGCGCTCCAGTTCGCGGAAAATCAATTTCTCGTTCCAAGTATTATGAAACAGGCCGTTGGCCTGTCGCCAGTAGTTGTCATTATTGCTCTCCTTATCGGCGGACAATTGGGTGGAATTGCGGGGGCAGTCTTGGCGATTCCCCTGGTGGTGATTGCCCAAGTCGCCGCCCAGGATTGGCCTAAATTTAAGCGGATTAAGCAGTCGTAACCCGCGCTGATTCGCGTGGCTTTTTAGCCGATTCAAGACTGAACTGGCTATTTTTATAGGTCACGATCACCGTTTGGTCGTCGTGAATTCGACCCTCGAGTAAGGCTCTAGCCAGGGGATCGAGGACAAGATTTTGAATCGCTCTTTTCAAAGGACGCGCGCCAAAGACGGGATCATAGCCAACCGCTGCCAGTTGACGACGGGCTGATTCGTTAATCTCAAGCTTAAGTTTGCGGTCTTGGAGCCGTTTATTCACCTGCTCAATTTGCAAACTAACGATGGCATCAAGCTCGGTTTCAGTGAGACGATTAAAGATCACGATTTCATCAAGGCGATTGACAAACTCGGGTTTAAACTGACGACGGACAACTTCCATTATCTCGGCGCGGGCGGCGCCGGCTTCGATTTCGCGGGCGGCGAGGTTGGAGGTCATGATCATCAGGGTATTTTTAAAACTAACCGTCCGTCCCTTACCGTCGGTCAAACGGCCTTAATCGAAAACTTGGAGCAAGACATTTTGAATATCGGCATGGGCTTTTTCCATCTCATCGAGCAGAACCACCGCGTAGGGGTGCCGACGTACCGCTTCGGTCAGCTGTCCACCTTCGTCGTAGCCAATATAACCTGGCGGGGCGCCAATCAAACGGGCGACGGTGTGCGCTTCGCCGTATTCACCCATATCGAGACGAATTAAGGCCTGCTCGCTATTCATGAGGGTTTCGGCTAAGGCTTTGGCCAGCTCGGTCTTACCAACGCCGGTTGGACCCATAAAGAGGAAGACACCGATCGGCCGATTTGGTTCGCCGATGCCAGTCCGGGCTCGGCGGATAGCCCCCGCTACAACGGTAATCGCGTCGGCTTGGCCGATTACCCGCGAGCCGAGCTCGTCTTCGAGATGGATTAAGCGCTCTTGTTCGCTGGCGAGCATTCGGGTGACAGGAATGCCTGTCCAGCGGGAAACGACTTGGGCGATCTCCTCTTCCCCAACTTCTTCTTTAACGAAACGACGAGCCCCACGTTTGGCTAGTTCAGCCGTCGCTTCTTGAAGCGCTTTATCCGCCTCTGGCAACTCCTTGTACTGAATTTTAGCGGCCTTCTCCAGGTCACCTTGACGGGTCGCCTGATCCATATCTGTCTTTAACGAATCGATCTGGCTCGCGATTTGACGCAGGCTGGTAAGCTGTTTCTTTTCGGTCTGCCATTGGGCTTCGAGTGATTGCAGTTCTTCTTTACTATTGGCAAGATCAGCCTCAAGCTGCGTTCGCCGCTCTTTGGCGGCTGGGGTTTCGTCTTTTTTGAGCGCTTCTCGTTCGATCTCCAATTGCATGACACGTCGTTTCATGCGATCAATTTCAATTGGATTCGAATCAATTTCCATACGCAAAGCGGCGGCAGCTTCATCGAGAAGGTCGATGGCTTTATCTGGTAAAAAACGATCAGCCACATACCGATCAGAAAGTTGGGCGGCAGCGATCAAGGCATCATCCGTAATCCGCACGCCATGATGGACCTCGTATTTTTCTTTAATACCCCGCAGAATACCAATCGTCGCCTCAACCGAAGGTGGCTCAACTAAAACTGGCTGGAAACGACGTTCAAAGGCGGGATCTTTTTCGATTCTCTCCCGATATTCTTTTAAGGTTGTGGCGCCGATGGCATGGAGTGTGCCTCGGGCTAGTGGCGGCTTTAGCATATTCGAAGCATCGAGAGCACCCTCGGCTCCGCCAGCCCCAATCAAGGTATGAAGCTCATCGATAAAAAGTATATACTTTCCTTCGGCGAACTCGACTTGCTTTAAAACTGCCTTCAAGCGCTCTTCAAATTCACCACGAAACTTGGCCCCAGCCAAAAGTGAACCTAAATCAAGACTCAAAATTATTTTATCGCGGAGGGTGTCTGGAACGTCGCCGGTAATAATACGAGTGGCTAACCCTTCGGCAATGGCGGTTTTACCAACCCCGGGCTCGCCGATCAAGACGGGATTATTCTTGGTGCGGCGGGCTAAAATTTGGGTGACACGCCGAATTTCTTCATCCCGCCCAATCACTGGGTCGAGCTTACCGGCCCGCGCCAAAGCGGTAAAATCAATTGTGTATTTTTCCAAAGCCTGATACTTACCTTCTGGCTCGGGATCAGTCACCCGCTCGGTACCCCTAATTGATTTAAGAACTTGTTGGATCGCTTCGGGTGTGACGCCAAAACCACGTAAAATCTGTTGAACTTGGTTGGTAAAGCTAAAAAGGCCCAACAGGAGATGTTCGGTGGAAATATATTCGTCATGGAGCTGACTTGCTACCTTGGTCGCTGCGTCAAAAAGCCGATTTACATCCGGACTCACTCCCGGCTGGCCAGCGTCGTGGCCCGAAAAGTGCGGTGCGTCAGCCACCAATGCCTCTAGCCGATCTAAGAGGCGCGTACGATCGACCTTGAGCTGATCGAACAGGGCCGAGACAACCCCGTCACTTTGATCGAGCAAGGCAAGAACGAGGTGCGCCACATCAATCTGCGTCGACCGCGCTGCTTGCGCCAAATCTTGGGCAGCCACGAGAGCCTCTTGGGTTTTCGTCGTTAGTTTTTGGGGATTGATTGCCATAACTACTCCTTTATCTATAGATCGCACATTCCAAAATTGGACTAACCGCCGATTAATAATCGCGCCATGCTTGTCCTTCGGATTAAAAAACTCCCAACGTACCTGTAAGTACGTCTCAAGTTTTTTTAATCCTCCAGGACATCGCAATCCATCGATTTTAATCAACGTTTATATTCCAATTTAGGAATGTGCGATCTATACATATTCTATGGTATTGAATCCCAAAACGCACGAAAGAATCTTCGATGACCATATTTTACTTTTTTTATCGATCGATAGAAAAAGTAAAATTTATCCGTAATTAGTTCTTTCTTAACTCCTATCGTCTCCCTGGGGGAGGGTTAAAACACCGTTGTTTTCAAAAAATGATTGGATTAGATGAGGGTTATCAATCGACTCGGCTATCAAGTACACGAGATCAGTCCGGAGATCATAGGCCATACGAATTTCTTCAATTAAGTCCTTAATCTCGAAAGGGTAGATGTAAACACTTCTCTGGAGAGGATAACAGCCTAATTGGCGGAGTTTTCGCTGGAGTAACTGGCGCCCGGTTCGATGGCTCTCCGAAACATCAAAACTGATGATTCGCCATTTACCATCCCAGACTTGTTGACGAGGCGCTTGTTTTAACTCGGTAAGTAGTCGACGAATCTGCCGTTTGCCAATCTCGGTGACATAAATCGTAGCCGATTGACCACGGCCAGTCCGGCGAATAGCTCCTTGCCGTTCAAGCCGCCACAATATCTGCTGCAAGTGACTCATCTCCGCCCAAAACTCGCGGCGGCTGGCCCAACGAAGTTGTCGGAAAGCCACGCCGCCATAGGTCATTTCATTGACCAGCTGACCGAGTTCCACGAGAACCATTCGCGTATAAATTGCCGCTTTTTTCCGCGGTTCCAAAAAATCTCCCATCTTTATCCCAACTAAGCTAATTTTACCAAAAAGATCGATCGATACAAAATGTAAAATAATCTTTCAGTTGAATCAATCCTACGGTAACTTATTTGAAGCTGTCCAATTTGACGGACAAAAACAGCGGGCGCCCACGAGTAGTCGTGAACGCCCTAGAGATGCGATACAATCCCCTTAGTTACCAAACATGGGGGCTGAAGAGTTGGAGTCAGCAAGCGGCGAGCGACCTTGAACGCGCCAGCGGCGATAAAAGTGGTCAGCGGATCCTCATAGACGCCACCTACACGGCCTTGGCGGACACGGCGGGTGGCGTGAACGACAGTCCCCTCTCCAGTCGCCAGACCAACGTGGCCGATGCCACCGTATTCTGGATGATCATAGTAAGCTTGAGAGCCGGCCGTATAAATGAGATCACCCGGCTCGAGTTGATTCAGGTCGATCGCTTTACCTTGCGCGAGCTGCTCCTCAAACCTGGCCGCAGCGAGCTCGAGGCCGATAACTCGATACGAGTGAGCCAGTAGTGTCATACAATTAACGATTTCTGGCGCCTCTTCGAGCCGCGCAGCCAAACGATAGGTGGCTTGGCCAATCAATCGGCGGGCCTCTCTGATGACGAGTGATCTTGGGTCACGAGACAATTGTTCCACTCGACAATTCCTCTCCTCTCTTCATTTTTTTAAGATTTAAGGTAAACAAAAATTGCCCGAGCTGGGCAAACTGCGACTTCCACGAATTACGTCAAAGTCTGCCCGCTCGGTCAATTCCTCTCGAAGCAGATCACAAACGAAGACCAAGTTGTGAGATTATGACGAAGCATCATAATCTACTCCAACAGGACTTACGCAAATTTTCCTTCACTCCTGGAGTGTTCCCAATTCGCGTAAGTCCTGTCCAATAATAATTTTTGTTCATCATTAAACCTCTTCTGGTGGGCGGTATAGGAATCGGACCTATGACCTCTTCGATGTCAACGAAGCGCTCTACCTCTGAGCTAACCGCCCCAACTTTTATAGATTTAGACTAGCAAAGTTGGACGATTAGCTCAAGTGATGAAGCTTCTTAAAGATTGCCACGACCCGGGCGCGGGTCTCGCAATGACGATTGGGGCTAATCCGACCGGCCGGGTTCGAGTTTAACATAATCATTACCGCCGCTTTTTTCGGCGTAGTAACCGCCACCCTGCGGGCCATTATTGCTCCAGTTGGTTGAAGGGCTCACCAAATAATTTTCGCCAGTGCCCGGATCGTGGACATATTCTGTACCGAGTTGAGGATTATAACCGGCGTCAGCACCATTACTATCACTTCGATCACCGCTCTTTGAGGTTCGCGCCGTAACGACATACTGATCGCGGGGCTGGAATTGGGTCGAACATTTAATCGAACCGGCAATCTGGGCGACCAGTAAGCCTTCACTTGGCCAGAGGGTGCCGGTGGTAAAGGCAAAATACATCGGTTCGATGTAGCTGTAAGTATAACCATCGCCAGGAAAGCCGGCGGCGTGGTAAAAAATCACTCCTTTGTGCGTGCTCGAAGCAACTGAACGGAGCAGGTAATCGCCGAGTGTTTCGTTGGTTTCGGCGGTATAAGTTAAATCGCTTGTTCCCCCCAGTGAACCAACAATAATCCGGCCGTAGGCGAGAGCAACTGTCGCGGGATCACTGCTATAAAGATCGGCGTCGTTCAAAGGGGCCGAATAGTAACTCATGTAGCCAGCCGCAGCGGTATTGATCCCCTGAATGACATAGCCGGCATACATCGTCTTATCGGGAGCATAAAGATCGGCAGTATTTGACTGGGCGGTTGACATCAGACTCCAGTCGTCGGGCGCTTGAGCGGAACACGAGTAGCTCGTTTTTGAGGTGAGCTTAAAACCGCCGGCCGCCAAGACTGTCCGATCTGGCGTCGTCACTGTTGGCGCCTGACTGGCCGAAGCGCTCACTGACACCGTCGGGCTGACGAAAGGTGTCGAAGTTTGGACTAGCTCACCAAGAGAATTGGTAACGACTGGTAGACCGTCGTTTCGCTCATCCTCCATAGTCCCCAACGTGTAGAGTCCCCAACCAAGAGCGAGTAAAAGCAAAGCGATCAGCCACCGTTTCGGTGACCAGAGTGGCGAGGGGGAAGGTGGGAAAGCCATTGGGGTCGGCGAAGAATCAGGTTCGTTGGTGAGATCCGACATGGGAACTCCTTTCATTCATTCACGGGACTTAGCATATCACGCTGGCCAGCGTGATCAAAAACGAAGGTTTGCGTCTTGGTGTCAAAATTCGTTTCTGGAGCGAGAAAGAGATCACCATTATCAGCTTGGGCAGATCGATAGGTACCAAGTATCGGCCGCACGGCCGACTTACCTAATTGATCGGCAAGGGCGGCGATGAGAGCTCGACCATCAATCGGAGCGGACAAGGCACCCGGATCAGTGGTCGGAAGGGTTAGTCCCTGACCGGCTTGGGGACTGGTGAACTTGAGGCTCCCTTGAATGGCAGCGGCGAGTGACGCGAATGCTGGCCAGTTGGCCAGCTCCGTCTCACGGACGATCGTGATGGCGGCGTAACTACCAAATCCAAAACCATCATCGTCGTTCGAGACCGCCGCTGTGACCGTTCCCCGCAGAAGCTGGCCTTGCACTCTGGCGGTATAGCTTCTGGCTTGTGTTTGCCAGGTTAGACCTTGGTTATCAACTATCTCCGCAACTGGTCCATCCGCTAAAATCGATAATTCCTGATATTTTGAGATTGGGATAATCTGGTCAAAAAGACCGGTCGTCGTTTGACTGCCTAAAGAGCCTTGGGTTTGTTGGTAACGAACCGAGGTAGAAGGATCAACTCCAAGATCAAAACCCGTCGAACTCAAATTCGCCATTGTCCAAGCTGGCGGAAAGGCCGCCCGAAAAACAGTCGTCCCCTGGTCATCGGTGATAGTTTTGGTTATTAAGGAAAGAACTGTCCCAGGGACTGTTTGATAACAGTCTCCGATGCCAGCCAGGGTTGGGCGTTGATTTGACCAATCACTACTTGGAGCCCAGCCGCCTCGTATAATGAGACCAGTATCTGTCAGATTACTTGTCAGCCAACCAAGAGTGGGGACACCGCCGACCGTCCCTGCAAGATCAGTTTTTGTTAAGGTCAGGTGCGCCCCAAAATTTTTAAAGCTCTGATTAAGGATATCAGCAACTATTTTAGTAACCGATTCGGCGAGGGTCTTATCAACGAGCTCAATAGGTAGTAAAAAAGAAACTGTTTGGAAAGTTGCTTCTGGAGCGACTAGGATAACTGGACCGTTTAACGTTGTGGTCCAATGTAACGGCTGGCCAATTTGGAAACCCGAAGTCTGATTGGTGTACAGAGGCAACTGACATGGTGCCGAACTGGGCCCTATCTCTGAAGCAGACGAAGTCGGTTGGGGCAGAGTAGTTGGTGAAGCAGTCTGTCCGAAGGCAGGGATGGTGTTGATTCCTGATGGCGAACTGGTTATCTGATTTAGCTGATCAGCAGCCGATTCGAGCGGACTATTCGGACGAGTGGCGAGATACAGACTTCCCCCACCGAGCACGCCCAAAGCCAGCAAAGCCAGTAGCAGGCGAACTGGCGGCCGATGGCGTGGGCGCTGGTCAGCCCAAAGATCGCTCTCGTCATTTTCAAGGAAAGCTTGAACGGGAATAATTTCCGGCATGTGAATGGGCGGTGAAGTTTTACCGAAAAATGGATCTTCCTCAATAGCCATAGTTTGACCTTACCAGGACTTACGCACTTTTCCTAAAACCCCAGGGGTTTCCGGGCGTTTTAACCCCTGGGGTTAAAGAAAAAGTGCGTAAGTCCTACTTACTTTAGAAATTTGGGGCTTAGTTTTTATCATCCTCGTGACGACGTTGTGGAACAATCAGGTGATAGTGACGGAGAATATAGTAAATGGTGACAGAAATCGCCAGAAGAACAAGGAGGGCTAGAAGAATCAGCGGTGAACGATCGACTGGACTAACCACGGAACTAGAGATGGTGGGTGGTTTAGAATAAACTGGCTCTGACGACGGAGGTGTGGCTATATTAGTGGTAATTGTCGTTGTCTGTCTGGTTTGTTGCGTCAAGATAATCTGATCAGCTGACGGTTGGCTTTGCAAAGCCATAAAGCTAACAGCCCCGGTCGTTAAACCGGCCAGCAAAATAACAAGAATTTGTTCACGAATACTCAACATCTCACCTCCTTATCTCCCTTTTGAGTGTACCATATTTCATGAGCCGCTTACTAAGCAGTTGCTGTTACTATTTCCGGCGGAATTTTATATAGGGTAAAGCCTGGTCGGCCCGCGGCCCGCCGCGCCACTATCTCATACTTCCCCGAGTCCGCTAATTTTTGGAGACTCTCCATCAGGGCCGCTTTGCATGCCAAATTCTGCGTTTCATTACCGCTATCGCCTATCATCGTTGGCCAGATACGAGCTGTACCACCATCAGCGAGCAGGGCGTTGATATTTGTAAAAAGTTGTTTAATCTCTTCGGGATCTTTGAGATAAGCTGGGACAGAATATTCAGCCCATATTTCATTGGCCTGCTTAACTTGCTTAGACTGTAGTTTTTCAACCAAATGCGGATCAGTGGCGCTCCATGGCATAACCGGATCTGCCCCAGGTTCAGGCAGGGAGACATACGGATCAACATTAATAACTTCCCGCGAGGAGATACCACTACCCACCATCTCTTCTTTGAGATGCGACTTCCCACCACCCAAGAGCATGATCGTCTTATCGTTGAGCATCCTTTTGGCAACTTCGGGCGTAACATAGGGAGAGACAAGGGTATTCCAGTAGCTTTCACGCTTAGCCGCGCCCGTGCCGGGTTGAGTTTCAAAAAGTTTACGACTGCGCGCAGTCTGATCGAAAGCCGCTTCATCTGGTGGGCCATTCTCACCGCCACGCTTAGGAAAACTGTGCATACTGATTGATTGTTCTATCAGAGCAAGTGCAGCCCGTAAGTCGACCTTTTCCCTCATGCCGCTGACTGGCTCCTGACAAACTTCGGCCAGGACTTGACCGATAAAAATTGCCTCTTCGGGTTTTAAATCACCATCGCGCAAGCGATTAGGATCGAAAAACTTACCCCGCGTCGTTTGTAAAAAACTTGTAATAAGATTATTTGACCGTTCGAGATAGGCGGCTTGTGACTCGCTCACGCGACGTTTAATCGCTTCTTGAGTAACCCTCTCTACTTGTTCAGGATTTTTGAGCTGCCCTTCATTAACAGTCGGTTTTACTTCAGCTTGAACCTGCGGTGACTCTTGACCAAGTCCCATTTCTACCGACGCTGGTCGAGGTTCTGATGTTTCGAATGGTCCCATGCGTACCTAATTTCCTCTAAAACTTGCGAAAAATTTCCCTCACTCCAGGAGAGTCCTTCGCACAGCTCAAGATCGTCACTCCTGGAGTGTTCCTTATTTGCATGAATTCTGCTTCTCGATCCTAAACTTCAAGAAACCGGAAGGCTTGGTCAACGAGACGATTTGCATAGCCCCACTCATTATCATACCAGCCAAAAACCTTAACGAGATTGCCGCCCACCACCCGCGTTAAAGAGAGATCGACAATCGCCGACGCCGAGCGGCCGATAATGTCTCCGGAAACCAGCGGTTCGTCTGTGACTTCGAGAATCCCTTTGTAGGCCAGGCTGTGGCTGGCCTCGGTAAAGGCCTGATTGACTTCTTCAACAGTCACTGGCTGGCGGGTAACCAAGGTGACATCGGAGAGTGAGCCAATCGTGACGGGCACACGAATGGAAACGCCATCGAATTTATTTTTCAGGGTCGGGATCGCCTCGGTGGTGGCAATGGCCGCCCCGGTGCCGGCGGGAATCAAATTGGCACTCGCGGCCCGGCCTTCGCGCAGATCATGACTCGGCCCATCTTGGAGGAGTTGCGACTGGGTATAAGCATGAATTGTCGTGAGGAGGGCTTTTTCCACGCCAAACTTTGCCTCAAGAACGGCCATCATCGGGCTGATGCAATTAGTGGTACACGAGGCATTGTTGATGATTTCGTCGTCATTAGTGCCGGCATTTACTCCAATCACCGAGGTGGGGGCGGGATTAACACCGCGGCTGGGAGCCGAGATAATGACTTGCCGGGCCCCGGCTTTCAGATGGGCGCTGGCTGATTCGTAGTCAGTGAAGCGGCCGGTAGCTTCGATCACAACCCCAACGTCCAGGGCTTTCCAGGGGAGGAGAGCGGGGTCTTTTTCTGACAAAACGCCGATCACATGATGGTTGATGCGAATCCCGCCGCTAAAATGAGATCCCGGCGGTGCCACTTCACGGACGTCAGCTTGAAGCTCGCGATAAATGGTGTCGTATTTCAGGAGATAAGCCAAAGTTTTGGCGTCGGCCAAATCATTCACCGCCTGAAGTCGGTCAATCCGATTTCTCTCGAGTAGTATCCGAGCCGTCACCCGGCCGATTCGGCCAAAACCATTGATTGCCAGGGTTTTCAAATTACCTCCAATTTACAACAGGACTTACGCACTTTCGGGACCACTTCGGAAGTGAACTTCGGAATAAACACTTGCGAAGTGAAGGAGGAAGTGCCTACTCCACCGTGATCTCAAAATACATGCCAATGTCTGGCTTCACCCAGGCAACTTCATCCACCACCGGCTGGAGGTAGTAGCGGTAGGTGCCGGTGACTTTATTCGATGGGGCGGTGAGATCAAAGGTGAAGGTGGCGGTTTCGCCGGGAGCGACTTGGGTTTCGGTAAAGCGGATACGGTTACACTTGTACCAGCCGTCAGCGCTCCGGTCAGCAAGATTAACATCAAAGCCAGGCACGTTGTCTTGAGGGTGAGTGGTGCCAAGGTTGAAGTAGTCCTGGTACCAGGTGGCGGTGCCGGTGTTTTTAAGTTTGATCGTAAAGGAGGCGATTTGGCCAGGCCGGATGGTTTGGCTGGAAGACGATTGGCTAACGAACTCGTAGTTGTAATTATTCGGATTGCCGTCGACTGGCGGGCCGCTGACCGTCGTGCCGGTGGCGGGAAGCACGGTGATATCCCAAGCTACAGTCGGCTCGCTAAACCAAACCACTTCGTCAACGACTAACCGGAAGGCTTCATGGAAGGTGTAGCTGATTTTATTAGCGGGGACCTTCCAGGTCATCCTAAAGGTGGCGATTTCTCCCGGAGCCACGGAGCTCTCTAGGAAGCGGGCACGGTTACACTTATACCAGCCGGAGACCGTATCAAAGCCTGGACAACGGTCTTGAGTCTCGACCGTGCCCAAGTTGGTATAGTCTTGATACCAGGTGGCCAGACCGGTATTCCTGAATTGAGCTTCAACGGTCATCTCTTCGCCGGCCCGAACGGAGAATTGAGGGTTGGATTGACTGACGAGTTGGGCCGAGTAGTGACTCGGGTTGGGATCGACAGAGACGGGGGGACGCGCGGGAGACGTTGTCGCTGTTTGATTTTGACTAGAAGTGGAAGAGGGCGAAGAAGCTGGCGGAGTGGTCGGTAAAGGTTGAATTGTCAGATTGGAGGGGTTGGGGGTTGGCGTGGCCGTGGGGAAAATAATCTGTTCGGGGAAAGGGTATTCTGTATATTGATATTTCCCGTTACCAAGCTTGCCATAGTGATTATTTCCCCAGGCCCAAGCCGTCCCGTCGGACTTCAGGGCGTAAACCGAATTAGAGTCTAAGGCAAGCTCAACCACGCCAGTTAAATTTTTGACTTGAACGGGAGTCGAACGACTTGTTTTTGTCCCGTCGCCCAGTTCGCCAGTTCCATTTCTTCCCCAGGCCCAGAGCGTCCCGTCGGACTTAACGGCAAAGGCCGAATATTCATGTACGATCATTTTGGTCACGCCAGTTAAATTATTAACCGGAACAGGAGTATAACGATTCGTAGTTGTCCCATCACCCAGCTGGCCATTGCCGTTTTGTCCCCACATCAAAACCGTGCCGTCAGACTTAAGGGCGCCAGACGTACCCGCATATTCGTTAAAATCTGTCACACCACCAATAATCTGAACAGGAGTTCCACGATTAGCGTTTGTTCCGTCGCCCAGCTGGGCATAATAATTATAGCCCCAGGCCCAAAGCGTCCCGTCAGTCTTAAACGCCCAAACCGAACCACCACCACCGGTAACAATCTTAGTCACGCCAGTTACTAAAGCTTGAGTAGGAGACAAGCTATTCGGAATATCCCCGTTACCCAACTGGCCAACGTAATCATTTCCCCAGGCCCAGAGCGTACCGTCAGACTTAAGAGCATAAGCTGAATTTACGGATTGACTAATATAAATCTTAGCCACGCTAGTTAAATTATTAACCTGAACTGGTGTTAGAGCTTTGGTTTTTGTCCCGTCGCCCAACTGACCATCAGAATTATCTCCCCAGGCCCAAACCGTGCCGTCAGTCTTCAGGGCGTAAAATGAATTAGCCCCTTTAGCAATCTAAACTACGCCGGATAAATTATTAACCTGAACGGGAGTCGAACGACTAGTGTTTGTTCCGTCGCCCAGCTCGCCATTATAATTATCTCCCCAGGCCCAAACCGTCCCGTCGGATTTCAGGGCGTAAACCGAATTAAGGCGTTTACTATTGATTTGTATATGAGAATGGTCTAAAATCTCGACCACGCCGGTTAAATTGTGAACTGGACCGGGAGTCAAACGATCAGTGTTTGTTCCGTCGCCCAGCTGGCCTGCGCTGTTTTGTCCCCAGGCCAAAACCGTGCCGTCGGACTTAAGAGCGTAAAATGATCGATAGACGGTATCGGTGTCCCACCGATAATCACTTATATTACCATCGACAATTTTAGTCACGCCAGCCAAATTATTAATCCGAATTGGGGTTAAACGATTTGTGGTTGTCCCGTCGCCCAGCTGGCCATAGTCATTCCTTCCCCAGGCCCAAAGCGTGCCGTCGGACATTTGAGCATAGGCTGAACCTCTCCGAGCGACGATTTTGATAACCTGCGCCGCTTCACTAACGCCGCTATCCGCGCTCGGCCGGCCGTAATAATAGAGCGCCCCGAGACTCGCTACCACAAATAGTCCCATCAGACCTGCCACCAATATCATCCGTTTTGAGATCATTATTCCTCCTTTAGGATATTCACTTTATTACTCAATAATAATGGTCTAGATAGATAAGTCAACCCTCGCACCTGACTGGTTTACTCAAAAACCAGTGGGCCGTTGGCCGCAAAGAGGGCTATGGCCTGGAACTCTTTAATCACCGGGTCAATCGTAATCCCGCCCGTGCCGAGGGCCGCCAAGCCCAGCGTGCCTTTTTGGCTAACCGTGATCGCCCCTTCGCCCTCGAGACGGATTGAACCAGCCACGATAATCGTCCCACGATTTAGAAAGGTGAAAGGCGCCTTAATCACCAGATCACCGGCTACGTAGAAAACACCGCCTTCGGGATGATTAGTATTGGCGGCCTGTGTCCCATCAAAGGGATTACCCGAGGCAGGATTTGAATTAAATAAACGACTCGTTGAGCCGGGCGCCGGAATCGAAACGTTTGAACCGTTGTTAGGAACAAGAGTGACGGCGCGTTCGTTCTTCAAGCGACTAACGTTAGCCAACATTTGCTTGCGAATCGTCTCCCAGCTAGTTTGATTGGCTTGTTGATAATTAGGGATGGTCAGATTTGTTCCTAAAATAGAAATTGCGCCACCCGACGAGACAACACTTTTAGGATCAACCGAAAAGCCGGCCACACCTGTTCCAGAAAAAATGTCGCCCGTGACATTGATACTTGATAAATTAGGACCGAACACAACGGTTACGATCACGCTATCCGAAGCCGTCAGACCCACTGAATTAGCACAGGTAATTATAAAAACCGCCGAACGCGTCAGGTTGCCGGACGATTCGCCCGAGCTGTTCGCGACAGCTTTGTTGCCCGGCCAATTATTCGCCCCATCTGAAGCGGTACAGCTGGTGGCGTTTTGCGACGACCAGGTGAGAGTAATAGGATGATTATAGTCAACTTGCAAAGGGCCGTTGGCTGGTGAGCCAGTTTCGGTTTGACCTTTCAAATCAACAGTCGGTGGACAGTAGGGTACTTGGAAAGAGGCCGTTGGGCTGTGCTGGCCATTATAAATCCGGACGTAGTAGGTAGTCTGGGGCTGGAGAACAAGTGTTTGATTGGTTTGGGGCGAGATGCCGCGGAAATTGTTGGTGTCGGTTGATGTCCCGGTGGCTACTTGTTTATTAAAGTACGATCCAAAATTCGGATCATCATCGAGATCAACGTAAAACCCGTCCGTCCGAC
>ERZ1292633.2347-Hain-H41-02um-R1-2347-length-19445-cov-19_pt1 | contig 19445 bp, 12 predicted proteins | sample MGYA00564406_ERZ1292633 | MGnify/ENA primary metagenome ERZ1292633 (study PRJEB36523, sample SAMEA6512639) | groundwater metagenome | collected 2019-01-08 | study: AquaDiva: Metagenomics assemblies of 32 groundwater samples
CGATGATCTTTTCATCTTTATCGCCGTTATCCATCATGCGTATCACGCCGACCGGACGCGCTTCCACGATCGTGCCGGGCAATATCGGATGCGTCACCAGCACGAGCGCGTCAAGCGGGTCGCCGTCATGCCAGTGTGTTTGCGGCAAAAACCCGTAATCAAGCGGGTAGTAAAAAGGAGAATAGAGCACGCGGTCGAGCCGTAACAGCCCCGTTTCTTTATCGATCTCGTATTTATTCGATGAACCGCGCGATATTTCAATAATCACATTGAACACATCAGGCGCTTTTTCCCCTACTGATATATCACAAATATTTTTCATAAAAATATAATACTATTATTTATTCTTTTTCCGGTGCGGGTGCTGGCGTGCCTTCTGTTTCATCTACGTCTTTCGTCCCTGTATTCTCCTCTGTTGTTGCTTCTTCGCTCGCAACCAACTCTTCCCCTGTTGTGGTCGCTATGGCTTCTTCCACGGCCGGCCGTACGTCTATTTTCCACCCTGAAAGCCGTGCCGCGAGACGCACATTTTGACCGCCTTTGCCGATCGCCAGCGAAAGCTGGTCGTTGGGCACCACCGCGGTGGACTCCCGCGTATCAAGGTTCACCGTTACCGAAAGCACCTTCGCGGGCGAAAGCGCGCTTGCAATGAACTTTTCGGGGTCGCTTGACCATTCAATAATATCGATCTTCTCACCGCCAAGCTCGGAAATCACCGTGGTCACGCGCGATCCTTTTTGACCGACGCACGAACCGATAGGATCAACGCTGTCTTGTATGGTGGCAACCGCGATCTTTGAACGCGACCCCGCCTCGCGCGCGATCGCCTTCAACTGCACCACGCCCGAAGCGACCTCCGGCACTTCAAGCTCGAACAATTTCTGAATAAGCAGAGGATGCGAGCGCGACACAACCACCATCGGGCCCTTCGGCGTCATATCCACCTTCACGATATACACTTTCATCCTATCGCCGATGCGATACCGCTCCTGCGGGATCTGTTCTTCCGGATACATGATCGCCGATGTCTTACCAAGGTCAAAAATGACGTTCTTCCACTCAAACCGCTGTACCTGCGCGCTGACCACCTCGCCTTCGCGGGATTTATATTCCGACAGCACCATTTCGCGCTCCGCTTCGCGCAGCCGCTGAATGATCACCTGTTTGGCGGTCTGAGCCGCGATCCTTCCGAAATCCTCGTGCGTTTCAAGCGGAAAGGTAAGCTCTTCTTCCAAGACGACATCCGGCTTGATCGCTCTCGCATCCTCAAGCATAATGTGCCGTTCGGGGTTGAAGGTTATTTTTTTCACCGCGTCGTCAGCGCCCTCTCCGTGATCTCTCGCTTCTCCTTCGCTTTCCGCGCGCGCTTCTTCCTCGGGCGTTCGCAGCATACTTTCGTCCACTGCGACTTTTACCTGATACATTTTCACCGCGCCGGTTTCCGGCTCCATTGTTGCTCTGATGATCTGCCCGCGCTCGCCGTAATCTTTTTTATACGCGGCGGCAATTGCCATCTCGATCGTCTCGATGACCTTTTCTTTTGCGATCCCTTTTTCTTCCGCGATCTGGTTGATCGCCGACAAAAACTGTTTTGTGTCTATCATATGTTTTATGTAATTGTACTTGTTTTTATTAATAAAAAAGGCCGTTCATTCAGAACAGACCATAACAAACTATTTCAGGATATAAAAAGTATACTCCTGGGAACTGCTTTTGTCAACTCCGTTATTTACCGATGTTTTCCAAAAACTCGACCAACAGCCGCACGCCAAAGCCACTGCCGCCCTTTGGCTTGTAATAATTCTTTTCGGAGAGGATCGCCGTGCCCGCGATATCGATATGCGCGTACGCTTTGTGGTCAAGGGTGAATTCTTTCAGGAAAAGCGCCGCCGTGATCGCCCCCGCCGTCTTGCCGCCGGTATTTTTCACATCGGCGATCTCGCTTTCGATCTGTTTTTTGTAGCACTCGTCCATCGGCAACGCCCATAGTTTCTCGCCGGTCTTTTCCGATGCGTCCGTCAGCATACTCATAAGCTCGTCGTTATTCCCCAGCATCGCTGCGTAATGACTCCCGAATGCCGCCGCGCACGCGCCCGTCAGCGTCGCGAGGTCCACAAGATGGGTCGGCTTGAATTCTGATACTGCAAAATGCAACGCATCGGCAAGAATAATACGTCCTTCCGCGTCGGTGTTAAGCACTTCGATCGTTTTGCCTGACGCGGTTGTGATGATGTCGCCCGGCTTATACGCTTTGGAGCTCGGCATGTTTTCTACCGCGGGAATTACCGCCACGATATTCAGAGGAAGTTCAAGCCGGGAGGCCGTAAAAAACGATGCCATGACCGCCGCCGCTCCCGCCATATCCATTTTCATTTCATCCATATTCTCCGACGGCTTGATCGAAATACCGCCTGAGTCAAAACACACACCTTTGCCGACAAGCGCTACTGTTTTTTCCGAGGGAACTGCGGGAGCATATTGAAGTACGATGAGTGCCGGCTCCTGTTCCGACCCCGCGCCCACCGCAAGGATCCCGTTCATGCCGCGCTCGGCGAGTTCCTTGGCGCGAAACACGCTATAGGTCACTCGCTCATGCTTTTTTGCGAGCAGTTCCGCGGTTTCGACGAGAAAATTTGGCGTTACCACGCTTGAAGGGTGGTTGGTCATGTTGCGCGCGAAATACACCGCCTCCGCGATCGCCGTATGCCGCTCAAGCTGTTTCTGCCATACGCGCACCTCCTCCGCTTCAATGATCTCGGGAAGCAAAAACTCCACCTCGGTGATTTTCGCTCCATCTTTTTTCTCTGCTCCTTTGCTTTTATACGCGTTGAATTTATACAGCGTGAGTACCGCACCCTCAAAAATATACCGCAATCGGTCTTCCGCCCTCTGGAGAGGCGAGCCGAATAACGTAAATGAAATTTTTACCGCATCTGTCGCTTCAGCCGCCGCGATCGCCTGCGAGGCAACCTGCCGGAGTTTTTCAGCATCAAGCTCTTCTTTTTTCCCAAGCCCGCACAAGATCACGCGCTTATACAGCACATTCTCGGGGTAGATAACCGCAACCTTACCCAGCTTGCCTGAGAAATCTTTGTGTGCGAAATACTTCTTGATCTTTGAAAAAATAGGAAACAAAAGCTCCGCTTCTTTTTCCGCGGTTTCTTTTTTAAACCCAAGCCCGCAGGGAATCTCTTCGCCTTCAAATACCCCAAATACCACCGCGTCTTTCTCGGTGAGCCAGCTCTGATTCAATGAAAATTTCGTCGTGAGCGTGTTATCCATGTGCTTGATATGTAGCACGTTTTTGCACCCCGTGTCAACGCAAAACCCCCCGATATTTTCAGAGGGTTTTATCGGTGACCTTTTTTGCGTTATCGCTAAAAATACGGCTGGATAGTCGGCTGTATTTCTGCGTCTTCGGAAAACGCGGAGGAAATTGCATCAAACCGCGCGCGGAGTTTTTGCGCAAGCTCTGATGCTTCATTCGGGTATTGGTCGATAACATTTTTTGTTTCGCCCGGATCATCGACAAGATCATATAACTCTTCTTTTGGAAAATTCATTTTCCTTCCGGTCATCGCTTGCCACCAATTAATCCTTTCCATTGCGGCGCTTGATGTTCTCTGAATATATTTCCATCGCGGCGTTCTGATTCCGCGATCGCTATGCCGTTCGTTTTCTGCCTCAATGCCGCGCTGTCTTAAAATACTACTTACGGAGAAGATTTCTTCCCATAACGGACTCCGTTCCAAAAAAACCTCCTGCCGTGCGCCGTCTTTTTCACTGCCGCGTATGATCGGCGCAAGACTTGCGCCCTGAAACTGGCCAAGCGGGGCGTACCCTAAAACATCCGTGATGGTGGGAAATACATCAACCGAACCGGCAAACGAAGTGATGCGGCACTCTTTGTCAAACCCGGGAAACAAAATCAAAAAGGGAACATGCGTTTGCGTGTCCAAAATATCATAGTGGGCAAAATACCCGTGCTCGTGCAGGCCCTCGCCATGCTCGGATTGAATAATTATAATTGTTTGCTCAAGCAGATCTTTTTTCCGTAATTCGCCAATAAATTCTTTAAGAAATTCATCAAATGCGCGCACGCCGTTATCATACTGATCTATCACATACTGAATATCGGCATCACCAACGGGAATCTGTTCCGGATAACGCACGCCTTCATATATATTTTGAAACGCGCCCCATTCCAAGGATTTATTTTGGAAAATACCGCTATACGCCTCATCGGCAAATACATTCGGCCCCTGCGCTCCATACGGCCAGTGAACGCCGCCGATGCCTACCCACCAAAAAAATTTCTTTCCGGAAAAAACATCTGCTTCCACTTTAATTTGCTCGCTTGTTGGAGATGCTCTTACGACTTCTTCTTGCTCAAGATATGTATATCGCTCAAATCCTCGCGAAAAACTTTCCCTTAACGCAGGGTTAACCTCAAATTCCGGCGAAGAAAGGAGTGCTGAGGTAGTATATCCCTTCTGCTTAAAATATTGAGCGAGTGTCGTTATATCCTCCGGAAGAACCGTATCAAAGTTCGTCGTTTTGTGCGCCGTCGGGTACATGCCGGTATGCACCGACATTTCAGAAACTGGAGTCAGAAATGATGTAGAAAAATAATTTTCAAACAGCGCCCCTTTCTTTGCGAGCGCATCGAAGTATGGCGTGGTGTCGCGTTTATATCCATACGCGCCGACATGGTCGGCGCGCAAACTGTCAACGGAGAGAAGAATAATGTTGCAATCGGGGCACCGCACATCAATGGCGCATAAAGCCGTTTCGTCATTGACCGCGGGCAGCGCCTCGGGAGACGCTTCAACGCTTTCCGCCTTTGTTACCGGTGCGGTATCTGTATTGTTTTTACCGCCATTGCCGTTGATGATGGCAACCGAACCCGCCGCAATAACGAACACCGTATAAAAAAGTAGTATGCGCCATTTCATGGTAAACAATTATTTGCACTGATCGGCGTACACAGGAACGCACCCAATAGGCCAAGGACCTTCAATGGCCTGCCCCGTTGCGACAATATACTCACGCACACGCTCCGCGAGCGTCGCGGCGATTTCTGGATATACCGCCACAACATTCTCTGCCTCATCAGGATCATTAGCGAAATTGTATAATTCCTGCGTACCGTTTTCCATCGTCTGCACGAATTTCCATCCGTCCGCCGTGCGAATGCCGCGCTTATGCGTGTAGTCACGATAATCGGTTTCCATGAAAACGTCCCGCGCGGTTCCTTTTCCTGTCTGCACATATGAAAGAAGGCTCGTGCCGCGCATCTGCGATTTGAACCGATCACCCGGGTTAATGCCAAGCACGTCAAACAGCGTTGGCGCGACATCGATCGTCGACACCTGATCGTTTACGATTGTTCCTCCTTCAAATCCCGGCACAACGAACGCAAGCGGCACATGCACCAGCTCGTCATACAACGAAAACCCGTGGTCAAACCGCTTATGCTCATAAAATTCCGTGCCGTGATCGGAAAGAAACACAACCACTGTTTTATTTTTTACCCCCATGCGCTCAAATTCGCTCCAAAACCGCGCAAACCGGTCATCGGCATCGCGTATCTTTGAATCGTACCATCCGCGCCAGAATGCTACATCCTGCTCGGAAAGCGAAAGTTCGCCGTCCGCAAGACCTTTTTCCCGCAACACGCGCTGTTCTTCCGTTGTCCCTTTATAGACGCCGGTATAATTTTCAGGCAAAAACTTTCCGGTATATCCCTCCGGCACTTTGAACTGCCCATGCGAATCGTATCCGTGAAGGAACATGAAAAATTTATTGTTTTTGTTTTTTGCGAGCCACTCAAGCGCGTGATTGCCGGAGTTTTCCATTGAGCCGAACGGAATTTCATCGGTGAACACGTCAAACCCTTGGTCATACCCGAACTGCGAATGTACCCCCGCGTCCCCCGTGAACCCTCCCGTCGCATATCCGTTCGCTTGTAATACTTCGGCGATTGTTTGTACATTCGGAGAAAGATTTTTGAGATGAGAAAATGTTTTTGTATCTTTGGTGAACTCGGAAAATTTGTTCACCACCTTGTGCTCGGAAGGATACAAGCCGGTAAATATGGACATATACGACGGCACGGTCCATGGCGCGGCAGATATCGCGTTGCGAAAAGAAACACCCTTGCGCGCGAGCGCATCAAGCATCGGCGTCGTTTCACGCGGATAGCCAAGATGCGAAACATGCGCGGCTTGAAGCGCATCGTAAGCCACAATAATAACATTGCAGTCAGGGCACATGGGAACCTCCGAAACGTTTTGTTGAGAACGAAAAATAATGCTCACAAGCACAACCAATGCCGTCGTGATGCCTACCGCAATAATAATGTGCTTGAAAACAAACGTGGATTTTTTCATGTTTCAATTTTACTACAAAATATCGTATATGAAAAATAAAAGGCCCCACGGTTTTCGTCGTGAGCGTGTTGTCCATGGTGCATGCTTTGTACCAAATTTCGAGTCCTCTGTTAACGGGCAAAACCCCGTCATGCCGGGGTTTTTGAGGTGAATCCTGGTTTTTGGATTTTGTTTTTATGTCGCCCGAGTATTTTTTATTTCATCAACGAAGCTGCCCATTGATTGAGCTTGTCCTTCAAATCGCCGGCGATTTCTTTTTCATCTTCTATGAAATTTTTTTCTTCTTTCGGATCCGCCGATATATTATACAACTCATAAGACTCTTCTTTTTTCGTCTGCCCGCTTGAATCAAATATTTCCTCTTTTATCAGCTTCCATTCCTTGTTTCTGATTGATTCGACAACAGAAAGTCCGTCAAAAAACAGGTTGTTTTTTGCGGCATATCTAGAACCAGCATAAATAAATTCGTTCACGGCCGGGCCGCCCGCAAGTTCCGAAATAATGCTTTTGCCCTGTCTCGTCTCTGCCTGCGGATCCGCAAGCCCCAGCATATCAAGCAGTGTCGGCATCACATCAACGGTCTGGACAAGACCGCGTATGGTTACCGGCTCCTTGATTTTCGGATGTTTCATTATCAGCGGAGGATTAACAACCGGATCGTAGAAAGTCCCCCGCAAAGGCCCGCCCCGCATAAACCTGCCGTGCTCGCCGAACAAATCGCCGTGCTCGGACATAAAAATAAAAATGGTGTTTTTCTCAAGCTCCGAGTTTTTTATCGCGTCAAAAAAATCTTTTAAATACGAATCCGCCTGCGCTATCTCGCCGTCATACAAATCAATCATATATGCGACATCTTCATCCGTTACTTTTATTTCCTGTATTCCTTTATCAGGGCTATACCACGTCTGCAGTGTCCAGTATTTTTTTCCATTTTCATAGATCGGCTCCGTCTGTTTGAAAGTCCAGAGACAAACGGAAAAATCTATATCGCCTTTATATTCCCCGGTGAATTTTTCTTTGAATTGTCCGCTTGGCGTAAACGGACAATGCGTGTCAAAACCCTGAAGTAGGAGGAATTTTTTGTTGCCATCGTTTTTTATGAACCAATCGGATGCGGGAGAAACCAGCTGCTCAATGCCTAAATATGCCGCCGGGCCGGCTTGTCCATTGGCGCCACCCCTGTAATCAATGCCAAAATCTGAATAATTTTCTTCATCAACATACGCGTCAAACCCCTGCGCAAAATTGAATTTTCGGTTATAATCCCCTCCGCCGGTAAAAGCGGCTGTCTTGTAGTCGTTCGCTTTAAAAATCTCTGTGAAAGTCAAAACATCATCGTCAAGCCGGCTGCCGTCATATCTGTCCATTACGCCGTGGCTATACGGAAACAGCGACGTATAAAGCGACACTGCCACCGGCAGAGTCCAGGATGCCGGCGCAAAAACATTTTCAAAAATCAAAGAATTTTTGAAAAATGTATCAATATTTGGCGTAGTATCGCGCTTATATCCGTAAAGCCCGATATGGTCTTTGCGGGTGTTGGTCAGCGAGACAATCACCAGATTGCAGTCGGGGCATTTTAATTCGTCGGGATTTAAGTTTCTTTCAATAAGACTCTGCTTATTTTTTTCTTGTCCCGTTTTTTGAATTTCACTTTCATTTTTACTCTCTCTGCTCGTTTCACCGCCTGGTCCGCCAATCTTTTTCGTATACAAATATTCAAAATACCCTCCGCCCAAAACCACCAGCAAAATGATAAATATCAATAAATATTTTTTCATAACAAATAAGCTTGGAATAATTCGATATAGTAAAACCCATGGAGGAATTCCGCCATGGGCTTATTTTATCATCAATGTATTCTATCTCAAAATTTCTTCCAATACCCTACCCTGGACATACTCGGGTATTTTGATGCCTAAAAGATTCAGTATGGTCGGCATTTGGTCAACATGGGAAATTGGATTTTCTAATTGATAGCCCTTTTTCACCCCGGGCCCCATCATCACAAACGGCGTCCACATGCCCTTATTGTTATCTGGGTTTATCGCCTGCTTATAGCCGGAAGCCAGCGGTTTTGTGAAAAGCTGCAGATCTTTCGTCACCTCTTCCTGCCATTGATATCCCGGCTCCACTTCGAGCACAATGTCGCCAACTCTGTCCGTCGGGAGTTCAAAATACTTCGGCGCGTCTTCCCATTTCGCCGCGTGTATCAGCGGTTTTTTGCCATTGTCGTCCTGAAGTTCTGAAATAGCTTGTATCACTTCATCGCGTAATTTATCATATTCCTCTCCTGATGCCCTTCTCCAGTCGCCGGCAAGCCCATCGGGACTCACATACACATGCGCCATTTTCATATAAATGGCTTTGGTGTTTTTCCAGTCAATCGCCGGCTCGCCTGTTTTTTCGTCAATCGTGAATTTCAACCAGCCTTTTTGGGCAAACAAATTATTCAATCTCACTTGTTTATACAGCGGCATGATGCCGTGGTCTGACGAGAAAACTATCAGAGTTTTATCATCGGCGTTTTTCATCGCCTCGCCGAGTATCGCATCTATCCCTTGGTACATTTTCAAAATATCGCCCCAAGCCTGTTTTTCTTTTTCCGGACCCGCGTAATCGGGATGGTTTTTGTCTATGTAGCGATGCCACCAGCGCGACTCGAGCATTTGATTGGGCGTATACGTGTCTTGAATAAACGCATCTGGCTGATATTTATTCATGACAAACCCGGCTGCCTTTTTGTGCCACTCCAGGCTGTCCATCGCTTCCTCCATAAATGTATCCTTGTCCTCTTCTTCGTAAATCAGCTGCGCCGGCCAATTGTCCACAAAATCAACCATAGGACCGATGTTTTGCGTGATCTCTTGGGCAACTTCCGGCGGATTGACTATGAATTTATTCGCGTTGTTGAAAAACAGCCGTATCCTGAAATTTCCGCTATCGGGCCATAGTTTTATCACCTTTGCTCTTACCTGCGAATCAAACTGCTGGTCTTTCCATTTCAACGAAACATCTTTCCAGCCGCTCCATGCTCCTTGTTTCAGGGTGAACAGCTCGGATTTTTTATCCAAGGAAAACCTGACTACGTCATAATTTACCGTTTTGTCGTCGGTGGAGTCGGACATGTAAGCATAGATCGGCAGGCCGTAGCTTTCCAGTTTTGCCTCCTTGGCATTACTGAAAGATTGCGGCGCATTTTCCCAGCCACTCGCATTTGATTTATCAACAAACTCCGTCAATTTCTGGCCAAGATAAAAAAGCTTGAAAGCTCTGCCCGCTTCTTTTCTTTCCGCCAGTTTTTCCATCGGTTCAAAATTGACGGCCGGCGTATCCGCTCCCCAGGGAGCCCATCTTCCGCGAATCGTGATACCCTTTTCAAGCTCCGGAGGAGTGGAGCCGGGGATAGAAAGCAAAGCAACTTTTTTACCTGCTTTTTCAAGCACTTTCCATATCGGCGACACTTTCTTCGTTGATGAAGCGAAACCGGGTGCTGACGGCTTCGCGAGAGGATATCCTTCGATATGCATCGGCCCATCGGCTATGCCGTGCACGTTGGGATGGCTACCGGTCAAAAGCGAGGCGAAATTAGTGGGCGTATGGCCGGGAAAATCGGGAATGGAATATCCGTAACTGCCGCTGTCCATCATTTTTTTGATATTCGGCAATTTTCCCTCCTGTGCCCATGTAAAAACAGTGAACATATCGGGTTCCGCCCTCAGCCCATCAGGAATAAACCAATATACTTTCTCCGGTTTCTGCGGCTTTGCAATGTCCGCACCATAATAAATCCCAACACCCGCCACGAGTAGCACAACAATCAAAATAAGTATGCTCTTCATAGACATTATCTGCAAAAAAATGAATTGTTAAAATTAATTAATGAGTTTATATTTTCATTCTTATCTGTAAAATATTCTACCGTAAACAGTGTATCCGGTTTTTCGCAATAAAGCAAACCTTTGCTCGCCCTGTACGTTATCAGATCATCGACACAAATGCCGTATCCAAGCCGGTCGCCGGCGTACATGATAAAATATTTCCCGTATGCGCTGTGATGTTCTTGTGGCTTGTATTTTTCATCGCATCCGGTTTGTATGGTTAAAAACTCCGGATACGGGGGAAGCTGCGGATCAAACATGCTGTCAAGTAAAGCAGTCTGCTCTTTCATATATGCTTCCGCTTTTGTTTTGCCGCCGATTTTTATGGTCTCGATTCTGATGATTTCGCCGTTTTTTTCGGCAAGCATCCTGTTTCCTGAAATTTCTTTTACCATAAAATGTTCGGCGTTTTTTAGCCCGATGCCGATTTTCTTTGCCTGATATGCGAAATCGCCGTTTGTGAGCATAGATAAAAAATAATAGCCTGCAACAGCCATGATCGCGGCTGCTGCCAGAACAAAAACGGTCCGCTTGTTGTTTTTTATCGCCATAGGAAGTCGTCTTTCATGCTATCATTTTTTCTCTACTATACTTTTTTTATATAAAAAATAAAAGGCCCCACGGTTTTCGCCGTGAGGCCCTCTCGTTGCGTGGAATGCGGCTTCGCTCCCTTTACAGCTGTTTCAAAAACCCGAAGATGTCCTGGAAATTCGTGATGATAAGATCAATCACGGTTTCGCCTTTCTTGGGTGTCAGGATGGTGAAATCGGTGGAACGTCCCTTGTTGTTTGACGGATCAGCCGATTCAACCTGGAAGCGATATACCGCGCCCGGCTTGAAGTTCGTGAGCACCATCACATGGCTTGTCGTGTATTCCTTGTCAAGCTTCGAGAAGTCCGCGAGATCTCCCTTGCCCACGCCTTCTTTCCAGAAGATCTGCGAGGTGGACGGCTCGTCGGTTTCCCAGTAAATGAGCGTCTGTGTCCGTTCTGTCTTGCCCGGGAATATCGTGGATTCGGAGCGAGCCTTCGTAATGGTCGGCGCTTTCTCGTCTACCGTCGTGCGAATCGTGCCGATCACCTTTGAAGCGGTCGCGTCCGTCACATCCGCGCTTGCTATCTCAATAAGGAAGTTGGTATTTGACGGGAGATTTACAACCGTTACTTCGTGATCTCTCACAAACTCCGGTTTGCCTTGCGATTTCGCCTCGCTATTCACTAAATCCCCATCAACGAACGGCGTGTAGCGTACCTGCGAATTGGAAAGCGTGTTTGTTTTCCACGCGACCGTAATGGAGTTTTCCGTAATGCGCTTAAATGAGTAGTCAAGGATCTGCGGCAATTCCGGCTTGGTTTCAAACACAAAGTCGCGCGATTTCCCTTCAGGTCCCACTTTCGCCTGCGAACGGATCTGGAAGTGGTATGTTGTTGCCGGCTCGAGGTTTGGCACCGTCACCGTATGCGTCGTCACCTCTTCCTGCGGCTGGCCGACCTGCATACTATATGGATCTTTTGCGTTCGGATTGTATTCATCCTGAGGAACCAATGCGATAATAGAGCCCGCCAGCTTGTTGGTACGCCACGTGATAGTCGCTTTATTCGCCTCGATATCTACCTGCGGAACGCCACCGATGATCGCGGGCGGCACGACTTCCTGCGTGATCTCCGAAATAGTATCGGAAATTTCGGTCGTGAGGTCTTCAAGGTCCTGGAGCGACACATCAGTGGATACGCTCTTAAGGATCGCCTTAAACCGCTGTACCGCGTCTTTCAGCGATTCCTGCGTCTTTGCTTTTCCGCGCAATTCGTCCAATTCTTTTTTCAGCGATTCCAGGTCCTCTTTCGCAAGCAGTGCCTCTTCCTGCACGGACAGCGTGGTGAATGTCTGGTCTCCTGCATACGCGCGGTTTCCCCGAACGTCGGCGGATGTTACTTTGAAATTATACGCCGTTTGCGGATTAAGCCCCGACACCGTCACGATATGGTCTGATGACAGCTCTTCCGAACCGCCCAAGCCCCCGTACTTCATCGTCACACCGTACTTCACCAGCGAATCGGCAGATTCGTCCGTCGTCCACGCGATCGTCGCCGATGTCGCCTTGATATCTTTGATCACGAGCGACGCGATAAGCGGCGGCGTAACATCGCCGACTTCCACGATGGTCCTGCCCAGCGTCACCACGTCTTTTGCGGGAGTGGTGCATGAGAGCGTAGAAGAAACTTCGCCGCCCGATGCGTTCAATGACCGCACCTTTGCGTAATAGGTCGTGCTTTCGGTAAGACCGGTAAAGGTGTTTGAGTGCGCGGTCACAAACCCTGCCGCCGTGCGCGAGGCATTGCTGATCGTCCCTGAAGGATACTGAGCGACCTGCGCGCCCGGCGTTTCAGAGAAATAGTTTGCAGGCACATTGGCAGACAGCAATGAAAGCTCCGTCGTGGAAAACTGGTCGGTCGTCCATGTTATTGTCGCAGCGGAATAGGTCGTGGAGCACGCGGCGGCAGTCGTTATCGTCGGCGGCGTCTGCGTGGTCGTCACCAGCGAGCGGATCGTTGATTCGTCGTACTGGGTATACGAATCGCTTCCCGCGTTTTGGTCCGTAGAACGCACCTTATAATAGTAGGTTGCCGAATAGGTCAGGTTGGGAACCGTAACCGTATGCACATACTGGCCGTTGCCGTCCGCCGATGTCACTTGCGTGCTTGAACCGACCGATATCGGATTCGTAAGCAATGCGGTGGTTGCGTAAAACACAATGGAGTCGGACGCTTTGTCCGTTTTCCACGTGATAGAAGCGGAATCAAACGCCGGCGTCGCCACAATACTCCCCGACACGATTGCGGGGCCATTCTGCGTCGTAAATGTATAGCCCGCATCAGACGCGTCTTCAAATTGGCAGTTGCCCGTCGCGTCGCATGACTCCACCGCATACCGATACGGCGTGTTTTTTGTCAGATTTAAAAGTGCTATGGAGTGCGAGGCCGGCGTACTATTTGCAATAGTAATGTAGCCCGGGTTTCCGATCTTCGATGTATACCGCTCGCGATCTACTTTTCCATTCCCCACATTGGTGGTGAAATCCGTCTGCGTCGCGATATATACCGCGGCGTTCGTAACGCTTGTTGCGCCGTCGGCGGCATTGAATGAAACCGTTGCCGATGTCGCTTTTACCAAAGAACTCGCCGCGTTTGTCACTGTCGGCGCGGTTATGTCGTTCCCGCCGCCTCCTTCGCCGAGGTTCACCGCGCCGTCGGGCTTTGCGGTCGTTGACGCGTTTGACCGGATGGATGTGTTGCCGTTGGTTGCCGTCACGCCAAGTCGGTACCGATAATACCATGTTGTCGTGAGATTCTGATGCACGTAGTAATTGGTAGAAATACTTGAAATCGGCGTAGTCGCGTTCGCGTATGAAGAAAATATAATGTTATCCGTGGAAGTCGCATATTCTATTTTATACGAAGCGAAATCAGACGAAGTCGCCGTCTCCCACCCGACAAACAGCCGCCAGTCGGTCGTGCCCAACTTAGAAACATCCTGAACTAAGAACGCGCTTGATGCCGCGGGCATAATCGTAGAAGCGGTTGAGGTCGCCGCCGCGTTGCCATACGGGTCTCTCACCTGCACCTTCACCGTTTTCACTTCAAAATCCGCGTCAAACGTCCATGCACTCGAGCCGGGCGTCGCAAACGTCGTCCACGGCGTTGAGCTTGCGGTTGAATGCGATGCCGCATCATCGGCGATCATATATTGCGCGGTGCTGGTCGCGTCTCCTGTCGTAGACATACTCACGGTCGCGCTGTCGGTCTCGCCCGCAACGCCCGCGTCAAAGGTAAATGATAATGTCGGCGCGACATTATCAATAATGACGTTCGCGGAAGAATCAGCCGATGAACCGCTTTGCGATGAAAGCTGATTGGCAAGATTGCTGTCATGCACGAGCACGCGCACTTTTGCGGTGTAATTAGAATAGTTGGCAAGCTGTGCTTCGCTCCGCTGGTCCCACGTGATGCTTTTGCCCGTTCCCTTTGTCACCGAGCCGGTGTCGCCCGTCGTTCCGCTTGCTTTTATCCATACCGCGGTTCCCGATGTATATGCCTTGGTATGCCGCGCCGCGCTTCCCGGCCATGAATTGTCAGCGGTTCCGCGCGTCAAACTGCCAAGCGTCGTGCCGTTTATGATAGAAGCGTATTTAATAACTTCGGTTCCTATCTGTACATAACCGGGCGCGGAAGGCATTCGCGAGGTATCGGAAACGGTCAGCGTCGTCGTATTGTCGCTTGTCAGCGTCGCTCCAACATCGTAAAAAAGATACGCTTCGTAGATGTCGGTTGTTTCCGATGCGTCATCGGTGAGATCGTATGTTACCGTGACCTTGCCCGCATTCGCGTCAGGTGATCCCTGCGTGATCGCCGCGGTCGTCGCGGCAACGTTCGTTACGGTCGGCGCGATGTTCACCACATACGTTACGCTCGCGCTTGCCGCATATGGCGCGTTCAAATAATCAGAAGAAGGGATAAGCGTGATGCGATATTGGAACCACGGATCGTCGTCCCCGCTCGTAAGCGCGGAAGGAATAGTTGAAAAGGTGTTCAGTCCGGTTCCCGTTGCCGTCCAATATGATGACCCCGCGCAATCAGTCGGTCCGCACCATGTTGAGGCAGAAAGCCCTCCCGAGGTCGCGGCGGTGCGCACCTGTATCTTCGCGGAAGTCCCCGAAGGTAATGTGCTGACATTCATCCGTATGTCGCCGATCACATTTGCGGAAGAATCGGCATTATACGGCGAAGAAATAAGCGTATACCCGTTCGTGCTATCAAGCGCGCGGACATATGCAACCGTTACATCAGAAAGCGTAGGCGTCGCCCCACCTCCTGAGGTCATAAATACTTTATACTGTACCCATTGGTCACCTGATCCGTCTCTATGGGTAGTATGTATGGTTTCTCCTTGGTTGGTATAATAATCACCCATCCCGGTCGGACCCAGCCAATCAGTCCATGTGCCGGGTGCGCCACTTGAATCAGGAGCGGTTCGTATTTGGAATTTAATATCTTCGCTTCCTGAAACCCCGCTTTCAGTCCAAGAAATAGAGCCGACGACAGAAGAATCAAGGGTATTATAAGCCGAGGAAGTTAATTGAGCGGAAATTGGGTACTGGGTATAATTGATGGTGACAGAATTAAGCGAAGGAGTCGTAGTGTAAGGCGAAGGCGAGGTTAAAACCGCCTTGTATTGAATATATTGTTTGCCTTGAATGCTATTTGCCAAACCGGAAAGAAGCCCTCCGTTGGATATGCTTTGCCAGTCAACAAGCCCTGAGCTCATGGCAATATTATCTGCCGCTCTAACTTGCATAGTAATAGATCCGCCGTTCAAAGTTTCCGACCAAGCCAATGTCTTGCCGGTAAAACCGGAAGGCGCGCCGAGGTTGATCGCCGTGGAGGTAAAGGTGCCGGAGGAAAAATGAGTTAAACCTTGAATATCAGGCGAAGCTGATACGCCAGAGTCGCCGTTGCCCCACCAAAATAAAACTCCGTAGTTATCCGTAAATCCACCGCCGGAGCCGCCAGAGCCGCCGGCTGCGGTAATTGTGCCTCCGGAGATAACTCCGTCGCCATCTTGCAAAACTATTCTCCCGCCACCGCCGCCGCCACCGCCGGAGCCGGTGGCACTACTATTACTACCCCCAGCACCACCGTTAGCCCTTAAGGTACCGGAGTTATTGATTGTAATTGCGCTAATTAAGTTAATCCTTCCGCCAGAGCCGCCGCCGCCGCCGTGACCGTTTAAGGTGCTACCGGCGGCTCCACCGTTGGCTTGTATAATTCCCGTATTGTTTATGCTTCCATTGCTTACTATTTTTAAATATCCGCCGCCGCCGCCGCCGCCTGAACCATAGTGGGAGGCTTGGTTATCCCGCGCTCCGCCGCCGCCGCCGCCTGAGCCGACTGATGCTGTTGTATAAGTACCGCCGCCGGCGCCGCCTGAGCCGAGGCCGCCGCCGGCGTAACCGCCGTCGCCGGCGTAACCGCCGCCGCCGCCGCCGCGGCCGGAGGTACCATTGGAAGAACCCGAGCCGCCGCCGCCGCCGCCGGAGCCGCCGCCGGAGCCGCCGATGACAGAAGTACCACCAGTGCCACCAGCGGTGCTACCGCCGCCGCCGCCGCCGGCGTAGCCGGAACCGGCGCCGCCGGCGGCACCACCGGCACCGGCCGCGCCTCCCATTCTGCCGGCATCATAATTCGCGCCGGCGCTCCCATTCAAACTCAATGTCCCCGCTATGGTTACATTACCGGTTGCGTTAATGATCAACGGATTGGCACCGGTCGCCGTCAATGTAACATACGATGGGGTAGCCGGAATATTTACGCTCGTATAATTAAATCCTGACGGAAAAGAAGTTGTGGTAATAACGCAATTGGGATAAGTACCGGATATCCCCGTCCCCGTACAAGCGCTTGAGAGGTCCAGCACTCCATTCTCGCCGGCGCCGACATCTATTGGCACCGCGGCCAACCCCACGCTCGCTCCCGTCCCCGACCCGCTCATCGCAGTGTTTGAATTGGTCCCCGCACCAAATGTGCCGCCCGTTGCCCCGCCAGTCGTTGAGAATGTGCCGTCGTCGGTGGCGGTATAGCTTGATTGACTGAGAGCGAGATCAGCGCCGGCGCTGACCACTGTTGAGGTTGCGCTAAATTGGGTCCATCCCGTCTGGTCGGAAAGATGGCTTGCGTTATTTGCCGTTACTTCGCCCGCCCAGTTTGTCTGCAAAAAACTGCCGCTTGACGTGGCAACAGTCAGGTCGGTGCCCGTGGTAAGGAATGCCGAGCTGGTGGAATAAAAGCTCGTTACTCCCGTTTGCGCCGCGCCGCCGGTGTGCCCCGAGGTTGCACCTGTATCGGCAGAGGCCGCCCAGTCGTTTTGCGTAAACGTAAAGCTCGCCGCGAGCGCGGGCGAAACAGGCATAAGCGCGATAGAAAACACATTTACCGCGACAAACGCAATAACAAATAATTTCCTCACAAGACCTTTGTATGATGCTCCGTTTTTTCCACCTCGACTCATATAAAATTATTAATGATAACGACTGCTTAATAATATACTGCTTGCTATATAATTTTTGATTTTTGCATTGATTTCAAACCGCGATCGGCAAACGAATTGTTTTTCCTCCAATAACAACATCGCTAAAATTCTTTTTACCAAATTTTTCGCTCACGCCGATTATTTCCAAATAAAGGGGAACGCCTTCTTTATTTAAATCAACAAAAACCTCTGGCGCGATTTCTATTGTCCGATCCACTCTTCCTCTCTTTAGAGTGATATCAAATGTGTCAGCTTCTTTGTCGTAGTTAATTTTCATATTTTTATTTCTTTAATTTTGTTTCGGCGTGTTTGGTGAAGATTATTTCCATAAATATATTTTCCCGGACTACGTTTGGTTGCCTTATATACCTTCTTTTCCATCGTTCATTCGTGCTTCATCAAAAATTGAAAATTATTTTCTCTTGGCATCCATATACAAACGCAATGCCTGGCGGATGAATTCGCTTTTCGTTTTCTCCTCTTTTTTCACAAGCTGTGCCGCTTCTTTTTCAAGCTTGGGGGGCAATGATATCACCCACACCTTTCTGTGGATCGCCATACGGTTGTATTACAAAGTAATACAGACATTCTCCCGCTCGGAGTGCTGTATAACTTTTATTATACATACAACGAAACGAATAGGGAAATCCGCATAGTGTGGATAACTTCCTTATTACTTCCCTATCGTTTCCTTATTCGCTAGAATTGCAAAAGGCGATGAGGCGCGCCGTGCGCAAAACCTTGCGGAGTGCGACGGCACGAGCGATAGAATAAATTTTCAGCAGAAAATTATGTGTGTTTTGCGTGAGGTGCGTCGAAACAAGACATTTCGTAATTCTGGATACGATCTATGTTCTACCGTATATTGATATTTTCTATGTGCCGTATCTCAGCTTCTCCGCTTTGCCCGTCAAATACTATAGAAATGCTGTCTATTTGCCATTTTTGATCACATGATATCCTGCGTGCAAGTAAAAACATCTCGATCGTTTTAGTAAGTCTTCTCAATTTATGGAAGGTGATATTTTCTTCCGGAATAATAAAACTCCCCTTTTTCGCGCTTTTTACCTCAACAAAAACAATATCGCCGCCAGGGCGTTTGGCGACGATATCTATCTCTCCGAACTTCGTATTAAAATTGCGCTCAACTATAGAATATCCCTTGGAAATAAGATATTCTCCCGCTTTTTCTTCTCCTCTGTTTCCCGTCGCGCGCTTTTGAGTGATCATTAGTGTGGACTCACCGGGAATCGAACCCGGAACTCAGCAATGCGAATGCTGTGTAATACCATTTTACTACGAGCCCAAATAAATGCGAATGCTCCCTGTTTATCCAAGATCCGCCAGTTGGCGGAGATTGGCAACAAACAGCAGTCCCGTCTTCCATATATCTATAATAAGTGACGGGGCGGCGTATTACCACTATACTATAAGCCCATTTCAACTCTTTTCCTTTCAAGCGAAATCATTCTAATTCATACTCAAAACTTTGGCAACTTTATGCGTGGGAAGCTCAAGATCACCATAAAGGACACATGTGACCGAAGTCGAATAATTACTGTTTTTTCCAAATACCATTGATTAATTTTTTCTTCTTTTCAGCCGTCCACCCTTTAATTTGTTTTTCCCGTCTACGAGCAAGGACCAGTGAATTGTAGGTCTCAAAATATACAAGCTTTATTGGTCTTCGCATATTAGTCCAAACTGCGGCCTCACCTGACATATGCTCTTTTAGGCGGTTTTTTAAATTAAATGTTGAGCCACAATAGATACTTTTATCACTGCACTCAAGAAGATAAACGAAAAATGTCCCTTCGACAAGCTCAGGGCATTCGACTTCCTCTGGTGCTTTAAATGCTTTATTCACAATGAAACTAGTCGAAGACCATGAGCGAAGTGAGTTTTAACGAACGAAGTTGAGCACCCTTCGACAGGCTCAGGGCATTCGACTTCATATATTCCGTCAGATATCTCGTTATTCATCGAAAAATTGGTCGTAGACCATGAGCGAAGTGAGTTTTAACGAACGAAGTTGAGCACCCTTCGACAGGCTCAGGGCATTCGACTTCATATATTCCGTCAGATATCT
>ERZ1292633.2349-Hain-H41-02um-R1-2349-length-19442-cov-7_pt1 | contig 19442 bp, 14 predicted proteins | sample MGYA00564406_ERZ1292633 | MGnify/ENA primary metagenome ERZ1292633 (study PRJEB36523, sample SAMEA6512639) | groundwater metagenome | collected 2019-01-08 | study: AquaDiva: Metagenomics assemblies of 32 groundwater samples
CCTTGCCGACGTCGAGGTCGCCCGTGAGCGATACGATCAAAACGTCGCCTTGCTCAGCGTTGTTGTGAACGGCGGCTCCAGGGACGCGTCGGCGTGTGGGCCGTGTCGTTTTGTTCCGGTGTTCTTCCCCGATCTCTGGGCCAGGCCTCCACCTGGCCTGTACCCAGGAAGAGAGGGACCGCGGGGCCCCATGTTTCGAACGATGGGGTGCTCCCTCGTTCTTTTGTTTTCTCTGTTTATCTCTCTTTTTTTTGTATGCTGTTGACACGGCGCTGCGGTCGGATGTTGTTGTTTGATTCGTTTCGTCGATTTTTTGTCGTCGTTGTTTCGCTTTTTGTTCTACGAGCGGTCCTCCGACGCAACGACCAGTAACGTGTCCGTCCGTCATGGAGGGAATGCGCCCCTTCTGTTTGCGGTTGGCTGAAAGACCTCGAACCCACCGACGGCGCAAAGCTAAGAGAGCAACGAAAAAGCCTCACCAGGCATCATCTTTTTTTTGCTGCCCTTTTCTTTTATCTCTCTCTCTCTCTCTCTCTCTCTTTCGATGGCGAGCCTTCATGAGCCGACCATCTGCTGCACGATGACCGTTCAGCGATGCGAGGATTTGAAAAGGGATCTCACAAACTGGAAGGCGCTGATGCCGTCGCTGCACTGTCTCGAGTTTTTAGACAAAAGCGCTGCACCCCGGCGACCTTCATTTAGCGTCCTTGCCGATGATGTGGTGGTGAGCATGCTAAGCTACCTCGCCTTGTTCGATCTACTCTGTCTCTTACCTTACGTCAGCCACCGCATGCGGTTGCTGTGCCGAGATACGCGATTGTGGGCTTCATTTAGCATACCCGCGTTGACCACGTCCAGTTTGGGCGAAGGGCTCCCCGCGCTGCCTCCCTCGCGCTACTTACGCGCCGCCTGGGGCAACGCATGCCGCGCGGCGATGGCTGTTGATCGGTGTTGTTCGGACGACTCCCCGACCGACGCGTCGACGATCGCTAGAAAGGAGGTGGCGGCGGCGCCGTTTAACGTCGCATGCCACTCCGACAGCGGCCGCTATCCACGTAAGACGCAGGCAAGTTGGTTGCCGAAGGCTCAACGAGAAGCATTTTGGTTTCGGGTACTCGCGGAAGGCCATTATTCCTCGACCGGACTCGCGAGCGTCGACTTGAGTACCACCGCGACATTGCACCATCGGGACCTTCGTCGGGTTCTGAGTCGCTTGCCAAACCTCACATGCCTTGACCTGTCGCACTGCGGTCTGCACAGTGACGCCATAGGCGTGCTGTGCCACTCAGATTGTCTGCGGTCGCCCTTGCTCGGCGGCAGTGGCACCCTGCGAACGTTGAAGCTCAACTTCTGCTCCTCACTTCAAGGAGACGCCTTGTGCACGACGTTGGAAGCACTCGGCACTAGTAGCCGCCTTGGGCACCTCGAAGTGTCTGGATGCGAGCAACTCACCGCGCAGCATTTTGCGCGGTTGCTCAGCTTGCCCACGTTGGAGAAACTCGTTTGCCGCGGAACCTCTCTGTGCGCTGACTCCCCCCGCAGTCTGAACCGAACGGCACCACTCGCTCTGCTTGCAAGCAATTGCGCTGGCGTGACCGACGAATTCGTGAGCTTCATGCTGGACGCGGGGGCAGCTGGGTGGCTCACCGAGTGCGTCTTGTCGGGTACGGCCATTACCGACGCTGCGTTAGCCGCGATGATTGACGCGACGGATGTCCGTGCTGCCCAACTCAGCGCCACGTCAGACCCACAGGATTTTTCTGCACACTCATCGGCGTCATCCTGGCTGCGCGCAGTAACAGCCTCCGCCGCCGCGTCACGGCTGCGAATCATGTGTGTCGATGGCTGTGCAAACGTCACCGACACCGGCGTGGCGCGACTTGCTGCCCCGTCGCTCTGTCGGCTTGAGCAGCTGTGTGTGGACCGCCTGAGAATCTCATGTGGCGGCTCGCTCTGTGCATTACTCCGCGCTCGGCGGCACGTTCTGGTTTCGTGCGTCGGTTGCCCAACGTTGGCACGGGAGGTGGCGCGGCCGGAGGTGAGGGCCGTGTTGAGCGACGCCCTGGCGGCCGGCCGCCTCTCAGACGCATCCGCCGCATTCTTGGGGCTCCCCTCCAAGCGCGCGACATCGTACCCGCCGCTCCATTCGACCGCGTGGAGGCAAAACATTCCAGGGCGACATAATCAAAAAGCACGGCGTCTTTCTTCTGTCAATTTGTACTAATGTAGATCGTAGTTCAGTTCAAATAGTTTTTTTTTTCAATCTGGCCCCCCCAACGTACCGTCGAGAGGAGTGGCGTCGCGTTAGTGATTTTACTCGTTGTTTAGGGGTACGGGTTCCCCCCCGGTGGCATTTGCTGCAGGATCTGTGGGTGGCGGTCTGCCTTAGTTTACTTCCCCCTACGTGCGACGCCGCCAGATCCATGCCAGCAGCTGGCCGCGGCCGTGCCCGCATGCTAGCGTACATCGGACAGCGCATTTCCGTTCGCACGACGGATGACGAGGTGCTAACTGGTCGCTTTCTGGGCTTCGATCGGCACTGCAATGTCATCCTCTCCGACTGCGAACGGGAGCGCCGCGCGAAAAAGTCCGGGGCGGTGTCGAGAGTCGCTTTGGGCTTCGTGGTACTGAGGGGCTGCTTTGTGCAGAGCGTGGAAGTAACACCTAGTCTGAGCAACACGCCGAAAATGATCGACTCGCTGTCGTCCCGCGCAGCGTCTGCCCCGGACGGTGGTGATGTCGCCCCAACGGGCGGCGGAGACCGTCTAAGGGCGCCCATTGCGGGTCTCGGTCGTTGACGAATGCATTCGTCGTCGCTCGGGGGAGGAGTGACAAAGGATTGACACTCTCCCTTCAGGCGATCTGTGTCACGGTTGGAAAACGTCTGCGTTGCATGTTAACTCGGACAGAGCATTGCCCCTGTTTGGTGTCTCCCCTTTGGCACCTCAGTGACTTCTCCCAACCGACTCGAAGGCATATAGCAAACGCGGTCACCGATGTCATCGAGCGTGCAGCGAGGCCGAACCCCGCCAGCTGGTCGCTCCAACCGGTCTGTTGGTCGAGCGGACGCGTCATCCGCGTCTCTTCACGCAAGCGCCACGTTTGCCGCCGCGGCCGGCGGTGGGCCCGCTTCCTCGATGCATCAATGGGGCGTCGACGGCCAGGGTCGCGTCACCAACTTCAACATGAAGACGCTTCGAAACGATCTTGTTTTCCGACTGCAGTCCGGCGGGAATTTGTACACGCTGGAAGAGTGCCGCGTTCTCATCACCGAAATGGTGCGCACGGCCACCGCCTGGCAGGAAACCGAAATGACGCAGCTCCTCTACCTGAGCGAATTGCACCAGAAAGTCCTCCCCGGGAGAAAACTAGTGTATCAGTTTCCCCCATGCTCCGTGCCGTCGGTGCCGTTTAGCTCGACCCAAGGGCTGCATCTTCAGGACAACCCGTTGTTTCGCATGACGAAGGTGGTCGAGGAGCTGAACCGGTCTATGATTCGGATGATCGATGACCTGTGGTGCCGGCGACGAGAACGGCTGTTGTTCGCCGCTAGACTTCTGAAGGACCTAGAGGAAGCCGTCGTACCAGCCCCGGCGTAGAATACAGCACGGGTTTTTTTCTCGAGCGGAGAAGTATGACATGTCAAGATTGGTGTCGCACATGAGACGTCTGCGATGCGATGCGATTGATTCGTCCTTCGCACTCACTTCACCGTCAACAAGGTACTATTTTTCGCAGTGTGTGTTTCGAACGGCGAGCGCACACACGCCGTTGCCCTCTTTCGGCGCGGTCCTCTTCCCCTTTTTGTCCTAGACACGCTGCCGCTTCATGTTGCTTCATGTTGAGCCGGGGGACTTGCTGCGGCGACAGGACTTCATCGACGTGGAAGACGCGGCCAAGGCGCACCCGAATCGCCACTTATACTTTAGAGTCGGACAGCACTTTGACGATGTCGTCGCGTCGTGTAGCGAGCGGCTCATTCAGCAGCCGGACGACGCTCAGGCGCTGCTACTGAGGGCCGCGTCCCTGATGAAGCACGGCTTGGTTGCGGCCGCGATTCAAGACTTGAGCCAGCTGCTTCTGGTATCTCCAGACCATGAGGTCGCGTTGTTTCATCGAGGCCTGTGCTACCAACGTCTACAGCAACTAGACGAGGCCGTGGAGGATTTCTCCGCCGTGCTGGAACGCAACCCGCAGCACGTGGCCAGCGCGTACGCCAGAGCGGCATGTCAGAACCAGCGTGGCAACTTCACGGCCGCCATCTTGGACTATGAGTTGGCATTGAGCTGCGACAAGCAGTCCGATATGGCGGCCACTAGCGGGAAAAGCAAGTTTGCTAAAACTCGCAAAGCCACTGTGCGACTGCCGGGCACGACCGCGCAAATGCCTTCTCTCAACGCGGTCGAACACGATGACCGCAACGCAGCGCTCTATCAGCATCCAAGTGTGCCCGCAAACCGAGAACGGCATGCGACGTCCGACTTTCCGCCGGAGCCGTCCGGCAGCCGGATGCGCATGGCGAGCCCATTCGCGGCGCGCAGCCCGGAGGCGACACCGCGCAGACCGTACGAAGGGAGCGTCCCATCGTCAGCCAGCCGGCCTAGCCCGCTTGATGCGCCCCGCGGTTCCGTCGCATATCCCCCTGCTCCCCCTCAACACAACGTCTGTGGGAAGATGGCGTCTGGTATTCCAATGTCGCCCCTGGTGGCGCCGAGCCCGATGGCTAGGGCCGGCGCACCCGCCTCCTCGTCCTCGTTCGAGTTTCAGTACGGCGCGGGCGCAGCAGCCGACCCCTTCGGAGGGCCGGTCGTCCCCCGGGGCGCGCCGAGTCACGTGGATCCGAACACGTCGTTTGGGTCGTCCCGGCACACTGCCGCAAGCTCATCATCCCGCGCGGGGCGCCAGAAAGCTGCCCATGGCCAAGCCCCGGGTGCCGCTACTGTCGAGCCCCACCCTGATACCACCCCTTCGTCGCACGCCCTCGCCGAAGAGCACTACCAGCGCGGTTTTTCGTGCCGGAAGCGTGGCGACCTCGCCGCCGCCGTCGAGGCCTACACAATGGCTTTGTCCCTCGACCCGACTCACTTCAAAGCCCTGTTCAATCGCGGGTTTTGTCATGATAAACTGGGCAACTGTGACGAAAGCATCGCGGACTATTCTCGCGCGTTGGACTTGGAGCCTCAAAATGCCTACACTTTTTACAATCTAGGCATCGCGTACGATCGTCGCGGCGATGCGCACGACACCGCCGTGCAAATGTTCTCTAGGGCCATCGCGCTCGAGCCTAGCAACCCTGATTTTTATCACAATCGAGGATTCAGTCGCCGAAAGCTCGGCCACTTTCGCGAAGCCATCGCAGACTACACGAAGGCGATCGAGCTCGACCCTGGGCACTTCAAAGCGTATTACAACCGCGCGTTCTCTTACGACAAACTGAAGGAGTTAGACGCTGCGGTCGCCGATTATGGAAAAGCGATCGCCATCGACCCGTCCAACGCCGCATCCTACGCCAACCGTGGCGCAGCGCTCGAAAAACTCGGCAAGCTGACCGACGCCCTCGAGGACTACTCTGCGGCCCTGCGCCTCGACTTGCACAATGCAGCGGGCTTCAACACGCGCGGCCTCTTGTATGACAGGCTGGGAGAATACGACAAGGCCATCGCGGACTTCACGTCTGCCATTGCCTTGCAACCGCAAAGTCCCTTATTTTACCACAACCGGGGCTTCTCCCACCGAAACCGCGGTGCGTTTGAAGCCGCGATCAGCGACTACTCTGTAGCGTTGTCGCTGAACCCAAATTCGGCGGCGGGCTACAACAACCGTGGTTTCGCGGAGCGCAAGCTGGGGCTGTACGACCTAGCTGTGCAGGACTACAGCCGCGCATTGGACTTGTCCCCAGATAACACAAAAACGCTGAGTAATCGCGGCTACAGTCACGCGCGCCTCGGGCAGTATGACCAAGCCATCGCAGACTACACGCGAGTGATCGAACTTGAGCCCCAGAACGCCCACGCCTTTCACAATCGAGGCATCAGTTACGACAAGAAAGGCGAGCACCAAGCTGCACTGCAGGATTTCACGCGCGTCGTTGAGTTGGACTCCGACAATGCCAATGCGCTCTTCAACCGTGCGACGACCGCCGAGGCGCTGGGCCTCGTCGACCGAGCCCTCGCAGATTACGCACAATCACTGGAACTGGACATGCAACGCGTGTCGGCAGAGGAAGCTCGGCAGACCCGAGATTCGCATCCTGCGTCGATCGCAGCCGCGAAATTACGCGCGAAACGCGCTGAGCAGCAGCAACGCGCATCAACGACCGCGCCTCCAGCTTCCCGGCCAACGGGTATCCTTGTTGGCCGCCGCTGAAGGAACCGTCACAAATATAGACGCACATCGCCGCCCAGGGATGCGACAGTTGCACCCGGACGCGTTAGAGCGGCACGTATCGCCACACATCGCTCTCCCCTCCGCCCTCACTTGTTCTCTCCAACCATGAGGCGTCCCCCCTTTGTCCCTTCAATTTTATCCTCTCTGTCGTTCACTGCGGCGATGTGTGACCCACTTTAGTATGGAGATACCCATCCAGGGCAGTCTTGGTCACTGAGATGAGAAGTCGCGAGCGATCGGCGGACCGTTGTGTTTGTCGCAATCGTGGGGGGTACCTGCAAGAAGAACGCAAGTGGGGTCACCGAACGACGGGGTGGGGCGGAAGGGTATGTCATCGACACCCTTTCCGGTGGAGCACAAACGTCAATGTCGTGTCATCGCGGCGACCATTGCGTCCTACAGCAGCTGTGCGGGTGCCATGATCCCATTTTGCTTGGCGCAGGTCATGCCGCCGCCAACCGCAGGCGATTCCGCCGTCTCGTCGGCCTCTTCGCGTCCATCAATAGTTGGGCGGCCTCAGGACGCCGAGCGACCCAGTGTCGTGGCCGCTCGAGGCCGACGCGACAGTTTTATTTTCGGACGCTACCCAGAAATCGATGTGCTCCTCATCGCGATGAAGCTCAGGCATTTGTGCTACCAGCGCAGGACCCACGCGTTGGCCTCCGCGGCTGCGGATAACGCTCCGCCAATGACGGACCCTGTCGAGGAGGATCGCGCATGGAGCACCAGTGTTCCTGAACTGTTGACGGCGCTGCTCACGGTGATGCCGCTTCCCACGGCGGTGAAGCTTCTGTACTTGATCGAGCAGTTCCCGCGTCGGGATTCTCGGGAGGCTGACGCGCTCGCCTTCGCCATCGTGATGATGTGCGCCGACGTGGAGAGGACGCTGCTGGCCTTGTCCGAGCAGCTCACGAGGCAGATTCCATCCGACATGCCAATAGAAATATTCAGCACGGTGCATTTTCCGTATTCACTCGGTTCTTGATGAACGATCACCCAGCTCAACGAAGATCAATCTCCGCCGCGCAACTGCCACCGACGGCTCGGGGCAGCACGCGTCGCCAGTCGGCGAGCCCCTCACGGTGTGGGGATGAGTTGTTCGCAAATGCCCTTGATCGTCGTTGCAAGCACCCCCCCGTCAGCTCGTTGAAATATGACCCAAGACAGGGAAGAAGGGCCCGCGCTGGTTGAACGCGGCGAACTCAGCGGCACTGTTTGAACACAAGCAACACCACAACAGTGTGCGTCTCGCTTTTCTTCCCTTTCTCTCGCGTGAAACCATTCCCTAACCCTTCATCAACCGAGAGGACGAGGGAGATACATGTCCTCGATTAAGCAGCTTGAAGCCATCACGCAGGGCGTCGTACAGGGAGCGTCCACCGCCGATCTACTGCCTCAGGCCAAGGCTCTCTTCGGCCAGCTGCCATCGGAAGGCCTTATCGCCGTCTTCAACATCCTGCCCAGGTCGCTCACTTATCCATCGATCGATAGCTTCTTCGCCGCTGAGCAAAAACAATCCGGCTCACCGTCGTCGGTGTCAGCGGCCGCAGCTGGTGCCGCACCTTCGCCGGCGGAAGTCTCATCGGCGCTGGTGGCATCCGCGTTTGCCGGCTGCGAGCCGCGCAGCGACGCCAAGTTCTGGAATACGGTGTCGACAGCAGTCACCCGTACGGAAAACGATGCTCGCCTCACGGCAGAGTTGCACAAGTGGCGATTGGCCCTTTGCGAAGCAAAGCACAAGGACGCCGAAGTTCACGCCACCAAGGCTGCCACCTACGTGCTTAGCGCCCAGGGATATGTAAACGTCGAACCGCTTGCCGACGCCGTGAAAGACGTCAAATTCACGACCCAGCCTGACGGAAAAGTTCTCGTCGAACTCATCAATGCGATGCTCGACGGCCGGGGTCTAGCCGCCTTGCCAACGGCCTTGCCCAAGCTGACGAAGCTGAACATACTAGACTCCGCGACACGCAAGGTGCGGCTCGTCGCGTTGAGTTCCTATTGTATGGACAAGCGCCAAGTTAGTTTCGACGAACTGAAGGCACACCTAGGCACGAAGGAAGACGACCTTGTCGAGAATCTCGCGGTCGACGCCGCCGTCGCGGGGATCATGGACGCGAAGGTCAATAAGAGCGACCGCACCGTGGTGGTTCGGTGCGTCGTGCCGTTGCGGTTCGGCAAGGATGCGTGGGTGCAGGTGCGCACGCAAGCCGTCGAGTTGAACACATTCCTGCTCGGACTGTCCAAACAGTACCGGACGGTCACGCAAAAGGCCTAGTAGTACGCCTCAATATGTGTTGGCCTTTTGCAACAAAGTTTGATAACGCTTGGTGCGCCTGGGAAAGCGTTACCGCAGCGGTGTTTCTAACGCGTTAACGCGACACACGGAGAGGGGAGATGGAGCGAGCACGGCGGACCACCTTCTCAACGAAGGCAAGCTTTGCTGCGTATGTGAAAGCGGCCAGACCCAAAAACGTTGTTCGCACTCGCCTGATCTCGCGCTTTGGTCCCCACAGTGGTGGACTCTTAACGCTACGTAGCCGTCTTGTGTCGGTGTGCAACAGAAAACCCCACGACACAATTTTTCGCAAAAAGCGGGAAAACAATAAAAAATGTCGACCATCGACCTCATGAACCAATTGGTCGACGCAGCGCTGCCGGCCGAGGGGTCACGGATGGTTTCCTCCGCGAGCCATTCGATGTCAGCCGATGGCAGCGGCGATCTCACCGAGGCGGCACTAGGAGGTGATAACGGCGCGGGCGCCGCCGATTCCTCCCTGACGCAAATGCACGTCACAACAGTGCCCGTGCCACCAACCATCAAGGTTCACGGCGCGAAGGTCACCATGCGGGCAGCGGACGGTTGCGCGATCTTTTTTACACTCGATGGCAGCGACCCGACACCGGTTTCGCAAGAGTTCAAATCCGGCGAGCAATTAGAACTAGGCGTAGGTCAACGGATAGTTAAGGCCATCGCCGTGCGCGATGGCGTTGGCTCGGTCATCAGCTCCGCGTTCTACAGCTACACTCCCCAGGCCATCGTAATCAGTCCGGATAGCGGTGTCTTTAAAGGCTCCGTCACCGTCAAGATATTTTCAGGGCATTCCAACGTCCGGTACACGCTTGACGGGTCGCTGCCCACGAGCGATTCCCCAATCTACACCACACCAATCCTCATTACGCGCCTCGGGCAAACCGTTGTGACCGCGGGATGTTTTTCAAACGGTGTCGCGCTCGGCGATCAGGCACGTAAGACGTATACCTTGCAACCCACGCCAACGGAGAGCCCGGTGATGACCCCTGCATCCGGCACGCACAATTGCCCGCTTCGAATTGTCATCCGTGGCGACGGGGAAATACGCTACACCGTCGACGGGAGCGACCCCACTCAGTTCAGCGCCCGCTATGACGGTCCGCTTGTCATCGGCACGCCACAGAACTGCTGTGTGAAAGCTATATGCGTCCTGAATGGCATTTCGTCGCTGGTCACATCGGGACTATTCGATGTTGTCGCCGCATCGACCGACCTCGATGCGGACGAGCGAGCGAGGCAAGCGAGTCAAGGCACGGTGTTTCCGCTACGCAACATTGAAACGCAGTTCACGGCCGAGGAGGCCGCGCGAGGCCGCGCCGAGGACGTCATGGCGTGGATGCTGGCGGCCGCCGAGATGAAGGAGCGTCGCTCCGCCGAGCTGACACGGTTGCAACGTACTCTTTTTGAGCACAAGGACGACTACCGCGAAGTGTCGCATAAATTAGCGCTCCTTAAGAAGGACCTTGCCCTCGCCAACAACCATCGCACGCAGCTTGAGCAGATGAAGGCGTCGCATGTTTGCACGGTCGCGCAGGAGCTGCAGCAGGAAGTCAGCCACGTGGAGGCCCAGCTCGTCGACGTGGCCCTCCGCGAGAAAAGCGTCGCCTCGCACTTGAGAGAGGCATTACTCTTGCATTCGAAGTTCGCGACGGAGCGGTCGCAGCTCGTCGTCGCGGCGAAGCAGCTCCGAGACACACTGGAGGAGCGCTTCTTGGCTCAAAAGCGGATGCTGGCTTCCTTCGATCCGGAACAGCGCGAGGAGCTTCGCGACCTCGAAACGGTGGTTGCAGAGCAGCGGTACGAGCTGTCGCTCTTAAGAGCCGCCGACGATGCCCTTGAGGCGTGTAAAACCCGGCTGCGTGGGGGTCTATTGGGCGAAGGAGGCGGCCACGCTGGCGATCAATTCTTGCGGGCCGCGGCTGGGCGCCCCGTGGTCGAGCTGCCAATGGTGGAAGCGGTGCTTCCTGTCCCTCCTGGAAAAATGCGCATCATCACGACCGTTCAAGGCAACGGCCTGCAAGAACTGAGACAAAAGTTTTACGTGGACGCGTGCATTATTAGCCTTGGAAATGGTCTGGGAATAAAGGTCGTCGGCCACTCGACGGGCGTGCACGGCTTCGTGGAGGCCGTCGAGCGCATCATTTCGCAGTAGTAGTTCGGGGGAGCCCCATTTTGTACCAACCGCATGCCAACTCATCCCCAGCAGTTGATCCCCATCAATAATTCGAAATTGTAGTGCTTGACGAAAATGACGAGTCACTGGCCGCTCCATTTTGCACTTGTATTGTCGTACCGCGACACACAAGTTGTAACAAATCACACGCAAATGCTGGGCTGTTCGCGTTGTCTCTTTTCCGCGACGTTCGTCATCGGCTTTGTCGCCGTTGTTGGCATGCTGCTCCTCCGCGATCTGTTTCCCGTGACGGAGCCACTTTGTTCCGAAACGGACCATGGCTGCGCGGATCGTTATTTCAGTCTCAACTATTTTCACGCACGAACACGGTTTCGCGCCGCGGCCAAGCGATGCGGGGCCGGCACCATTACCAAAAGCGTGTACATCGACCCTCGAACCGGCATTGACTACACAATGGACGTCGCCATCGTCGAAGGGGATGCCGCGTTGAATAACTCTATCGTGCTGCTGCACACCAGCGGAGTCCACGGCGTCGAGGGCTTCGCCGGGAGTGCCATTCAAATCGCTGCCCTGGAGGCGTTTTCTCCTGGTGAGTGCACCCGACCAACACCCGGCTCGCCCACGAAAATTTTCGTGCACGCGGTCAATCCGTACGGTTTCGCAGAGCTGCGACGCTTCAACGAAAACAACGTCGACCTGAACCGGAATTCGTTGACCCCGGAAGAGCTAACTGAGCTCGTCCGACGAGACCCTAACATCGCAGGCTACGAGTCCTTTCGCTCCGTGTTTGAGTTAACCAGCGCGCCGACGTGGCACACGCAATGGACAATGCTCTTTCGAGCCGTCGGGGGGCTGATTCAGCATGGCATGCCGCTGCTCAAAAAGGCCCTCGTCACGGGACAGTACCACGATCCAAAGGGGATCTACTTTGGCGGCAATGAAGTCCAGGCTAGTCACACGATCCTCGCTGGCATCCTGCGGCCGTATTTCGACGCCGCATTTGTCCTGTCAATCGACGTGCATACTGGACTTGGACCCTCCGGTGTAGACACGCTGATGCTCAACAGCGACGAACAAGTCCGTGAACTTACCCCACACTTTGGACCGACGGCCTATTCGATCGAAACTCCCACGTCGACCAACGACGGGGCGTCGTCGGGTTACGATCTTGCTCGCGGCATCTCGACGTGCAAGCACAAATTCAGCCCCAAGGCGAAGCTCTGGGATGTCACACAAGAATTCGGCACCGTGCCAGGCATCTTCGTGGCTCGGGGCGTCATCCTTGAGAACGCCGCCCATCAATTTTCTTTCGGCACCGACATGCACCTGCGAATGAAGCTGCTGAAGAAGAATGCATTCTTCGTGCAGACACAAGCGTGGAAGAACGCCGTGTTGCGCCGCGGTGCCGTGGTGCTGAGTGAAGCCGATCGCATGCTGCGAGGCATCGCGGCGTCAGCCAAGAGCGAGCAACCGTGAACCGGCAAGGGCATTGAGAGAGAGAAAAACGCATGGCAAGCGGCGGCTTGCGGATCGATGAAGGAGGCGGGCTGGACGCGCAAAGAACTAAAGCTGCAGAGAGTTGACGCCTCTCGAGACTGAAAAAGCAACACCCACTTGTTTGTTGAGGAACGAAGCTGCGAGAGGGCGACAGGGGGGACACATGTCGGCACTTCGATATCGCCTTGCTTTCGCCGGGATCGTCGCATGTTTGGTCTTGTTCCTCGTCGCGGGGCCGCCGCTGCCTACTGACCTGGTGTCGTTTGCGCCTCCGGCACGATCGACGAGACGGGTGACACCACGACCTACGCAGCTGCTGCTGGCAAGTCCTCCCGTCTCGGTCGTGGAGCGGCAGCAAGCAGCAGTCGCTGCCCAATCCACCACGGCGGTCGCAGGCGGGTGCGATTTCACTCGCGACGGTCTGGTGCCCGCGATGGCCTTTTCGCTGTCACCCCTCGAACTCGAGCTGCGCCGGCTGTACCGCCTCTCGGTGGACGTGATGCGCGACGTGAATGCAACCTTTTGGCCCACGGATGGCACGTTGTTGGGAATATTGCGCAACGGCAGGGTGGCCAGCGATCGTGACCTGGACTTCAACGTCCACACGACGTTTGACGACTCGTTTCGCTTGCTGTCGAGTCTTGAGCACCTATTCAAGCGACGGGTCGGTCGCCTGAAGTCGTTTAAGGTCGTGGCGTCGAAGAGCCTTCGGCGGCCGAGGGACGGAGGCAAAGTGGGTCGCTACGTCATGGTGCGCTTGTATCGCGAGTTTGGTGACTTCGACACCGGCGTCGACTTCAACTGCGTGTACCTCGACAGCGTCAAAGGCGGGCCAGTGGGCCCGAGCTATCACGTTCACAACGGCCATCTGGTCGCCGTCCCTCCTGGCGTGTTACCGCTGGGGACTTGCGCTGTGTACGGAATGAAGGTCCCGTGTCCGGGCAATGGCTACGCCGTGCTAGCCTCGTTGGCGCCGCGCTACGACGGCTGCGTGGTGTATCCTCACTGCGTCGGCAATCCGCTGGTGGCCGTCCCCAAGTGTCTTACGCCGCACCCCAAGGCGCCGCTGCAGGCCTTCGTCGATGCGACGAAATGGCTGCATCGGTGTGGCTTCGGGTCGCTCGCGGCTCATTTCGATGCGTTCCCGGAGTGCAAGGTGATGCTCTCACGCATCGACGTCATGTCGTTGCCGTGCCAAAAGCCAGATAAAGGCGACGGGGGTACGGGCCAGGAAGTTCGAGGGCCGGTGGCGGCAGAGCTTCAAGCGCTTCCTCGCGAATACTGCATCGTTCAGCGTTTTGATGGGTAGCCTCATCTTGCCTGCCTGGTGGTGGCATGCCTACCTGTTTTTACGTTCCTGAGTGGTTCTGGCGCATATTGGGTTTGGGGTTTGTGTATCGACCTCCGGCTACATCTGTTCGTGATTGATTCACGGCGTGCCACCAGGGTAAGGACTTTTGCCGTAGGGACGGGTTCTTCGCCCCCTCTCTCTCTCCCTCTCGCTGAATTGTGGGGCGGAAATGATTTCTCCACGGCAGCTGTATGCGTCGATGTGCGCGCAGCACGCGTGTCATGCGAACTCGAACGTGATCGACATGCTATCGCCATCCGCAGCCGCGTTCGACACAGTACAGCATCTGGACTTTTCGAAAAACTACCTCGGATGGCGAGGCGTGTTGCCACTCCTCGACGTGATCGCGCGGTTTCACTCTCTCTTATCGCTCAACTTGTGCCACAACTACGTCACCAACGACTGCATGCCGCGTTTCTGCGAAGTCATGCGGGGTTTGCCCTGCATTGTTCGTGTCGACCTCTCGTGCAATCCGATCAGTTATGCGGCCGGGAAGCAACTCGTCGCGCTCATTGCAGCGGTGCCCACGCTAAGGCAAGTCAAAGTGGACTGCACACTCATGAATCCCGGCCTGGCTAAGCGGGTGGTTCGCGCGGCGGGCGGTCGCGCACTCGACGGAGCCGAGGCCGCGGATGTCGGTGACGATGCACACGGTGGTGACGGCCGGCCCTATAAGGGCGTTCTTTCCTGGAGGCCGCTTCCCCCTCCCTCCCGGTGCGTGGTGATGGCTGCCCCCATCGCCGCATCGGCTGCGACCGCCGCGTCCCCATTACCGCAGCCGCATCGTTCGTTTGGTGACGATGACGACGACGATATTCGCCGCCCGGAGAGCGCGAGGAGGAGCATTGGCTCGCCTCCGGCGGCCGCCGCAGAGGGCTCCCTGGGCCTTAGGGACAATGGGGCATCTAAGTCCCCTCCATGGGTTGGCATCGAAACGCTGTGGTCTGCTGCCGTGTCTCAAACGAAGCCGCCGCGGCAGCTGTTCGTCGGTCTCAGTAGCGTACTCGCCATCGTTCGCGGCGATCCTGAGTTTGGTGCCGCGGCGGCCGCCGTCGCGGTTGCCTAGTCGGCCTCGAAGTCAGCCCGACGATGATCGAACGGGACCATCGTTTCCGGGTGTAGTGTATCTTTTCGGCGGCGTTGCTGAGCTGAATTCCGACTGAGGAACAGATCTTTCCACCTCTGGTCGGACGAGTGCCAAATCCATCAAATCCTTGTTTTCGCACACAAAGCAGACTCCGCATCAACGAAAATCGTTGTAAGTTTACGACGGTGTGGTGTTTTTTTTTCCCCCTCTCTCTCTATCTTTACCCACGGCTTCCTTGTCAGTATGGGCTTGGCGTCCGCTCTTGCGGCTGCTAGAGCGCGGCATGCCGACGTAACGTGGGTTTGCCTTCGCAGAGATGCTCTTCACGGAATATTTGACAAATTTTGTCGAATGGCAACGGCCATCAGGAGGTCACTGGCACCGTCACCTGCCTCCGGGACGTTGGCCGTCGGGGCGTTGCCCCGAAAGGCGACTTCTGCAATGTTGGTCTCCCTTGAGTTGGTGATGCCTCAGGTATTCTCCGGACCGGATCGCTGCGACGGTTGATCCGGTGTCCCAACGTCCGCTATCCCCCGGGCCTCATTCTGTGTCTCTAACACACTGCGGTAGTGTCCTCCCTATCTCTCAATTTCTTGAATCGCTTCCTCGTCGATATGGCACCCCTTCGCGTTGGCATTAACGGTTTCGGCCGAATCGGGCGCATGGTCTTCCAGGCCATGTGCGACCAGGGGCTTCTGGGAAAGGAGATCGAGGTGGTCGCCGTCGTCGACACCTGCGTGGACGCGGCGTACTTTGCGTACCAGATCAAGTACGACAGCACGCACGGCCACTTCAAGCACAGCGTGAGCACGGCCAAGAGCGACCCTGCGCTGAAGCAGGACGACATCATCATCGTGAACGGCCACCGCGTCAAGTGCGTGATGGCGCAGCGCAACCCGGCCGATTTGCCCTGGGGCAAGCTAGGCGTCGAGTTTGTCATCGAGTCGACTGGCCTTTTCACGGAGTCGGACAAGGCCGCGGGGCACTTGAAGGCCGGCGCAAAGAAGGTGATCATCTCAGCGCCAGCGAAGGGAGACGTCAAGACGCTCGTCATGGGCGTCAACCACGCCGAGTACGACCCGGCCAAGCACCACATCGTGTCCAACGCGTCGTGCACCACCAACTGTCTCGCGCCCTTGGTGCACGTCATCATCAAGGAGGGCTTCGGCGTCGAGACCGGCCTCATGACGACGATTCATTCCTACACCGCGACGCAGAAGACCGTCGACGGACCCTCGCTCAAGGACTGGCGTGGCGGACGCGCGGCGGCCACAAACATCATCCCCAGCACCACGGGCGCGGCGAAAGCGGTCGGCGAAGTGCTCCCCGCCACGAAGGGAAAGTTGACGGGAATGTCGTTCCGCGTGCCGACACCTGATGTATCCGTGGTAGATCTGACGTTCCGGACGACCAAGGACACCAACATCAAGGAAATCGACGCCGCGCTGAAGCGCGCTGCCGGCAGTTACCTGAAGGGCATCCTCGGCGTCACCAGCGAGGAGCTGGTTAGCTCGGACTTCATCCACGACCCGCGCAGCAGCATCTACGACTCCTTGGCCACCCTGCAAAACAACCTCGGTGGCGAGAAGCGCTTCTTCAAGGTCGTGTCGTGGTACGACAACGAATGGGGCTACTCGAACCGCGTCGTCGACCTCGTCCGGTACATGGCCAAGGCTCAGCCCAAGTCGAAACTTTAGTGTGGAAACTGACCTAGCAAATTCGCTATTCTTCTCTCTTTTGTATTCTATTCTTTCATTCACAATTTGGATCTGATTAAATCCTTTTTATTTGCCCTTTTCACTCTCCGTTGCTGATGATCACCTCAATAACCCCTTTCCCTTTTGTTGTATCCCTCCGACTCCGTCATCCCACCGACGACCGTCCTCTAAGGAAGGCCAGCAGGTTGGTCCTGTGAGGGTCCTGATCCGGTCCCGCCAGTGTCCGTGCTACTTCATATCTTGGTGTCTGATACTGTGTGAGGTCTTTAACACACTGCGGTAGAGTGTCCTCCCTATCTCTCAATTTCTTGAATCGCTTCCTCGTCGATATGGCACCCCTTCGCGTTGGCATTAACGGTTTCGGCCGAATCGGGCGCATGGTCTTCCAGGCCATGTGCGACCAGGGGCTTCTGGGAAAGGAGATCGAGGTGGTCGCCGTCGTCGACACCTGCGTGGACGCGGCGTACTTTGCGTACCAGATCAAGTACGACAGCACGCACGGCCACTTCAAGCACAGCGTGAGCACGGCCAAGAGCGACCCTGCGCTGAAGCAGGACGACATCATCATCGTGAACGGCCACCGCGTCAAGTGCGTGATGGCGCAGCGCAACCCGGCCGATTTGCCCTGGGGCAAGCTAGGCGTCGAGTTTGTCATCGAGTCGACTGGCCTTTTCACGGAGTCGGACAAGGCCGCGGGGCACTTGAAGGCCGGCGCAAAGAAGGTGATCATCTCAGCGCCAGCGAAGGGAGACGTCAAGACGCTCGTCATGGGCGTCAACCACGCCGAGTACGACCCGGCCAAGCACCACATCGTGTCCAACGCGTCGTGCACCACCAACTGTCTCGCGCCCTTGGTGCACGTCATCATCAAGGAGGGCTTCGGCGTCGAGACCGGCCTCATGACGACGATTCATTCCTACACCGCGACGCAGAAGACCGTCGACGGACCCTCGCTCAAGGACTGGCGTGGCGGACGCGCGGCGGCCACAAACATCATCCCCAGCACCACGGGCGCGGCGAAAGCGGTCGGCGAAGTGCTCCCCGCCACGAAGGGAAAGTTGACGGGAATGTCGTTCCGCGTGCCGACACCTGATGTATCCGTGGTAGATCTGACGTTCCGGACGACCAAGGACACCAACATCAAGGAAATCGACGCCGCGCTGAAGCGCGCTGCCGGCAGTTACCTGAAGGGCATCCTCGGCGTCACCAGCGAGGAGCTGGTTAGCTCGGACTTCATCCACGACCCGCGCAGCAGCATCTACGACTCCTTGGCCACCCTGCAAAACAACCTCGGTGGCGAGAAGCGCTTCTTCAAGGTCGTGTCGTGGTACGACAACGAATGGGGCTACTCGAACCGCGTCGTCGACCTCGTCCGGTACATGGCCAAGGCTCAGCCCAAGGCTAAGCTATGATGGTGATTTTTTGGTATCCACAACGTTTTGATTTATCTGTTTCTCGATCTCTCCGTCGCTTGATCTCTTTTTTTCGACTTACGATTCTTTCGCGCGCGTTTCTGTCGGTGTGGTCGGAGCACAGCCGGTCCCATGACTCGTTTCCGGGAGCCGCGCCATAACTCCTTCGTGTAGTTAGTTGCATCACTTTCTTGCTCGCCACAGGTTTGTTTTCTCCCTTTCTCCCCCCACTCTCAACGCGATTTTTGTTGAGTGCTCACTCACCGGAATATTTTAGTTTGCGCCGACAATGCTTCGACGCACCTCTCTTGCGCGGAAGCAGTTTACTTGGCACTACATTAGTCCACTCGTCGAGTTACCGCATGAGTACGCCCAGCGAGTGACGAACAAGAAGGAAGGTGTCGAAACGGATCGTCGTGATCCGAAGAATTATTGGGGTCTGCACAACATCGAGCGGTTCCAAGTCCACCCGTCCGTTTGGGGCTACGAGCGGCACAACTACGGCGGGATGGAGAATAAGGGTGGTATTATTTGCGATGTTCCCCCAGTGCCCGTCTACCGCGCGAACATTTGGTGCATGGGCCATTTTCAAGCGAAGTTTCATCACCCACGCATTCACATCAAGGTGCCGCCGGGGAAGACGATTGGCTGTAAGTGGTGTCGCGTCAAGTATATCAACATGAGTACCGACGAGGACAACGACGAGGACTGGGAAGACGCCTATTACAGGATCAACACGACACCTGAATCCGAAGAGGATCTCAAGAAACCGTGGCGAAATCTTGACGGTGTGCTGCGAAAGTCGAATTTCCTGGACGGGCAAGAACCGCATCCGAAGGTGTACAAGAGCGTGTTTGATCCGCAACGATACGCTGTGAAGCGCAAGGGTCACGATGACCATCACGGTCACGATGAACATCACGATCACAAGGCATGCGCCTCGGCGCACGAGCATCATGACGGCCACAAGGATGCAAAGGGGCACTAGCCACCATCGGCCCCCCCCAACGCCCGCGACAAAACAGTTTTCTTCCGTTCCCTTCGCGTCGGTGTTGTGTTCGGTTTGTTTGTTCCATGTTTGGTGTTCGGTCGCCGGAGAGAACCTCCCCCCATTTTCCATTGAACCTCCCTGCGTCCGTCATCCCCCTTTTGGCGTGCCCTACGATGTCATTGGGGAGCAGCGGGTTACTGGTGTTTGACCTCAACAGATCAGTCGTCACAATTTTACAACCCTTATGGCCGGGACATTCCCCAACCACTCCTCATCGCTCGCGAAAGATGAGTGCCAGCATCAGTTCGTGGCAAGCTTCAAGGGCCTCCCGTACGGTTTGTGTCCGAACACGACAGGGTTCTCAGCAAGGAAGTGTGCCTGCCGAATCCAGAACGTCAGTATTCTCTCGCGGTTGCATCGCAATACGTACAGGGTGAGTTTGCCCTTAACACGCCTCTTAGCCGCAGCTCCCACATCCTCCGTCGCTCCTTGCTCCATATGGATTTGCCCCCCGCGTGCTTCGCGTGCCGGACGCCGTTCGAAAAGGCATC
>ERZ1292633.2352-Hain-H41-02um-R1-2352-length-19429-cov-5_pt1 | contig 19429 bp, 12 predicted proteins | sample MGYA00564406_ERZ1292633 | MGnify/ENA primary metagenome ERZ1292633 (study PRJEB36523, sample SAMEA6512639) | groundwater metagenome | collected 2019-01-08 | study: AquaDiva: Metagenomics assemblies of 32 groundwater samples
TATGGAGTGTCGACCACGCTGTTCAAAGTGTTCCTGAGTTATCTGGGCAAATACAAGGTGAGCCAGAGCAGAATGCAGAAGCAAAAGGGGATGGCCAGTCAGTTGCTGATGTCGACCCAGTTGCTCAGATTCCTTTGGCCGCAAGTGCGCCTCGACTATGACCACACGACAAGCAAGATCGAGCAGTATGGCGTTTTCCTAAATAAGCGCATTCTGCGAACCGGTCAATTGACGCTCTCGTATGAACGCAACGAGCCGGCAAAAACGAACAGCATTATGCTGAATTTCAGCTTCTTCACCGGATTCGCGCAGGTCACTTCCCGCGCCCAGCGCATCGGAGAACAGATATATGTAAGCCAGGTTCAGCGCGGATCAATTCAATACGATCAGGACATCCATCGCTTCCGATTCGACAGACGCAATAGCGTCGGTTATGGCGTCGCCGTTGTGCGGCCGTTCATGGATGACAACGACAACGGCAGACGTGACGACAACGAGGCCTTGCTCCCGGGTGTGAAGGCCAAGATCTCCGGAGCAAGCGGCATACCCAATGGCAAGAACAAGACATATTATTACAACAGTCTTCGGCCGTATGATCAGTATGTCGTTCAGGTCGATCAGTATAGCATCGACAATCCGACACTCAAGCCGACCAATGACAACTACAGCGTGACTATCAATCCAAACATGGTCAACGCTGTCGAGATTCCGATCGTGACAGTGAGCGATGTCAGCGGTCTAATCGAACGGCAGACAGTTCAAGGCAATTCGGGGACAGGTGGTATCAAGTTGCTGTTTACGAACATCTCCAAGGAAATGTCAACCACGGTACAGACCTTTTCAAATGGTGAGTATTATTATCTCGGGCTACTACCGGGGATGTATCGTGCCGAAGTGGATCCGGCCCAGTTAAGCAAGTATGGGTATGTCACCGAACCGCTCTACAGGGAGTTCGAGATAAAACCGGGTGCGAGCGGCATGAGTCTCGAAAATATCAATTTCCTTCTGGTGCCGAAAAAGTAACGGCGCGCATTCTGGCTGGATGAGAAGGAACTCCAATTTTCGCCACACCCTCATGCATGTCACTTCCGCGAAGGAGGGAGTCCAGTATTAATTCTTGTCGTGCCGTCGGGCGGGATCATCTTCGTATCCCGCCTATTGTTTCGTTTCATGGTATCGATAAGACGGCGGCATTGAAGACAATGCCACCCTACTGGAAGAAAAGACTGGATACCCCGCAAGGGCGGAACCCGACAGTGTTGTGAATTTTGTAATAATGCTCATTTTTTACAGTCCCTATTGCACAGGCAACTCAAACATTCTTGACTTCTTCCCAATATCCAAGCATCGCGCTGACGTGATCTTGCACCGATAAGCGGTGCAACGCCGCCAGATCGGGATTGGGATAGAATGGACGCGAACAAATATCGCGGACAGCCTTCACCCAAGTGTCGACTTCAAAGCCCGAGATAACCAATCCTTCTGATGGGGTAATGATCTGCCTCGCCCCTACCATGTGCGAAAGGGCCACTGGTGTGCCACACAAGAGGGATTCGCTGACGACCTGACCGAATGGCTCATAAATCGCCGGCAATAGCATCGCATCGGCGGCGGCGTAGAGTTGCTCGGTTTCTTTGAGATAGCCAAGATATTTGACATTTTCGGGCATCGCCCCCATTCGCGCCTCACCGGCGACAAGAAGTTCGTACGGCTCATTGCGAAGCTGAGCAAAGACCTCAAGAAGAAGGGGCAGACCCTTTCTGCCGTGAGAGACCGACACAAAGGCGCAGGTCTTTTTTTCGGGGGAGCAGTTGAAGCGCTGGCGGTAGTCATCGCGACGGTTCTTCACCTCGCGATTGAATCGGCGCACGTCAGTGGGCGGAAAGAGCACGCGAATTTTCGACTCCGGTAGGCCATAAAGGGTCACAAGCTCTTCTTTCATCATCGTCGACGCCGCGAGGATGAGACGGCAGGTCTCGAATGACTTGCGCTCGATATGAATGTCCAGCCGATCTTTGAGTCCCCGGTGATTCCGGTCAATTGCTTTGAGAAAACCAAGATGGTTGCCTGGAGCAAGAACGGCGCTTTGGTATGGGGTGCGGGCGAGAGAAAGAGTGAAATCGAATGATTCGGTCAAGTGAAGGCGCCCTATCGACCGTGAAAGCCAGTAGTCGCGAAACAGTTTTGGAATGTAGGACAGGTTTACTTTAATAATCTCAACGTCGTCGGGCAGTGTGATATCGGGAGATATTTTTGACACCACGAGAGAGACGGAGTGGCCGCGAGAGCGAAACTCATCGATGTACGAAAAGAGACGGGTTTCGAGTCCGCCGCGGTGGATAAGCCGGTTATGAATGAGAGCAATGCGCATGGCGTGAGTATGCGCAATGAAGAAGGTACAGTCAACGGAGAGACAGTTTCTTCAGTAGGGCGGGTTTGTCTTCAGACCCGCCATCTTTGTATTCGTGTGCGAAAGACGCCCTCGCCTGCCGTCCCTGAAACCCATCAGCTACTTCTTTAGCTCCTCGACCCAGTTTTGCACGAGGTTCAGATACGTGCGAGCCTCGGAAGTCTCCGGATTCTGGTTTACAATGAACCGCTCTCCATTACCGAAGACATCGTAAATCAATCCTGGTCGCGCTCCATTGATCTTGAAAAGACGGCGGATTTGTCCCACCGCAAACGCCGTTCCGGATGCGTTGACCTCAGCCTCGCAGACAAAATCGTCGTTATCAGTGTAGAATATCTTCTTCCCGTCGCGGCTCCAGCGCGGTCTACCCCCCTCGTGATTTGAGACCTGCCATTTCCCAAGCGGCTTTGGAAACTGGGATACATAGACTTCCCCTTTGCCACTTTCATCTGAAAAGTATGCCATCCATCGCCCATCAGGCGAAACCCTCCCCAGCACCTCGCCAAACTCTGATTTCAGATACGCAAATGGAGGGGAACTTCCATCGGCGGGAATAACCCAGATATCCCCATTGGTTTTCGCGTCAAAAGCCTGAGCGATAATATATTTTTCGTCAGCGGTCCAACATGAGGGTCGGATGCCTGGGCGTATTTCAGAAATCCAAACTCCCGTGTCGACCCCACTCACCGAGACAGTGTATATTCCTACCTTTTTATCACTTCCGCCATGCAGATAGGCAATTCGCTCCCCATCCGGAGACCACACCGGTGTGAAGTCGCCATCCACTGAGAAAGTCAGTCGGGATCTAATCTGAGTGGTAAGATCGTAAATCCAGATATTCGTGGACGTGCTTTGCTGATTGGTTATATCAATGGCTACTCGCCTCTCATCGGGAGATAGCTTCGGGCTATACTGTTTTTCCATCGGTCCGATTGAATCCACCACGGAGCCGGTTCTATCCATGACAAGCAATTGCGAACCCAGAATATTTTTCTGGTTTCGGTAGACAAGCGAACCGTCCGGGGAGACACTGAATTCGGCAAAACTCCAATTTGTCGTGTACGTCACATCGTCGACTATCGGCACCGCATCGCTGGTAAAAGAAAGACTGGACAAGTCAAAAGGCTGAGCCATGAGAACACCGTCAATGGCGTACAACATGTGGCCGTTGGCATACACGGCATTTGATTTCGTCTTCACCAGCCGCTTCACTTCTTTCGAGTCGAGGGAGCCAACACAGATCGCGTCTTCGGTACCGCCATTGCCACCTTCGACTCGCGCAAAAAAGAGAAAGTCATTGCCGTTCGGAAGAAACGACGCCCATCGATGTGTGAAGTCATGAAACGATGAATCGAGCACAGTAAACGGCTCAGCTTTCCCCCCTGCCGCTGAAACCTTGAATATGACTCCTTCCATTTCAGGAGTAAAGAGAATGATATCCTTTTTGCCCCAGCTACCGCCGCGAGGAACGCGCGCGCCATCGGCAACTAGAAGCGAAGGGCCGCCGGTAGCTAATATCTTCTTGAGTTTTCCGTCGACGAAGTAGGCAATATATCTGCTGTCAGGAGACCAAAAGGGTATTATCGCCCCTTCTGTACCGGGAAGCTTCATAGCGACATATGAACTGAGTGGTCGAACCCACAGATTCTGTGAGAAAGTGCCGGTATCCTGGGCAATGAACGCGAGTGATTGACCGTCCGGAGAAATGGCAAACTGAGTAAAGTTTTGATTGTTAAAGCTCGCCGTTCCGGGATCAATAATGGTGGATCTGACTACCGGCGGAGCAACGCGTGATTGAATGAAGTATTTGACTCCAAAGTATCCCGCAAGAATGAGTGAAACAGCGCTCACGGCTATGAGGGACCATTCGCGGCTTTTCCGTCGGCGTGAGAGTGTGGCTGGAATTCCCACCTGTGACCCGCCTTCGCTCGCCCATTGCAGAGCACGCTTGAGATCACCTGCCGAATGCCATCGCTGGTCGGGATCTTTGGCAAGGCACTGCTTGATGGCACGCTCGAGCATCGGCGGCGACATCGGCTGTAACTCAGATATCGCACGAGACTCCTCTTTGAGAATCGAGGCAATCAAACTCGCCTGACTGTTGCCGCTGAATGCCTTCTGCCCCGTCGCCATTTCATAGAGCATAGCACCAAAGGCAAAGATATCACTGCGGGCATCGGCTTCTATCCCTTCGAGTTGCTCCGGAGCCATATACTGAATAGTACCGAGGATAGTCCCCTGCCCGGTGAGCGGGGTAGTCTGGGTGATGCCGGTGACGCCCTCCACCACTCCCGAGGCGATCTGAAGTTTAGCCAAGCCGAAATCCAAAAGCTTGGCGCCGGATTTAGTCAACATGACATTGCCGGGTTTGACATCGCGATGCACCAATCCCTGTTTGTGAGCTTTGTCGAGGGCATCGGCGATCTGGATTGCTATGCGGAGAAGCTCCTCAGTAGGCATCGCCCCTTTTCGCAGACGCTCGGCGAGGGTTTCCCCTTCGAGATATTCGAGAACGAGAAAATCGATGCCATCCTGATGACCGATATCATGGAGGGTGCATATATTTGGATGACTGAGGCTTGAAATCGCGCGGGCTTCGCGCTCGAAACGGGCACGCAGGTCAGCGCTTCCAGCGGTCACCGAAGGAAGCACCTTTATCGCAACGACACGATCGAGGCGCGTGTCTTTCGCCTTATAGATTTCACCCATGCCTCCCGCGCCTGCGGGGGCAATAACTTCGTAAGGACCAAGTTTCTGACCGGTAGACAAACTCATTTCATTAACTCCTCAGTCCAATTTTGCACGACAACAATGGGAGTAGAACCTTCTCCGGCAAGAACACTGGCAAGAAAGTGCTGACCATCAGGAGTTGGATCCCAACAATTAAAACTAAGTGCCAGAACAGCACGGAACAACTCAGTCTCCTGACCAACCTTGAATTCAGTCCCCTGCGCGTTTACGTCAACAGCCATGGCGGTTCCATCGGTGCGAATATAGTAGAGTTCCTTTCCGTCGGATCGCCAGCGAGGATAAGAACCTCCGGAGGTAGTAATTTGCCATCTGGCAGAAGAACCCGCACTGTTGGACCGACGTGCCGCGCGGGTATCATTGGTGGCAATTGGTGAAGGAACAACAAACACATGTATCTTGCCTTCGAATATTGATGAAAGCGCTATCCACTTTCCATCTGGTGAAAATCGCGCTGACGAAACCAAACCCTGTCCAAAGGGAATTTGAATCGTGTCAGATGTATTACTGATACTTCGAATGAAAAGGTCAGCCGCGCCTTCGGCTGAAAAGCTTCCAGAGCCGCAGAGTAGATATTTACCGTCCATAGACCAATCCATGAGCCATGCATCTGTTGTACCATCGGCTGAAATTCTGACGCTCCGACCGGCCCCGCTAATCGGCATAGTGCGAATTTCTAAACTCACTTTTCCGGAAAAATTGGTAATCTCCGTAAAAGCAACGGCGTCGCCAGAAGGGGAAAGAACAGGATTGTCCTGATCTTCAGACCCAAAGGTCAGTCGACGCTGCATGTCTCTTTCCAGATCGTAGTAGTAAATGTCACCTGTAGGCGTCTCCTGAATAGTGTAGGCCGCTCCTCGCCCGTCTCGAGCGAAATAGATGTTGTGAATGTTGCAGGTCGGGCCGAGCTTCTTCACGACTTTTCCCGCACGATCGAGAAACAATAGCTGGCATCCTTCCCGCCCGCCTGCAAGCTGATAGACTAAGAGTCCGGACTGTGAGACAGACAGATTCGACTTCCAGGTTGTTTGATCACATTGCACACGTTCCTGCGTGGGAATCGGATCGCCGGTGAGTCTTCCCTCTTGCGCATCAAAGGCCTGCGCGAACAGCACATTGTCACGCACATACATGAGATAGCCTTTGGCATAGACGGCATTTGAGAGCCCCGACATGACAGCATGCGCCTTTGTTCCATCCAGAGAAACAAACCAAATTTCATTACATGAACTGTCGGGAGCATCGTGGTCGCCGGCAAAAAAGAGTATGTGCTGTCCATCAGGAAGGAAGAGGGGCCAGCGATGAGAGCTGTGACGCAAAGAATCCACGGTAGTAATTTGCACCGGGGTACCGCCAGAAGCCGGGACTATGTACAAATTGTCTTGATATCGCGGACTAAAAACGATGTTGTCACCGACACCCCATGTGCCGCCTCTTCCGGACGGTGCGGCGCAAACCGTAAGAACCTGACCGGAGGCAACCTCAATTCGCTTCAATTTGTTGTACGTGAAGAATCCAATCGACCTCCCGTCAGGAGACCAGAAAGGGAATGCACCGGCTTCAGTGCCTGGAAGCGACCGCGCTTTCAGATTGTCGAGATCTCGCACCCACACTTTTGAACCGCCCGGTGATACCGCCACGAACGCAATGTGTTTGCCGTCCGGCGAAATGACAGGCGGACCGGCATTATCACCGCCAAAGAGAAAAACAGCTTCCTCAGGTGCTGAGATTGTCGTTCGCAATACTGACAATGATGTCCTGTCCTCTGAATACATATAGAGAGCGACAGCAACCATGACTGCAACAGCCGCAACCGCCCAACCCGCCCACTGGCGCATCTTTCGGCTAAGAGAAACTGCCACTGGCATCGCCATCCCCATCTGGGAACCACTCTGAGATACCCACTGCAAAGCACGATTGAGGTCCCCCGCCGATTGCCAGCGATTGTCGGGATCTTTGGCGAGACACTGCTTAACAACAAGCTCAAGAGCCGGAGGGGTCATTGGCTGAATTGCCGAAATCGGTTTTGGCTCCTCCTTCATGATGGCCCCAATCAGGCTGGCCTGGCTGGAACCCTCAAATGCCCGTTTGCCGGTTGCCATCTCATAGAGAGTGGCGCCGAATGCGAAGATATCGCTACGGGCATCGGCTTCTTTCCCTTCGAGCTGTTCCGGCGACATGTATTGCACCGTGCCGATGAGAGTTCCTTCGCCGGTGAGAGGAGATGTCCGCGTGGCTCCGCTCCCCCCTTCAATAATCCCTCCCACTTGCTGAAGCTTTGCAAGACCGAAATCCAGTAGCTTCGCGCCGGATTTGGTGAGCATAATATTGCCGGGTTTCAAGTCACGGTGCACCAGCCCCTGCTTGTGGGCTTTGTCGAGGGCATCTGCAATTTGCGAAGCGACAGTGAACAATTCAGCCGACGAAAGCGGCCCTTTGGTTAGTCGCGATGCCAGCGTATCGCCGTCGATGTACTCCATCACGAGATAATCGACTCCATCCTGATGACCGATGTCGTGAAGGGTGCAGATATTGGGATGATTGAGACTCGAAATCGCTTTTGCTTCGCGATCAAATCGGGATCGCATATCGGCGCTCTGGGCAGTGCGGGTTGGAAGCACTTTGATTGCAACAACACGATCGAGGCGGGTGTCTTTCGCCTTGTAGATTTCCCCCATCCCACCAGCGCCTGCGGGGGCAATAATCTCGTATGGGCCAAGTTTCTGACCGGAGGTCAAGCTCATCTTTTCAATTCCTCAGTCCAGTTTTGCACGACAATAAACTCTGCGGAGATTGAGGATTCGGCCGAAGTCAAAAGGAGAAACCGTTGGCCATCGGACGAGACATCGTAGGGAACGAGAGAATTCCCGCCAGTAAAATGGAGGCGTTTCGAAAAGAGCTTCACTGGCGTACCGATCTCAAGCCCATTCTCGTAGGATATTGGGACCGCCATGAAATCATATTCCGGAGTGAAATAGTATACCTCTTTGCCGTCGGCGCGCCATTTGGGGCATCTCCCACGTGCTGTAGATACTTGCCACTTGCCCCCCGTCGGACTCAATTCACGAATGTAGACATCGGGATCACTACCCGATGATTCGTTGGCCTGGTACAGAAGATATTGACCATTGGGAGAATACGCACTGCGAGTTTCTATAAATGGCTGAGTCAGGAGTGGCTCGGCTTTCTTCGTAGCGGCATTCAGGAGCCAAATATCCGCGCCGTTAGCTTTGCCTACGTCCAATGTCATTATCTTCCCATCCTGAGAAACAGAGGTTACAGAGGCGTCAGCATCGGCCACGCCAAATATCTCTTCATCAGCCCCGGTTCCATTGGCATTTCTCTGAAAAACGCCGAAATGCGCCGATGTGCGTCGCGAGGTAAAGATGACTTTGTTTCCATCTAGGCTCCAGATCGGCCAGGCGTTGGTTGAGGGGCCGAATGTGAGCCGTGAGGCAACATTTCGCTTCAGATCGCGCACCCAAATGTCAACTGAAGTCGTCTGCTCCCCAACCAGACCGTAGGCGAGTCGCGTGCCATCAGGAGAGAGTGAAAAATCGAGATATTTGTCCGGCTCTCCCACTGAACCGAGAGTATCTCCCTTGCGGTTGACCCACAGCATGGTCCGTAGTCCCACCGCCTGGCCGCGCTGATAGACAAGTGTACCATCTCCTGAGGCGCTGAAAAGGGTGCGTTCACCATCGCTTGAGACAATGTTCGAAAGTGGTATCGGCTCACCGGTGAATTGTAGGCTTTTCGTGTCGAATGGCCTCGCCACCAGCAGACTTTTCTGCATATAGAGGATATGCCCATTGGCATATTCTACGCGAGAGCTTACTTTGATTAGGAATGTTGATTCCATCGTTTTGGTTGAGCCAACTTTGAGCAATGATTCGTCGGCCGAAGAATCTGAAATTGCCAGATAGAGGAAATGTTCGCCGTCCGGCAGAAACCATGGCCAGGCTGTTCCGGACTCATACTTCTCCCTATCAATTATCGTGGCCGCGGTGGGAGTGCCACCGCCAGCGGAGACTTGACGAACAGAATCAGTAAAGTTGCCGTCAAAAATGATTACGCCTGCGCTTCCCCACGATCCATCAGCGCCAGTGGCGGCCTCGCATACGATTTGTGCAAGTCCACCGGCAATGGCTACTTTCTTGAGCTGGCCCCCTTCAAAGTAAGCCAGTTGTTTGCTGTCGGGAGACCAGAAGGGCTTTGATCGGTCGCTTTGAACCTTCACCAGGAGACGAGCATCGAGGGAATTGAAGGGACGGATGTATATCCCCAGCTGGCTTGTCGAATCTGTCCCAACAAAGGCGATCATGGTTCCATCGGGAGAAATCCGCGGCCAAGTGACAGAATTCAAATCACTCGCGGGAGAAATAGCAAACCGCGAAACTTTGGGGGGGGTGGTCGAAACCATAAATTGTCTCCACGCCAACCATCCGGTTGCGACTGTAAGTAATGCTACTGCCGCCAGAAGTCCCTTCTCCCGAATCTTCCGTCTTCGGGCAATCGGGGCGGCCAGGCCGACTTGCGAGCCACCCTCTTCAATCCATTCGAGAGCACGCTTGAGGTCCCCCGCTGTTTGCCAGCGCTGGTCGATATCTTTGGCGAGACACTGCTTGATTGTACGTTCCAAAATAGGAGGGGACATCGGCGATAGCTGAGTGATTGAACGAGGTTCACCACTCATAATCGAAGCGATGAGACTTGCCTGGCTATTGCCGCTGAAGGCGCGGCTACCGGTTGTCATTTCATAGAGGACAGCGCCGAAGGCGAAAATATCGCTTCGGGCATCGGCCTCACGTCCCTCGAGCTGTTCCGGCGACATGTATTGCAGAGTGCCGAGAATGGTTCCCGCACCGGTAAGTGGTGTAGACTGAGTGAGTCCGCTGACCCCCTCTACCACCCCTTCGCCGATTTTCAATTTAGCGAGTCCAAAATCAAGGAGCTTGGCGCCTGTCTTGGTGATAATGATGTTGGCTGGCTTGAGGTCACGGTGGACAAGCCCCTGCTTGTGGGCTTTGTCGAGGGCGTCGGCGATCTGGACGCCGTAGCTCAATATCTCTGCGGTTGACATCGGCCCTTTTTTGAGGCGCTCCGAAAGTGTCTCCCCTTCCAGATATTCCATGACAAGAAAATCGATACCATCCTGATGGCCGATATCATGAAGAGTGCAGATATTGGGATGATTAAGACTTGATATTGCCTTGGCTTCGCGCTCAAAGCGGGAACGCATATCGGCATTTTGAGCGGTACGAGAGGGCAGAACTTTTATGGCGACGGTGCGATCGAGGCGGGTGTCTTTTGCTTTGTACACTTCACCCATGCCGCCCGCACCCACCGGCGACGTGACCTCATACGGACCAAGCTTCTGGCCTGCATTCAGAGCCATGCGAACTCCTTGAATTGGATTGTGATCAGAGAGTAAGTCCCTGCAACTTCTTCTTCACGAACCAGCAATTAAGGAGAGAAACGCCCTACAGGCAACAAGATATTGAGTTAGCGCTCAATGCCGGGATTAAATCGGACAAACGATTCATCTATTTTTCACAAACTGACACGTAACGCCCGCGACTTTAAGGGAACATTCACAAGACGGGTGAAATTGGCTCCAACTCGGTCGTCTCAGGGCTTCAAGCGTCTCGAGAATTTCTTTGGCGTTCTTGGCTGAGAATCAATCAGCCCCTTCAAAGTGGAATTGACATGCGAGCAGACCAAATCACAAAGAGACAAGATATCGCGATTTGCGACACCATAATAGACGAATGACCCCTTTTTGGTCTTTCTTACAAGTCCGGCCTTCGATAAAACGGAAAGGTGGCGGGAAATGTTGGCCTGGGTCCAGGAAAAGAGGCCGACCAGCTGTTGAACAGTCTTGTCGCCGTCCCTTAGTTCACGTAATATACGCAGGCGAGTCGGGTCGCTGAGGGCCTGAAAACAGTCCGCCACCAGCTCCAGAAGGGGCCCGGGAACTATTGAGAAATCTGTTGCGTTTATACGTGACATAGTAGTATATTACTATATAGTTATATGATTGTCAACTCAAAAAAGGAGGAATCAACAATGCGTATCGAGTATCGCGTTCGGATTATGGCGGGATTGATGATTCTCGCCAGTCTAGCGCTGGCCCACTACTGCACTCCCCTCTGGCTCCTTTTGGCGGCCTTTGTCGGGGTCAATCTGATCCAATCGGCATTCACGAAATTTTGCCCGGCCGAGATGATTATGAAAAAACTCTGGCCGAATGCGCCACTATAAGATTGAGTTGTTTGGTTAGAATTGGAGATGACCATATGATAAGAAGCCTCGCTCTCTCGGTATTACTTGCCACTGCTTTGCTTGGCTGTGCCGACAAAGAAGTGAGCCAGGAACGCGCCCCATCTGAACTGAAACAAGTTAGGGTAGTGGCCGCGCAGGTAAGTATGTCGGCAGGTGAAATGACGATTCCCGGCTCAGTCGCATCCCGCAACCGCGCAGAAATCGCCTCACGGGTGCAAGCTCGTGTCGAAAAGATTTTAGTCGGCCTCGGATCACCAGTGTCCCGCGGAGATATGCTGGCCGTACTTGATAGCCGCGATCTCTCTGCCCAATTGGAGCAAGCCGAGGCGGTGCAAGAGCAGGTTTCTCTTGAGTTTTCCCGCTATGAAACTCTCGTAACCACTGGGGCCGTTACCAAGCAGGAGTTTGACGCTGTCAAGGCGCGGAAAGGGGTCGCAGATGCAAATCTCGGACTTGCCAAAGCAATGCTGTCATACGCTTCCATTACCTCCCCTTTCGATGGCATCGTGGCGGAAAGAATGACCGATGTCGGCGATATGGCCGCCCCCGGAAAAACGCTTTTTGTAATCGAGCAATCGGAAACGGTCTTCTTTGATGCCGCCGTAGCAGAGAAATACATAGGTGGCATTGCAACCGGCGACAGTGTCAAAGTAGCTTTGGGAGATTTAGACAGTTATCAGTGGGGCATTATATCGGAGTTATCTCCAAACGCTGACCCCTCAAGTCGATCCCACAAAATGCGGGTTCTCCTGAAGAGCGGAAGTTCTGCTCGGCCGGGACAATTTGGGCATCTGTTACTCCCTCAGGCTGGCCAGTCTACTTTCACGATACCGTTGCAAGCTTTGCTCATTCGCGGTCAGATGGAGCTTGTCTATGCCGTCGATGCCAACAACCGCGTCGCCCTGAGAATCATTCGTACCGGCAAAAGAGAGAACAACATTGTGGAAGTTCTCTCCGGAATTTCGCCGGCTGACCGCATTGTTATCGATCCCCCAAACGACCTGATAGAAGGGGATTCGGTCGAGATTCGCCCATGAAATCAGACGACAGAGAACAGATTAGCGGCAGAGAGGGACTGGCCGGGTCGATGGCGCGGGGGTTTATCAACTCCAAGCTGACTCCCCTGCTCATTATCGCATCGGTGGCGCTTGGAGCGCTGGCCATTCTGTTTCTTCCCCGCGAAGAGGAACCGCAGATAAAAGTTCCCATGATTGATGTGATGGTGTCGGTTCCCGGGATGGGGGCCAAAGAAATCGAGCAGAGAGTCACCACACCGATGGAGAAACTTGTCTGGGAGATTCCGGGCGTTGAGTATGTCTACTCGATTTCACGCCCGGAAGAAGCGCTCGTTATCGTTCGCTTCCTAGTGGGTGAAGACGTTGAGCGGAGCCTTGTTAAGCTGAACCAGAAATTGCAGTCCAATTTTGATCGCATCCCCCCCGGCGTCTCTTTTCCCCTTCTCAAGCCGCGTTCGATTGACGATGTCCCCATTCTTGCCCTCACCTTTCACAGCACGACATACGACCATCTCACACTCAGACAGCTTGTTGCTGAAGTAGAGACGCATATCAAGCAGACCCCGGATGTCTCTGAAACGACAATCATCGGCGGTGCGCGGCGACAATTACGGGTCAGGTTCAATCCGCAGGCGCTCGCCAGCAGGAAGATGGATCTTTTGTCGGTCGTGTCCACCCTGACACAGGCAAACAAGCAGGCAAAAGCTGGCGCGATAACGCGCGATAACCGCGAAGTCATTATCGAATCGGGGGCATTTCTCAGCGATGCCCGAGATATTGAAGATGTTGTTCTCGGCATATATAACGGCAATCCTGTTTATGTTCGGGATGTTGCCGAAGTTGTTGATGGCGCTGAAGAACTTTCGCAGATGGTTCTCTTCGGCAACGGCGCAAGAGGCGGCCAGCCGACCGGTGAAGAAGCACCTGCGGTCACTCTTTCGATAGCCAAGAGACCGGGCACCAATGCCATTGTCGTCGCTGAGCATGTTCTGGAACGAATAGAGGAATTGAAAGACAAACTCATACCCGCCGATGTCCAGGTCACTATCACGCGGCACTACGGCGAAACGGCGGCCGAAAAATCAAATGAGCTTCTCTTCCACATGTTCCTCGCCGTGATGAGTGTATCACTGCTGATACTGGTCAGTCTCGGCTGGCGGGAATCGATCATTGTCGCTCTCGCTATCCCCTCTACGCTGGCTCTCACCCTTATGGTCTTTTATCTGGCCGGATTCACGCTCAATCGGATCACGCTTTTCGCGCTGATATTTTCAATCGGCATACTCGTTGATGATGCCATCGTGATTGTGGAAAACATCACGCGACATCTGCATTTGGCGCTGAATCGAGGGCGGTCATGGATGCATGTCGCGGTTGAGGCGGTCTCCGAGGTCGGCAATCCGACTATTCTAGCGACCTGGGCGGTGATTGCGGCGGTACTTCCGATGGCCTTCGTGGGTGGCCTCATGGGTCCCTATATGCGTCCGATTCCGATTGGTGCGACAGCGGCGATGCTTTTCAGCCTTGTCGTCGCCTTCATCGTTACCCCCTGGGCGGCGGTGCGGGTGCTGAAATGGAAAGGAGGCGACACGCATCTTGGTGGACACGGCGAGCGAGCCGAAGGGGGCTCGACGCGATTCTATCGACGATTCATGGGACGGTTGATTCGGGAGCCAAAAGTGCGTCGTCTGTTTTTTGTGTTCACCGGGGGAGGTATGGCCATCGCAATTGGCCTGGTTGCCATCGGATGGGTGCAAGTAAAGATGCTTCCATTTGATAACAAGAATGAGTTTCAAGTCATTCTCAACATGCCCGAAGGAAGCTCGCTTGAAGAAACAGCCCAAACTGCGCGGGAAATCGCCTCGGCAATTCGCACCGAACCGGAAGTAATCGACTACCAGATATATGTCGGGACGTCGTCGCCTTACAATTTCAATGGTTTGGTAAGGCACTATTTCCTGCGAAAAGGGGCATATGTTGCCGACATTCAAGTTAATCTTGTTGGCAAGGATGAACGAAGCGATCAGAGCCACGCCATCGCCAAGCGGGTGCGCCCGAAGGTAGCAGAGATTGCGCGGAAACACCGGGCCCGGGCGGCCGTGGCCGAGGTTCCCCCCGGACCGCCGGTGCTTCAGACGCTTGTAGCCGAAATCTACGGACCAACTGATTCCTCGCGAAGTATGCTGTCGCGTGAGGTCGAAGCGATTTTTCTCTCGACTCCCGGCGTAGTCGATGTCGACGCCTATGAGGAGGAAGATCAGGAGAAGTACACCCTTGTGGTCGACCACCAAAAGGCCGCCTTCCATGGCATCAGCACCGACTACCTTGCCTCTACCCTTCGCACCGCAGTCAGCGGTATTCAGATCGACATTCTGCATGATCCCATATCGCGAGAGGACATTCCGCTGAGAATCGAAATTCCGCGATCTTCACGGACAAGCATCAGCGACCTGACCAGCCTCTACCTTCGGTCACCCCTCACGCAAACACTGGTTCCGCTCTCCGAACTGGTTGCAGTCCATAATGCCGTTGTTGACAAAACGATTTATCACAAGAATCTGATGCCTGTCACCTATATCATCGGAGACGTCGCTGGAGCGGTCGAAAGCCCAGTCTATGCCATTGGCGACATGAACGACGCATTACACAAACTCGATATGACCAAATTCGGGGGAAGCGTTTCAGCCTTAAAAATTCACAATGCTGACCACCCCAAATCCACGCAGGAGCCTGCCATGAAGTGGGACGGCGAATGGCATATCACTATCGAGGTCTTTCGCGATCTAGGGATGGCCTTCGCGGTAGTCCTCGTCCTCATCTACATTCTGATGGTAGGTTGGTTTGGGTCGATGCTTACTCCAATTGTCGTCATGGCGGCGATCCCCTTTTCAATCATCGGCATCATGCCCGCTCACGGCGCGATGGGGGCATTCTTTACGGCGACATCGATGATTGGATTTATGGCTGGCGCGGGTATTGTTATACGCAATTCGATTATTCTTGTCGATTTTATTGAGTTACGCTTGAAAGAAGGGATGAACCTTGCCGATGCGGTAATTGACGCTGGCGCGGTGCGGTTCCGCCCGATGCTTCTTACCGCCGGAGCGGTGATTGTCGGTGCGGGAGTAATTCTATTTGACCCGATTTTTCAAGGGCTGGCGATTTCGCTGATGGCCGGAGAGGTCGCCTCGCTATTGATAAGCCGTATCGCCGTGCCAGTGCTATACTACATGGCGCACCGAAAGTCGGAATCAGTTGTCGCCTGACACGACTTGCATCGCAATCACAGCTAATGGGACCGTTGAAAAACCCTTCGATTCTCGCTACGCCTTGAAGCAAGTCACTCCAGCGAAAGCTGGAGCCCATCTTAACTCTTTGAAAGACATGACTGGATGTCCCGCTTAGGCGGGGCATGACAGTGACGAGAAATTTGCGCTAATACCCTTTATCAACAAGCCCTAATAAAAAAGCCCTCCGATTGGAGGGCTTTTGCGTAGTCAAAATGTAACCGAAATCATCATCCTTCTGAGGCGGCTTTTGCGGCGGCTTTCAGTTTGTCGTTTGCATAGACGGCAATCTCAACTCGGCGATTGAGCGATTTGCCTTCGGTTGTGGCGTTTGACGCCAGCGGCTGTTCCTCGCCGTAACCCATCATGCGAAGCCTGTCGCCCTGAACCTGAAGACCTGACAGAAAGGTACCAACGGAATTGGCGCGACGAATGGAAAGGTCGCGGTTGTATTCGGTAGTTCCATCGGCGTCAGTGTGTCCTTCGACGAGAACATCGGTGTCAGGATACTTGTTTAAGATGACCGCCAGCTTTTCGAGATTGGTGCGTGCCGCGGACTGGAGTTCCGATTTATTGACGTCGAAGAGAATCCCTGACTCAAAAGTAATCTTGATTCCTTCACCGACTCTCTCGATTTTGGCCCCTTCAAGATCCTGCGCCATCTCGGCGGCCTGTTTGTCCATCTGGTTGCCGATATAAGCGCCAGCGGCCCCACCAACCACAGCTCCGAGAATAGCCCCAAGGGCGGTGTTGCCAGCTTTATTGCCGATGACGGCTCCGATAGCGGCGCCAGCGCCCGCTCCGATTGCCGCTCCCTGATCCCGTTTTTTCCATTTGCAACTAACGGCGGTAAGTGCCATTGCCACAATGAGCAGGATGGTAATTCCTTTTTTCATTCCTGATACTCCTTTACTTGTCTTTCATTTTATACTGTAAGTGTTGTTCACCCAATGCTCGAAAATGCCGAGCGTCCCAGATAGATGGCGCTCGCTCCAAGGGATTCCTCAATCCTTAGAAGTTGATTGTATTTGGCGACGCGGTCAGTACGGCAGAGCGAGCCGGTTTTTATCTGCCCGGCGCCGGTAGCAACAACGACATCGGCGATGGTAGTATCTTCGGTTTCACCGGAGCGATGCGATACGACCGCCGTAAATCCGGCTTTCTGCGCCATGGCGATTGTGTCGAGGGTTTCGGTCAACGTGCCAATTTGGTTCAATTTTACGAGAATCGAATTTGATGAACTTTCCTGAATACCACGCTTGAGGCGTTTTGGATTGGTGACATAGAGGTCATCACCGACCAGCTGAACTTTGCTGGCGAGGCGGGCAGAAAGCTTTTTCCAGCCATCCCAGTCATCCTCGGAGAGACCATCTTCTATTGAGATGATTGGATATTTTTCCACGAGACCGGCGTAGTAGTCTATCAGTTTTTCTGATGACAATTTCTTGTTTTCAGCTTTGAGTGTATAGGTCTTTGAAGATGCATCATAGAGTTCGGTAGCGGCGACATCAAGCGCGAGCAAAACCTGTTTCCCCGGCTCGTAACCAGCCTGCGAAATCGCTTCCATGATAACCTGAAGGGCTTCCTCGTTGGATTTGAGATCCGGAGCAAAGCCCCCTTCGTCGCCGACGCCGGTATTAAGACCCTTTTTCTGAAGGACTTTTTTTAGATGGGCGAAAACTTCAGAACCGATTCGAAGAGCTTCGGAGAATGTTGGCGCTCCCACCGGCATGATCATAAACTCCTGCAAATCGACATTGTTGTCGGCATGCTTGCCGCCATTGAGGATGTTCATCATGGGAACCGGAAGAATCTTGCAGTTACATCCTCCCAAATATTCGTAGAGGAAGCGTCCGCGCGATTCGGCGGCCGCTTTGGCAACAGCGAGAGAAACGCCGAGAATGGCGTTGGCGCCGAGATTCGATTTGTTTTCGGTGCCATCGAGATCGATAAGAAAATGATCGAGGGTGACCTGATCAAACGGATCGAGATCGGCGGTGACAATGCCGGGGGCGATTTTTTCGTTGACGTTTTCCACCGCCCGCTCAACCCCCTTGCCGAGGTAGTGACTTTTGTCGCCATCACGAAGCTCCACCGCTTCATGGGCGCCAGTCGATGCCCCCGATGGGACAGCGGCTCGCCCGATTGTGCCGTCGCTCAGACAGGCGTCGACTTCGATTGTCGGATAGCCGCGGCTGTCGAGAATCTGACGGGCATGTATAAATTCAAAATCTGCCATACAATATGCTCCTTAGGGGTGTCGAAATTCGTTGATGTTGTGCCAGAGGAAGGTAGACGGCGGCCTTTTCCAATTCAACTATTTGTTTCCCGCCAAAACCGCCATATCTTGGCCTCATGCCGGATAGAACTACCTTTCTGAAAGCCGTTGGTGACGCCTTTCCCGACGACCGCCTGACGTGGCAGAAAACGATTCCGACCTTTCACCCGCAGTCAGCCGATGAAGCGGGGCAAATTTTCCGCCTGGCGAATCAACACAGCCAAAAATGCTTTATCACCGGCTTCGGCAATAATATTGACCCAATTGGGTCCCCTTTCGACCAAATGGTTACTGTTCGTACCGATCGCCTCAACAACCTGATGGAGGTCGCCGAGCAGGACCTGTATGTCAAAGTCGGCGCTGGATACCCGCTTAAGGAACTTAATCTCGACATTGCCAAATCGAAGATATTCCTCCCCCACTCCGATCTTCCCTATGTCGGGAGCTTCGGCGGAGGAGTGGCGGCAGGATTGAGCGCCGATTTGAACGGACGCGACTGGCCGATTAAGAAGTATTTCATCAAGGCCGAAATTGTGACGCCCCTTGGCGAGATTATCACCCCGGGCTCGGTCTGCTTCAAATCGGTTTCGGGGTATGATATAGTGAAGCTCTACGCTGGTTCCTGGGGGCTGTATGGATTGATTACCTCTCTCTGGTTTAGAGTTCTTCCCGATACAGCGCGCCACGAATTCCAGTCTCTCACGCAAAAGCCACTCGACCGAACACTTTTCCTACAGGCGATGGAAAGGGGCAACGAATCCACCGACGCCGTTTATACCAGAAAAATCAAAGAGAAATTCGATCCGAACGGCATTTTGCCGGTGGTTTGATTGTAAATCCAATAGGGTCAAAAGAGCAACTGCTGTTGACCAGCAAGATGTCGGGTTTCTCTCCTCCGCCTCAGCGGGGGATCGGAACACCGACCTACGAACAACATAGTATATGATACAAGCACCTCCTCGTAGCACTGTCGTTGTTCTTGGCGCTTCGCCGAACCCCGAGCGGTATTCATACATGGCGGTGCAGATGCTTGCCGAGCATGGATTCACCGCTCTCCCTGTTAATCCTGCAAAGCCATCGATAAGCGGAATCCGCGCCTTGGCCAGCTTGTCCGATATTTCCGAGAACGTCGACACGATTACTCTCTATGTAAATGCATCTATTTCCGAATCACTTCTGCCAGAGATTCTCAAAGTGAAACCGCGTCGGGTGATATTCAATCCCGGAGCGGAAAATCAAAATCTTGCTGAATCTTTACGCAAGGAGGGGATCATGGTTGTCGAGGCCTGCACACTCGTGATGCTGAGAACCGGGCAGTTTTGAAATGATCGGCGCTCTAACAACTATTCCTCTCCCTGCCGATACCTAAGTTTTGTAGGGCGGGTCCGTCTTCGAACCCGCCTCT
>ERZ1292633.2355-Hain-H41-02um-R1-2355-length-19422-cov-5_pt1 | contig 19422 bp, 17 predicted proteins | sample MGYA00564406_ERZ1292633 | MGnify/ENA primary metagenome ERZ1292633 (study PRJEB36523, sample SAMEA6512639) | groundwater metagenome | collected 2019-01-08 | study: AquaDiva: Metagenomics assemblies of 32 groundwater samples
CACGATGAGTGTCGGCGTCGCCGCCTACCCGGAGCTCCCGGTGCGCACGCCGGCCACCAGTGCCACCGGCACCACGCCGAGACGAGCGAACCCGGGCAAGGCGACGAGCGCGCCCAGCGCCAGAGTGCCGCCTCCGAACGGCCGGTGCAGCGCGCCGATCGTCGCCACCGCGAGCGCGCAGAGTAGCCACAGCGGCTCCGGAAAGAGTCCGTGCGGCGCCAGCACTGGAGACGCCGCGGCGATGCCGACGGCGAGAAGCGCCAGGATCAGCGGAGCGAGCCAGGCCCAGATCGGGCCACGCGACTCAAAACTGGACATCTCCGTCGATCTTACCGAAGCACCCGGCTCGGGAGTTGCTTCCCGGCGGCGAAAGCTGGACAATCGCCGCGATGCACGACCTCCTCATCGGCTGGCGCTACTTCCGCTGAGCGGGCCTCTCGACCTCAGCCGCCTCCTTCCCAGCGCGAGGCCCTGGATCGCTGCGCACCGCGGCGCGCAACCAGAAATCGAAAATACGCTGCCGTCCTTCGCTCGCGCGCTCGCGGAGGGTGCCGACCTCCTGGAGTGCGATGCCCAGCTCACCGGCGACGAGAAGCTGGTCGTCTTTCACGACAAGACCCTCGAGCGGCTGGCGCGGAGCGACCGGCGCCGCGTCGCGCACATGACCCTGGCCGAGTTGAAACGGATCTCCCTTCACGGGGCTGCAGCCGGGAGTCGACCGGGGCGAGTTCTCTCCCTGTCCGAGCTTTTCGCGTCGCTCCCCCGGGGAACCTGGCTCAACGTCGATGTCAAGCGGTACGAAGCTCCGATCGCCGAACTTGCAGCCGCCGTCGAACGCAGCCTGGGTCACCGGCCCAACGTCATCGTCTCGTCGTTCGACTTCGACCTCCTGAGGAGCCTGCGAAGTCGTTTGCCGGAGCTTCCGATCGCTCCACTCGCGCAAACTTTCTCTCCCGGGCTGGCGCTCCTCGCGCGCGAGCTCGACGCCTCTGCGCTTCATCTTGCCGACCCGCCCGCGGACGAGGCGCTTGGCGGAGGCCTTCCGGTGCTGGTCTTCACCGTCAACGATCCCCGCAGGGCCCGCGAGCTCCTTCATCGCGGGGTTGCCGGTCTCTTTACCGACCGGCCAGGACCGCTCCGCCGAGCCCTCGCCGCGCTTGGGGCGGGACCGGGGGGTGTCGTATGATCCTTTTCTTATCAATGGCCTAGCACGGTTCGCGGGGAGCCTCGAGCGCCCGCTGGCTAGGCCGGGAGAGTCGAGTCGATGGCATTGGTCGAGTTGGTCTTGTACCAGGAGGAGTTCCAGCGCCTGGACCAGGCGTTGAAGAAGCTCCGCCAGGAGGCGAACGCCCGGGCCATCTTCCTGATCGACAAGACCGGGCAGCAGATCGCCGCCGCCGGCGAGCTCGAGCAGTTCGACACCACCAGCCTGGCATCGCTCACCGCCGGCAATGTCGCGGCGACCGACGGCCTCGCCAAGCTGATCGGTGAGCGCGAGTTCTCCGTGCTCTTCCACGAAGGCAAGCGCGACCACATCCACATCTCGATCGTCGCCAAGCGCGCGATCCTGCTCGTCATCTTCGACGATCGCTCGTCGCTCGGGCTCGTGCGGCTGCGGGTCAAGCGCGCCAGCGCCGATCTCGATCACATTTTCGAGGACATGCAGCAGAAGGGCGAAAAGGGGGCCGCCGCCGGGCCCACTCACTCCAGCCCGTTCTCGGAGATCACCGACGAAGACATCGACGCACTGTTCTCCGAATAGCCGGTCGACCCCGCCGATCCCGGGCCGGAAGCCATGACGTTCATCAACTACGCCAGCCGCGAGATCAACTGCAAGATCGTCTACTACGGGCCCGGACTGGGCGGCAAAACCACCAACCTGCAGTACATCTACAACAAAACGGCGCCGGAGGCGAAGGGCAAGATGATCTCGCTCGCCACCGAAGCCGATCGCACCCTCTTCTTCGACTTCCTGCCGCTCGACCTGGGCTCGATCCGCGGCTTCACGACGCGCTTCCACCTCTACACCGTGCCCGGCCAGGTGTTCTACGACGCTTCGCGCAAGCTCATTCTGAAGGGCGTCGATGGCGTCGTCTTCGTCGCCGACAGCCAGCCGGAACGGATGGAAGCGAACATCGAATCGATCCGCAACCTCGAAGACAACTTGAAGGAGCACGGCTTCGAGCTTCAGACGGTGCCGTACGTGCTGCAGTTCAACAAGCGCGACCTGCCCGACGTGGCGCCGGTGGCCGAGATGTACCGGACGCTCAACTACAAGCGTGAGCCTACGTTCGAGGCCATGGCGACGACCGGCGTCGGCGTTTTCGACACGCTCAAGGCGGTAGCCAAACAGATCCTGGTTGAGCTCCGGAAGCGCTAGCGCCGTTCGCGTTGCGGGGTCCACTCCTCGATGTCCGACGCATCTTCATCGACTCCACGCGCCGCCGTGATCCTCGCCGCCGGGCAGGGGAAGCGGATGAAGTCGGCGCTGCCGAAAGTTCTCCATGAGGTGGCGGGGAAACCGATGCTCGCGAGGGTGCTTGCCGTGGCGCGCGAAGCCGGCTGTGACCCGGTGGTCGCGGTGATCGGCCACGGCGCTCCACGCGTGCGGAGCGCGTTCCGGGATTCGGGCCTCCTCTGGGCCGAGCAGCGCGAGCAACGCGGCACCGGCCACGCTCTCGCTCAGGCCGCCGAGGCGCTCGGATCGGAACCGCGCATCGTCCTGGTTCTCTCCGGCGACGTTCCGCTGCTGCGCGCCGCGACGCTGGCGAGGCTCGTCGAGGCGGCGATCGAAGGTTGGGGAGCGATGGCGGTCGCGACACTTCCCGAACCCGGCCGACTCGGACGCGTGATCGCGCGAAGCGACGGCTCGCTCGACCGGATCGTCGAGGCCGCTGACGCGACGGCTGACGAGCTCGCCATCCGCCGCGTCAACGCCGGGCTGTACGCCCTCCCTTCACCGGAGCTCTTCTCTTTTCTCTCCCGGCTTCGACCGACCAACGCGCAGGGCGAGCTCTATCTGACCGACGCGATCGGCGACGCGGTGAAGGCGGGCCGCCGGGTCGCGCTCGTCGAGCTCGACGATCCCGACGAGGCACTCGGCGTGAATGATCGCGAAGATCTCGCCCGCGTCGAACGCCTGGCACTGGCAACAGACTCGCGGCGCCAGCTGCACGAAGGGAGCGACTGAGAATGTGCGGAATCGTCGGGTATGTCGGCCCCCGCGAGGTGGTGCCGCTGCTGATCGGAGGACTGCGTCGGCTCGAGTACCGAGGCTACGACTCAGCCGGGGTGGCGGTGGTCGAAAACGGCCGCCTCGAAACCCGGCGCGCCGAGGGCAAGCTCGACCGTCTGGTCGAGCGACTCGCCAGCCAGCCGCTCAGTGGCCGTTTCGGCATCGCGCACACGCGCTGGGCGACGCACGGCAAGCCGACCGAGCGCAACGCCCACCCGGTCGTTGATTCGAAGCGCCGGGTGGCCGTGATCCACAACGGCATCATCGAGAACTTTCTCGCCATCAAGCGCCGACTGCAGGGCGAAGGCTGGACGTTCGCGACCGACACCGACACCGAAGTGATCGCGAATCTGGTCTCTCATCACTACACCGGCGATCTCGCCGCCGCCGTGCGCGCCACCGTCGCCGAGCTCGAGGGAATGTACGCCTGCGCGATCGTCGCGACCGAAGGCGCCGAGGACGAAGTCGTGGCGGTCCGCCAGGGAACGCCGCTGGTGCTGGGCCTTGGCCAAGGCGAACAGTTCCTCGCCTCCGATCCCGCGGCGCTCCTCGCGCACACCAAAGACGTCGTCTTCCTCGACAATGGCGATATCGCCCGCTTGACGAAGGACGCGATCACGATCTGGGACAAGAGCGGCGCGCTCGTCGAGCGTCCCCGGACGCGTCTCAACTGGGACCCCATTCAGGCCGAGAAAGGCGGCTACAAGCACTTCATGCTGAAGGAGATTCACGAGCAGCCGGAGGCGGTGCAGGAGACCTTCGGTGGGCGGGTCGATTTCGAGACCGGCGCCATCACGTTCGAGACCCTCGAGCTCGAGCCTGGCTACGTCAAGTCGCTCCGCCGGATTCAGCTCCTCGCCTGCGGCACTTCGTGGCACGCGGCGCAGATCGGCAAATTCCTGATCGAGGAGGCGGCGCGGATTCCGGTCGAGGTCGACTACGCCTCGGAGTACCGCTATCGCGATCCGATCGCCGATCCAACGGTTCTGGTCATCGGCGTCTCGCAGTCGGGCGAGACGATCGATACGGTCTGGGCGATGGAGGCCGCGAAAGAGCGCGGCGCGCGCCTGCTGGCGATCTCGAACGTGCCGGGCTCGCAGGCAACGCGAATGAGCTCGGGGGTTCTCTACACGCACGCCGGGCCGGAGATCGGCGTCGCCTCGACGAAGGCGTTCACGACGCAGCTCGTGGCGCTTCACCTCCTGGCGCTCTATCTCCGCCAGCAGCTCGGACAGCCGCTGTCGCCCGAAATGGTGGCGCCGCTCGCGCATGTTCCGAAGGCGGTGACCGAAGCGCTCCTCCTCGAGCGCGAGACCGACGAGCTGGCGCGTCGCTTCCAGAACGCGACCGATTTTCTCTACCTGGCGCGCGGCATCGATTATCCGGTGGCGCTCGAAGGCGCCTTGAAGCTCAAGGAGATCTCGTACATTCACGCCGAGGGCTACCCGGCGGGCGAGATGAAGCACGGGCCGATCGCCCTCATCGACGAGAACCTTCCGGTGGTGGCGATCGCGACGGGCCGCCGGGTCTTCGAAAAGGTGAAGAGCAATCTGCAGGAGGTGAAGGCGCGCGACGGCCAGGTGATCGTCATCACCGACCGCGATCCGCAGGAGCTCGACGGCGTCGCCGACCACGTCCTGCGCGTCCCGTCGCTGCCGGAGAACCTGCAGCCGATCGTCAACGTCGTGCCGCTGCAGCTCCTCGCCTACCAGATCGGCGTCCGCCGCGGCGCCGACGTCGACCAGCCGCGCAACCTCGCCAAGAGCGTCACGGTCGAGTGAGCCCGCGGCAAGCGCCGCGACTCAGCGGCTCTTGAAGGCCGCGACCGCCGCCGGACGCTCGGCGGGGGCGGCGAGCTTCTCGAGGTCGAGGTCGGCGCGCGACCAGGCGAGCGCGACGCGCCGATCGACGGCGACGGCTTCGTTCTCGCGCCCCTGGCGGCGCAGCGCCGCGCCGAGGCCGGTGAGCGACCAGCCGTTTTCGGGGTTCTTCTCGAGGTCTTTGCGGAACACCTTCTCGGCGTCCGCCGCGCGCCCGGCCTCGAGCAGCGTCGCGCCGAGAATGTGACGGACGGGGAAGTACCAGTCCGAGGGCTCGTTGTAGCGCAGGCCGTCCTCGAGCATCACCGCCGGCTCGAGCTTGGTGACGGCGGTCGCGAAATCACCCTGCGCTCGCGCGAGCTCGGAATCGACGAGCGCCAGGGCGATGGCGCTCAGGGTCGACACGGGGGCGAAACCCTCCACCGCCTCCGCGGGGATCTTCGCGAAGAGCTCCGCCGCCACGCTGCGTTCGGTCGCGGCTAAAGCGCTCCGGCCCAGCCGCGAGAGCGCGAGGCCGCGCGCCGCACGCGACACCGCGAGGAGATACGGGAATTCGCCGTCAGGGAGCGGCAGCGCGACAGCGTTCACCCACTGTCCGAAGCGCACCAGTGTCCAGACGGAATAGCCTTTCCAGCCGTCGAATCCGGGAGTGGCGCGCAGCATCTCGAGCGGCAGACGGTCCGCCGTGTCGCCCGCCGCGCTGAAGGCGACGGCGCTCCTGCCTTCCATCATCGCCGCGAGCCAGAGGAACTGGTGATTGTGCGCCGCGTACATCGGATACATCATGAATCCCGTCGCGTCCGGCAGGTAGGTCGCATCGGCGGCCACCGCGCGCTCGTTGGCGAGGCTCGAATCGGCGTAGCGCCCGACGCGTTGGAAGATGTGCGACGGCATGTGAACGAGGTGGCCGGCGCCCGGCATCCGCGCCCGCAGACGCTCGGCCGCCGGCACCGCGCGATCGGGCAGCGTCGACGCCTCGACGGCGTGAATGTAGAGGTGGCAGAGGCCCGGGTGCTCCGGCGCCTGCGCCAGCGCCGACTCGAGGAGGGTCACGATCTCCTTCGTCCAGGCCTTTTCCCGTCCGTCCGTCTCGTAGAGATCCCAGGGATGAAGATTCATCAGCGCTTCGGCCGCGAGGTAAAGAACGTCGGCGTCGCGCGGAAAGAGCTTTGCCAGGGCGCGCATCGCCTCGGCGTATGCCGTATCGAGCGCGGTCTGCGCCTCGGGCGTCGCGGGGGCCGGATCGGAGTAGCGGCGGACAAGCGCGTTCGCCAGTCCGCGCTCGACCACCGTGGCGTTCTCCGCCGTGCGCACGGCCTCCCTCGCCGCGGCCGCGGCGGCGACGGTGCGCTCCGGCGTGGCCGGGAAGTTGATGTGCGGGCCGAGCGCCATAGCGGCGCCCCAGAAGCAGGCCGTGCAGGTCGGATCGATCCTCGCCGCCTCGCGGAACGAACGCTCCGACTCCTCGAGATTGAAGGCGAACAGGAGCCTCAGGCCCTGATCGAAGTAGCGCTGGGCCCGCGGCAGGTAGGTCGACACCGTGCGGTGGTAGTCGCCCAGGTTGTCGTAGAGCGCGGCCGCGCCGGTCGTCGCCGCCACTGAGCCGTGGGATTGGGCGACGCCCACGGACGTGCAGAGCGAAATCAGCATTGTCGCGGCGACGAGAACGAGAGCGGGTTTGCGCATATTCCCTCCAGGCCGAGTACGGTGACAGAAAAGTTTGTGTCGCCGACTCTACCTCCGCACAGGCCGCAGATCGCGCGGCGCTGGGCCCAAGAAGCGAAGTAGCGGCTGCTAGAGTCGGCGGCTGTGCCCGGCCGCCCGGCGATCGACTATGCCCGCGAACTGAATCCCGATCAACTCGCCGCCGTGACCCACGGCGAGGGGCCGCAGCTCGTGCTCGCCGGCGCGGGTTCCGGCAAGACCCGCGTCATCACCTACCGCGTGGCGTGGCTGGCGCGCGAGCGCGACGTCGACCCGGGCGCCATCGTCGCCGTCACCTTCACCAACAAGGCGGCGGCCGAGATGCGCGACCGGGTCGAGCGGCTGCTCGACCTCTTTCCGATGCCGACCTTCGTCGGCACCTTTCACCGCTATGCCCTGACGCTTCTCCGCCGCTATGGCGATCGCGTCGGCCTGGCGCGCGACTTCGCGATCCTCGACAGCGACGACCAGAAGCGCCTGATGGCCCAGGCGATGGCCGCCGAGGGGATCTCCGAGACGAGCTTTCCGCCGCGCTCGCTGCTGGCGGCCGTGTCGGCGGCGAAGAACCGGCTCCTTTCTCCTGCCGAGTACGAGAAGACGGCGCGCGACTTCTTCGAGCAGCGCGTGGCGCGCGCCTACCGCCGCTATCAGTCTCTCCTGCAGCAGGCTTCGGGCGTCGACTTTGACGACATGATGATCCTCGCGGTGCGTCTCCTCGGCGAGCACGAGGAGATCCACCGGCGAATCCGCGGCCGCCTGCGCTACCTGCTGGTCGACGAGTTCCAGGACACCAACCAGGCGCAGCTCAAGCTGGTCGAGCTCCTGGCGGGAAAAGACGGCAACCTGACCGCGGTCGGCGACGAGGACCAGGGGATCTATCGCTGGCGCGGCGCGGACCTCACCAACATTCTCGAATTCGAGCGCCACTTCCCGGGCACCGTGGCGCGCAAGCTCGAGCGCAACTATCGCTCGACCGGCACGATCCTCGATGCCGCGAACGCCGTCGTCGCGAACAACCGGCTGCGGCGCGGCAAGAAGCTGTGGACCGCCTCCGGCCGCGGCGCGCCGATCGCGCTCCATCGCGCCGGCGACGAAGTCGAGGAAGCGGCGAAGGTCACCGAGACCATCGCCACCCTGCGCGGAGGGAACGCTCTCTCCGACATGGCGATCCTGGTGCGCACCAACGCCCAGACGCGCGCTTTCGAAGATGAGTTCTTCCGCCATCGCATCCCTTACACCATGGTCGGCGGCGTCCGCTTCTACGAGCGCGCCGAGATCAAGGATCTCGTCGCCTACCTGCGCCTGCTGCGCAACCCGCGCGACACTTTCTCCCTCACCCGCATCCTGAACGTGCCGCCGCGCGGCATCGGCAAAACGACTGTGACGCTCCTCGAGGAGCGCGCCGCGGCGATGGGGGCGACGCCCTGGGACGTGCTCGAGCTCGACGCGGTCGAGAGCTTCCCCGGCCGCGCCGCCACCGCCCTGCGCTCGTTCCGCGATCTCGTCCGCGGACTCCGCCAGAGCGCCTCCGAGCTGCCGCTCCCGGCGCTCCTCGACGAGCTCCTCGCCCGCACCTCCTACACCCACATGTACCGCCGCGAGCAGGAGGAGGAGGCCGCCAAGCTCGAGAACATCCGCGAGTTCCTGAGCGCGGCGCAGACCTTCACCGAGCAGCGGAGCTATGCCGCGGGTGCTCCCTCCACGGCGGAAAGCGATGACGATCTCCTCACCGCTTTCCTCGACCATGTGGCGCTGGTTTCGGACCTCGACTCCTGGGACGGCGAGCGCGGCGTCACCCTGATGACGCTGCACAGCGCCAAGGGGCTCGAGTTCCCGATCATCTTCCTGCCCGGGCTCGAGGACGGCCTCTTGCCGCACTTCAACGCCCAGGGCAAGAGCGAGGACCTCGAGGAGGAGCGGCGCCTCTTCTACGTCGGCCTGACCCGGGCCAAGGAGCGGCTCTTCCTCTCGGGCTGCCGGCGGCGGCGCATCGCCGGTGTCTACCAGGATCAGCGCGAGTCACCGCTCCTCGCCGAGATCCCCGAGGATCTTCTCGAGGTCACCGAGAGTCCGCGCCTCCACGCTTCGGAGCGGACTCGCAGCATCGACGAGTTCTACGGCCGCGAATCGCGCCTGGCGCCGCTGCTGGCGGCGCTGCCGGCGGGGGCCCGCGGCCCGCGGCGCGGCAGCCGCGTGCGTCATCCCACGTTAGGACAGGGCGTCATCCTCGACCTCGAAGGCGACGGCGACAACGCCAAGTTCACGGTCTTCTTCGAGCGCGCCGGCAAGCGGAAGCTGATCGCGCGTTACGCCAATCTCGAGACGATCTGAGCGCCACATCGCACTTCGGCGCCGCGCGCCGCAGGAGCCCGCATCAGCCTGACGGCGCCGGCAGGTAGTCGGCGCGCAGCAGGGCGTAGAGGAAGTTGTCGACGCGCCGGCCGTAGAGCAGGAAGTAGCTCCGCAGGCGCGCTTCCCGGTCGAAGCCCAGGCGCTCGAGCAGGCGGTGCGACGCCACGTTCTCGACCGAGCAGCGCGCCTCGATGCGCTCGATACCCGCCGCCGCGAAAAGCTCGGGGAGGAGAAGAGCGAGCGCCTCGTGCATGATGCCGCGGCCCTGGTAAGGGGTCGACAGGGCGTAACCGATCTCGGCGAGCCCGTGCTCCCAGGAGAGCACCGCGAGGGTGATCCAACCCGCGGGCTCGCCGTCCGACAACACGATCCACTGAAAGCGCTCGCCCTGACCGCGGTAGAGGTCCTCCATGCGCTGCCGCGCCAGGTCGGAGCGCAGCTCGGAAATCGTCGCTTCCTGGAGGGGCTGATGGCGCCGCACCGCGCGCTCGGCGCGCCAGCGATCCATCGCCACGGCATCGCCCGGTAAGGCCGGTCGAATGGCGGTGCGCCGCGATCGCGGCTCCCGGTTCGCCACCATGCCTGGCATCCTAGCTTTACTATGGCTGCTCATGGGTGAGGAGACGCGAGAAAGGGAGACCGTCAGGGGAGGCCGGCGCTATCGGCTGACCTTGAGCTACTGCGGTGGCGCCTACTCGGGCTGGCAGCGCCAGCCGAACGCGCTGACCGTGCAGGAGATTCTCGAAACGGCGCTCTCGGAGCTGACGGGCGAACGGGTCGTCGTGACCGGCGCGGGGCGGACCGACGCCGGCGTTCACGCCCGCGGCCAGGTGGTCCATTTCGACCTGGCGCGCGATTTCGCCCCCTCGGGCCTCGTGCACGGCACGAACTACTTTCTCCCCGCCGATGTCCGGGTGCTCGCGGCGGCGCCCGCCCCGCCCCGCTTTCACGCCCGCTTCTCGGCCGTCGCCAAGGAGTATCGCTATCGGCTGGTGCGCGCGCGCGTCGTGCCGCCGCGCTGGACGCCGTTCGCGGTTTCGGTGCGCGAAGCGCTCGACCTCGAGAGACTGGCGGCCGCGACGCTCTACCTGCCTGGCCGCCACGACTTCGCCGCCTTTGCGCGGAGCGGCGGGGCGCACACGACGACGGTCCGCACGGTCCACCGCGCGGCCTGGGCCGACGAGCCGCCGTTTCTCGAGCTCGCAATCGTCGGCGACGGCTTCCTGCGCGGCATGGTGCGCGGTCTCGTCGGGACGCTCCTCGAGGTCGCGGAAGGCAAGCGTGACGTCGCCACCTTCGCCCGGCTCCTGGCGGGCGCCGGTCGGGATGCGGCCGGGCCGACCGCCCCCGCACACGGCCTGACGCTCGAGAACGTCGACTATCTTGAGACTCGCCCGAGAGCGCGAAGGGCTGTGGTAACTTCCCTCGAATGAGCAGTTCGGCGTTTCCGTCGCTCATCGTCGCGCCCGGCTCGCCCGAGGCCAAGCTCGCCCTGCGCATCGACCCGGCCCGCCTGCCGCGCCACATCGCGGTGATCATGGACGGCAACGGCCGCTGGGCGAAGCAGCGCCGGCTGCCGCGCATCGAGGGTCATCGCGCCGGAGTCGCCGCCGTGCGCGAGACGGTCGAGAGCGCCGCCCGCCTGGGAGTGGAGGTCCTCACCCTCTACGCCTTCTCGGTCGAGAACTGGAAGCGTCCGAAGCACGAGGTCTGGACGCTCATGAATCTCCTCAAAGAGTTCCTGCGCCGCGAGGAGAAGACCCTGATCGACAACGACATCCGGCTCCAGATCATCGGCCGCTGGCGAGAGCTCGACGCTTCTGTCGTCGAAGCGCTCGAAGGCGCGGTGGCGCGAACCGCACACGCTCGCCGCATGACGTTCAACATCGCGCTCAACTATTCCGGCCGCACCGAGATCGTCGACGCCTGCCGCAAGATCGTCGCCGACTGGGCGGCGGGCGAGAAAGTCGAGATCGACGAGGCGACGCTGGCGCGCTCGCTGCAGACGGCGAATCAGCCCGATCCGGATCTCCTGATCCGCACTTCGGGCGAGCTTCGGGTCTCGAACTTCCTGCTCTGGCAGATCGCGTATTCGGAAATCTGGGTGACGCCGACCTACTGGCCCGACTTCCGGCTCCGCCACCTGCTGGAAGCGATCGTCGAATTCCAGGGTCGCGAACGACGCTTTGGCGGCGTGGGTGGCGACGGGATCGTGTCCGATCCGCCCGCCGCGTCGGCCCAACCCGCCCATCCCACGCGACACGGCGCGCGCGAAGGCTAGAGCGCCTCCTCCCGATGCAACGCCTGCTCACCGCCGCGGTCGGCGTGCCGTTGGCACTCCTCGCCGTCTTTCGACTGCCCGGCTGGGCCTTCTTCCTCCTGCTCGCCTTCTTTTTCGCCTGGGCAGCGCTCGAGTTCGCGGCTCTCGTCAAGCCCCTCTCGCCACGCGCTCCCTGGCGGCTGCTCCTCGCTTCGGCGCCGCTCCTCGCGGCGGCGCTCATGCTCGCGGCCGCGCCGGAGCTGGCGCCGCGTCTCGCCGCATACGCGCCCGGCTTCGCGCGCGGTGGCTTCGCCGTCGCGGCGCTCCTGGCGATCGTTCCGGGGGTGGCGGTGATCGTGACGCACACGCCGATCGCGGAAGCGGTCCCGGCGATGGCGATCCTGTCCTGGGCGACGCTCTACTTCGCGGTGCCGTTGGCGAGCCTCGTGCTCCTCCAGCGCGAGCCCTGGATCTTTTTTCTGCTGCTCGCCATCGTCTGGCTGGGCGACACCGCCGCCTACTACGTGGGCTCGGCCTGGGGACGACACAAGCTCGCCCCGATCCTCTCGCCGAAGAAGTCGTGGGAGGGCGCGATCGCCGGCCTGGCGACCTCGATCGCGGCGACCGCCGTCTGGTCCGCCTGGCGGTTGGGCTCGGTCGAGGTGGCCTTCATCGCCGTCGCCGCGGCGACCGCCGTCGCCGCGCAGACGGGCGATCTCGTCGAGTCGCTGGTCAAGCGCGCCGCGGGCGCCAAGGACTCCGGCGGCGTCCTGCCCGGACACGGCGGCATCTACGATCGGCTCGACGCAATGTTCTTCGCGGCGCCGGTGATGCTCCTCTGTCTCTGGTGGATCGGCCGCCCGCCGTCGCCCTGACGCGATGACCCGATGACCCGGAAGCTCGCGATCCTCGGCGCCACCGGCTCGATCGGCCGGAGCACCCTCGACGTGGTGCGGCACCATCCGGAGCGGCTAGCCGTCGCGGCGCTCGCCGCGCACGGCCGAGACCCGGAGCGCCTGCTCGCGCTCGCTCGCGAGTTTCGCCCGCAGCTCCTCGCGGTCGTCGACCCGGGCGCGGCTGACGCGATTCGCGCCGAGCTGCCACCCGGCGTGCGTCTCGAAGTCGGCGCCGAGGCCCTCATCGCCGCCGCCACCCACCCGGAGGTCGACAAGGTGGTCGCGGCGATCGTCGGCGCCGCCGGCTTGAAGCCCGTGGAGGCGGCGCTCGCCGCCGGCAAGAGCGTGGCGCTCGCCAACAAGGAGGCGCTGGTCGTCGCCGGATCGTTGCTCACCGAGCTCGCCCGGAGAACCGGCGCCGAGCTGCTGCCGATCGACAGCGAGCACGTGGCGCTCCATCAGGTGTTGCGGTGCGGCGCTCGCGACGAGGTCCGGCGACTGGTCCTCACCGCCTCGGGTGGCCCTTTCCTGCGCCGCGACGCCGCGACCTTCGACGCGATACGCCCCGCAGAGGCGTTGAAGCACCCGACCTGGTCGATGGGCGCGAAGATCTCGATCGATTCGGCGACGCTCATGAACAAGGGGCTCGAGCTCATCGAGGCGACCCACCTTTTCGCTCTGCCCGCCTCGGCCATCGACGTCGTCGTCCATCCGCAGTCGATCCTGCATTCGTTCGTCGAGTACCGCGACGGTTCATGGCTGGCGCAGCTCTCGGTGAACGACATGATCTTTCCGATTCAGTACGCACTCGCCTGGCCGGAGCGCTGGGCGAACGACTTTCCGCGGCTGCCGCTCGAAAGCTTGGGCGCGCTCGAGCTCGAGCCGCTCGACGAAGCGCGGTTTCCGGCCGTCGGCCTGGCGCGCCGCGCGCTCGCCGCCAACTCCTCGGCGCCGGCGGTGTTGAACGCCGCGAACGAGGTCGCCGTGGGCGCCTTCCTCGAAGGGCGCATCTCGTTCCCGAGGATCGTCGCGGTCGTCGACGCGGTGCTCGATGCGCAGTCCGCGGAGGCCGACACCGGCCTACCGGACATCGCGACGGCGCTCGCCTGGGACAACTGGGGCCGCGTCCGAGCTGGCGAGCGAGTCGCGGCGCTGGCGCGCGGCGCCGCGTCGCGATAGTCTCCCCGGTCCGTCATGTGGCACTACCTCTCGAACACCGCCGCCTTCATCTTCGCGCTGGGCGTCATCATCTTCGTCCACGAGGCCGGGCATCTGCTGGTCGCCAAATCGTTCAAGATGCGCGTCCTCGCCTTCTCCCTGGGCTTCGGCAAGCGGATCTGGGGCTTCAAGCGCGGCGAGACCGACTATCGCCTGTCGCTCATCCCGCTCGGCGGCTACGTCAAGCTCTCGGGCGAGGACATCGCCGAGTCGGACCGTAGCGATCCGCGCGATTTCCTGAATCAGCCGCGCTGGCAGCGGATTCTCGTCTACCTCGCGGGTCCGGCGATGAACGGCGTGCTCTCGGTGCTGTTGATCGCCGGCCTCTTCATGGTCGGCATCGAGGTGCCGTCGCTCTCGAGCGTGCCGTCGATCATCGGCTCGGTCGAGGCCGGCTCGCCGGGCGACCGAGCGGGTCTCCTGCCGGGCGACCGGATCGTGGCGATCGCGGGCGCCAAGACCAAGCGCTGGCAGGATGTGGCGTTTCCGGTGATGACGTCGATCGGCAAGCCGCTGGCGTTCGAGATCGAGCGCCCATCGCTCGGCGGCGCGCGCCAGACCGTGACCGTGACGCCGGAAAAACCGGCCGACTTCGACTTCGGTGACGCCGGGATCTTCCCGAAGCTGCTACCCCGCGTGGGTGCCCTGGTGGCGGGTGCACCGGCCGAGAAGGCCGGCTTCCAGGTCGGCGACGAGATCCGCACGATCGACGGCCGCGCCCTCTCTTCGCCGGGCGAGTTCGTGCTCTACGTCGAAGAGCACGCCGGCAGAAGCGTCGCGGTTGAGGTCGTGCGTGCTGGCCGCTCGCTCACGATTCCGGTCGTCCCGGCCGACCAGGGCGGCAAGGGAAAGATCGGCGTCCAGCTGACCATCGCGCAGCGCTATCCACCGCTCCAGGCATTGCGCGAGAGCGTGCGCTTCAACTACGACATCGCCCGGCAGAGCCTGACGGTCATCGGCAAGATCTTCAAGCGCGAGGTGGCTGCGAAGAACGCGCTCGCCGGTCCGATCGAGATCGCCGCGCAGTCCGGCGCCGCGGCGCGAAGCGGGATCAAGAACCTGCTCTACCTGATGGGCGTGCTGTCGCTCTCGATCGGCCTCCTGAACCTGTTCCCGATCCCGGTCCTCGACGGCGGCCAGATCGCCATCCTGCTCGTTGAGTCGCTCTTCCGCCACGACCTCTCCCTGATCGTCAAAGAGCGCATCGCCCAGGTCGGCCTCGCCCTCGTCGTCCTGCTGATGGTCACGGTCCTCTGGTTCGACCTGTCGAAGAATCTGTTCTGAGGCGTTGGCAGCACCCTCGCACCCTCGAACCATTCCGCCGCTCGTCGGCGGTTCAGCGTCTAAAGCAGCGCGCGGAGCGTCGCCAGGTCTCTCGCGTGGCCGAGCTCGTCGTCGCCCATCGGGGTTTCGAGGATCATCGGGACTTTCGCGAAGCGACTTTCGGTGAGGACGCGGCGGAACGCTTCGGCGCCGATCTTGCCCTGGCCGATGTTCTCGTGGCGATCCTTGCGTGAGCCCTTCTCGTGCACCGAGTCGTTCAGGTGGACGCATTGGACGCTCGCGAAGCCGATCGTCTGCTCGAGGCTGGCGAGAAAATCGTTCCAGCCGGCAGCCGTCTCGATCGCGTAGCCCGACGCGAAAGCGTGGCAGGTGTCGAGACAGAAGCCGATGCGGTCGCCGTGCCTGGCGCGCTCGCGGATCGTCGCCAGCTGCTCGAGCGTCCGCCCGAGGACCGAGCCCTGTCCGGCGGTGAGCTCGACCAGAATCCTCGTCGGCGCGGCCAGTCGCTTCGCGACGATCGAGTCGATCGACTCGGCGATCGCCGTCAGCCCCTCGTCTTCCCCGCGCCCAAGATGCGCGCCGGGATGGACCACCAGGCCCGGCACTCCCAGGACATCGCAGCGCTCGAGCTCCTCCGTCAACCCGGCGCGCGACTTGGCGAGGATCTCCGCGTCCGTCGCCGCGAGGTTGATGAGGTACGCGGCATGCGCCGTGATCGTACCGATCGGGCTCGCCGCATGCGCCGCCCGGAACGCGGCGGCGTCTTCCCCGGCGATCGGCTTCGCCTTCCACTGATTCGGACTCTTGACGAAGATCTGCAGCACCTCGCAACCCAGTTCCACCCCGCGCCGCAGACCCTCGGGGAATCCCCCCGCCACCGAAACGTGCGCGCCCAGCAACGGTTTGCTCATGACCGGACTCTACTCAATGCGAGGGAGGCGCCTGGCGCTGCCATTTTTCCGGCGCGCAGTGGCGGGGGGCCCCGTCCTAAAGAAGAAAATGAGATCGACCGGGGTCCCGACCGAGCACCGGGGAAATGGCAGCGCCAGGCGACTCCCGGGGCGAGACAAGCACTCTTCCGCCGGGAAGATGAAAGCACCAGGCGCCTCCCCATCTTGGAAAGACCTGACCGAGGACTGAAGAGACCTCCTGCTAGACTTCGAAGTCGTGCCTGGGCGACTGATCCGGCTGGCGCGCGGCCTCCTGGGGCTCGCCGCGCTCGTCCTGGTTTTCGGCGTCTCGGCCTACCTTTCGTTCAACCTGTTCGTGCGTCGAGGAGCCACCACCGTGCCGGAGCTTTCCGGTCTCACCTCCGAAGAAGCCGCGCGCCTGCTCTCCGATCAGGGGCTGCGCTTCCGCGCCGCCGATCCGGCCGGCCGCTGGAGCGCCGAGGTGGCCGAGGGCCACGTCCTCGAGAGCCGGCCGCGCGCCGGCAGCTTCGTCAAGCGCGGCGCTGCCGTCGAAGTCGTCGTCTCGCTCGGCACGCGCCTGGCGCGGGTGCCGAATCTCGCCGGCAAGGCGCTTTCGGCGGCGCAGCTCACCGTGGCGGCCGAGGGCCTCGAGCTCGGCCAGAGCCTTGGCGTCTTCTTTCCCGGCGCCGAAACCGGCGCCGTCGTCGGCCAGTCGCTGGTCGAAGGCGAGAGTGCGCCGGCCGGCAGCAAAGTCGACGTGCTCGTCGCGCTCGACTCGCCGGGTGCTTCCTACGTGATGCCCGACCTCGTCTATCGCCGCTTCGAACCGGTGCGCGACTCCTTCGAACGCGGCGGGTTTCGCGTCGGCAATGTCAAGTTCGAACCGTACGAAGGGATCGCCGACGGCACGATTCTCCGGCAGTCGCCGCTCCCCGGCCATCCGCTGCGCCGCCGCGATGTCATCGCGCTGGTCGTCGCCGCCGCGCAGGAGGGTACGCCATGATCGAGATCGCGCCGTCGATCATCGCCGCCGACTACACCGCTCTCGGCGACGCCCTCCGCATCTGCGAAGCGGGAGGCGCCGACTTCGTGCACGTCGACGTGATGGACGGCCACTTCGTGCCCAATCTGACCATCGGCCCACCGGTGGTCGCGGCGCTCGCCAGGAGCACCCGGCTGCCGCTCGATGTCCATCTCATGGTCGCCAATCCCGACCGGCTGCTCGCCGACTATCTCGCCAGCGGCGCCGCGCGGGTCGCCGTGCACTGGGAGGCGGCAACTCACCTCGATCGGCTGCTCGCCGCCATCCGCCAGGGCGGCGCTGCGACCGGGGTGGCGCTCAATCCGGCCACGCCGATCGAGCTCCTCGACGACATCCTTCCGGCCTGCGACTTCGTGCTGCTCATGTCGGTCAACCCGGGCTGGAGCGGCCAACCGTTCCTGCCCTACGTCCTCGACAAGGCTCGGCGCTTGCATGACCGGATCGCGACGCGCCGGCTGGGCACGACCATCGAGATCGACGGCGGCATCGGCCCCGCCAACATACGCGCCGCGGTGGAAGCCGGAATCCGGACCATCGTCGCCGGGTCAGCGGTCTTCGGCACCGCGGATCCGATCCAGGCTCAGCGCCGCCTACGGGCGCTGGCGGAAGGAGTCGCTTGAAGAATTCAGTTCTGAATCGCCTCGTCACGGTGGCCTGCCTCGTCACGGTCTTCGCGGCCTGCAAGTCCGGCGGATTTCGCGAAGACCCGATCCTGCGTCTTTCGGCGGCGGAATCGCTCGCCGAGGGCAAACGTCTCTTCGATCTCGAAAAATTCGACCGCGCCCGTCCCTATCTCTCCCACGCCTTCGAAGTCGAGCCCAACTCGGCGGCGGGGCGCGAAGCGCTGCTCCTGGTCGCCGACTGCCACTTCCAGGCGGGAGGCGACGTGGACCTCATCCAGGCCGAGGCCAAGTATCGCGACTTCCAGAATCGCTTTCCGACCAGCCCGCGCGCCGCCTACGTGCAGTTCCAGATCGCGCTGTCGCTCGCCGAGCGCATCGAAAAGGCGGAGCGCGAACAGGCCGCGACGGTGAAGGCCCGCCTCGCTCTCGAGGAGCTGCTGCGACTCTTTCCGACCAGCGAGTACACGCCCGCCGCGCGGGAGAAGCTGGTCGTCGTGCTCGACCGGCTGGCCGAGCACGAGTCCCTGGTCGGACGCTTCTACTTGCGCTACGGCCTTCCCGCCGCCGCCGCAGCGCGGCTCGAGGGGATGCTCAAGAACTTCCCCGACGCGACGCACACGGACCAGGCGCTGTTCCTCCTCGCGGAAGCCTACGAGCAGCTCGACCGTTCCGACGACGCGCAGGCGACCTGGTCCCGTCTGCGCACCGAGTATCCGGAGAGCAAGTGGACCGCGAAGATTCGACGCGACAAAGGTGCGAGCGTTTGAGGGTCCGGCGGGCCCTCTTGCGGGTCGCTTTCGTCGCGGCACTGAGCGGTTGCGCGAGCGCGCCCTACTGGTCCCGGCAGGACCAGGCGGCGTCCGAGAAACGTGACCTCACCGAGCGCCTGGCGCGAGCGGAGGCCGCACTCGAGGCGCGTGATGCCGAGATCGAGCGGCTCGCGGCGCGACTCCGCGAGCTCGAAGCCCGGGGGCACCCTGCGGCGAGCGCGCCCATCGTCTCCAGCCGCGTGTCGCCACAGGCGGCGCCCCAGGCGCGAGAGGCGATCGCCTCGACGACCGCGCCGCTCGAGCCGGCGTCGAGAGCACCGTCGCGGATCGACGAGAGCGATCTCGAGGAGCTCTCTCCCTCGGCGGGCGCCCGGAGCGCGCCAGCGCCGGAAGTCGACCCCGCGGCGGGAGCCCAGGGCCCGTACGACGCGGCGCTCGATCTCCTGGAGCTGCAGAACTACGCCGCGGCTGAGAACGCTTTCCGCGAGCTCCTGACGCGCCATCCCGACTCCGATCTCGCCGACAACGCGCAGTACTGGCTCGCCGAAAGCTTTCTGCGGCGCGGTGACACAGCCAGAGCGATCGATGAGTTTCGCGCCGTCGTCGAGCGCTATCCGGAGGGCAACAAGGTTCCCGACGCATTGCTCAAGATGGCGCGCGGACTGGAGCAGCTGGAAGACGCCGTGGGCGCGTTCGAGATCTACCGCGAGCTCGCGGCACGCTTCCCCGGCAGCGCTGCCGCCGAGGCCGCCCGCTCTCGCCTGGCCGCTCTCCCCCCCGAGCCCCGCCCCTAACCTCAAGCAGGCGCGAGGGTTCCGTGGAGAAAGCACTTGACACTGTGCAACTCGCCCGGTACCCTTGGACCGATTTTTGTGCAATGGGTAGGTCGAGTCGAAAGGCCCCTGGAGGTCGAGTCATGGCCAGTTGCCGTCTGCGCACTTTCCTGATCTTCGGCGCCGCCGCCCTATGGGCGAGCGCCGTGCCGGCCGCGGATGCACCGCCGGCGAATCTCCATCTCGTTCAGGATCACTGGACGGCGTGGGATCCGCCGACCCCGCTTCAGGGCACGCGTGTCCACGTCGTCGTCCCGGGCGACACGTTCTGGGATCTCGCCGCGACGAACCTGGGCAACCCTTACCTCTGGCCGCAGCTCTGGGAAAAGAACCAGTACGTGCGGGACGCGCACTGGATCTATCCCGGGGATCCGATCCTCTTTGATGTCTCGGTGACCGGTAGTTCGACCCTTGCCGCCGGCGCCACGACGGGCACCGCGGGCGCCGCCGGCACCCCCGCCGGTACCGCGGGCG
>ERZ1292633.2356-Hain-H41-02um-R1-2356-length-19421-cov-9_pt1 | contig 19421 bp, 15 predicted proteins | sample MGYA00564406_ERZ1292633 | MGnify/ENA primary metagenome ERZ1292633 (study PRJEB36523, sample SAMEA6512639) | groundwater metagenome | collected 2019-01-08 | study: AquaDiva: Metagenomics assemblies of 32 groundwater samples
TATTTGGAAGAATTGAAAGATGATGTTTTGGAAGAGTATGGAAAAATGTCGAAAGAAGTGATGAATCTTTTCTTTGTTTTGGAGCTCAAGATTCGTGCACGACAGGCGGGAGTAGCAACTGTAAAGGCAGAAAATGTGCACTCGGGCAACGGGAAACAGGAGATTTGTTTCTACCTTTCGAAATCTGTGAAACCGGAAAATATTATGAGTCTCCTCGAGTACAATCCGAAATGGCAAATCTCTGGGATGAAGCTGAAGATTGCGATCAGCGAACTCGGGATGAGTTGGCCAGAGGAAGTGAAACAGAGTTTGATTGCGCTTGGAAGGAAGATCGTGGGATAAGCTTTAGAGTCGTTCGTCGAGAAGTTTTACGATTTTGTCGATGATGTGCTGTACCTGAATCCCAACCTGTTCACTTGGAATTTGATGTTGAAACACATGGACACTGAAGAGAATTGCATCGTTCTCCCGAGTAATTTTTCCTGAGAGACTTGATGCAAATTCGTGAGTTCCTGTTTTTGCTATGATTGGATGCTGGATGTTTGTTTCGAGAAAGCGGTGGCGCAGGGTCCCTTCTTGATTGGAGCCAGGAAGTGCTTCCCAATAAATGTCTTTCCATGATTGGCGATTTACATACTCAAATAATTGCATGATGCCTCTTCCCGTGATTCGTGATGAGGGCGACATGCCAGAACCATCAAGCCCTTTGAAATCTTCCGGCGCGATTTTTACTTCATTTGTCAGGAATTTCTCGAGTATTTCAACTCCTTTTGCTTGGCTTCCTGTTTTGCCTGAACTTTTGTTTTTCTCTTCTCCCAGTGTTCTGATCAACGTTTCTCCATAATTATTTTTACTGAACGTGAGCATTTGTTTTACGATCTCCTGCAGTGGTGCTGACGTGTGATTATGGACCAGTTTTCGTTTTATATTTTTCAGATTTTCTTTCTCTCGTGCGAAGTTGAGTACTTTTGATTTTTTTGAGATAATTTTATTTTTTATGAGCTCTTGTCTGAAAACTTCTGCTGTCATCTGGCCCGGATTTCGCATGTTTGTTGAAGTGGAAAAATCATTGTTCCCTGCGGTTTCTCCTTCGATGGTGACGACACCATCTTCTCCCATCTTTGCTGAAATTTTGTGGGGCGGGGGAGTCGTGACGAGTGTCCTTATATCTTTGATGAGTGGGTATAATTCTAGTGCTGCCGTTGCTATCATTAGATTGTTTTTTACTGCGCTTCCTTTGCCTCTGATGTATAGAATGCTGTCGTCCATTTGAAGTGCTGCAACTGGTACTCCGAAGTGGATATCTTTCCATTCTGATTCCCAGTCTGGTCCGTACGATTCACCATTGAAATATTCTTCGTCGTAGTAAAGATTCCCGGTGATTTTTATATCTTTCTCTCGTAATGTTGCGGCTATTGCCTGAATATCCTCGTGATGGAATGTTGGATCTCCGCGTCCTTCAATGAGAAGGTGCTGTTTCCCGTTCTGTGTCAGGGTGTAGAAATTGGTCTTGAATGTGAAGTCCGGCGTCAAATAATGAAGACTGGCTGCGCCTGTCAGGAGTTTGTAATTTGAGCCTGGGTGTATTGGTGTGCCGGTATTTATTTGTAGAGCGTCTTTTTCTGCACCTTCATATTTTGCATCGACGACCACAACACTTCCCTCGAATCCTGGAATATTTTGAATTTTTTCGATCAGATGTCCGACACTTCTTATTTTTATTTGAGGAATAATCACATACCACGAAATCCCAATTACACCTGCCAGAGTAGCGAGGATGACGAGAGATTTTGTGCTTGAAAGCTTCATGAATGGACTTGGACAGCAAAATTGACTCTCCGAGTATACTTACCTATCATGGCTTTGATCCAGTAAAAACCTCCATGCGTTTTCTTATTCCTCTACAGGCGATTCTTCTTGGTATTTTGGTGTGGGCTGCTGGACTCTTTTTTATTCCGTATTTTCCGGTTGAGCCCTATGAATATCCCAAGGCGTTGTTCTTTATTATTGTCGTTGGCCTTCTCACAATTGTAAATTTTGTTCATTTTTTTTCGTTCGATGGTCAGTTTTCTTTTCGAAAGTTGCCTCTTGAAATAAAGGTTCTTTTTTGTGTTGTCGTCGCTGAGTGTCTCGCATTTCTTTTCTCTACAAATCATTTACATTCTCTTCTTGGCGCGCCTTATCGTTTTCAGGGCTTGATTGCGCAGGCCGCCATTGTTATTTATTTTTTGAATGTTGTGTATATTTTTCGTTTGCTTCCGCCTGCTTCACGAAAATTATTTTTTCAATGGGTCATCGGGGCGGCTTTTGCGAGTGCGCTCCTCTCCTTGTCTCCATTTATTTTCGAAAACTCTTTCTTTTATCTAGCTGCTTTTAAGAATAGAGTCTATGGAGCGCTTGGGAATCCGAATTATCTTGCTGTTTATTTAGCCGCTATTGTTCCATTCCTTGGTTTATTTTTGGTATCGAAATCGCGGATGACGCGTTTTGTTATTTTCACGGGAGGTCTTTTTCTTCTCTTTGTTCTGTTCCTTACTGGCTCTAGAAGTTCCTGGGTGAGTTTATTTTTTGGTCTTTTTATTATTTCAATTCTTGCAGCATGGAAAAAGAGGACCTTCCAAATATTGATTATTGCACTGTCAATTTTTTCCCTGATTGCAGGTATATTTTTGTTTCAGCGCTCATATGAAACTCAATTATTTCATCGTTTTTCTTTGACTCAAGATAATGTTGGTTCAGTGATGACGCGCCTCCATCTCCAAAAGGCTGGCTTTAGGCTTTTTCTAGAACGCCCTATTTTTGGCACAGGGCAAGAGATGATTACTGACCATATCGAGCCGTATCTTCCTGAATATCTTCAAACAAATCGAGTGTTCTATATCGATCGTACTCATAATGAATTTTTGGATGTACTCGTTACTCAGGGATTGGTTGGATTTTTTACATATATGATTTTTTGGATTACCCTGTTTTGGATTGCTACAAAGCACTATCTCCGTTCTGAAGTGCTTCATCAGAGTTCTTTTGATGCGAGCCTCTTTCTTTTTTCGATTTCTGCTATTTTGATTATTCACACATACTATTTCATGAATTTTTCTGTCATCTCGGCCAATATTCTCCTGTACCTTTTTGCGGGCTATGTGGTTGCGGCACGATACCAGAAGAGACTTTTAAGTTGAAATACATTGTGCTATTTTGTAGCTAGTATTGTAATTTTTAATCTTCACTTTCATGAATCGAAAGTTTTATCTTCTGCTGTCGACAGTCGCTGTTGCAGCCGTTTTTGCCGTAGCTGTTTTTGCCCAAGGTAGTTTTCTGCAGGGTGATTGGTTTGGTGGGAATGCCCCATTGAGTTCTCCGGTCAGCGCTACCAAACCTTTGAGTTCTACCAATATGGTTACGCCTCCAGGATGGACATCACGACCATTGACCAAAGATCAGGTTGTGAAGTTGAGCGCTGCTGGACAGACGGTATTGACGCCGCAATCACTTCCACTAGGGGATCTTCCTGCTGGCAATCAACAGCCATGGATCAAGCGTATTCAACTTGCTTATCTGCTCGAGAGAACTCTCGGTTTCAACCCCTATGCCAGCCCTTCTCCTGTCTTCCCGGATTGTGAGCAAAAGGTTGTAGATTCCACGGTTCCAAATCCATTTCCTGCCAGCCCAAATGCTACCAAAAATACAATTTGCTTTGCGGTTACAAAAGGACTGATGCCGACTTTATCGGCTCCAGTTAAAGATTCATTCTACGGTGGTCAAAATATCTCACGCGTTGTAGCGGCTGGTGTCCTTCAAAGAGCTTTTGATCCAAATGCAGCTTCGCAGATCCCGCCAACGTACTATGCTGATGGGGGAAAGGGTGGTCAGGATATGTATACCGATGTTGCGCCATACATGTGGAGTGTCTATTGGCTTGGGGAAGTGGGTGCGACTGATGTCGCGCCGTTTACCGGACAAAAATTCAGGCCATATGATTCTCTCACGATTCCAGAAGCTATGTCTTGGTTGAAAGCTCTTTATAATCTTATGCCAAAAGAGAATTGGGTGAAGCCTTAAAAGTAGAAATCTAGCTCTTATGCGGTTTTTATGAGATAATCCCTGTGTTCTTTTACACAGGGATTTTTCTCTTTTCTTGGGGATGTACAGGCATTCGACAGAAAGGCAGAAGGATTTGATGGCAATCCGGTCGTTGCACTTGTCCGACCGTTATCAATGTCTTGTGCAAAACCTAAATGCAACTAAACTTGCAGCAGCTCGTACGAACGAAGGTTCAGTTTTCACTGTTCCATCATTTGCTATGGCTGCTTAATTTCCTGTCTTTGTACGGGAAACGCTCATCTTTTTGGCGCCTCAGCGGGAAGAATGAGTGTCATACTTTGAGGCTTATGTTTATCTCCGTGGAGTTACGGAAATAAACAGACATTTTTAACCCTTCTTGTGCTGCTTTTGATTTCTTTTTATAGCACCTGAAGTACATGAAAGAAATCTATGATTGTAGAGGTCACTTGCTTCACTTTTTGGACCCGGGTTCGACTCCCGGCATCTCCACCATTTGCCCCGCCGTGGCGGGGCGACATGTGACTTTTGACCTGTGACAATTGACTTAAAACACGAAATCCTTGACCAAACCTATTTTTGTTGTTATAAATGATTCCTTCTTTTATGGAATCTTTAGCTTCAAAAAAAGCGGCGCGGTACTTCGATCAATATTTTGATCAGGTGTATCTGTACTTCGTGCGGCGTGTTCATACAAAGCTGATTGCTTCGGTTCTGGTGGAGTCGGTTTTCAAGCAGGTTGTGGATTTTTTGAAGCAGAATCCTGACTCTGATTTGGAGCTCAAAGATTTTTTGCGTGCGAGCTGGATTTTGCTTTCTACGGAGTTGGAGAAAAATTATGGTCAGCAGAAAACGCATGAGAAGTCTTCTGAGAAAATTCACTTTTTTGATGATGTGTATCGACTGAAAGATCGTGAAGCCAATGTCCCGAAAATTCGTGGTGACCAAACTTTCGATCGTCCTGCAGGGCTTGATTTGCTGTATACGAATTTGCTTCCGATGGAACGGGAAGTGCTTTTCCTCGCGGCTTTTGAGAAAATTTCTGAATCTGATCGTGCTTTTATTCTGAATATGAATGAGTCGGATGCGACGCAACTTTTCCTTGCTTCCTTGAAGAAAGCGAAAGATCTCTTGGATGAGGCACAAAATAAGTCGAAATCTTCGCCGCGGTTTGTGTCTTACTTTGGAAATGTTTTGCAATTGCTCCAGAAAGCTCATGAAGAGGAGCATTTTGAAAAAGATACTATGCTTCGTGAGGCACTTCGCGAGAAATTTTCTTTTTCTGATGCGCCGATTGATGTTGCGCCTGTGCCGCCTGTTGCCACGGAAACTGCGACGGATTTCGAGGTTGAGCGTCCGCCGGATTTGCCTCCGGAAACTTCGAATTTAGGGCGTGATTTTTCTGACGAAGCTCCTCCTTTTTCTTTTGGGCAATTTTTCCAGAGATTTCAGGCGTTTTTTCTTTTGATCATAGTAGTTCCTGTTGCGTTTGGCCTTTATTTCACTTTGTATAGTCAAGACGCTCGTGTCAAACATCTTCTCGAGGATACTCGTATTCAGTTTACTTCTGATTTTTCTGATGATGAGAAAAAAAACTTTGCTCGAGATGTGGTTTTGTATGTGGCTGATCGTCGCGATTTCACTAATCTTCAAGTTTCAAAAATGGATAAGTATTTTTCTCTGATATTCTTTTTGAAAGATGGTCATGAAGAGGGCTTTATCGTTTCTCCTTTTAGTAATCCTCCGTATCAAACAAAAAGATTTTTGAGAATTGCTTCCTTGTAATTTTTTAGAGCGTCGTGAGAAAGTCTCGCACTTGCATCATAGCTCTTCCACGGTGGCTAATGGTGTTTTTTTCTGTTGGGGTGAGGGCGGCGTAGACTTTTTCGAATCCGTTGGGTAGAAAGCATGACGAAATCGGAATGCCTTTTGGGATCGCTGTTTGCGGTTCTGAGAGAATTTTTCCGTGGCATTCTCCGATGAAGATCGTTGTTTTTCCTTTGTGTATTACTGCTGTGGTACAACGAAAAACGGCGTTCTTGTTTTCTGTTTTTCTGATGATTTCCAGAAAGTGCGCCAACCATTCTTCGTCAGTAGCATTTTCTCCCTTGCCCCAACGGCGTGTCAGATAGCCCAGTTCTCCAGGGAATGCTTCGAGTTCGATGCCTGAATCTTCTGCGATTGTTGTCATCTGTCCACTTTTTTCATGGTAAAAATTGGCCTTTATGATTGCGTTTTCTTCGTAGGTTCCTCCTGTTTCTTCCGGTACTTCATGAATTCCTACTTCTTGTGGCATCACGAGTTCGTGCTCGTCGCCCAGGACTTCGTGGATCTCTTTGAACTTCCCGGGATTGGTGGTTCCGATGAGAATTTTCATAGAGGTGAGAGTTTCATGTTATATATTTTTTGGAATTTTTTTCTTTCGATGTTTGCGAAGAATCGTATTTTTTTGGCAAATGAGGGCTCCTCGATGAGATTTGCGAGCTTGATCGCAAATGAAGGATTGTCGGTGTTTATGGTGTTGTGTGTATTATTTTGCATGAGTTTGAAATATTCGTGCAGCATTTTTCTTGTTTCTTTTTTGTCTGATGGGACGAGGAGCTTCCTTCTGAACTTTTCTTGATTGTAGTAGTATCTGATCCAATTTTTTGGATCTTGTTTTATCACTTTGTTGATGACGAGAAGTGCCTCTTTTGTTTCTCCTTTTTTTGCGAGATTCTCTGCAAGAATATTCTTTATGTCTGCGCGTATTGGATTTCTTTCTGTCGCTTTTTCCACATCACCTCCTGTTTCGCCAATCATGATGTCGAGATCCTGACGAAATATTGGCCTGGCGTTTTCGAAATGTACGAGCGCTCTTTCCTGATTTTTTTCTGCGACGGCGTTTCTTCCTTGTGCGATTTCTCTTCTTTCTAAGCCTTCGTGAATTGCGAGAATTCCGAGAATCCCGATGATTGCTGCTATGATTTTCCAGGAAACTTCCTGTGTCTTGCTTTCTTTTTGTCCTTCGATCATTCCAAGGAAGCTCCAAAAGAGTATGTGATTGCTGGCGAAATTGAGGTTGTAGTCAATGAGGTTGTGAAATATTGCGCCTCCGAGTGCGACGGCGAGAATGATTTGGTATTTCTTTTTTTCTTCTCCAATGACTCCGTTTTTGATGACGGCTTGGAATGTGAATCCGAGCAGGATGAGGACGAGGATCGCTGTTGGAATTCCTGTTTCTGATGCTATTTTCAGAAACATGTTGTGGGGATGGTCGGAATGAGCGAGCAATTTTTCTTGGTATTTGGAATATGCTATGCCAAATGTGTCAGGGCCGGTCCCGAGTATTGGGTTTTCCCCCATGATTTTCAAACTTCCTTTCCAAAATGAAAGTCGATCATCGAGAGATGTCCTTTTTTCCTGACTCTTGAAAGCTATTTTTTTCTGAATCGTGTTGATCTCGAAACTTTGTGCGCGAATCGTTTGAACTGCTGCGACGAGAATGATTGTTCCTGCGACTGCTATCGCGATTCTTTTCCATGGTAGATTTTTTATATTTTTCCAGAATATTCCTGCGCATGCTATTGCTTCGAATCCGAGCGTGAGCCATGCGCCACGCGAGAACGTCAGGATGATGCCGGAGAGCACGAGAATTCCTGCTACGACCCACCACCATTTTTTGGATTCAAGAATTTCGAGGAAGGTGAGGGGAGTGATCATGAGTAAAAAAAGCGCGAAAGCATTTGGGTAATTGCTGAGCAGTTCTGGAAGTTGTGCAAAAGTACTGAAGAGTCGATCTGGCGGCGTGCTGCAATACAGAATGATGCCAAAAACTGTGAGTCCGCAGGCCGTGATAATGAGTGCCTGGAAGAATTTTCTGAGCATTGCTTCATCGTTCCATTGTGAGACGATCAGGTATGTCATGATTCCGCCGATTATTCCGGTGACACCGAAAAATCCGACGCTGGGTGCCTGCGATCCGGTGAAAGAAAGAAGTGTTAAAAGTGTTATTCCACAAACGAGTGTGAGATTTTTTTTGTTATAAAGCCACTGGATTTCCTTCCCTTCGAGGATTTTGTCTTTCCAGGTGAACAGAAAAAGAGGAGTGAGTCCTAGAATCCAGAGCAAGTGTGCTTGAATCGAAATCCCTCCTCGATGCAGAGTCGAAATAAAAATCAGAAGAAAAAGTGTGCACCATTTTTTCATGGATCATAGGATACCATGAAGGCGCCCTTTTTCTTTATTACTAGTTTTGTTCTTTTGGAACGATTTTGTACATTCCGGACCCGCAGACTCCGCATTTTCCTTTTGCGGCTCGGCGACCGTTCTTCATGGTGACGTATTCGACGTCGACCATTTCTCGAACGACCTTTTCTTTCATGCCTGCTGCGCGGCTACATTTCATACACATGTGTTGCATGACTGTATTGGTTAAGATTTATCAGAAGCTGCCTTTCGGTAACTTCTAGATATATTATAGCGTTAATTTGAAGAAAAGTAAAGCTGACAGCTTTGAGTGGTTTGATTTTTCGGTTTATTTTTAGCTTTGGTTTAGCTTTGCATTGTTTTTTCAAGCTGCGGTGGAAAATTGCTGCTTATATTCAATTTTTGAAGCCTTATTCTTTCAAAAAAGCTTTTTATTTTGCAGGGAGAGGTGCTTCTCTTTTCCGCTTCGAAAAGCCGTTGACGCTTTTAATTTTCGTCTGTATAGTGGTGTCCGTACGTTTCTATTTTTTTCGCGCTTTTTGCAAGGGAAGATAGATCGGCATTATTTCTTTATTTTTCTATCTTCTTTATGGCAAAAAAACTTTTTGTCGGGAGTCTCTCTTGGGGCACAACCCAGGAAACTCTCAAAGAACTCTTCTCCCAAGCGGGAACTGTAGAGTCTGCTTTCGTGATCGTCGATAAAATGACGGGTCGCTCGAAGGGTTTCGGTTTCGTAGAAATGTCTACGGAAGAGGAAGCTCAAAAGGCTGTTGAAATGTTCAACGGTCAGGAATTCGAGGGTCGTCAGATCGTCGTCAACGAAGCTCGTCCTCAAGAAGAACGCCCACAGCGTTCTGGAGGATTCAACCGTGGCGGTGGCGCTGGTGGTCGTGGTGGTTTCGGTGGTGGCAATCGTGCTCCACGAGACGACAATGGCGGATCAAGCTGGTAAGAGATTTTTCTTTTACGAACTTCAAAGGACCTCTGCTTCGGCAGGGGTCCTTTTTGGATCTTCTGGTGATTCAGGTGGGTTGGCGAGCCGAATCATTATGGATGACTCTCTCGTGTAATCGTATTGATCAGTGATGCGGACTTTGATGGTGTACTCTTCTCCTGGCTTGATATATTTCGGAATCTTGATCGTTCCTTCATCGAATGGTGCTGAATTTCTGACGAAGCGAGGAGTATCTCCGAAGAAGTATTCTACTTTTTTGATGCCGTTTTTACTTTGTATCTCAGTCTGTACTGGTATCTGATTTCCCGTAATGATGCTGCCAGCTCCTGGGCTCAAGATCTGTATTTCCGGTTTTTTCTTTGCAAATTCTTCTTTGCAAAGAGGTGATTCGTCTGTTGGTGGAATTCCTAGCTCTCCATCTTCTTTGTTTTTGTACCACTCTTTGATGCCATTGACCCAGTTTCCGAAAGGGTCGATTGGGTCTTTGTGATTTTGGAAAGTTCGTTCTTCGATAACCTCTGTAGGGCAGAAATCGTTGGCTTTTAAATTATTTCTTTTATCAATTTTCTCGGTAAAGAAAATGTTTTCGACTTCTGTAGGGACTGCGAAGCTGGCGAAAAGCTCTGTGCTTATTTTGTCTTTTGGTGTGTTCGGTCCTGGTCGAAGACCTGTGGCGGAAGAGACGGAGACGCTTTGGATGCCCTCTGGTTTCAAGAATGGCGTGTTTGGTTTCTCTTTGAGTGCTTCGGTCATGATCGTCTTCCAAATCGGTGCTGATACGGTTGATCCATCGGCTCCGTTGGTCATGGGATCACCTTTTGCGTTGCCGACCCAGACGCTTCCCACGATTTCTGGTGTGTAGCCCATAACCCACAGATCTACAGGGAGTGCATTTCCTTTGGATTTTGTGGTGTTGGTGGATGTTCCTGTTTTGGTCGCAGTGTCGTGGCCGGGAATAATGAGACTATTGCTGAGTTTCACTGAGTTGTCCGAAAGAATGTTGTTGATGAGATAGGCGACTTGAGGATCGAGGACTTGTGGCATTTCTGGCATTTTTTCTTGTTTCCATTCATCGAGGACTTCGCCTCTGGAGTTTTCAATTTTGAGAATGGGGTTGAGTGTTGGTTTTTTCCCATTGTTGGCGAAGACGCTGTAGGCGGTGACCATTTCTGTCATTTTTACTTCTCCTGCTCCGATAGCGAGTGGATACCCGTAGTCGTGATTGAGATCGAGTCCTTCGATGCCCATTTGACGAACGAGATTGATGATTCCTGTTTGTTCACCTGCCATCCAGTAGGCTTTGATAGCAGGAATATTTCTCGATTGGGGGAGTGCTTTTCGCATCGACATGGGGCCGTAATATTTGCCATCGTAATTTTGTGGGTTGTCAGTGGTTCCGATTTTTGTTGGCGTGTCGTAAAGAACAGTGGCCGGACTGTAGCGATTCAGAAATGCTTGAGCGTAGACGAAAGGTTTGAAAGACGATCCAGGGAGTCTCGGACGTGTCGTGACGTTTACTTTTCCGGCGATAGCGTCGTTGAAATAATCTCTGGAGCCGACCATTGTGAGAATTTGTCCGTTGCGTGGATCGATGAAAAGCGCGGCAGCATCAGTTGCTTTGTAATTTTTTTCGTTTGCGTCTCCGCGCTCAAGGATCGTTTTTTCCGCAACTTCCTGCAATTTCCAATCGATTGTTGTGTACACTTTCAGGCCTCCATTTTCGAGGACTTCTTTCCCGTATTTTTTTTCGAGTAATTCTTTTACATAAAAAACAAAGTGCGGTGCTCTCACTGAATCACGATACGGTTTGAATTGTATTGTCTGTGTTTCTTTCCATGCTTCATCCTTTTCTTTACTGGTGATGTATCCTAATTGTTCCATGCGCTTCAGGACACTGTCTGTGCGACCTGCTATATAGACGTTCTGTTTTTCGTCGATTGCGACCGTTTTTCCCAGAAGACCTCGTGTGTATTCGTCTTCTTCGAGATCAGCCTCTTTCTGAATGTTTCTTTTTTCAATTTCTTCTGGTGAAAAATTTCTGTTGAGACTTGAGTGGCCCTGATTTCCGTAGGGATTGTAATAGCTTGGTAATTGTGGAATGGCAGCCAAAATTGCACTCTCGCCGATCGTGAGATCTGCGGCATTTTTCCCGAAATACGTTTCTGAAGCCTTCTGAATTCCATAGGTGTTATTTCCGTATGGAATTTCGTTGAGATAGAGTTCGAGGATTTTTTTCTTGTCGAATTTTTGTTCAATTTTTACTGCGAGGATGAGTTCGCGAATTTTCCTGATGACGCTTTTTTCTCTTGTGAGAAAGGCGTTTTTTGCGTATTGCTGCGTGATGGTCGATCCGCCGCGCGCTTGGCCGATGCCGAAAACTTTGTTGAGGACTGCTTTTGCAATGCCTCCAAAATCAAATCCGTGATGTGTCCAAAATCCGTTGTCTTCGATAGAGATCGTGGCGTTGATTATGTTTGGAGAAATTTTCTCGTACGCTACGTATTCTCTATTTTCTTCTCCGTGGATCGTGTAGAGCGGAGTTCCATTGCGATCAAGAATTTCTGTAGAGATAGGGGTTTTATCAACGTCTCCAATATCCGGGAGTCCGATAGAAAAAACTGTGACAGCGACGAAGAAAAAAAATATGGATGTGATGAAGAGTGTCGCGAGGACTGTGAAGCTGAGAGTGACCGCTTTTCTTATCGTCCATGGTTCGTCTCTCAGAATGTGTTTTTTGACAAAACCGTTCCCCTTGAGGAATTTCTTTTTCCCGGTTTCGAGGACGGAGTGGAGGGACATGGACGGGAGGATTTAGGATTTAGGATTGAGGCCTGGCTACAGTCCTCTGATTGTGCCTCCGGCTTCTTGGAGATTTTTGAAAATGTCGGTTTGGACTTTTTTCATTTCTTCATCAGTGAGGGTTTTTTCTTCTGATTGGAGGAGAATTTTGAAGGTTGCTGATTTTTTCCCTGATTCGATATTTGGTCCACTGTAGAGGTCGAAGAGTCGGATTTTTTTGATGAGTGGGCTGACGTTCATCACTTTCTCGAGGTCTTTGATTTTTTTCTGGTCGTCGATGAGGACTGAAACGTCAATTTCAATTCCTGGGAATTTGGGAATAGATTCGTATCTTCGTTCTTCTTTTCGATTGGTAATGAGTTTATTGAGATTGATTTCGAATATGGCGATGTTTGCTTTTTCGAGTCCGAAATTTTTCTTCACGATTGGATGAAGTTCGAAAACTCGCGCGAATTCGTTCGCGCTTTCGTATTCGTAGGCGAGGAATTTTTTTGGATGAGCGTATGGACAGTAGGACATTTCATCGCGTTTTTCGTATGTCTGGCTGCCGAATTTCTCCAGGAAAGCTTCGAGTACTCCCTTCGCTTCGGAGAAAATATTTTCGTCTTTGCTCACGATTGCGCTGCAAATCCATTTCTCTTCGCTCGGAAAATATTCTTTTATTTCTTGGTACGTGTGACCGATTTCGTAGATTTTGAATTGTTCGAAAAATCGGAGATTTTGTGCGATGTTTTTGAGGAGATTTGGGACGAGCGAGACGCGCATGTGGGTCTGATCTTCGGAGAGATAGTTTTTGAGCTTGAGGTGAGTTTCCTCTGCGAGAAGCGCATTTTTGAGGTCGCGTTCGCTGTAGAAAGAGTAATTGTAGACTTCTGTGAACCCAAGTCCGAGCGAGAGAATGTCGCGTGCATGATGTTTCAATGCGCGATCTTTGTTTTCTCGTGGCGGTGCGATTGCGAGTTCCGGGAGAATGACGGGTAATTTTGCGTATCCATACATTCTTGCGATTTCTTCTCCGATATCTTCTGTGATAGCGACATCTTTCGTGGCTCGCCAGGAAGGGACTTCAATGAAGAGTTTCTTGCCTTCCTTTTTCGCCTTGAATTGGAGGCTTTTCAGGATTTTGACCATTTCTGTTCCCGGAATTTTTGCGCCGATTTTTTGCTGAGTTCGTTCGATATCGACTTCGACAAGCGTTGTTTTTTCTTCATAATTCTTGATGTCGACGAGGGAACCTTCGATTTTTGCCGATGGGCAAATTTGTTTGAGGAGTGTGCAGGCGCGGCGAATAGCTATTTCTGCGAGTGCTGGATCGAGCGATTTTTCGAATCTCTGCACTGCGTCAGTGCGAAGCATGTGACGTGTGGATGTACGACGAATGAGTGTCGGATTCCAGTTTGCGGCTTCGAAGATGATTTCAGTTGTTTCGCTGTTAATTTCTGAATTTTTCCCGCCCATGATTCCGGCGATACTCAGCGTTTCTTTTGGGTTTGCGACGACGACGTCTTCGTCAGAAAGTGTGCGGATTTTGTGATCGAGCGTTTCGAATTTCGCGTTTTTTTCTGCGGACTTCACGATGAGATGATCGCCGACAATTTTCCGATCGAATGCGTGCATCGGTTGTCCGAGACCCATCATCACATGGTTGGTGACGTCGACAACGTTGTTCACTGGTCTGATTCCTACCGCTAGGAGATCACGTTTGAGCCACTGTGGTGATTCCTGGATTTTGACGTTGGTGACGATGCATGCTGCAAATCGTGGGCAGATTTTCTTGTCTTGTATTTCGATAGTGAGAATTTTTTTATTGCCGAAATCTTCGAGCGTGGCGATTTTTTCACCCTTTTCGTATGGCTTGAGTTTGGTTTTGAAAATGGCTGAAAATTCACGTGCGATGCCGTAGTGTCCCCAGAGATCGGGACGGTGCGTGAGGGATTTGTTGTCGATTTCGAGAATAACATCATTTTTTTTGAAAACTTCTGCGAGCGGAGTCCCTGGCGTCTTTTTTGTTTTGAGGCTCATGATTTCGTGCTCTCCCCCCGCGGGCATTCCTATTTCTTCTCCAGCGCAGATCATTCCGAAACTTTCTTCTCCGCGAATTGCTGTTTTTTCCAGAGTGATGAGTTCGCCTTCTCCGTGCCATTTTACGCGTGCTCCCGGGAGAGCGACTGCGACCATCATTCCTTCTGCGAGATTGACTCCACCACAGACGATTTGGACTTTTTGTGAGCCGATGTCGGTCAGTGCGATTTTTAGTTTATCTGCATTCGGATGTGGCTTCATTGAAACCACTTTTCCGAGCACCATATTTTCGAATATTTTTCCTTCTTCTATTGCTTCTTCAACTTCTGCCGTGTGTACGGTAAAAGTTTTAGCAATTTCTTGCCCAGAAATTTCGGGAATTTTTACGAATTTTGAGAGCCACTGGAGGGAGATGCGCACGGTAGGATTTAGGATTTAGGATGTAGGAGTTAGAATTGCTTGAGAAATCGTAAGTCTCCTGAGCTTAAGAGACGAATATCGTCGATGCCGTACTTCATCATTACGAGTCTTGTGAGGCCGAAACCGAAGGCCCAGCCTTGATATTCTTGGCTGTCGACGCCGCCGGCTTTTAGGACGTTTGGGTGCACCATTCCGGCGCCCATGAATTCTATGAATCCGGTGTGTTTGCAGATGCGGCAGCCTTTTTCGCTACAAAAAATACAGGACATGTCGAGTTCGATTCCTGGCTCTACGAAAGGGAAATATCCTGGTCGGAAACGCACCTTCATTTCTTTTTGGAAAAGTCTCGTGAGGAATTCTTTCATGATTCCTTTCAGATGTGCGAGACTGATATTTTTGTCGATGAGGAGACCTTCGACTTGATAAAAAGTGCTGTCGTGTGTGGCGTCCGTGGCTTCGTATCGGAAAACACGACCTGGGACGATGAGTCGCAGTGGCGCTCCCCATTTCTCCATGCTGCGGATCTGGACTGGCGAAGTTTGTGTTCGTAATACCATTCTTCCGTGTTTGTGATCGTGTTTATCTTGCAGGAAGAAAGTATCTTGCATGTCGCGCGCTGGGTGATCGCCGGGGATGTTGAGTGCTTCGAAATTGTAATATTCGGATTCGACTTCGGGGCCGTCGGCGATTTGAAAGCCCATTTCGCTGAAGATTTTTTCGACGTCACGTTGCGTCTGAGACATAGGGTGAATGTGTCCGATCTCGAACTCTTTTCCGGGGATTGAAGTGTCGAAAAAGCCTACGTTGATCTCTTTTTCCAACTTTTCTGTTTCGAGTTCCTGATTTTTCTTTTCGAAAAAACTTTCGAGGTTTTTTTTGATGGTATTGCAAAGTTGTCCTGCGGCTGGTCGGTCGTCTTTTGGGAGCTGACTGATGCCCTGCATGAGCACGGTGAATTCACCTTTTCTTCCCAAATATTTCACTTCTATTTCTTTGAGATGTTCCAGTGATTTGGATTTTTCGATTTCAGCCTTTGCGGCTTCGAGAATTTTGTCGAGAAGAGCTTGCATGCAGGGGGTATTTTATAGAAAAAGGCTTGTTGTCGCAAGGAGTTAGGAGGTCAGGAATCTTGACTTTGTTTTCTGTATTTTGTAATGTTTTGTCGTTCTATGCAGCAATTTTTTCAAAGTTCCAGGATGTTTATGATCATGCGCACGCGGCGGGGGCCGATGCGAAGATTGTAAAGTCTTCGGATCTGAACGCTTCAAGAGCCCTCGTCGCGGTACAAACGGAGGGCTTTTTATTTTTTGTATATTTTTATGAAATCTCTTTTAGATTTTTTTTCGTCTCTTGATCCTCGCAATACCGTGAAGCGCGTGTATCACCTGAGTGATGTGGTCGGCGGCGATGAATATATTGGTGTTCAGCAGCGCCTGGATTGTGTTCCGCCGGATCCTGACGAGAGACTTTGTCATGATTTTCGTGGTGATGGTTGGCGCTCCGGTGGTGTGATTCGTCAACGTTGGGGGACTATGCAGCAACCTCAAGTTGTCGATCATCTTCTCCCTTTGATTGCTGATCTTCATGAGGAAGTTCGTGATCGTACGCGTTCTGTCTTTAGTCGATTTGGTACTACTGGTGTCGTGGTCAATGGTGCTCCGCGTGCTGGTGATGATAAAGATACGAATGGGCGGCCTTTTTATCTTGCGACTCTCGATGAAGGGAGACTTCGGGTTGTGTCGCCTCTGGATCGGTTGGCTCCGTTGGGTGATCGTATTGAAACGTTGGAGATGTTGCCAAATGATAAGAATCGATCGAATGGTGTGTATCCACCCAGAACTCAATTTCGCTCTGGGTATGTAGAAAGATTACTCCATCCTGGACATGGAATTCGTTTGGAGAAGAGGGGACTCTCTGAAATCCCACGGCATGTTGCTTCGCCGGGTGTTCGATATGTTGATCGTTTTGGGAATACGATTATTCGCCTCTCTCGAGAGGATGCTGATGTGGTTGCATCGCTTGGTGATTCTTTTCGATTGAAGATTTATGGAGTGGAGCAGGAAGTTTTTCTTGTTGAAGATTTGAATCATACTGTTCCTGGAAAACTTAATGTGTATAGAAACCCCGATGGAGATCCATTGAATCTCGATATCGCTCTGGGTTGGCAGCCGAATGAAAATGATTGGCATCGCATTCAAAATTCTCCCGCATGGCAATTCGGATTCCCGAAGATTGGGGCTCCTGTTTCGATTGAACGATAAGTCGTGTACCATGGGAGCCACTATGATTAGTAGTTGGCTCCTCTATTCACTTTCTGCTGCGGCTTTCTGGGGATTCACGAATGTGATTGATCAGATTGTGCAGCGAAATTATGCGAAAGATTCAGTGTCTTTCACACTCGTTTCTTCTTTTGTGCGCTTGCCGATTGGACTTGGTCTCTTTTTTCTTTTTGGATTTTATGTGCCGAGCATGCCGGTATTGTTGATGACTTTTTTCTTTAGTTTTTTGAGCATGGCGGGGGTCTTTTTTTATCTACGGGCATTGCATATAGAAGAGGTGAGTCGCGTCATGCTTCTGGGACAATCGATGCCGGTGTTTGTTTTGTTTCTCAGCTTTTTGTTTCTCGGTGAAACTTTGACTCTTTCCCAGATTCTTGGATTTCTGGTTCTCCTCTTCGCCGGATTTCTAAGTGTTGCGAAATTTAGTGTATCTGGAAAATTTTTTAGTGATGCGACAATTTGGGCGATTTCGGCGGTACTTATGTGGGCGATTTCGAATACGCTTTTGGCCTACATCATGCGCTCCGTGCCTTCTGGGCAAATGCTTCTGCCATGGTCGTACATCGGGAGTTCACTTTCTGCGGTGGTTGTTTGTTTTTTTCCGACCGTTCGAAAAGAATTTTCCTGGAAAAGTTTTTCGTGGTTGCGAAACCGTCATGGATTTTGGCTTTTTATGCTCTCTGTTCTTCCGACTGTTCCTGGATTTTATTTTTTCTTCCGTGCGTTCGCTGTTGGAAAAGCGTCGCTCATCACTGTGGCGCTCGGAGTGCAGCCGTTCTTCGTGTCGTTTTTTCTCTTTCTGCTGGGGTTTTTCTTCGTCTCGGTTCCGAGAGAAGATTACGCTTTTCGGCCGATGATGATCAAGATGAGCGCGTTTGTACTCTCGATCGTTGGACTTTGGATGATCCAATAACAACAAAAAAGCCCCGATTTTTATTCGGGGCTTTTTCTATTTCTTCAAATGAAATTCTTAACGAACTGCATCTTTGAGAGATTTTCCTGCTTTGAAAGCTGGAAGCTTCATAGCTGGGATTTTGATCTTCATCGATGGGTTTCGTGGGTTCACGCCTGTGCGTGCCTGTCTCTTTGAGACACGGAATGTACCGAAACCGGTGATAGTAACGTTCTCACCTCTCTTGAGAGATTTGGTAACGCTAGTAAGTACTGAATCGAGAACTTCTCCGGCTGCCTTTTTTGTAAGGCCTGCTGCCTGAGCTGCTGATGCGATCAATTCCTGTTTTGTCATAGTGGGAATTGGTTAAGAAATAATTCTTCACGAATAGTAGCCCTCTCTTTTTTGTTGTGCAAGTTTTTCTTGCAGAGGGAAGGCAATAAACATAGTTTTACACCATAAACTCAAATGTTTGTAAATCTGAAATTGGCTATTTGAAGCCATTTTTAGGCTGTCGCATTTTGCGTGTTTTGTGGCTCAAATTTTTTTCTTTTTTCGATCTCTGATTTGACTTTCGGCTTTCGATCTGTCTCAATACGCATCGTATGGCAAAAGATCTTGTGATCGTAGAGTCTCCAGCAAAGGCAAAAACGATCTCCCGTTTTCTTGGTAAAAAATATATCGTACGTGCGTCAATGGGACATGTGCGAGATTTGCCGAAATCGAAGATGGGAATCGATATCGAACACGATTTTGAGCCGAGTTATATTGTGTCTGTTGATAAGAAAAAGATTATTAAGGAATTGAAAACAGAAGCGAAAGGTGTCGAACGAGTGTGGCTGGCGACTGATGAAGACCGCGAAGGAGAGGCGATTGGGTGGCATCTTTTTGAGGCTCTGGGACTCGAGAAAAAGGAAGTGCATCGTATTGTTTTTCATGAAATTACCGAAGGTGCTATCAAGGCTGCGCTCGAAAAACCTCGGGAATTGGATCAGCGTTTGATCGATGCGCAGCAGGCGCGTCGTGTGCTCGATCGTTTGGTGGGGTATGAACTTTCTCCTCTCTTGTGGAAAAAAATTCGCTACGGACTTTCTGCTGGTCGTGTGCAGAGTGTCGCGGTTCGTTTGATTGTCGATCGAGAAGCGGAAATCAATGCTTTCAAGATTGAGGAATATTGGAGTCTCACGGGACATTTCCAGACGCCACGTAAAGAAACTTTTGAGGCAAAACTTTTCAAACTTTCTGGAAATGATGTGGATTTAAAGAATGAAAAAGAGACTCACGATGTTCTGAAAAAATTTGAAAAAGAAAAATTTCACGTGCAGAAAGTGGTGGAAAAAGAAGCACATCGTAATCCCTCCGCGCCTTTCACGACGTCGACTTTGCAGCAGGAGGCTGCGAGAAAACTCGGGTACTCTGTGAAAAAGACGATGATGCTCGCCCAGCAGCTCTATGAAGGTATTGAAGTTGATGGAGCGTCGACGGGTCTCATTACGTATATGAGAACAGACTCCATGAATCTCGCCGCAGTTGCGATTACTCAGGCTGAACAAGTGATTACGGAAATGTATGGAAAAGAGTTTGCGACGAAGGGTGGTCGTCCGTATAAATCTCGCAAAGGCGCTCAGGAAGCGCATGAAGCGATTCGTCCGGTGGATATTTCTCTGACTCCGGAGAAACTGAAAGATCAGCTCACTCGTGATCTGTTTCGATTGTATGATTTGATTTGGAAGCGTTTGGTTTCGAGTCAGATGCAGCCGGCGTTGCTCAATCAGATTGCTGCGGATATCGTTCCGGCGTCTGATGA
>ERZ1292633.2357-Hain-H41-02um-R1-2357-length-19419-cov-8_pt1 | contig 19419 bp, 12 predicted proteins | sample MGYA00564406_ERZ1292633 | MGnify/ENA primary metagenome ERZ1292633 (study PRJEB36523, sample SAMEA6512639) | groundwater metagenome | collected 2019-01-08 | study: AquaDiva: Metagenomics assemblies of 32 groundwater samples
GACCCCGACGTGCTCGACACCTGGTTCTCCTCCTGGCTCTGGCCCTTCTCCACGCTCGGCTGGCCCGAGGAGACCGAAGATCTGAAACGCTTTTACCCGTCGAGCGTCATGGTGACCGGACCCGACATCATCTTCTTCTGGGTCGCGCGCATGGTGATGGCCGGGTACGAGTTCATGGGGAAGTGTCCCTTCCCGGTGGTCTTCCTCCACGGGATCGTGCGGGACGCGCAGGGGCGGAAGATGTCCAAGTCGCTCGGGAATTCGAGCGACCCGATCGAGCTGATGGATCGCTTCGGCGCCGACTCGCTCCGCTACACGCTAATCTTGCTGTCGCCGCAGGGGAGCGACATCCAAGGCTTCTCCGACGAGAAGGTCGACCTGGGGCGGCACTTCACGAACAAGCTCTGGAACGCCTTCCGTCTCGTCCATCCGCACATGGAGGGCTTCACGCCCGACGAGGCGAAGGCGAAGGCGCACTACACCGACGACGATCTCTGGATTCTCAGCACGCTCGCGGCCACCGTTCGCTCCACGACGAAGAACTTGCGCGCGTTCCGGATCGGCGACGCGGCGAAGGACCTCTACGATTTTACCTGGCGGGAGTTCTGCGACTGGTACCTGGAGATGGCGAAGCCGCGCCTCTACGCCGCGGCCGACACGCCCGACGCGCTGGCGGTGCGGACGACGATCCAGACGGTTTTCAGCCATGTGCTCCGAATGCTCCACCCCTTCATGCCGTTCCTGACGGAGGAGCTCTGGCACGCCCTTCCCGGGACGGTGGGCGACGTGACCGTGGCCGAGTGGCCGGTCCCCGCGCGCGGGGCGTCGCACCCCGAGGCGGAAGCCCGAATGGCGCTCCTCAAGGAGATCGTGGGGGCCGTGCGCAATCTCCGCTCCGAGATGAACATTCCTCCGGCGCGGAAGGCGCCGATCCTGATCCGGGCCTCGGGTGCCGATGTGGAGACGCTCCGGCGCCAGCGTGACCTGATCCTCCTGCTCGCGAAGGGCGATTCGCTCGACGTCGGACCCGACGTGGCCAAGCCGAAGATCACGGCCTCGGCGGTGGTCCGGCAGAACGAGATATTCCTCCCGCTGGAGGGGCTCATCGACGTGGGGTTGGAGCGCCAGCGGCTCCAGAAGGAATACGAACGGGTGCTGCGGGAGTTCGACTCCACGCGCCGAAAGCTCCAGAATGACGATTTCCTGGCGAAGGCGAAGAAGGAAGTCGTGGAGCGGGAGCGTGAGAAGTTCGAAAGCCTCGGCGACAAGAAGGAAAAACTCGAAAAGAACTTGGAGGTTCTGGGATGAACGGAATGCGCCAGGGACGGCGGATGCGGCTCCGCGGAGCCGCGGTGGCGGCGGTGATTGCGGCGATGGTCGCGGGGGGCCTCGTGCCGGCGGCGCCGGTCGGAGCGCAGTCGCGCGGGAAGAACGATCCTGCTTCCGCGGCCGGAAAGACGGCGGCGCGGGACGTCTCCGTGACCGTCTACAACGACAATCTTGGCGTCGTGAAGGATCGGCGGCCCTTCACGCTCGTCTCCGGCGTGTCGGATCTCCGCTTCAGCGACGTCGCTTCCGGGATCGACCCGACCTCGGTCCATCTCCGTGCGCTCGGCCGCTCCCCGATCGAGATCCTCTGGCAGGATTACCGCTTCGATCTGGTCAGCACCGAGAAGCTCCTGGGACGCTACGTCGACCAGCCGATCGAGGTCTCCACGAAGGACGACCAGATCCGGCGCGGCACGCTCCTCTCGCACGATGCCGGATCGCTGGTGCTTCAGGACGCGGCCGGCGGGTTGACGCTCCTGAACCGGGGCGAGGTCCGCCAGGTGGGGCTGAAGGAACTTCCGAAGGGTCTGATCACGCGGCCGACGCTCGTCTGGCGGCTCCGCGCCGACGCCGCGGGAGAGCAGCCGCTCGAGGTCTCGTACATGACGAGCGGGATGGCGTGGCACGCGGAGTACGTCGCGGTCCTCGACGCCGCGGAGACGAGTCTCGATCTCCAGGGCTGGGCCTCGGTGGACAACCGCTCGGGCGCCACGTACGACGACGCGAAGATCAAGCTCGTCGCCGGCGGCATCCACCGCGCGCAGAAGCCGCGGCCGGAGGGCTACTCGGACATGCTCGCCATTAAGGCCGTCCGTTCGATGGCGATACAGGAGCGTGCCTTCTTCGAGTATCACCTCTACGAAGTCCCGCTCCGCGCCACGCTCTCCAACAACGAGGTGAAGCAGCTCGGCCTCCTCCACGCCACCGGCGTGAAGGCGGCGAAGCGCTACGCCTATGACGCGAACCGCGACAACGACAACGTCCTCGTCACGATCGAGTTCGAGAACGCCCAGGCTTCGGGTCTCGGAATGCCGCTCCCCGAGGGAGTGGTGCGGATCTTCAAACGCGACCAGGACGGATCGTTGGAGCTGGCGGGCGAGGACCGGATCAAGCACACGCCGAAGAACGAGCGCGTCCGGGTCAGCGTGGGGAACGCATTCGACATCGGCGTGGAACGGAAGCAGACCGACTTTCGCCAGGTGACGCCGCGGATCACGGAGCAGTCGTTCGAGATCACGCTCCGGAACCACAAGGATGAAGCCGTGGATGTCGTGATCTCCGAGCACGCGAGAGGCGACTGGGAGCTGGTGAAGCAGAGCCACCCGTCCGCGAAGAAGGACGCCACGACGTTCGAGTTCACGGTCCGCTGCGCGCCCGAGAAGCCGGTCAGCGTGACGTACACGCTTCGGACGAGGTCGTGATCGCAAGGCCCGGCGACAGCAGTTCGGCGCCGGGGCCCGACGCGACCCCCGAGCCGGTCCGGGAGCCGGTACGGGAGCCGGTACGGCCGCGCGCGCTCCTCATTCGCGAGGAGCCGGGCGCGCCGCCGGCCGAATTTCGCCTTCACGCTCCCTACGAGCCCCAGGGCGACCAGCCGCAGGCGATCCAGGAACTGACCGAGGGGCTACGCCGCGGCGACCGCTACCAGACCCTGCTCGGCGTCACCGGCTCCGGGAAGACGTTCACGATGGCGAACGTCATCGCCGCGCTCGGCCGGCCCACGCTGATCATCTCCCACAACAAGACGCTGGCCGCGCAGCTCTACGGCGAGTTCAAGCAGTACTTCCCGGAGAACGCCGTCGGCTACTTCGTCTCCTACTACGATTATTATCAGCCCGAGGCGTACGTTCCGCAGACGAACACCTACATCGAGAAGGACGCCTCCATCAACGACGACATCGACCGGCTCCGCCTGGCGGCGACCAGCGCGCTCCTGGAGCGGCGGGACGTCGTCATCGTCGCCTCGGTCTCCTGCATCTACGGCCTCGGCGCGCCGGAGGACTTCCGCCGCGAGATGATCCTGATCCAGATCGGCGAGACGCACACGCGGGAGTCGATCTTGCAGCGGCTGGTCCACAGCCAGTACACGCGGAACGACGTGGAGCTGAAGCGCGGCACCTTCCGCGCGCGTGGCGAGGTGATCGAGGTCCATCCGGCCTACGAGGAGACCGCGCTCCGGATCGAGCTCTTCGGCGACCAGGTGGAGCGGATCGCGATCATCGACTCGCTGACGGGGAAGACCCAGCAGCTCGTCCGGACCGCCGCCATCTATCCGGCGAAACACTTCATGACCCATCCGACGCGACTCAAAGAGGGGGTGAAGGCGATCCGCGAGGAGCTGAGCGAGCGACTGGAGCGCTTCGAGCGGGAGGGAAAGCTGCTGGAGGCGCAGCGGCTGAAGATGCGGACCGAGTACGACCTGGAGATGCTGCGCGAGATCGGCTACTGCCCCGGGATCGAGAACTACTCGCGCCCGCTCTCCGGCCGGGTGCAGGGGGAACGCTCGCAGTGCCTCATCGACTATTTCCCGGACGACTTCCTCCTGATCGTGGACGAGTCGCACGTGACCATTCCCCAGATCGGCGGGATGTACGAGGGGGACCGTTCCCGGAAGCAGACGCTGGTGGACCATGGGTTCCGCCTCCCGTCGGCGCTCGACAACCGGCCGCTCCGGTTCGACGAGTTCGACAAGATAATCGGCCAGACGGTCTTCGTCTCGGCGACGCCCGCCGAGTACGAGCTGAAGAAATCAGGCGGCGTCATCGTGGAGCAGATCATCCGGCCGACCGGCCTCATCGACCCTAGCATCTCGGTGCGGCCGACGAAGGGGCAGATCGACGACCTTCTGGAGGAGATCCGCAAGCGCGTCGAGGTCGGGGAGCGCGTGCTGGTGACGACGCTGACCAAGCGGATGGCCGAGGACCTGACCGACTACCTGTTCCAGGCGGGCGTGAAGGTCCGCTACATCCACTCCGACATCGAGACGATCGAGCGGATCGAGATTCTTCGCTCGCTCCGGCTTCAGAAGGTGGACGTTCTCGTCGGCATCAATCTTCTGCGCGAGGGGCTCGACCTGCCCGAGGTTTCGCTGGTCGCGATCCTCGACGCCGACAAGGAGGGCTTCCTCCGCTCGGAGACGTCGCTCATCCAGACGGCCGGCCGCGCGGCGCGCCACGTCCGGGGCCAGGTCATCCTCTACGCCGACCGGATGACGGGGGGCATGCAGCGGGCGATCGGCGAGATGAACCGGCGCCGCGAGGTGCAGGAGCGCTACAACGAGGAGCACGGCATCGTGCCGCGGACGATCGTGAAGTCGGTGGAGGAGGTGATGCTCTCCACCGCGGTGGCCGACGCCAGCGCGCCGATGGACGTGGACGAACTACTTCCGGGCTCCGTGGCGGATCTCTCTCCCGACGCGATGATCGATCACCTGGAACGCGAGATGCTGGCCGCCGCGGCGCGCGAGGAGTTCGAAGTCGCCGCCGTCTTTCGCGACCGCCTGGATGAACTCCGCCTGAGGGCGGGAAAGGAGACCCCCGGTGCGCCTCGAAGCGATCGCGCTCCCGCTCGTCCGTCTCGCCCTGACCGAGGACCTCGGGGGCGGGGACGTGACGACGGAAGCCATCGTCGATCCTGAAACGCCCGCGCGCGCCCACATCGAAGCCCGCGCGGACGGCGTGCTGGCCGGAGGGCCGGTCGCCGCGCTGGCGTTCCGGGAACTCGACCCGAAGGCCGAGGTCGCGTGGCACCTGGAGGACGGCGGTGTTTTCACGAAGGGATCGCGCCTCTGCGACATCCGGGCGACGGCCCGGGCGGTGCTGAGCGCGGAGCGGGTGGCGCTGAACTTTCTCCAGCGTCTCTCGGGAGTCGCGACGCTGGCGCGGGCGTTCGTCCGCGCCGTGGAGGGGACGGGCGTCACGATCCTCGACACGCGGAAGACGACGCCGGGACTCCGGATGATGGAGAAATTCGCCGTCATCGCCGGGGGCGCCATGAACCACCGCTACGGGCTCTTCGACTCGGTGCTGATCAAAGAGAACCACATTCGCGTGGCGGGGAGCCTGACCGAAGCCGTGGCACGGGCGCGCGCGGCGGAGAGCGGGCTTCCGATCGTCGTGGAAGCCCGGACCGAGGAGGAAGCCGAGGAGGCCGCGGCACTCGACGTGGACCGCATCCTGCTCGACAATTTCACCCCGCCGGGACTGGCGCGCGTGCTGAAACGGCTCGCCACCGTGCGGCGCGGCAAGAATCCTCCGGTGATCGAGGTCTCCGGGGGGCTCAAGCTCTCGAACATTCGCGCGTTCGCGATTCCGGGCGTCTCGTTTCTCTCGGTCGGCGCGCTGACGCACTCGGCGCCGGCCATCGATCTCTCCCTCATGTTGGACGCCGTCGGCGCGGAGGTGGTGAAGGGTGACTAGGGTGGAAGTGAAACTCCCGATCACGTTTCTGGGCGTTCCGGCGGAGCGGCACGAGTCGCTTCCGTCGACCAACGACGAGGCCTTTCGACGCGCGGCCGAAGGCGCGCCCGAGGGCTTGATCGTCACGACGCGGCATCAGAGCGCCGGGCGCGGCCGTCACGGGCGCGCGTGGTGGGACGCGCCGGGCGATTCGGTGCTCGCCTCGCTCCTCCTCCGACCCACCGTCCCGCTCGCGCGCTATCCCCAGCTCGGTATGGCCATGGCGTGCGCCGTGGCGGAGGCGGCGGAGCGGTTGGTGCCGGGAGAGCGCTTCGACGTGAAGTGGCCGAACGACGTACTCCATCGCGGCCGAAAGTTGTGCGGCATTCTGGCGGAGACGCGCGTGGGCCAGACGTCGCCGGCGGGGACACCCCTGGTCATCGGGTTCGGCGTGAACGTGAACCAGACAGCCGAAGCGTGGCCCGAGGAGATCCAACGAACCGCCACCTCGCTCCGCATCGCCGCCGACGGCCGCGCGCTCGACCCCGATCAGGTGCTGCGCGAGATCCTGGCGCGCTTCGAGAACTACCTGGCGCGCGCGCGCGCCGGCGATCTCTCCGGACTTTGGAGCGCGGTGAAGTCGAGGCTGCCGCGGCCCGGTTCGCCGGTCGTGGTCGCGTCTGGCGCTCACCGCGTGGAGGGAACCGTCGAGGGATACACCGAGAGCGGCGCCATCTCCGTGCGCGACGCCGAGGGGATCGTGCTCACGCTCGTCGCCGGAGAGATTCCACTGGAGCCGGGCGACGACGGCCCCAACCTGCCGGGAAGCGAGTCGGGAGGCCAATAGGCGATGAAGTGTCCGTCGTGCGGGCATCTCGAGGACAAGGTGATCGACTCCCGTTCCGCCAAGGAAGGGCAGGCGATCCGCCGGCGCCGCGAGTGCCTGAAGTGCCACCGCCGCTTCACGACCTACGAGACGGTGGAGACGACGCCGCTCCTGGTCATCAAGAAGGACGGCCGCCGCGAGCCCTTTAGCCGGGAGAAGATCCTGAACGGACTCCTCCGCGCCTGCGAGAAGCGGCCGATTCCCGCGGAGAAACTGCACGCCATCGTGGACCAGCTGGAGGCCGATCTTCTCCGGCAGGGGAACGAGGAAGTCGCCTCGAGCGAGGTGGGCGAGCGCGTCATGGCCGCGCTCCACCAGCTGGACGAAGTGGCCTACGTCCGCTTCGCCTCCGTCTACCGGCACTTCAAGGACCTGAATCAGTTCCTGGAGGAGCTACGAGCGCTGCTGAAGTAGTCCCGGAACCGCCGCCCATCACCGCCAAGGAGCGGGCGATGTCGTTCTTGGAGCATCTCGACGAGCTGCGTCGTTCGCTGGGACGCGCGGTCGTCGTCGCGGTGGTCCTGATCGCGGTGGCGTGGGCGTTCTCCGACCGCCTGCTCGACGCGCTCATCGCCTACCTGCTCCCCGGAGGCGAGCGCGCCCTGGCGCTCACACCGGGCGAGGCGTTCTCCGCCCGCATGCAGGTGGCGCTCTGGACCGGCGGGCTGGTCGCGATCCCCTACCTCTTCCTCGAGGCGTGGTGGTTCGTGGCGCCGGGGCTCAAGAAGACCGAGCGACACTTCGCCATTCCCTGGATGGTCGCGTCGGCGGCGCTGCTCTACAGCGGCGTCGTCTTCGCGCTGAGGCTGCTCCTTCCGGCCATGGTCTCGATGCTCCGTTCCTTCGCCACGCCGCAGATGGAGGCGCGCGTCTCGGTCACCTCGCTCCTCGACTTCACGGTGAAGCTGGCCGCGGGGTGCGGGCTGCTCTTCCAGATGCCGCTGGTCATCTGCCTCGCCGCGTGGTTCGGCATGGTCTCCCCGCGGCTTCTGGCTCGCGGGTGGCGGCACGCGATCTTCTTCATCGCGCTCGGCTCGGCGGTCGTCACTCCGGGGGACGGTCCCTCGATGCTGATTCTGGCCGCGCCGCTCATCGTCCTCTACTTCATCTCGGTTTTCATGGCGTGGGTTCTCTGGCGCGTGCGCGGTCGCCGCTCCGACGAGCCCACCGTCTGGGGCTAGCGCCCGGGAGGCTCTCGTGCTTCTCGCGATCGACATCGGCAACACCGACGTCACCCTCGGTCTCTTCCGGGGGAAGAGGCTGATCCGTTCCTTCCGCGTCAGCAGCGAGACGCGCCGGACCTCCGACGAGGTGGCGCTCCTACTGAAGCAGCTCTTCCCCGAGGCGAAGGGGAAGAGTTTCGCCGGGGTCGTGCTGGCCTCCGTGGTCCCGCCGCAGACGCCGCTCTACGTGGAGGCGGCCCGCCGCGTGACCGGAAAGGCGCCGCTCGAAGTGGGGTCCGGGAGCGCGCACGGGCTCGCCATCGAGTACCTCGATCCCACCGCCGTCGGCGCCGACCGTATCGCGAACGCCGTCGGCGCGTTCGAACGCTACAAGGCGCCCGCCATCATCGTCGACTTCGGCACGGCCACCACCTTCGACGTGCTCCTGACCGGGCGACGCTATCGGGGTGGCGTGATCGCTCCGGGCGTGGTGACCGGCGCGGAGCAGTTGATTCGTAAGGCCGCGCGTCTCGGCGCGTTCGAGCTGAAACCGCCCGCGCGCGTCGTCGGCCGCACCACGGAGGAAAGTCTCCAATCGGGCGTCTTCCACGGAGCCGTGGGGCAGGTCGATTCGATCGTCCGGCTCATCGCGAGGGAAGAGCGGATCCGCCCGACCGTGATCGCCACCGGCGGGCTGGCCGCGGCCATCGCGCCCCACTCCGAGACGATCGATTACGTCGATCCCGATCTCACGCTGCACGGGCTCCTGGCCCTCCACGCGCGGCACGTCGCCAAGCGCCTCGCCAGGGCCGGCAAGGCGAAGCTCAGGAAGCGGTAAGCGGGCGCCCTGGAGGGTTCACTTCGGGGTTGCGCCCCGGAACCTCTTTCGGTAGGCTACGTCCGTTAGCACTCTCACCCAACTAGTGCCAACGCGGGCCCGATGCGGCGCCGCGCGAATCCCCTGAAGGAGGTAGACGCACCGATGGCCAAGCAGCTTCTATTCGACGCCGCCGCGCGCGAGGCGCTTCAGCGCGGCGTGGACAAGCTCGCGAACACCGTCAAGGTGACGCTCGGACCCAAGGGCCGAAACGTCGTCCTCGACAAGAAGTTCGGCGCGCCGACCGTGACGAACGACGGCGTGACCATCGCGAAGGAGATCGAGCTCGAGAACCCCTACGAGAACATGGGCGCGCAGATGGTGAAGGAAGTCGCCACGAGGACGCAGGACGTCTCGGGCGACGGCACCACCACCGCGACGGTTCTCACGCAGGCGATCGTCCGCGAGGGGCTCCGCCACGTGGCGGCCGGCGCCAACCCGATGTCGCTGAAGCGCGGCATCGACAAGGCGGTCACCGCGATCGTCGCCGATTTGAAGCGGCAGTCAAAGGCGATCAAGACCCCGACCGAGATCGCGCAGGTCGCGACCATCTCGGCGAACAACGATCCGGAGATCGGCAAGCTGATCGCCGACGCGATGGAAAAGGTCGGCAAGGACGGCGTCATCACCGTCGAAGAGGCGAAGAGCCTCGACACCACCCTGGAAGTCGTCGAGGGGATGGAGTTCGACCGCGGGTATCTATCGCCCTACTTCGTCACCGATCCGGAGCGGATGGAGGCGGTCATCGAGGACGCGCTCATTCTGATCCACGACAAGCGCATCGCCGCGATCAAGGACGTCCTGCCGGTGCTGGAGAAGGTCGCGCAGACGGGCAAGCCGCTCCTCCTCATCTCCGAAGACATGGAAGGCGAGGCGCTGGCCACGCTGGTCGTGAACAAGCTGCGCGGTATCCTGAACGTCGCCGCTGTGAAGGCGCCGGGCTTCGGCGATCGCCGCCGCGCCATGCTGGAGGACATCGCCATCATCACCGGCGGCCGTCTCATCACCGAGGAGGCGGGCCTCAAGCTGGAGAACGCCGTCCTGAGCGATCTTGGCAAAGCGAAGCGGATCGTCATCGACAAGGAGAGCACCACGATCATCGAGGGCGCGGGGAAGAAGGCCGACATCAAGGCCCGCGTCGACCAGATCAAGCGCGAGATCGACGACTCCACGTCCGACTACGACAAGGAGAAACTCCAGGAGCGCCTGGCGAAGATATCCGGCGGCGTGGCCGTCATTCACGTCGGCGCACCGACGGAGATCGAATTGAAGGAGAAGAAGGCGCGTGTCGAGGACGCCCTGGCCGCCACGAAGTCGGCGGTGGAGGAGGGAATCGTCCCCGGCGGCGGCGTCGCGCTCCTGCGCGCGCAGGCGGCGGCCCTGAAGACCGAGGCGAAGGGCGACGAGAAGTCGGGCGTCGACCTCGTGGTCGCGGCGCTCGAGGCGCCGGCCCGCATCATCGCGGCGAACGCGGGCGCGGAAGGCTCCGTCGTCGTCGAGAAGATCAAGGCCCAGAAGGGCTCCGTCGGCTACAACGCCGCGACGGGCGAGTACATCGACCTCGTCCAGGCCGGCATCGTCGACCCGGCGAAGGTGACGCGCTCGGCCCTGCAGCACGCGGCCAGCATCGCGGCGCTTCTTCTGACCACCGAGGCGCTGATCACCGATCGGCCCGAGGAAGACAAGTCGCCTCCGATGCCGGGCGGTATGGGCGGTATGGGGGGCATGGGCGGCATGTAGTAACCGAAACAGACGACTAGGTGCGCGGCCGGGGGAGCCTTGGCCGCGCACCGAAGATGGCGGCCGCTGCCTCCGAGTGGATGGAACTCCGTGTCCGCCCTCGGAACCGGTGCCACGCGAGACCTCCGATGCAAGTCGGGGGTCTTGACGTTTGTGGTGGAGAAGCCCAAAGCCTCAGTGCAGTACGACTAGCCTGCGGTTGAGGCGGCGCGCGCCGGACTCGAGTCGATAGAAGTAGACCCCGCCCGCCAGTCTTTCCGCGTTGATCCGTGCGGTGTAGATCCCCGGATCGAGGGTCGCGTCCACCGGCGTCATGACGACCCGTCCCGCCACGTCGAAGAGCCGCAGCGTCACGCGATCCTTGGTCGGAATCGAAAAGCGGATAACCGCCGTGCCGGAGCCCGGGTTCGGAGTGTTCTGACCCAGGGCGAATTCGAACCTCTCGGACCGCCCCGGCTCTTCGACGCCCGTGGCCGTGAGCGAAGAGGTGATCGCCAGGATGTTGCCGACCGCGTCGTAGGTGTACGCGGTGATTCCGCCGCTCGTGTACGTCACCTGGGTCAGCCGGCTCTGCGCGTCGTAGACGTATTGATCCGCAAGGGCGGGCCCGGCGACGCACGTCGCGAGCGTGATCGCCAGGAGCCAAGATGCCCGCGACAGCTTGGTGCGATTTCGAACGGAGGTCATGGCCGGGATTCTCCCTTCCGTCTTTGCTTCAGCCGACCGCGCGCGTCAGTAGACATTGGGTCAGCAGTCCTGCACCTCTCCCGTGTGATCACCGGTAATCGAAGCCCCAGTCACTCGAAGTGTTCGTATTGGGGACGGTCGTCGAGAGCCGGGGCGCCGGAAAGCCGCCCTCGGGGTCGAAAACCCCGTTTCCGCCGTAGTCGGGAAGCGGACCCTGATAATTACCAAACCAGACATCGGGAAGCGGACCCTGATAATTACCAAACCAGACATCGGGAAGCGGACCCTGATAATTACCAAACCAGACATCGGGAAGCGGACCCTGCCAGGAGGGGATGCGTGATGGCGGAGTGATTGTGCCTCCGAACGATCTGATTGTCGCGGGTCGTTGGGAGCCAGGGCGGTGGGAAGCCGCCCGGAGGTACCAACCCCACAGTTCCATCCCGTCGCACTGCTCGCCGGTATCTCGAGTCCTGAGAGTCGCGCAGTCGTCGGAGCGGTCTTCGTCTACTTCACGTGTCTCCTTGTACCACGCACCATCTCGCGACGCAGTGTATTCGGACCACCCAGTGTTGTCGGGGTCGGGGGTACTGGGGTAGGCGTACATTTGTGTGCGGTCGAGCGCCCCGGCCGTGCGGCCGTCGTAGAGACCACCGCCCGGCGCCCGGTAGAGCGCGCTCTTTCCCTCCTGGAGTACTCCCGCGCGCCCACCGAGCGTGAACGCGCTCTGGTGAGGTTGGTTCAATCCGACCTGGTCGACGAACTGCCCGGATCGCGTGTAACCGTACGCGGTCGTGACCCCTCCCGTATTCCCGGTCAGATAGAGCGTGTTCCCCCGCTCGTCGAAGTGGAAGAACGAGCGCGCCCCGGTCGCCTCGTCCACGCCGTGAAGTAACTCGCCGGATGGCGTGTAGACATAGCTCGTCGCCGGGGACGTGCGCCGCACCACATGGTTGCCCGCGAACCCGTCGCCGAAGGCGTCACCGTCGTCGTCGGTCGCCTTTACCCGTTGAATCACCCGCCCCAGACCGTCGTAGCCGTATCGAGGAGTGTCCACTCCGGCCGCTGTGCGCTTTAATCGCGACGCCAGGTCCCACTCATACGTCCGGATCCCGTCGGTCAGGAGCCGCCCGTTTCCGTCGTAGGAGAACCCCGGGCTCGTGATCTGTCCCGCCGCGTCGTAACTGTGGTTGGCCGTTTCGTCCTGGAATGTCGGATGAAGAGGCGCCTGGCGCAACGCCGACGTCACCCGGCCACGCGCGTCGCGGGCGAGTGTGATGGGGTATTGGACGGGCCCGGGTTGGGCTGCGAGGAAATCGTTCTGGCTCAGCAATCGTCCCGCCGCGTCGTACGCGTAGTCCGTGTGCGACCCCTCCGGGCGATCCATCCGGGTGCGGCGCCCCGCCGCGTCGTACTGGAACGTCGTCGCTCCGCCAACCCAGTCCATAACCTGCGCCAGAAGACCCCGGGAGTCGTACTGGTACGCCAAGACCATCCCGGGCGCGTAAGTCATGGAAGTCACCCGGCCGGCGGCGTCGCGTCCATAGTCGATCCCGTTCGCGGAGGCGATTCGCCCGTCCGGGTCGTACGCGAACGTGGCCCCCTGCGTCGCGGTCAGACGCCCCAGGTCGTCGTAGGTGTACGCGAGGAGCGTTCCATCCGAGTAGGAGCGTTGGGTCAGCCGGCTCGCCGCATCGTACGTCAGGCCCAGCGTCCCCATCGGCGTCCCCACCAGAATGGGCCGGTTTCGCGCATCGTATCCGTACGTCACTACCCGCGCCAAGGGGTCCGTAGTCGACGTCCGCCGTCCCTGGAGGTCATAGGCGAACTGCCAGGTTTGAGCATTCGCATCCATGACGCTTCCCCTACGCCCCAGGGGAGTCCGCGTGTACTGCACCTGGCTTGTTCCGTACGCCCGGCGGGTGAGATACCCCCGCGTGTCGTAGTCGTACGCCCGTGAATACCCCAGCGGCCCGGTCTCCGTCTTCAACCGCCCCATCGCGTCGTGGGTGTACTGATACACGCTCCCCACGGGGTTCGTTCGGGTTGTCAACCGGCCCATCGGATCGTAGGCGTAAGTGCGGGAATTCGAGAGCGGGTCGCTCTCCTGTGTCAGCCGCCCGTTGGCGTCAAAGAAAAAGGACCACTGATTCGTGCTCCCGTCCGTGTAGACCCCATCCTTCGCAACGTCGTTGACCGCATACGCCTCGGATCGCCCCGTCGCGTCCGTCACCGTCTGGAGCCGCCCCACGGGGTCGTACGCATAGTTCGTCTGTCCCAAGAGCGGGGAAGTCTCCTGGATCAGCCGATCCATCGCGTCGTACGTGAAAGTCCTCTCCTGGAGCAACGGGTTCGTCACCTTCACGAGCCGCCTGTTCGCGTCATAGAGCAGGGAGTGGACCTTCGAAAGCTCGTCCGTCACGCTCGTGATCTGATCCAGGGCGTTGTAGGTGTACATCCTCGTCGCCGGCCCGGGCATCGTCACCGTGGTGAGCCGGTGGAGCGCGTCGTATCCGTACGTCGTCGTGTTCCCCGACGGATCCGTCCGGCTCGTCAAGCGCCCCATGACGTCGTACGCAAAGTTCGTCACCCCGCCCGACGGGTTGGTGAGAGTCAAGGGTTGCCCGATCGCGTTGTTCGTCCTCCCCCAGAGGAACGCTCCAGGATCCGTCACGGACGTCAAGTTCCCCAAAGCGTCGTACGCGTAACCGGCCACCGTCCCGTCCCGCCGTGTGACGCTGGAAGCCTCGAAGAGCGGAAGCCCGCTGTAGAGGCGCGACGCGTAGGTGAGGCTCGTCGAAAGTCCATCCGTGTTGAGCACCGAGGCCAGATGTCCGTTCGCCGGGTTGTAGCCGAACGTCGTGACGTCTCCCAACGGGCGCATCACTGATTGCACCCGATCCCGTACGTCGAACGTCCGGGTCGTCTGACCCCCCGCGGGGTCCGTGATCCGGAACCACCGACCCTGAAGCGTGCTCTCGATCGTGACGTTTCCCGGTACCGGCCGCCCCACGACCGTCTGTACGACCCGACCGCTCGGATCCCGCGTGTAGTTGAACGACCACGAGTTCGCGTTCGCGTCCGTGACCGAGACGACCTCTCCGGCGGGCCCATAGGAGTACACGCAGGGGATGTTTCCCATCGGCCGAACCACAGCGGTGAGAAGCCCCTCGATCGGACCCGCCGCGTACTGATACTCGATCAGCCCTCCCGCGTCGTCCCTGCTGGCGAGATTCCCCGCGACATAGTTGTAGGTCACGGTCCGGGTACCGTCCGACGAAGAAATGACCCGATCGCTCGCGTCGTAGGTGTAGGTGAGAGTCCGGCCCATTCCATCCGTGATGGAAGTGAGGAGCGCGCCGGTATACCCACACGTCAGGACGTAGCCGTGCCCGTCCTCCAACCTCGTCAGCCGCCCCGTCGCGTCGTAGCGGCAGATGCACGTCGTCGTGGCATCGAAGAAGAGAAAATCCGGCCCGTCCTGAGCCAGCCGGTAGGGAATCGCAAGGGGACCCATCAACTCCCAGGTCGACCCCGTGTTTTGGAACCGGATCTTTCCACCGCGATTCGTCGTCACGTCCGCGATCGGTCCTGTCACTTCGAGCTTCCAGTCAAAGGGCCCCAGCCAGTTTCGCCCGAAATGCCCGTGCGTGATCCCGTCCCGCTCAAGGATCGAGGAGTACACCTCGTACGTAGCAACCTCGTTCGTTGGCCAGGGAACATTCTGCCAGCATATTGTAGAAGGCTCGCTCGACGCGATGAACGAAAATACCTCTGTGGAGGTCTCGTCCCCAGACCAGTACCTCGTGTAAGACCGGAACCCAAGGTCACCCTCCGGGCTGACGCCTCCCACGATCGCGTTGGACAATTCCCCGGTGGACCACATAGGGTTCCAAGGCAAGGTTTTCCACCACAAATCCACGGTTTCCGCAGCCGAGATCTGCCTGTCTAACACCCGAATGACGTAAGTGCGCCCAATCGTCACGAACCCATCGGTCACCTGCACGTCGGCGATGAGCGCGGGGACGTCGGGCGTGGCCGAACCCGCGGGCGGCGCCATCGTCAGGATCCCCGACACGGCGTCGATGCTCACCCACGGCGGCCCCGTCACGCTGTAGGTGAGGGGATCCCCGTTCGGATCCGTCGCGATCACCTGATGCGTGATCTGCCAGCCCTCGAGCACCGCCTGATCGGGAATCGGATCGATAACCGGCGGCTGGTTGTTACACCCGTTCGAGTCCTGAGAATTCTGAGGCGCCGCGGGAGCGAGGGCGAAGTCGAATCCGTTCTGATCGCTATCGCCGCAGGAAAGGTTGCGCCGAATCGATTGCGTGAGAGTCGGAGCCTGAGCCTGGCCTCCCTCCGCGCAGGCCAGAGGCGACCCAAACCCGACTTGATCCACGATCGTGGGCTGAGGAGAGCAGGGAACACCGAGCGGCGTCGTGCTGTTCACGAGAGCCCAGGTGCCGCTCGACGTGCCATTGAACCCGTCGAACGCGAGGTCCTCGACAATCGGTAGTACTCCGCCGCCCACCCCCGAGGAGCCGAACTTGACGAGGAAGTAGCGCCCGTGCGCGATGCTTCCGGAGAGCGGAAAGACGCTCCAGTTCCCGCCGGCGGCATCTCGGAACTGAAGAGCCCAGCCTAAGAGGCCAGAGCCGGTCATTCCACAGTCGAAGAGGACCACGTAGTCGTTCCGCCAGGTCGCTCCCGGCAGACCGCCGGTCGTGTACACCTGATCGATGACCACCGTGGAGGAGACGGCGTGAGCGGAGCGCGAGAAAGCCAGCGGAAAAAGGGAGACGACAACGGATAAGCAAAGCAGGAATGCGCGGCGCGGATTGGGTCCCGAAAGGGTGGACACTGATTCCCCCTGGTACAGGTCCGACGCACGATATCTCCCTGAACCCAGTACTATATCACACGAGGCATCACCCCGTCGATCGGGTTATAACTCGGGTTGGCATCCGGGTTAGAATTCGCTCGGTCAGGTGACGGCGTGTCACTCGTGAAAACTCTCCAGGAGGACGACATGAAGACGCATGCACAACACGTGACACGGTGGGTGGCGGTCGCGCTTCTCGCGTGCGGCGCCGCGACGGGCTGCTCGTCGCTCAGCAAGTCGCAGCAGGGCGCGATCATCGGCGCCGCCGCGGGTGGCGTGGCCGGCGGCGTGATCGGGAACAACAACGGCACCACGACGAAGGGCGCCATCATCGGCGCCGTGATCGGGGGCGCCGCGGGCGCGATCATCGGCCATCAAATGGACAAGCAGGCGCAGGAGCTGAGCCAGAATATTCCGGGCGCCACGGTCGAGCGCGTGGGGGAGGGAATCCAGATCACATTCGATTCCGGACTGATGTTCGATTTCGATTCCGACGTCATCAAGGGCGCCGCGCAGTCCAACCTGAACAATCTGGCGGCAAGCCTGAGCAAATACTCCGACTCGAATCTCCTGATCGCCGGTCACACGGACGACGTGGGAAGCGGCGACTACAACCAGGGCCTCTCCGAGCGACGCGCCGCGGCCGCCGCGCGCTATCTCACGTCGGCGGGGGTCACGCGCACCATCAGGACGGCGGGCCTCGGGGAGCGGGAGCCGGTCTCGGTGAACACGACCGACGACGGAAGGCAGAAGAATCGCCGGGTGGAAGTCGCGATCTACGCGAACGAGGCGCTGCAGGAGAAGGCGCGGCGGGAGGCCGCCGGGGGCTGATCGAGACGAACGCGAGCAAATGCTTCCGTGGGAGGCCTCCGATGAAAGTCGGGGGCTTCTTGCTTCCTTCTCCTCGCTAGACCTGGACCGGCCGCACCAGCCCCGCACACCGTTTCGCCCGCTCCCGCGCGTCCTCCACGTCGCCGCCCCACGCCAGCGCCACGCCCATCCGCCGCCGGGCGAACGACTCCGGCTTCCCGAACAGGCGCAGGTCCGTGCGCGGCACCCGCAGCGCCTCATCCACCCCCTCGAACGAGATCCCCGCGGCCTCCACGGCTCCATAGATCACCGCGCTCGCCCCCGGCGTCCTCAACTCGGTGCTGACGGGAAGTCCCAGAATCGCCCGCGCGTGGAGTTCGAATTCGTTCTGCACCTGCGTGATCATCGTCACCATGCCGGTGTCATGGGGCCGCGGGCTCACCTCGCTGAACCAGACGTGGTCCCCCTTCACGAAGAGCTCCACGCCGAAGATCCCGCGCCCGCCCAGCGAATCCGTCACCTTTCTCGCGATCTCCCGCGCGCGCTCCAGCGCCGTCGCCGACATCGGCTGCGGTTGCCAGCTCTCCACGTAGTCGCCCTTCACCTGCACGTGCCCGACCGGCTCGCAGAACGACGTCACCGCGGCTCCGTCGGGGCCGAGCGAGCGGACCGTCAGGAGCGTGATCTCGTAGTCGAACTGAATCATCTCCTCCACGATCACGCGCGTCTTCTTCACGCGCCCCGCGCTCATGGCGTAGGCCCACGCCGCGTCGATATCGCCCGGCCCCTGGAGCACCGATTGTCCCTTTCCCGACGACGACATCACCGGTTTCACGACGCAGGGGAAGCCGAGGATGTCGGTGGCGTTCTTCAACTCGCGGGCCCCTTCCGCGAAGGCGTAGCGGGAGGTCGAAAGTTTCAACTCCTCGGCCGCCAGGCGGCGGATTCCCTCGCGGTTCATCGTGAGCTGCGTGGCGCGCGCCGTCGGAATGACCGTCGCCAGGCCGTCGGCCTCGATCCGCGCCAGTTCGTCGGTCGCGATCGCCTCGATCTCGGGGACCACAAACTGCGGCCGCTCCGCCTCGACCACGGCGCGGATCGCCGCGGCATCGGTCATGTCGACGACGTGAGCACGGTGCGCCACCTGGTGGCCGGGCGCGTCGGCGTAGCGATCGACCGCGATCACCTCCACGCCGAGCCGCTGCAACGCGATGATGACTTCTTTCCCGAGTTCCCCCGCGCCGAGGAGCATGACTTTCGTGGCGCTGGGGGAGAGAGGGGTGCCGATGCGCAAGGGGCCTCCGAGTCGTTGGAATCGCCTGCCGGTCTGGAGCGGTGCGGGGGATTCTACAACAGATGGCCGAGGATGGAGATTGGGCCGCACGCCACCGGTCTCCCGCCACCGGTCTCCCGCCACCGCCCGCCCGCCGAGGTAACCCTTCGGATACCTCGCGCGGCGGGTCGTGACCGCCTAGCCTCCTCTCCGCCATCCGCCCCCGGGCCTCGGTTCCCGGCGGGCGACACAGGAGGTGCCGCGATGACCACCACCAAGGTCGCCGACCTGGCCGGGCCGGGGATCAGCACCTACGAGGAAGTCGAGAAGATCCTCCCCGCCGATTACCGGGCCGCGCTCGACCCCAAGGAAACACAACTCGCCGTCCACGCCCTCAAGCGCACCATCGAGGACAATCTCTGCAAGGAGCTGAACCTCTTCCACGTGGAGGTCCCGCTCATCGTGAGCCGCGAGAGCGGCGTGAACGACTACCTCGATCGCGACGGAAGCCGCACACCGATCGATTTCCCCTGCGGGCTCGGCCTGGAGCGGCGGATCGATACGCAGGTCGTGCAGGCCGCCACGAAGTGGAAGAGAATGGCGCTCCGCCAATTCGGCTGCAAGGTGGGGGAGGGCATCTGCACCGACATGCGCGCGGTGCGGAAGGACTACTTCCTGGACCACGATCACAGCGCCTACGTCGACCAATGGGACTGGGAACGGGTGATGACGGCCGAGCAGCGGACGCTGTTCCACCTGAAGGATAGCGTCCGGAAGATCTGGAAGGTCATCAAGGGCGCCGATACCTTCATCCGGAGCGAGTTCCCGAAACTCACGAGCACGACGGTGCCGGCGCTGCCCGAGGAGCTGACTTTCCTCCATGCCGAGGATCTCCTCGACCTGTATCCCGATCTCCCTCGGAAGCAGCGGGAGACGGCCATTCTCCAGAAGCATCCGGCTCTCTTCATCATCGGGATCGGCTGGGTACTCAGAGACGGCTACCCGCACGAGATGCGCGCCGCCGACTACGATGACTGGGTCACGCCGACCGTCTCGGCCGAAGGAAAGCCGATGCACGGGCTGAACGGCGACATCCTCGTCTGGAACCACGTGACGAAGCGGCGCCACGAGCTCTCCTCGATGGGCATTCGCGTCACCAAGGAGACGCTCCGCCAGCAACTGGAGATCACGAAGCAGCTCGATTTCCTGAAGCTCCCGTACCACCGGGCGATCCTGGACGACCGGATTCCGCTCTCCATCGGCGGCGGGATCGGACAGTCGCGGACCGTGATGCTCCTGCTTCAGAAGGCGCATCTCGGCGAGGTGAGCGTGACGGTGTGGCCGAAGGAGTTGAACCGGATCTGCGAGAAGA
>ERZ1292633.2359-Hain-H41-02um-R1-2359-length-19409-cov-9_pt1 | contig 19409 bp, 13 predicted proteins | sample MGYA00564406_ERZ1292633 | MGnify/ENA primary metagenome ERZ1292633 (study PRJEB36523, sample SAMEA6512639) | groundwater metagenome | collected 2019-01-08 | study: AquaDiva: Metagenomics assemblies of 32 groundwater samples
TTCAGCATCTCGTCGAACAAACGCGACTTCGGCACATCTTGCAGCAAATCCGCGAGCGCCTGGATCGGCTTCTTGGTCGCTGCGTCGATTTTAAATTCAAGCTTGGCCGCCAAGCGCACCGCGCGCAGCATGCGCACCGGGTCTTCGCGGAAGCGCGTTTCGGCATCGCCGATAATGCGCAGCACGCCGTGTTTCGCGTCCGCAACGCCATGCAAGTAATCCCACACCTCTTGCTTGGTCGGGTCGTAGTACAGCGCGTTGACGGTGAAATCACGGCGCACGGCGTCTTCGTATTGGCTACCGAATACGTTATCGCGCAGCAGGCGGCCGCTGTCGCTTTGGCGATGATTATCATCGTCGCCCTCTTCCTCTTCCCCGGTAAGGGGCGCGGCCGGGCCGCGGAAAGTCGTGACTTCGATCGTCTCGCGCCCACACATCACATGCACGATGCGAAAGCGACGGCCGATGATGCGCGAGCGGCGGAATACATCGCGCACCTGCTCCGGTGTGGCATCGGTGGCCACGTCGTAATCCTTGGGTTCCATGCCCAGCAGCAGGTCGCGTACCGCCCCGCCCACCACGAAAGCAGCAAAACCTTGCGCGCGCAATTCGTCGCACACCTTCACCGCGCACGGGCTGATGTGCTCGCGGCTAATGCCGTGTTTACGCAGCGGAAGAATGACGGGATCGTGACCGGCCGAAGTTTTTTTCTTGAAGAAACGGCGAATTATCTTTTGAATCATGCGCGAAGTTTACTACATCGGGGGGCAGGGGTCAGGCGTCAGGCGTCAGGGATCAGTGAATATTCAAGCACACGAGGGTTTTCCCGACGCCTGACGCCCGGCCCCTGACGCCTTAAATAGTCGCCCCCATGCGCACGTAATCCTCGATCAGCTTGGGCTTGCCGTAGTAATAACCCTGCGCAAAATCAACGCCCATGCGCGTCAACACCTCCACGGTCTTGGCATCTTCCACGTGTTCGGCAATCGATTTTGCGCCAAACACCGATGACAACTCGCGGATGTGCTCGACAATTTTATTGTCTAGCGGATTAGTAAGTATTTGCTGCACGAAGCTGCCGTCGATTTTGACGAAATCGGGTTTGAGCTGGCGCAAATAGCTGTAAGTGGAATAGCCAGCCCCAAAATCGTCCAAAGCGATCTTGCAGCCACCGGCGCGAATTTCGTCCAGCAACGTGAAGAAATCAGCGCTCATGTCGGTGGTCTGGCGCTCGGTGAATTCGATCGTAATCTGACGACCTTGCGCCAGCGGCGATTTCAGAATCTTGCGGAACGCCTCGCGAAACTCCGGCGCGAGGAGCGAATTCATGCTGATGTTGACAAACAAATGCACGCCTTTGGGTACCGAGCTCAAGGCCTTGTGGATGATGAATAAATCCATTTCGCGAATCAGGCCCAAATCTTCGGCGATGATCACGAATTCATCCGCTGCCACATAGTCCTTGCCGCGCTTCAAACGCGTGAGTACCTCGTAGGCCATGAGTTCATTCTTACGCAAATCCCAAATCGGCTGTAGGAACGGCGCGATCAAGCCATTGTTGAGTGCGTTGCGCAGTTCGAAGCCCTGGGAAAAAATTTCCATGATCGCCTCGCCCATATCTTTGGACAAGGTATCGACTCGGTTGCGTCCGCTTTTTTTGGCGTGATACAGCGCCACGTCGGCGGCGCGCACCAAATCCTGCGGCGTCTTGCCGAAAGCCGGCGCCAACGCCACGCCGATCGAAGTTTGAATCCGCAACTCGCCCACCGGAAGTTGGATCACCACATTGGACAACTCTTGATGGATACGCCGCGCCGCAGCTTGCGCTTCATCTTGCCCAATGTTTTGCAGCACCACCGCGAATTCATCGCCCGCCAATCGCGCCACGGTGCCGCCTTGCGCGCCGATGGTCAGTCGATCCGCCACCGTGCGCAACACCTCGTCACCCACCGGATGACCATAGGTGTCGTTGATGAATTTGAACCCATCGATATCAATGATCAGCAACGCCAGCTGACGGCTTTTAGACAAAGTCATCGCCATCATATTGGCGAGCATTTCGTCAAAATGCCGCCGGTTATATACGCCGGTCAGCGGATCGGTAATGGTCAGCCGATACAAGGATTGCTCATGCTCGCGCTGCGATTCCTGAAGCTTGAGGTTTTCGCTGATATCTTCCAGCGTGCTGACGATGCCGGTGAATGTGCCCTTGTCGTCATATTGCCGGGTGGCGCTCATGCGCAACCATACCGAGCGGCCATCCTGCGCGCGCACCTCAATCTGCATGTCATAGGTGTGCAACTGCTCCAGTCGACCGAATACGAAATTCGCCTGGTGCTGCGGCTGCACCAGAAATTGTGAAAACGGCTTGTTCAGGCAATGGTCGATGGCGTAACCGGTCAGTTTCTCCCACGACGGGTTGATGAACAAAATCTGGCCGGCGCGATCCAGCTCGACCAGCACCTCGCGCATATTGTTCACCAAATTGCGCAGCCGCAATTCGTTGCTCGCCAGTTGGCCGCGCGTCACTTCCAAATCCCCGATCTGCTGCCGCATCACTTTGGCCGATTCGACAAAGGCGGTAGTGAGATGACGCACTTCTTCGCTGGCGCCTTCCGCCGGCGCGATGGTGGTATCGAGATTGCCTTGGGTGAATTCCCGCGCCATCAAGGTCAACGGCCCCAATGGCGCGACAAAGAATCGGATCAACATTTGGATCGCAATCAAGTCGAAGACGAGCAGGATCATCAACAAGTACGTTACATTTTCCAACAACGTGCTGATAGCTTGGTTGATCGGGCCATTTGAAAGGTGAACCGTCATCACCCCCAACGGCACGCCATCGCGCCAGAGCTGCGTGGACATCCCCTGTTTCAGCGCCGAGAGTTTGAACCAGCTCGCCACCGGATGCACCGGCTCAACCGGTTTGACTTGGTTAAATACTGTCTTGCCTGCGGCATCCTTGATGACCACGCCGCCAATCAGCGGATCGGCCACCACCCGACGCAGGTAGCGCGCCAATTCTTCCGGGGTTTGTTGATAGAGCGCGCTTTCGACCGAGGGTAGCGTCAACGACAAAATCTTATGCGCGATTGCCTGGCGGCTAGTCAATTCCTCGCCCACCTGCTGCACGATCCAGTAAATGGAAAAAAGCCCCACCACCATCATCTGCAGCACGGCAATGGCCAGCATGATGCGCATTTGCATGGTACGAGGTAGCTTGAGCTTCATACGGCTACTCGCACGCGATCAGAGATTGGGCTTGTTTTAGCCATCTTTTAAGTATAACCATCATCGGCACGCGGCAGGTAAAACTTGCCTACCTAAGCACTTTTTTATTCGGTTTCGAATTAGCGCAGACTGATCACCGGCCAGCCGCGCACGCGCGCCGCCTCGGCCAGTTGCGGATCAGGGTCCACTGCGATGGGGTCGGTGACGCGCTCCATCAAAAATAGGTCGTTATGGCTATCGCTGTAAAACCAGCTGCGCTCGACGTCTGACCCATCCGCACCTTGCTCCGCGAGCCAGGCTTCCAAACGCGCGACTTTGCCCTCGCGAAAGCAGGGAATGCCCGCCGCGAGCCCAGTGAATTCGCCCGCACGCTGTTCAGGCTCGGTGGCAATCAGCACCGGCACGCCGAATTCACGCGCGATCGGCGCGGTAACGAAACTGTTGGTGGCTGTGATGATAACCAAGCGATGTCCCTCTGCACGGTGCTGGTTCACCAAGTCGCGCGCCTGTCGCCCGATCATGGGCAGAATGCGCGTTTGCATGAAGAGTGCATGCCAAGCATCAAGCTGGCTGCGTGGATGACGCGACAAAGGCTTCAGTTGAAAATCGAGAAACACGTGAATATCCAAGGTGCCCGCCTTGTACTGCTCGTAAAATTCCAAATTGCGCGCCTCGTAGGCCTCGCGGTCGAGCACGCCCTGGGTAATCAAAAATTGCGCCCACTCAAAATCGCTGTCGCCAGTGAGTAGGGTATTATCCAAATCAAATAAAGCGAGCTTCAAAATAACTTCCTAAAAAATCGAAAAGTATAGCTTACAATGAAAACGTGATTTTCTGCGCCGCAACGCAGCCGCATACCGATACGCTTGATTATTTTAACGGTGACATAACATGACGCTAGGCTGGGAAAAACGTTCGGGCCGCAGAGTGCCGGTAAATTGCCCGGTGCAAATCTTGCTGAAAGATGAACGCGAGTTTCTTGGCTTGGCGCACGATTTGAGCGTGGACGGCATCTTATTCGACTGCCCGGTGCAACTGGCGGCGGCGGAAGAAGCCGAGATCACGCTCCTGCCGCCCGAAGGCTCGTTCATCACGCCACTCAAAGCGGTGATTCAAGTGATTCGCTGCGACCCCACCGACTCACCGCACCGATTCATGATTGCCGCCGCGCTGCGCGTGACGAAGTAAATTAATGTCTTGTGTTGCCTGCCTGCGTCAGCACTTCAGCCGCGAAGATTTGCTCTGCATCCACCGGATCGAAGCTGTAGTGTTGGTTGCAAAATTCGCAATCGACATCGATTCGACCTTGCTCACTCAAAATCGAGCGCACTTCGTCTAATCCAAGCATGCGCAGCATCGCCGTCACGCGATCGCGCGAACAGGTGCAGCGGAAGGAAACGGGTTGTGGATCAAACAGGCGCAAATCTTCTTCATGAAACAAGCGATGTAGCACTTCGCGCGCCGGCAGGCTCAATAATTCGTCGGGGGTCAACGTGCCCGCGAGGTTAAGGGCGCGATTCCAGGCATCTTCGTCGTCACTGGTTTTTTCCGGCAAGCGCTGCAACAGCAGGCCGCAGGCTTGATGCCCGTCCGCCGCGAGCCAGAGGCGGGTTTCCAATTGCTCCGAACGCAGCATGTAGTGTCCCAGTACTTCGGAGACGGTCGCGCCTTCCAATGCCACGATACTTTGATAGGCTTGGCCGCCGGTTTTAGGGTCGATGGTGATAACGAATTTGCCGTCTCCGAGCAATGCTCGCACATCCTCGTCCGCCAGATCGTCGCGCCATTTGGCGGTGGCGCGCAGGTGAAATTCGCTATCGCATTCCACCACCAGCAGCGTAACCGGTCCGCTGCCTTGCATTTGCATAATGAGCGCACCTTCGAATTTGAGCGTGGCGGCGAGCAACGCGCAAGCGGCCATCATCTCGCCGAGCAGATTGCGTACCGGCTCGGGATAGTGGTGGCGAGCCAGCACCGCACGCCAAGTGGCGTCGAGCCGCACCGACTCGCCGCGCACTTCAGCGTGTTCGAACATAAAACGGGTAAGGGTGTCGCCGTCCGGAGGGGTTGGCCTATGTGAATCCATAGGCTGAAATGTAGCACGGGATACGCGCGACGCGACACCCGTGCCAGATGATTAGTCCGTTTACGCCAAAGCCAGCGAAAACAGAACGATCGATATAAGCAAGAAGTTGAAAGCGTTAATCATGATGCTACTCCCGGTTTGTTTACGATGTCAGCATAGGCTTTCCCGGGCATATAACCAGTTACGGTTGGTTCATGAAGTTTGTCTAAATTTGCGGTTCTACGCTACGGACTTGGGGTATTTGAGTGATCGACCAGCTTTGTACTGCCCAAGCCAGGATTTCCTGCGGTTTGGCGCCCTGCAATGCCTGCGGCGGGGAATGGTTGAGAAAGCTCAGCGCCTGGACCAAGGCCGGCTGCGGGTGCGCGATGTCGAGTGGCGGGGCCAGGGTTTGTTTGGAGAGTTTCTCCCCCAGTGCATTGACCGCTACCGGCAGGTGCAGGTAACGCGGCAAGGGCAAGCCAAGCAAACGCTGTAAATATACCTGACGCAGAGTGGAATCGAGCAAATCGGCGCCGCGCACGATGTCGGTGATACCGAGTTCCGCATCGTCCACTACCGCCGCCAATTGGTAAGCGAATAAGCCATCCGCGCGCTGCACAATGAAATCCCCCGCCTCGCGTTCCAAGTCTTGCATCACCGTCCCTTGTAGCCGGTCTTCGAAAACCACACTAGCGCAGCGTGTATCGACGCGCAGCGCACAGGCCGCTTTGCCCGGTGCCAGCCCTGCACGGCAGGTGCCGGGGTAAACCGGCGCACCGGGGCGACCGATGCTGGAATCAGCGATTTCGCGCCTGCTGCAAGCGCAGGCATACACGAGCCCCAAGCGCTGCAACTCGGCCAGCGCCGCCGCATAGGCCTCGCTGCGCTGGCGCTGATATTGCACCGCGCCATCCCACGTCAATCCATAGGCTTCCAAAGCACGCAGAATGGCATCGGTAGCACCCTGCGCCACGCGCGGCGGATCCAGATCGTCGATGCGCAGCCACCATTCGCCGCCCTGGGCTTTGGCATCGAGATAGCTGCCCAAGGCAGTGATCAGCGAGCCGAAGTGGAGCGGGCCGGTGGGGGATGGGGCGAAACGGCCGCGATAACAAGGTTGCTTCATAAAATTATTTGAAAAAGCTTAGGATCACAGATGCACACCAGGTCAGGCGCACTCCAATACTTGCAGCTCATCCAAGGTCAGGCGCATAGTTCGGCTAATTGAAAAAGTGGTTGGGAATTATTTTCTTTAATCCCTGTCTCCGCAATAAGTAAAATAAATAGTATTCGCAAAAATGGTAAACAGCTTGAAATCCTCGCATAAAAAAATCCTGATCGTAATCGTCGCGCTACTCGTCCTCTTGGGGGGCGGCATGTGGCTGCGCCATGCGGGCAGCGGCGGCCCGCCTGCCAGCAAGGCCGGCCCCCCTGGGGGGCCAGGCGGATCAGCGCCGCCGGCGATGACGGTGCGCGTGGCGGAGGTGAAATCCGCCGCGCTGCGCGAAGACGTGACCGCGATCGGCACTTTACTCGCCAATGAGTCGATCTCGATCCGCTCCGAGGTGGATGGGCGCATCACGCAAATTCATTTCCGCGAAGGTGAGTCGGTGGCGCGGGGTGCGAAGCTAGTGTCCTTGAATTCAGCCGAAATCGAAGCACAGCTGAAAGCCGCGCAAGCCGATACCACGTTGAATCGCACCCGGCTGACGCGCGCCGAAGAATTGCACGGCAAGAATTTCATCAGCGGCCAAGCCCTGGATGAAGCGCGCGAACATTTAAACCAAAGCCTCGCGCGCACCGCCGAGATTCAGGCGCGCTTGGATAAAACATTGCTTCGCGCCCCATTTGAAGGCGTGGTGGGCGTACGCCAGGTCAGCGTCGGCGCCTATGTCAACAAGGGCCAGGATATCGCGCGGCTGGAAGGGATCGGCACGCTGAAGGTGGATTTCCGCGTACCCGAACTGTTTGCGGGCCGCTTGAAGCCGGGCCAAACGGTGAAGGTGAGCGTCGATGCTTTTCCCGGCGAGCAATTCGACGGCGAAATCTTCGCCATCGAACCTTCGGTGGACGAGCAGACGCGCACCGTCCTGCTGCGCGCCCGCGTCCCGAATCCGAAGGCGCGTTTGAAGCCCGGCATGTTCGCCCGCGTCGCATTGTTATTGGGTGTGCGCGAAAACGCCATCATCGTGCCGGAACAAGCCATTGTGCCGCGCGGCCAAGATTTCTTTGTGTTCAAAGTGGTAGGCGGCAAAGTCCTATTCGCCAAGGTTGAATTAGGTTTGCGGCGGCCGGGTGAAGTACAAATACTGAAAGGCGTGGCGCCCGGGGACGTAGTCGTCACCGACGGCCAACTGCGTATTCGCGACGGCGCGCCGGTGAAAATCCAAACAGCGATGCCCCCCCGCAGCTAAACCGACTCGCCCATGTTCCTACCCGATATTTCCGTCCGCCGCCCCGTGCTCGCCACGGTGATGAGTCTAGTCATCATCCTGGTCGGCATCATCGCCTTCACCCGCCTATCGGTGCGCGAGTATCCGAAGATCGATCCGCCGGTAATCTCGGTGCGCACCGTCTATGCCGGAGCCAGCGCGGAAGTGATCGAGAACCAGATCACCAATCAATTGGAAGACGCGCTCTCCGGCATCGAGGGCATCAGAACCATCAAATCGCAATCGCGCGAAGAAGTCAGTCTGATCACTATCGAATTCGTGGTCAGCCGCAACGTGGATGCTGCGGCAAACGATGTGCGCGACCGGGTGGCGCGCACGCGCGGACGCATGCCGGCCGAGGCCTTGGACCCAGTGGTGGCAAAAATCGAAGCCGATGCGCAAGCCATCATGTGGCTGCGGCTGTCGAGCGACCGCCACAGCCCGCTCGAAATCACTGACTATGCCGACCGTTATGCCGCCGATTCGCTCAAGACCATCAATGGCGTGGCGAGCGTGATCATCGGCGGCGATCGAAAATACGCGATGCGCATCTGGCTCGACCGCGAACGGCTCGCCGCCTATGGCATGACCGTGCAAGATGTGGAAGACGCACTGCGCCGGCAAAATTTAGAGGTACCCGCTGGCCGCATCGAGAGCCAGCAACGTGAATTCAGCGTGCTCTCCGCTACCGACTTGCAGACGCCGGCGCAATTCAACGCGCTCATTCTGCGCGAGGTGAATAATTATCCGGTTCGGCTTTCAGATGTAGGCCGTGCCGAGATCGGCGCTTACAACGACCGCAACATCGTGCGCGTGCAGGGGCGCGAAGCGGTGGGCCTGGGCATCGTGCAGCAATCCACCGCCAATATGCTGGATGTCGCCAACGGCGTAAAAGAGATGATTCCCCGGCTGCAAAAAACCCTGCCGGATGGGATGAAGCTTCAGGTCTCGTTCGACCGCTCGATCTTCGTCGATGCCTCGATCAAATCCGTGTACAAAGTGCTGCTGGAATCGCTGGGGCTGGTGGTGCTGGTGATCTTCCTGTTTCTGCGCTCGTTCCGCGCCACGCTGATCCCGTTCGTGACGATTCCGGTTTCATTGATCGGCGCGTTTTTTCTGATTTGGATTCTCGGCTTCTCGATCAATGTGCTGACCTTGCTCGGCATCGTGTTGGCCGTGGGCTTGGTGGTGGACGATGCAATCGTGGTACTGGAAAACATCCATCGCTATATCGAGCAGGGCATGCCGCCGCTGCAAGCCGCGTTCAAGGGTTCGCAGGAAATAGCCTTCGCGGTGGTGGCCATGACCATTACCCTGGCGGCGGTGTTCGCTCCGCTGGCGTTCGCTACCGGCAATACCGGGCGGCTGTTCACCGAATTCGCCTTGACGGTGGCGGCGGCGGTATTGGTGTCGGGTTTCGTGGCGCTCACGCTCACGCCCATGATGTGCTCCAAACTGCTACGCCAAGAGAAGAGCCACGGCCGTTTCTACAACGTGCTGGGGGACTTTTTCATTTGGCTCGCAGCGAGCTATCGCAGTTCGCTGGCGAAGAGCCTCCGCCATCGCGGCTTAGTCGTGCTGACCTTTCTCGGCGTGGCCGGCGTCGGCGCCGCACTGTTTTTTACGCTCAAATCGGAATTGGCGCCGTTGGAAGATCGCGGTGTTTTCATCGTCGCGCTGAGCGCACCAGAAGGCGCCACCTTGCAGTACACCGACGGCTATGCGCGCGAAATCGAAAAGCTGCTGGCGCAAATTCCCGAGGTTAATACCTATTTCACCGTGGTGGCGCCGGGGCTGGAAAAACCCAACCCGGTCAACAGCGCGATTGCGTTCGTGAGTCTGAAGGATTGGAGCGAACGTAAGCGTAGCCAATTCGACATCACCAACGAGCTCACGCCTAAGCTGGGTGCGCAACTCCCTGGGGTGCTGGCGTTTCCCATCAACCCGCCCTCGCTCGGCCAAAATTTCCGCAGCACGCCGGTGCAGTTCGTGATCCAAGGCACCTCGTGGGAAGAATTGGAAAGCGGGGTTGAAGCCATGGTGGATCGCGCACGCAAATTCCCCGGCATGCTCAACGTCGATAGCGATCTCAAGCTCAACAAGCCGCAGTTGTCGGTCACCATCGACCGCGACAAGGCCGCTTCCCTCGGCGTCCAAATCGAAACCATCGGCCGCACCCTGGAGAGCCTGCTCGGCGGCCGCGACGTTACCCGCTTCAAGCGCGAAGGCGAGCAGTACGATGTGGTGGTGAAGCTGGAAAACAAAGACCGGCTGGAGCCGAATGACTTGAGCCAGATTTATGTGCGCAATCGCGATGGCCGGCTGATCCAACTCTCCAACTTGGTGCGCATCGAGGAGCGCGTGGCGCCGAAGGAGCTTAACCACTTCAACCGCTTCCGCGCCGCGATCGTGTCGGCGCGCATCGCACCGGGTTACACGTTGGAAGAAGCGCTCAACTATCTCGATCAGGTGCGCCCCCAGGCGCTGGGCGACCGTTTCACCACTGACCTCGACGGCCAGTCGCGCGAATTCCGCGAATCCGGCCGGCAACTGGGATTCGTATTTTTGCTGGCGCTGGCTTTCATCTATCTGGTGCTGGCGGCACAATTCGAGAGCTTCAAAAGCCCCTTGGTCATCATGTTGACCGTGCCACTGGCGATTACCGGCGCGGTGCTCGCCTTGTACCTGCAAGCGCAGTTCGGCAAAGGCGGCACCCTCAATGTGTACAGCCAGATCGGCCTGGTAATGCTGATTGGACTGATCACCAAGAACGGCATCCTGATCGTGGAATTCGCCAATCAACTGCGCGATCAGGGACGGGAAAAGTTCGAAGCGGTGATCGAAGCGGCCAGCCTACGCCTGCGCCCGATTCTGATGACGAGCCTGGCCACCGTACTGGGCGCAGTGCCGATCGCGCTCGCCGCCGGCGCCGGCGCCGAATCACGCCAGGCCATCGGCTGGGTGATCGTCGGTGGGGTATTAGTGGGCACCGTGTTCACGCTGTATGTCATCCCCACCATGTACACCTTCCTGGTAGGCGAACGCCGCTTGATCAGCCGCGCGGAAATGGAAGGTGGTCTAAACGTCGCCGACCAATCACCCTCTGAATAGCCCACAACAAATCTCCCTTTCTTTTTTATTTTGATGGGAAGCGCCATGATCAATCTACGCAAAAGCCATGAACGCGGCCACGCCAATCATGGCTGGCTCGATTCTTTTCACACTTTTTCCTTTGCCGACTATTACGATCCGCATGAAATGGGCTTTGGCAGCCTGCGCGTCATCAATGAGGATCGCGTCGCACCCAAGGGAGGCTTCCCCACCCATCCGCATCGCAATATGGAAATCGTGACCTATATCCTGGAAGGCGAGTTGGCGCATCAGGGCAGCATGGGTAATGGCAGCGTGATTCGCGTGGGCGATGTCCAGCGCATGACGGCGGGCACCGGCATTCGCCACAGCGAATTCAATGCCTCCGAAAGCATGCCGGTACATTTGCTGCAAATCTGGATTGAGCCGGATGAAGCTGGGCTCACGCCTAGCTATGAGCAGAAGCATTTTCCGCTGGCGGAAAAGCAAGGCCATTTTCGGCTCATCGCCTCACGCGACGGGCGAGAAGGCTCGGTGACGATTCATCAAGATGCGGCGATTTACGCTGCGATGCTCAGTCCCGGGCAAACCCTGATATATAACCTCGATCCCGCGCGGCGCGCTTATCTGCACGTAGCATGTGGCCGAGTTGGCTTAAACGGTTATCCGCTGGGTGCGGGCGACGGCGCGAAAGTGAACGGCCCGGAAACCTTGACCTGGTTGGCGGTGGAAGCAGCCGAAATTTTGTTATTTGATTTGGCCTAAGTAGAGCGGGCTGATCCCATGGCTCATTGCTCTTCTGGATTCAAATATCTCCTTGTCGGCAATTCTTACGTTTAGGGCTACCGGGAGCGCCGTGCAGCCCATTTTTATATGGCAATAAGCTGATTAAATTGGATTTTCTATTTTCTGGCCCTTAAATTGCTAACAAGCTAAAAAAACCAGAATTATTCAATCAAGCCCTTATGCAGATTATCTCCAAACTCTCTACCAGGCTGCTCTGTCGAATTTTCGGGCACCGTTGGCATTTTCTCCACGAACGGGAGGTGGGGGGCAAGGTATATTTGTGCCGCCGCTGCCGGCACGAAGCGATCTTCATTCGTTGATCTAAAGCTCACAAGATACTGTTTTGCAATGTTTTTGTAATGTCAACGCGTTATCCTCCCTAGTGTATTCCATGCCGTTTCTTGCTACTGGCACAGCCCTTGCGTATAGCTAAGCACAAGGACTAACAAAGGAGCAACATCATGATTAAACGCTTGGCCAACCGTTTGTTCCGTTCGCGCAAAGTACTCGGCTCGGATACCGTAATCATTAAAGTTCGCATCAACGATCACTACACCTTTTACTACCCCTTCACCGCCAAATCCGGGATGAAGGTACGCGAGATGGATTCTGACGAATTTCAGCAATACCTCGCTGCGCGCTAAATCAACTGAATGTAGAACGAAAAAAACCGGCTAACGCCGGTTTTTTTCGTTCTACATAAAATTAAAGTCAGCGCTTGGCAGAGGCTATACCAATCTTGGAGAGGTCCTCCATCGACAACAGCGAAGGCGCGCTTTCATCCTGGTCCTCCGTCACTTTGTCCTCTATCTTGAAACTCTGCTGTTGCTTGGCACGCTTTTCCTGGTGTTTGCTGGAATTGGCGAGCAACCATTCGATATTGGTACGGGAATCGGCGTTGGCGAGGGCTTCTTCCTTGGAGATAGTGCCTGCAAGGAATAAGTCCAGCAGCGATTCCTCAAAGGTCTGCGAGCCTTCCAGCATGGACTGCTCCATGGCGTCCTTAATCTTGTCGATCTCGCGCCGCTGAATCAGTTCGCCGATATGCATATTGTTTATCAACACCTCAACGGCTGCCACGCGCTTGCCATCCACACCGCGCACCAGGCGCTGGCTGACCACCGCGCGCAGACTAAGTGCTAAGTCGAGCAGCAAACCTTCCTGCGCTTCCGCGGGGAAAAAACCGATGATGCGATTCATCGCATGGTAAGCGTTGTTGGCATGCAGGGTGGCCAAACACAAATGGCCCGTTTGCGTGTAAATCATCGCTTGGCGCATCGTATCCTGATCGCGAATCTCACCGATCAGCAGTACATCCGGCGCTTCGCGCAGCGCATTCACCAGCGCTGTCCCATACGAATGGGTATCGATGCCCACCTCACGCTGATTGACGATGGAGCGCTGGTGGCGGTGAATGAATTCGATCGGGTCTTCGATCGCCAAAATATGGCTGGTGGAATGCCGGTTGCGGTGGTCGATCATCGCCGCGAGCGAGGTGGATTTGCCAGAGCCGGTGGCGCCCACCACCAAAATCAACCCACGTTTATGCATCACCAATTCGCTCAGCACAGGCGGTAAGCGCAAGCTTTCCACCGACGGCACCACATCGGTAATGTAGCGAATCACCATCGCCACCGAACCGCGCTGACGAAACACATTGACGCGAAAACGGCCCACGCCTGGAACAGAAAGGCCGAAATTCATTTCCAGCGCCGCTTCGAAAGCCGTGATCTGCGCTTCCGTCATCAAAGCATAAGCAATTTTCTTGACGACGTTGTGGTCGAGGAGTTGCTGGTTGACCGGGCGAATATCCCCCTCGATTTTGATATAGACAGGGGCACCGGCGGAGAAAAACAAGTCGGAGGCGCGCTGATCCGCCATCAAGCGAAATAGTTGAGTAAGGTCCATGGGAACTAGTTTAGCGGAAAAGACGCCGCTCGCGCTGCCTTGCTCAAGACAGAATGGATTTCAAACGATTGAAGAAGCCGCCGTTTTTAGCCGCTTCGTCGAGTTCGGGCTCGGCCGGCGCTTGCGAATAGGTCGCTTCTTTCTGCTGCCGCGCTTGTCGTGTTAGCGCAAGAAAACTTTGCTGATGCCGGCCCAGCTCGCGGAATTTGCTGGGTTTCTCCAGCACATATTTAGCCAGCTCTTCTAGAAACTCAGCGGTCATTTCATTCACTTCGTACACATACTCATTGACCGTCAGCCCGTTGAAGTTTTTAACCTGCAAGAAAATCTTTGCGTTCTCAAAATCGGCAGAAAAACGAAACGTCACGGGGATTTCATTCGTCACATTAAACACCGCGCGCGCCACCATACCGCGGTCATTCTTGAATTCGGTGCACTGATATTTCAGATTGTTTTGCCAGAGATATTCTTTCAGATTGTCGATCTGGCTCGGCACGTTGCGTTCGACGCTGATTTCCTTTTCCGTCCCGCATTTGAAGCGGAATACCAAGGTGTTGGCGAAATCCTTCTGCCCGATGCGGATCGAATCGACGCTCAGTGCATAGTCGCGCGGACGGAAATCATCGATCAGGCCGAAGCCCTCGATCATATAGGCGCGCTTGATATCTTGATTGAGCACGTTCAGCTGATTGACCAGCTCACGCAGGTAATGGTGAATTTCTTTGTACTTGGTTTGGACCAGCAGAAAATTTTGGCTGACCGCTGCCAGCTTGGACTGGGTCTGTGTCTGCTCTTGCAGTTTTTGGGCTTCCGCCTCTTTTTTTAGCTCGTCTAAAAATGCCATGCTCGCTTATCCCACATTTGAATTACTCAGGAGTCGATCGCATCCGCTGACCATTCTATGCCAACCCTGGGGGGAACAACACCTACTTTGCGGTAATGTGTCACTGCTTCCCATTAGCGGCTTTGGCGGACATCGACTTTAATTGATTTTAATCTAAAGCAATTTCCGTTCCTAACCCCTGCAATACGCTCCTATACCGCGATGGACGCGGGTTTTGGCCTATGTTAAGGTGCCCCACATCGCGCCAGACCTGCCCGCCACTGGCATCTTTCCAGCCCTCCACGACCAATTCCCGACATGCGCATCATCCATCACGGCCCCGCCCCAACGCAACGCAACGACTGGCAGACGATTCGCACCCTGCTGCCCTATCTCGCGGAGTTTCGCGGCCGGGTGGCGCTCGCGCTGATGCTGCTGGTTGCAGCCAAGCTGGCCAACGTCGCCGTGCCGCTCGCGCTGAAAGAAATCGTGGATTCGCTCGACCCGACCCAGGCCGTTCTGGTGCTGCCGGTCATGATGCTCTTGGGGTATGGCTTATTGCGTTTCGCCAGCACGCTGTTCGGCGAATTGCGCGATGCGGTGTTCGCCAAAGTCACGCAACGCGCGATCCGCCGCGTGGCGCAAAAGGTATTTGGCCATCTGCACGCGCTTTCCCTGCGCTTTCATCTGGAGCGCCAAACCGGGGGCGTATCGCGCGACATCGAGCGCGGCACGCGCGGCATCGGTTTCCTGCTGAATTTCATGCTGTTCAACATCTTGCCGACCTTGATCGAGATCGGCTTGGTCGCGGCCATTTTGCTGCTCTATTACGACCCTTGGTTCGCGATTGTCACCTTCATCACGCTTTCGGTGTATGTCGCCTTCACCCTGATCATCACCGAATGGCGCATGGTGTTCCGGCGCACCATGAACGATAGCGATTCCAAGGCCAATACCCGCGCCATCGACAGCCTGCTCAACTACGAAACGGTCAAATACTTCAGCAATGAAGCCTTTGAATCGCGGCGCTACGATGACAGCCTGCAAGTATGGGAAAAAGCCGCGGTGCGCAATCAGACTTCGCTCGCCGCGCTGAATGCCGGGCAAAGCCTGATCGTCGCCCTCGGCGTCACCGTGCTCATGTTCCTGGCGGCACATCACGTCACTCAGGGCACCATGACCCTGGGCGACCTGGTGCTGGTGAATGCCTACATGATCCAGATTTACCTGCCGCTGCATTTTCTGGGCTTTGTTTACCGCGAGATCAAGCATTCGCTGGCGGACATGGAAAAGATGTTTACCTTGCTCGCAGTCAACACCGAGGTGCAGGACAAGCCCGATGCCCAAGCACTGCAAATTGCCGGCAGCGTGATCCGCTTCGAGCACGTGGATTTCCATTACGATCCCAAGCGCCAAATCCTGTTCGACCTGAGCTTCGAAATCCCCGCCGGACGCACGCTGGCGGTGGTGGGGTCAAGCGGCGCGGGCAAATCCACGCTTTCGCGGCTCTTATTCCGCTTCTATGATGTCAGCGGCGGGCGCATCCTGATCGACGGCCAAGACATTCGCGACGTGACCCAAAACTCGCTCCGCGCCGCCATCGGCATCGTGCCGCAGGACACCGTGCTGTTCAACGACACGATCTATTACAACATCGCCTATGGCCGGCCCGATGCCACACGCGAGGAAATTCTCCAAGCCGCGAAGCATGCGCATATCCATACTTTCATCGAGTCGCTGCCGGATAAATACGAGTCCATGGTCGGCGAGCGCGGCTTAAAGCTCTCTGGCGGCGAGAAACAACGCGTCGCCATCGCACGCGCGATTCTGAAAAACCCGCATATTTTGATTTTCGACGAGGCGACCTCCGCCCTCGATTCAAAATCGGAAAAAGCCATCCAGGCCGAATTGAAGCAAATCTCCGAAAACCGCACCACGCTCATCATCGCGCACCGTCTCTCCACCATCGTCGAGGCGGATCAGATTCTGGTGCTCGATCACGGCCGCATCGCCGAAGTGGGCACGCATCGCGAATTACTGGAAAAGAGCAGCGTGTACGCCCATATGTGGGCCTTGCAGCAACAAGAAGAGGCGCAGCCTCCCGCCGTCTTGGTGGGATAAGCGGCCGGATCAAGCCACTTGGCGCAATTCACGACCCTGTCGCACGAGCGCCTCGAACGCCGCCGCCGGGAGCGGACGGCTAAAATAGAATCCCTGTATTTCGTCGCAGCCGATCTGCTCCAGATATTCTAGCTGGGCCAGGGTTTCGACCCCCTCCGCGATCACGCTGAGTTTGAGCTTGTGCGCCAGATCCACGATCACGCCGGCGATGACGGCGCCATCCGAGCCGCTCGTGATGTCGCGCACGAATGATTGATCGACCTTCAACGCATGCAAGCAAAAACGTTGGAGATAACTCAGGCTGGAATAGCCGGTGCCGAAATCGTCCACCGAGATGCGCACGCCCATGTCAAACAGTTGTTTGAGCATGTCGCTGGCTACATCAACGTTCTTCATCAGCAGGCTCTCCGTAATTTCCACTTCCAGCACTCCGCGATCTTGCAGGCCGCATTCCGCCATGATGTCGGCGATGCGTTGCGGCAAATTGGGTTCGCGGAACTGGCGCGCCGATAGGTTGACCGCTATGCGCAAGGACGGCAAACCTGACAACTGCCACGCCCGCAACTGGCGGCACGCGTCGCGCAGCACCCAATCACCAATCGGCACAATCAAGCCGGATTCCTCGGCGACCGGGATAAACTTGGCCGGCTGGATCATGCCTTTTTCCGGATGGTTCCAGCGCAACAGCGCTTCGGCGCCGATGACGCGGCCACTCGCTATATCCACCTGCGGCTGAAAATGCAGCACGAACTCTTGCTGCGCGATGGCGCGGCGCAAATCGGTTTCAATCGTCAAACGCTCTTGCGCCTGGGCATTCATCTCGGCGGTATAAAACTGGAAGCCGTTACGTCCCGCATCTTTCGCGCGATACATGGCGGTATCGGCATTGCGCAATAAATGCTCCGCATCGGTATCGTCCAGCGGGAATATCGTAACGCCGAGGCTGGCGGTCACGTGTAATTCCTTTTCCCGCAGATGGATCGGCTCACTCACCGCAGCCAATATTTTGCGCAACACGGCAAGCACATCGTCCACATGCTGGACGCCTTGCAGCAAGATCGTGAATTCATCTCCGCCTTGGCGCGCCACCACATCGTTGCGGCGCACGGCTGCGCTAATCCGCTGCGCGATCTCCTTGAGCAATTGGTCGCCGCATTCGTGGCCCAGGGTATCGTTGATATTCTTGAATCCATCCAGGTCGAGAAAGATGATAGCGAGCAGGCACTCTTCCCGTTCCGCTTGAGCCATGGCGCGGTTCAACAGATCAAGAAACAGCACCCGATTGGGCAGGCCGGTCAGCGCATCATGCGTGGCCTGGTGCAAAATGCGCGCTTCATAGGCCTTGTTTTCCCTGATATCGCGCACCGCCACGATAGTGAATCGCCCTTCCTCTGTCACCAACGGCCCCAAACTGATGTTCACCGGAATCTCCGAGCCATCTTTGCACAGCGCGGTGAGATCCTGGCGCGCGCTCATCGAACGGATTTCCGGCTGCGCTTGGTAACGCGCCATATGGCCCACATGCGCCTCGCGCAGATGCACCGGCACCAACACTTGAATCGATTGCCCCAGCAATTCGTCGCGTTGATAGCCGAACAGCTTTTCGGTGAAGGCATTCACTTTGACGATGATGCCGTGGCTATCGGTCACGATGATCGATTCCGTGGCCACTTGCATAACTTTTTCATTTTGATTGAAAGCGCGCTCGACCGAACCCGCCATGTCATTAAAAGCGTGCTCCAACTCAATCAGCTCGCCCGCGCCGCGCCCAACGGTCGCGCGGATCGTCAGGTCGCCGCGCGCGAATTGATGTGCGGCTTCAATCAGCAAGCGAATGCGCCGCTGCACCACCATGCCCGTGGCAAACCACGCGAAGACGAAGATGGCCACGGTGAGCAGGCCCAGCACCGCAAGCTGACGCATCAGGATACGATTGTTCTGCGCCAGCACTTGGGATTTGGGTAGGCTGGCGCTCACGTACACCGCCCCGCCGCCGGCGCTGCCCAGCGCCCGAACTAAGGTGAACAGATGGTTTCCTCCTCCCACGGCGATGCCTGCGCCGGCACCATCGGCGCGAATAGCTTGAATAATTTCTGGAATAGGATTCGGCTTGCCCACTCGTCCGGCCTCCTGCGGAAACCGGGCCATCACTACGCCCTGCGCATCCAGAATGCTGAACTTCATGCCAACGGGCAATTTCGCCTCGGCCAGCAGACGCTCCAGCCAGCCCACATCAATCGCTACAAAGACTACCCGCAAAGGTTGCGGGGATGCTTCCGGGATGGGTATTGCAACCACCAGCACGGGGCGGCCGCTGAGGCGGCCGATGTTATAGTCGCCGACCGCGAAATGCCGCAGACGGACTGCCTCCCGAAACCACTTGCGGTCGGCGGAATTCACCGGGGCGCTGTTCAGGGCATCGCATAGCAGCATACCGTTGCCATCTGTGACGCCGATGTTGACATAGCCTTGGCTGTTCATGAGCGCGTTTTTCATCCGCGTCTGGCAGGGCGCCCGAGCGCCCTCTGCCACCTCCGGCAGCGCCGCGAGGACTTGCAGAAGCCCCTGCGCGCCAGCGATGACTTCGCGTTGCCCGCCGGAAAGAATTTGGACGAGAGACAGCATGTCCCGCTGCGATGCTTCGACCGCAAGTTTCCGCTCGCTGAAAGCAGCGTCCACCGTGACCCATAGCCAAGGCAGCACGGCAGCGGCAATCAGCAGCAGCACCCGCAGGCGCAGGCTGGAAGTTTGTATACGGCTCAATAACATTCGGCTTGTTGGGACAACGGCCTGTAACGGCGCAGCTTACCCATCTCTTTGATTCGGAATTGAATTAGCGACTAAAAAAACCAGATCTTTAGTGAGGGTTTTCCAACCCTGACCCCACCGCTCAGCTCATGCCTGTTGGCGCTCCTGGCACTAGCCGGTCCCTGCCAACTTTGCTATTGTT